>Ga0315544_1000169_pt1 | contig 68203 bp, 65 predicted proteins | sample SalMarSW160130MG_2_FD_202543 | JGI IMG/M metagenome (GOLD analysis project Ga0315544, IMG submission 202543) | Salt marsh sediment microbial communities from the Plum Island Ecosystem LTER, Massachusetts, United States - Salt Marsh Sediment SW1601-130 ...
GTCCTGGGCTATGACTGGCATTCCAGCGGCGTTACCACCACCGTCTGCGGAGCATTAAAGGAAGGAATGCGAGGGCTGGAAAGAGAACTTGGCTTATTTGTCGCCGGGGGCAAGGGCAGGACTTCGCGGAAAACTCCTCTGGAGATAGAAAACACCGGGCATCTGCTAAAGGTCAATCCGTCGTCTCTGGTCTACGCCAGCCGGATGTCAGCCAAGGTAGATAATTCCGCCCTCCAGGATGGCTACCAGCTCTATCACCACAGTTTCTTTTTTACCCAAGACGGCTCCTGGGCAGTCATTCAGCAAGGTATGAATGCAGTTAACCGCTATGCCCGCCGCTATCACTGGCTGGGGGAGAAAGTCATTGACTTTGTCTGCGAGCCTGAGGCTGCTATTTGTTCCCAGGCCAAGGGGGAGGCATTGAATCTGGTAGCCATGGAGAGCGCAAAGGTGAGGGAGGTCATTGCCAGGGTCGCCGCCGAAGAGAAGCCAGATAAAATTGTCGGCCAGCTAAACAGGCTAAAGACCTTAAACCTGCCCCGGCGAGCTTACATCAGTCTGGAAGACATTCACCCTGACAGGCTGAGCAAGATTTTCCTCGCCGCCTATGAACATAAGCCCGAAACCTTTGAATCACTGCTAGCCCTTGAGGGCGTAGGGCCAAAAACGCTTCGCGCCTTGAGCCTTATTTCAGAACTGGTTTATGAGACACCGGTCAGCCTGCGCGACCCGGCGAGCTACAGTTTTGCCCACGGCGGCAAAGATGGCTATCCTTATCCTGTGGACAGGAAGACCTACGATAGCAGCATCCAATTTCTGACACAGGCGGTGGAAAAGGCTAAAATTGGAGACAAAGAGAAGCTCGAAGCCTTCAGACGCTTGAGGGCCTGGCAGTGAGAATTGTAGCAAGAGGTGTGGGATTGCTTAGCTTGTCACCCTCACCTTTCCCGATTTAATCGGGACTCCCGTCGAGGGAGAGGAGATTGCTTCGGCCCGATAAATTGGGCCTTGCAATGACAGGAGTCGAGGGAGAGGGAATTTGGCTCGCAATGCCAGAATGGAGTTATTTCTGCGACAAAATACTATAATAAGGTAGCGCAATGAGTGACTTCGACATCGCATCTTACGTTTCCCACATCGAGGCGAATCGTTCGGTCAAAGATGCTTTAATGCAAAGCTTAAAGACGCGCCGCCCTCCATATCGCATCTCCGTGACCGACCTGCTTAACCTCAAACAGGCTTACTTCAGGAGAAAGTATCCCGAAATCGTGCCACCTCTGGAGAAACAGCAGATTATGTGGGCCGGCACCGGCTTTCACAAGACATTCGGCTCAGCCGTATCCAGCGAAGAATACCTGGAGCAATTCGTAGAGGCCGAGGGCATTGTGGGCAAGATCGATATCTACGAAAAGATTCCCGTAGAGGTTAAAACCACCTCCACGCCTGTAGACACGAAGGATTTATTGAAATACAGGCCAACTTATATCGAGCAATTGGGCATGTACTGTGCCATGGTCAATGCCCACGAGGGAGAAATTATCATCTATCAGCGCCAGGGAGAGGAATCGCCCTCGACTCCCCCTCTGCTTGTCTATCACGTTACTTTCCCCGACCTAGAAGCAATTCGCGAGGAAATGCGGCGGAGACGAGACCTCCTGGTGCAAGCACTCATTTCCAACGACCCCAGCAATCTCCCCGTTTGCCCCTGGTTCAACAAGCACTGTGATTATTCCCAGGTATGCGACTGCGCAACCACATCGGCCCCAGCATCGTATGAGATAGCTGAGTTAGCCGGGGAAATCCACGTCGATAGCATGACCTGTGAGCAACTCCTCAGCAAGATGGCTGGGGCTCAACCGTCCCAAGTGTTTGGCATCAACGATATTGTCTTCCCCCGCAAAGCATATTTTGAGCGCCTTAAGTTGAGTGAAGGAGTCCGGGAAGAGAAGGAAGAGTACCTTCGTTCCATGGATGAGCTTGGTTTTCTCGATGCACTCCGCGATTCATTACGCTACGGTGCCCCGGGCGAAGCACAGAGGATTCCCGTGAAGCATGCGCCGCTAGCCGACCTGGTCCAAATCTGGCAGAACTTGCCCACCATTTTGCGCGGCCCAAAATTTTCTTCACTGGTGGAAAGAGAACGCTTGCCCAGAACATTCCCTCATTATTTCCTCCGCCTGGGGTTTGACTGCGCCTTAACAGAGAACACAAAAGGCAGGCTGCTGCTCTACTATGTTAGAGTTCCCAAAGAGGATGCCAAGCTGATGGTCTACGATGTAAATTTCAGGAATTTGAATGCCGTTAAAGCTGAAGCATTACGCAGGCTTGAGCTTTTGGAAAAAGCGACATCACCACTGCAGCTCCCTAAATGCCCATCATGGATGTGCTCTTACTGCGACTACAGGCTTGAATGTGACGAAATTTAGCATAGAAACAATTAGACCGCCCACCAAGGAAAGGATATTGAGCAAACTGGTGGTTATCGTATGATAAAATAAAGAATTGGAGAGGTGAGCAATGAATTGGTTGGACATAGTCATAATAGTCGTGTCAGTTTTATTGGGTATTTTGGGCTTGCGGCAAGGAATTATCAAGACAGTATTTAGTATTGCCGGGTTAATAGGTGGCATAGTTTTAGCCGGGCGTTATTACGGCGGGCTTGCGGCATTGCTTTCTCCCTCCGGTGCTACCTCGGCCAACATAGCTGCTTACGCCATCATTTTAATAGCTACCTTAATTGTAGCTGGTTTGATTGGCTCGCTTGTATCCAAGTGGGTTCACCTCACCATATTTGGTTGGCAGGATAAGCTTGTGGGCTGTGTCATTGGCGTCATTATAGGGAGCCTGTTATGTGCCGCCGTTCTAGCTATTGTCGGTAAGTACTACCCGGGCACGGAGGCAGCTATTAGTCAATCGGTGATAGCCAAATTCTTGATGGAGCGATTTCCCTTGTTATTAGCACTTCTGCCCGGGGAATTTGATTTCATTCGCGATTTCTTTTCACCATCCGCGTAGATTTATTAAGGGCTAGTGTATAATTTACTCCCCAAGAACTTCATCTAACACCTTTTGGAGTTCCTTCTTAGGCCTGTAGCCGATAATTTGCTGAACAGGTTGCCCGCCTTTGAATACGAGCATGGTGGGAATGGCAGCTATGCCATATCGGGCAGCCACAGGACCATTCTCATCTACATTCACCTTAGCAAAACTCACCTTGCCATCGTAGTCCTTAGCCAGTTCCTCCAGAATAGGAGCGGCAGCCAGGCAAGGACCACACCATTGTGCCCAGAAATCTACCACAACCGGCGACTTCGATTGCAAAACAGCATTTTGAAAGTTATCCTCACCTACTATTGATTGCATCATGGGTTGACCTCCTTATTTAAAATACTATATCTAAAGAAAAGAAGTTAATGGCATTTCTCGTTGTCTGTTCAGCAATTGTAGCTTTAGCAATTCCTTTAAGTTGGGACACGGCTTCCAGGTCTCTTAAAACATCAGCAGGCTGGGACTCATACCGTGCTTCCCTTCCATAAGTGACAGGGCAATCTGTCTCCAGAAGTAATCTCGGCAAAGGTGCTTCTTTGACTGCCCTTCTATGTTCTTCATGGTACTCCGTAGCTGGCGTGGCAGAAACAAAATAACCACCATCAATTATACCCTTAAGAACACTGGAAAAGCCAGTGAACCAGTGAAAAACGGCTTTATCTATGCCGGCATCCTGAATCAGTTGTAGTGCATCCTTCCAGGCATATCTACTGTGAATTACCGCTGGCTTAGCATATTTCTTAGCTATATGCAGAAGCCGACCAAGAACCTCTTTCTGCAATTCCTTGGACGCCGCCTTCAACACCCTCTTGTCATAGTCCAGACCTATTTCACCAACAGCAACCGCTGAAGCAATATTCTGCTCAATAAACCTCAAATTATCATCTATCTCAGAAGTTCCAAGATTACCTAGCTCCCAGGGATGTAAGCCTAAAGCAGGATAGACAAAACGGAGATGCTTTTGCGATATCTCCAACGTTTTTATGTTCGATTGATGGTTCGACCCCACGGCTACTATGCCGATAACGCCTGCTTTTTTAGCTTCCTCAAGCATCAAATCGAGGTTTTTCAGTTCGTCAAGATGGGCATGAGTATCGATGAGCTTGTACACTAGATTTTCTTCTCTTTACGCATGGCCTTATAATACTTAAGTCCTTCCTCAGTCGGCTTGTAGCCGTAGAGGGAGAACCTATCCTCCCGTTCCCTGGTAATTAAATTCGCCGATACCAATGCCCTCAACATTGCCTCGCCAAAGTACCCCGCCACATTAAGGTGATGGTCGGGAACTGCTTTTTTAGTCGCTTCATACTCCCGGCAAATAGCAGCCAGGAGCTTCGCCGGCTCCTTTTCCAGGTTCTGGAGTAGAGCTTGCATAGTCTCTGTCTGCTTTACTACGTCAACAAAATCTTCGAAAGCACCCATGTCCGCTAACCCTTAATTTTAACAGTAATGAAGAGGTCACCGGGAGTCGCCCCTTCCAATCCCATCCCCCTCAGCCTGACCTTCGTGCCCTGAGTAACTCCTGGAGGGACTTTGACTATAAGTTTTTTCTTTTCCTTGCCTCTCTTATATTTTATTTTCTTATCAACCCCGGATGCAGCTTCTTTCCGTGAGAGACAGATTTCATGGTACAAGTCCTCCCCCTTGCTCCGCCACGAGAGCTCCTGCACACCTAGCACCCTCTTAAGAGTAAACCTGATGACCTTGCTGAAAAGTCGTAATAATAAAGGTGGTTTATACTCCGAAGTCGCTGTAGACTGATCTCTTCTTAATGTTTGACCTGGAAAGGTGAAAACAAAACCTCTGCCACCAAAGAACAAATTGTCCACAAATCCTTCATCGAACCTCAAACCAGCTTCCTGAAACATCCTTGCCAGCTCCTGAAATAAATAGGGATTAGTAAAGGCATCCGCAAACACCTGCTCCTGACTGTAATAGCGCCCACCAGCATATTGAGCACCATATCCAGCAAAGCCGGCCTGTCTCATCATATCATATTCCCGCCGCTTCGCTTCATCTCCCAGCACGGCATAGGCTTCGTTGATTTCCTTAAATTTTTCCCCGGCCCACTGCTCATTTCCCAGATTCCTGTCGGGATGATATTTCATAGCAAGCTTTCTGAAAGCACGTCTTATTTCCTCATGACTAGCCCCCTCAGAAACACCAAGAATAGAGTAATAGTCCTTCGTACTGTGATACATTTGCCTGAAACGATATTTTAGCGATTAAAGCTCGCTGCGGCAAATCAGACAAGCCCCTGTAAGATTCCTTTCCCTCACCTCCGTCACTGCGAGGCCCGATTTATTGAGCCGAAGCAATCTCCTTTCCTTCGACCTGCTCACCGTATGACTCCAGCAGGCGAGTGGGAGGAATTAAGGTGAGGGTGAAAATATCTGAAAGTTATCCTGCCTGCTTAATTTCTTGGTGGCGGGGGTGGATTTGAAGGGGGCGAGGGGCGGTTCGTTTGCTTTGGATATGGTTCACGCTACTATAGTAGTATTGCATCTGCGAATTGTCTGGAGTACTACAGGAAAGCGTTAGTATTCAGTTCAAGTATTAAAATGGATTATTGACTAAGTTATTTCCCCTATTTCCGCTTTGACCACATACTCACACCCCAAATTATACCAATACCACCAAGCAAGAGACCAAGACCAGCCATAATTATGCCAGCTTCAACCATATCTATATTTTCACCTCCGAAATTATTGTTTATTTGAATATATCATACCCCTGCTGAAAATGAAATATAGTGTTCGTATGGTAAAACACAATCAGGCCGTTAGCAATCCGTTAGCAAAAACAAAACCCGCTCATCCGAGGGGCCCGAATAATGGCCGATTTAGCCTTGAAAATTGGTGGCGGGGCGTCGGATTTGGATCAACGACTTCCGGGCTGCAGGACTGAAATCGTGTTCAGCAAATATGTCTTGAACATTACACAAAACTAGTGACAATCTCCTTAATGAGAATTTAATAATAGTACTATATGATAGTAACATGAGTATTTTAAGGAGACCATAGGGAATGACACAAAGGATAAGTTTTGTCATACAAGCATTTGGATTTCGGGTGCTCGCAATGACAAAAACAGACTGCCTCATAAGTCATGCTACTGCAAAATCTGGAGGTGACATATGAAGAAAGAGTTGATAGCCGCACCGCTGATCGCTGTTCTGTTTCTATTGTCAACGACGGCTGCTCCAGTCCTTGCCGACGGATGTTTCTTTCCAGATTCGATGTACCGCGATCTTTACGAATCGGCTCAGAAAGCTGTCATACTATATGGGAACAGTACAGAGCACTTGATTCTGTCGGTCAGCTTTGAGGGTGATGCTGAGGACTTCGCCTGGGTTATTCCCCTGCCTGATAAGCCTGAGATAGCAGTTACCGACCCCGAGCTATTCTGGGAGTTGTCCGACTTCACCGCAACAGCAATCCCCGGAGGTAAGGGCGGGTTCGGGTGTTTAGGGCGTTTTGAGGGCACTACTCCAGGGGATCAGGAAGGAGTGGATGTTATTGAGGAACAGGTGGTCGGTCCTTATGCTACGGCCATTTTGTCAGCGACGAACGCGACAGCACTGGCAGACTGGCTGAACGCAAACGGGTACGTTTTCCCGGAAGAGGGTGAGGAAATTATCAGTGAGTACATCGAGAGGGAATGGTATTTCGTAGCCACCAGAATCAACGCAATGGTAGATGTCGACCTTTTTGGGTATGAAGAAGAAGTTGAAGAAGAACCCATTGCTGCCCTGGCCGAGGGGGCCATTGAGCCCATAGTACTGAGCTTTGCATCCGACGAGATAGTCTATCCATTGCGAATCACCTCGCTGAGTGCAACGTCGCCTGAAGTGCTTCTGTACGTGCTTGCTGACCACGTAATGGTGCCCGAACAATACCCGTTATATATTGGATATGGCAACTGGGAAGACAACGCGTTTACCTTAGAATTCGGGAACAACGTGTCTGTTGAAGACCTGTCTGGTTATGAGATACTACCTGAGCTGGTTTCTACTTATTTGCCTGGTGATGAATTCTACCTGACGAAATTGAGAGGCACGGTCACTGCTGACCAAATGGTAGATATCGAGATGGTTAGCTATGCAGAAGGGGATTCTTTAGGTTTACTTTCCGAGACTAACACAAACAGTGGCGATATTGTTGTGCTCGCAGCCATTGTCGGGCCTATGTTTGGCCTTTACCTCTGGCGAAGATCTCAGCCGAAAGGTGTCAGGCGCAAACCAGCCAGGTAACTAATAAAGCGCACGGGGCCAAGCCGGTAACAGTTAACCTGGCTGATAGAGAGGTTGCAGAGTGGTAATACTTGATTCGAGGAGACGCAAATACCTAGTCAGAGTTAGCATCTTTTTGGTTACGGTGGCCTTAATTGCCGGGATGGTAGGCTGTGACGGTGACGGTTATACTCCTCCTTCCGAAAACCTGGAAATACAGACCTGGTATGATTTGGATGATGTCAGGAACAACCTGGCTGGCAACCATACTTTGATGAACGACCTTGACTCCACTACCGCTGGTTATGAGGAGCTGGCGAGCCCGACAGCCAATCAGGGAAAGGGCTGGGAGCCGATTGGATCTCCTGATCCACATGATCCATACCGGATTGATTTATTTACCGGGAGTTTCGACGGGCAAGGATACGAAATACGTGACCTATTCATTAACCGCCCCGACGAATCTTTGGTAGGGCTTTTTGGTATAGTTGGTGGAGGGCATATCGAAAATATCGGAGTGGTGAACGTCACTGTGACTGGTGACAATGAGGTTGGCGGTCTGGTGGGGCATATTGATGACGGTACTGTGAGAAACTCCTATGCCACGGGCAATGTAAATGGCGAGAGATACTATGTTGGTGGTCTAGTGGGATGTAATGGGGACACTGTGACCAACTCCTATTCCACCGGCAGCGTGACTGGCCATGGGTTCGTTGGTGGTCTGGTGGGAGGTGGTAGGGGTACTGTCCGCAACTCCTATTCCACAGGCAGCGTGACTGGCGATAGGGATGTTGGCGGTCTGGTGGGATTGAACTTTTCTGACCTCATCGTAAGCAATTCCTTCTGGGACATCGAAACAAGCGGACAATCTACTTCGGTTGGCGGGACTGGCAAGACCACCACGGAAATGCAGGACATCGCCACTTTCTCAGGTGCAGGCTGGAACATAACCGCAGTCGCTCCCGGCTCGACTAACACCACCTGCATTTGGAATATCATCAATGGAGTGACCTACCCCTTCCTGAGCTGGCAGCCATAAATGTGAAATCGGTGGAGGATATTACACATCGCATTAAGCCGGGATAAATTATTCCCCAGAAGCTAGTCTGAAAACTTCTTTTCCACATCAGCGGGTGGAATGCCGTTTTCATCCCAGCCGCGCTTCTGATAGTACAGTGAAAGAAGTTTCTGGAAATCTTCCTGTCCGATCACCTTGCCCGCGTTTGGACCTGTAAGAGGAGGATTAGCCCAAACCTTGTAGGGAAGCGTGTCATCTTTGCGGCTCATACCGAGGCGGGCATTTATCAGTCTTGTTAGGTCGTATATGTCGTTCGAGAGTCCTAGAAGCTCCTCAAGGGATGTTTCGTTTCCAGTCACATATTTGTAGAAGTTCGCATAGTGCCGCTCGCTCAGCCCGAGTTCAATCCAGGGCAACCGGCAAACACCAAGCATGTCAAACAACGGGCGCACTTTCTGGTGATATATCACGGTGTCAACCTTCTCGTCGTTAGTCCAGTTCTGACCCTCTTCCATTTCCTTGGCAATGGTCCAGGCCCGTGTGTGATGTGCGCCTATGTCCGAGGTAGCATAGGCCAGACCCATGGAAATGCTGGCGCGGCTGTCATAGGCCGACTGCTCAAGGCCCTTGACCTGGAGGATAATTTTGTCCATTTCGGGCCAGTTCTCGATAATACGGTGAGAGCCATCAGCAAGAATGTCACCGATGCCCTGTCGGTGAGCGATTTTTTGTATCAGTTCCAAGATGGCATCCTCATCTCCCCAAGCAATCTCCCTGCCATCGAGGTCGCTGAGCGACAAAATCCCCTTTTCGTACCCCTCTATTGTAGCCCCCACGATGCTACCTGTGGAAATTGTATCTATACCCAGTTCATCGCACAGCCGGGTTGCGGAAAGTATCGCAGCGAAGTTGTCAATCCCCAAGTTCGGCCCCAGCATCGCACAGGTTTCATATTCTGGCCCCTCGACCACCGTGCCCGCATATTTCCCGCTCTTAACGAGGCAAATATTGCCGCAACACATGGGACAGGAAAAGCATGCACTATCACCTATCTTATAGCGATTTACCATCGTTGTGCCGTTAACTTGGTCGTGCTTGGCAAAAACGCTATCCTTGAAATTGTATGTAGGCAGAATACCCTTCTCATTGGCATAATCTATGACATTCATCAGGCCTTCTTGCTGCCACAGTTTGAAATACTTGTGTTCCTCCATATATTTGAAAGCCTGTTCAGCCTCCGCCATTAGCCCGGCCACATCATAGACGGGAAGATCCATGTGCCCCCGAACAACAATTGCCTTGAGGTTCTTGGCCCCCATGATTGCACCCATCCCGGCCCTGCCGGCATTGCGGCTCCAGTCGGTGTTGACACAGGCGAACCTGACCATGTTCTCGCCTCCAATGCCTATCGTAGCAACATGGACAGCGTGGGTGCCCAGTCGCTCTTTAATCATTCCTTCGGCTTCCAGACAGCTTTTTCCTTTCAGTTCGGGCATGGGAAGGATTGTCGTTTCACCATTGTCGATGAAAAGAACAGATAGTTCCGGCGCCTTGCCGGTAATGGAGAGAATATCAGTTCCCGTTTGTCGGAGCTCGATACCGAAGCCACCACCCATGGAAGAATCACCGTAGAGCCCGGTAGCTGGTGAGATGGCGACAAAGGAGTTCTTTCCCGATGAGGGCAGGTAAACCCCGGTCAGAGGTCCCGGCGCGACAACCAGAAGATTCTCAGGGCCAAGGGGGTCTATCTTGAAATCATGCTTCTTTAGATTGTCCCAGACCAACTTCGCGCCAAAGCCACGTCCCCCGATATACTTTTCGATGAAGGCGTCCTCAGTGGTTCGGCGCTCAGCAGTGCCTTTCGTAAGGTCTACGTGGAGGTATTGCTTAAAATATCCACTTTTTATGCTCATAGCTCTTCTTTTCCTACCTCGGCATAGCGGATGACCTTCTTTTCGCCCTTTTCATAGAACTCAATTTCCTTCATCTGAGTGTAGCTCAGCACGTTATTGAGACGCCTGGACTCGCCCAGGGCAGCCTCTGGTATGAGCATGAGTGCTCCCTTGGGACATTTCTTGACACACTCCGGGTCTCCTCCACACATGTCACACTTGATGGGCAGGTCATAGTCTGGATGTATATATATCGCTCCAAAAGGACAGGCTTCCACGCATTTGTAACAGGAAGTGCAATTCTCTTCGTCCAGTTGCACAACGCCATCAAGCCATCGCAAGGAATCAGAGGGACATATTTGCGCACATGCGGGCACCTTACATTGGCTGCACACAATCGGCATTCTCACGACCGGTTGAGGGTATGTGGCCAAGACCCTTATCGCCGCCTTCTTGGGATTGTTCACTCCGAAATGTTTGATTGCACATACGAGTTCACAGATCCTGCAACCGGAACACTGCTCAGGGATTACCGTTAGCTTTTTCGACATCGGATGGTCCTCGGAGGATTCGTGTAATTATTATCCCTGAATGGCGAGATTGTCAACGAGGGCAAAGAGGTACTGCACTGGCAAACGGGGCATACTTTCGGTGGGTATCGTGCATTTCCTCGTTGTTGATATGGGTTCGGATAAATCAGGGGTAAATGGATTGTCACCCCTTAACTCTATAATATGTCTTGGACACCGCACAAAAACTAGTGACAACTTCCTTAATGAGAATTTAACAATGTTATCATATACTAGTGCAATAAGTATTATGAGGCGAGTATGGGCTATGAAGACAATACTTGGTTCGAGGAGACGCTATTACGCGGCAAGAGTTAGCTTTTTTCTGATTACGGCAGCCTTAATTGCCGGGATGGTAGGCTGTAATCCTTTTGTCACACTCACTATCGACAGCACCGAGGGAGGGTCGGTAACCGTCCCTGGAGAGGGTACTTTTACCTATTTTGTTCCACAATGTTGTCCGACGCAGGATCTAGTAGCCGAGGCCGACGCAGGTTACCGCTTTGTCGAGTGGACTGGCTATGTTAACAATCCCGATGCCGCCATAACCTACATCATGATTGGCCGCCACGAGTCCATAACGGCTCACTTTGGGCCCGAATGTACCCCTATGGTCGCGGCAGGCGGCTTTCACACGGTGGGGCTTAAGGACAACGGCAGGGTGTTTGCCGTGGGAGACAACTCCTACGGGCAGTGCGATGTCAGCAGCCAGAGCTGGACGGGCATCACCCAGGTCGCCGCAGGCGGCCACACGGTGGGGCTTAAGCTCGACGGCACCGTGGTCGCCATTGGAGACAACTTTGACGGGCAGTGCGACGTCGGCGGCTGGACGGACATCACCCGCGTCGCCGCAGGCAGTGAGCACACGGTGGGACTTAGGTCGGACGGCACTGTGGTCGCTGTGGGGGAAAACAGCGACGGGCAATGCAATGTCGGCGGCTGGACGGACATCGTCCAGGTCGCGACAGGCGGAGGTCACACGGTGGGGCTTAAGTCCGACGGTACCGTGGTTACCGTGGGAGACAATTCTCACGGGCAATGCAATGTCGGCAACTGGACGGACATCACCCAGGTCGCCGCAGGCGGAGCTCACACGGTGGGGCTTAAGTCTGACGGCACCGTGGTCGCCGTGGGTAACAATGACTTCGGGCAGTGCAACGTCAGCAATTGGACGGATATCACCCAGGTCGCCGCAGGCGGAGCTCACACGGTAGGGCTTAAGTCCAACGGCACCGTGGTTGCCGTGGGTAACAACGATGAGGGACAGTGCAATATCAGCAGCCAGAGCTGGACGGACATTATCCAGGTCGCCGCAGGCGAACGTCACACGGTGGGGCTTAGGGACAACGGCAGAGTTGTCGCCTCTGGAGACAACGACGAGGGGCAGTGTGATGTCGGCTGGACGAACATCACCCAGGTCGCCGCAGGCGGAGCTCACACGGTAGGGCTTAAGTCCGACGGTACCGTGGTTGCTGTGGGAGCCGAGAGATACGAGGACTATGGGCAGTGCGACATCGGCAGCTGGGCGGATATTGTCCAAGTTGCCGCAGGTGAGTTGCAAACGGTGGGGCTTAAGTCCGACGGCACCATGGTCGCCGTGGGACGGAACTACGAGAGTCAGTGCAATGTCGGCAATTGGACGGACATCATTCAGGTCTCCGCAAGCGGCTGGCACACGGTGGGACTTAAGTCCGACGGCACCGTGGTCGCCGCGGGAGACAACGACCATGGGCAGTGCGATGTCAGCAGTTGGACGAACATCAAGAAGGTCGCCTGCGGCGACCTTCACACGGTAGGGCTTAAATCCGACGGCACCGTGGTCGCCGTGGGATGGAACGCCTACGGGCAGTGCGATGTCGGCGGCTGGACGGACATAGTCCAGGTCGTAGGCTGCCGCCACACGGTAGGGCTTAAGTCAGACGGCACCGTGGTCGCCGTAGGATACAACGAATATGGGGAGTGCAATGTCGGTGACTGGACGGACATCATCCAAATTGCCGCAGGCTGCTGTCGCACGGTAGGGCTTAAGGAGAACGGCACCGTGGTCGCTGTAGGGGCTAATTGGTCCGGGGAGCGCGATGTTGGCGGCTGGAGAGACATCGCCCAGGTCGCCGCGGGCTGCGGGCATACGGTGGGGCTTAAGTCCGACGGCACCATAGTCGCCGTGGGAGACAACTTCGAGGGGCAGTGCTATGTGGGCTGGACGCTTATCAGCTAAGTCGCCGCAGACGGCTGAACAGACACCTTGCTTCAAACCACTAACCTCCGAGTTATCGACACTACAAAGGTGAGTTTTTGGTTACGGAGTTATGGCTGGGAGAAGCTGGATATGGTGCTGAGATGTACCAGATCAGTGAAATTTGAGGATATCTTGAGGGTTTGTCAGATGCTTGACAAACATAGGTGATCCAACTATATTTTCTCTTAATCAAGCTACTATGACCTGAAAAACCGGGCTTAAAGGCCCGCGGGATTGAGTCTTAACAAAGGAGGACCAAGATGGGAAAGGAAATTTCTATTTACAACCTGGCTGATGGTGTGACTGATGAGCAGTACCGGGAGTACGTTAAAAATATCAAGGGCCCCTTCCTGGAGAGCCTGCCCTCGGTTCGTAAGTTCGAGCTGGTCAGGATAAAGGGGGCAGTGACGGGGGAGTCCCCCTATACCTATGTCGGCATCCTGCATGTGGACAACCTGGATGAATTCTACCAGAGAGACGTCCCATCTCAGCAATTCCAGAGCTTCCTAAAGGAAGTGATGCCTATGATTAAGCAGGAAGGCTATCATATGATGTACGGGGAGGAAATATATTAATCTGTAAAAGTCACTGTGTTTCCTTATTTAACATCTTGGTTGCTGGTCCCAAAAATTGAAGGGGAGCATTATAGCTCCCCTTATCTTTGTCTTGGTGGCGGGGGTTGGATTTGAACCAACGACCTCCGGGTTATGAGCCCGACGAGCTACCACTGCTCTACCCCGCGTCGAACAACCATTTTATCATTTTATAAAGTTTTGTGCTCAGCCTGGCGTGAGTCAAGGCCTCGGCCATTAGTACGGCTTAGCTGAACAGATTACTCTGCTTACACATGCCGCCTATAAAGCAAGTAGTCTACTTGCGGCCTTACTCCTTCCGAAGAAGGATGGGAGATCTAATCTTGGGGTGGGCTTCGCACTTAGATGCTTTCAGCGCTTATCCCATCCAGACATAGCTACCCAGCACTGCTCCTGGCGGAACAACTGGCACACCAGAGGTCTGTCCCTCCTAATCCTCTCGTACTAAGGAGAGCTTCCCTCAAATCTCCGACGCCCACGACGGATAGAGACCGACCTGTCTCACGACGGTCTGAACCCAGCTCGCGTGCCGCTTTAATGGGCGAACAGCCCAACCCTTGGGACCTTCTCCAGCCCCAGGATGCGACGAGCCGACATCGAGGTGCCAAACCTTGCCGTCGATATGAACTCTTGGGCAAGATAAGCCTGTTTTCCCTAGCGTAGCTTTTAGCCGATAAGCCACGGCCTTTCCACACAGTACCGTAGGATCACTTTGCCCGACTTTCGTCCCTGTTCGACTTGTGTGTCTCACAGTCAAGCTCCCTTATGCCAATGCACTCTACACACGGTTTCCATTCGTGCTGAGGGAACCTTTGGACGCCTCCGTTACCTTTTAGGAGGCAACCGCCCCAGTCAAACTACCCACCAGACATTGTCCCCCGATTTCTCGGGGTTAGAACCAAAACCAAACAAGAGTGGTATTTCACCGTTGGCTCCACCGAGGCTGACGCCCCGGTTTCATAGCCTCCCACCTATCCTACACATGCTTGGCCTAAGCTCAGTGCCAAGCTATAGTAAAGCTGCTAGGGTCTTTTTGTCCTGTCGCGGGTAGAGGGCATCTTCACCCCCATTGCAATTTCACCGAGTCCCTCGTTGAGACAGCGCCCAGATCGTTACACCATTCGTGCAGGTCGGAACTTACCCGACAAGGGATTTCGCTACCTTAGGACCGTTATAGTTACGGCCGCCGTTCACCAGGGCTTCGGTTCAAAGCTTTGAATGTTACCATCCTAACCTCTCTCCTTAACCTTCTGGCACCGGGCAGGTATCAGCCTCTATATTTCAGCTTTTTCGCTTTAGCAGAGACCTATGTTTTTGTTAAACAGTCGCCTGGGCCAATTCTGTGCCCCCCGACAAAGTCGGGGCCCCCTTCTCCCGAAGTTACGGGGTTAGATTGCCGAGTTCCTTAACGAGGGTTCTCTCGAACACCTTGGGACATTTATCCCCACCTACCAGTGGCGGTTTGTAGTACAGGCGCTTAGCTTTTTAGCAACGAGGCTTTTCTTGACAGTATAGGCTCAGTTGAGTTTTGTCGGGTTGCCCCTCAAATTCTCCCTCCCCTCAGCTTGATACCAGGGTGGATTTGCCTGCCCTGATGCACCTTGAGTTGGAAACACACCATGTCCATTAGGCATGCTCAACCTACCTTCCTGTGTCCCCCCTTTGCCTTAAAACAAAAGCTACGCGGTGGAGGAATATTAACCTCCTGTCCATCGCTTACCCCATTAGGGTTCAGCTTAGGCCTGACTAACCCTATGCCGATAAACGTTGCATAGGAAACCTTAGGTTTACGGTGGGCATGATTTTCACATGCCTTTACGCTACTCATACCGACATTCTCACTTGTCATTGCTCCACAATGGCTTACACCACAGCTTCGCAGCTATGACAACGCTCCCCTACCCCCAACACTCAACGAATTGAGTGCTGAGCCATAGCTTCGGTAGCAGACTTGAGCCCCGTTAAATTGTCGGTGCAGTACCACTCGACCAGTGAGCTGTTACGCACTCTTTAAAGGATGGCTGCTTCTGAGCCAACCTCCTGGCTGTTTCTGCGACACAACTTCCTTTCCCACTTAGCCTGCGTTTAGGGACCTTAGCTGATGGTCTGGGCTGTTTCCCTCTCGACTATGGAGCTTAGCCCCCACAGTCTCACTCCCAGGATTATATTTACGGCATTCGCAGTTTGGTTGAGTTCGGTAGCCTCACGGTCCCTGGCTCATCCAGAGCTCTACCTCCGCAAACTATCTCCTGAGGCTGCACGTAAATGCATTTCGGGGAGAACCAGCTATTTCCGGGTTCGTTTGGCATTTCACCTGCACTATCCACAGCTCATCCTAGAATTTTGCCTGATTCACAAGTTCGAGCCTCCACTCAATTTTACTTGAGCTTCACTCTGGCCATGGATAGATCACCCGGTTTCGGGTCTGATCCATGCGACCTGCTCAGTAAACTGAGCCTCGCCCTATTCAGACTCGCTTTCGCTTCGGCTCCACAACTAAGTTGCTTAACCTAGCCACATAGATCAACTCGTCGGTTCATTCTTCAATAGGCACGCCATCACCCAGCACTCAATTGGACAGTCAAACTTCAAGGCTTCGCTCGATGCGCTCCCGAAGCCAACGCTTAGCTTGACCGTGAAGTTTCAATTTGCGCTCTCGTCCACGGGCATCCTCCTCTGAACGGAACGCTTCATAGTACACAAGAGTCCACTCACGCCCTTTGGTGGAAATATTCTCGCCACGCTTATGCTGAGCGAGGCGTTTCTTTAAATCCGAAGTATAGCCATAGTAGATTTCACCGGCTCCACTCTTGAGTACATAAACGTAATACACTTCACTCCCTTTTGCCCAATTGAGTGCTGGGCTCTGACTGCTTGTAAGCATAGGGTTTCAGATTCTATTTCACTCCCCTCCCGGGGTGCTTTTCACCTTTCCCTCACGGTACTGGTTCACTATCGGTCATCAGCAGTATTTAGCCTTGGAGGGTGGTCCCCCCTGCTTCCCACGGGATTCCTCGTGTCCCGTGGTACTCAAGAACACAAGCAGAGACTTTCCCTTTTCGTCTACCGGACTATCACCTTCTACGGTTGCCCTTTCCAGAAGCATTTGACTAAGGGAAAGTTTTGTCACTCTGTGGCAGACCTTGGAATCTGCCCCTTGCGTCTTACAACCCCAAAATAGCTTAGGATCCAAGCCCACTTAGCTATCCTGGTTTGGGCTTTTCCCCTTTCGTTCGCCACTACTCAGGGAATCTCTTTTGATTTCTCTTCCTCAGGTTACTAAGATGTTTCAGTTCACCCAGTTCCCCCTCCGATATAATCGGAGCACTTGGGTTTTCACCCAAGCAGGTTGCCCCATTCGGGAATCCCCAGCTAGGCTAGCTAGACAGCTCACTGAGGCTTTTCGCAGTCTTGCCACGCCCTTCTTCGGCTGCTGATGCCAAGGCATCCACCCTATGCTCTTTCTCCCTTGACCCACGCCAGGCAGAACACAAAACCTATTCAATTGTTAACGTGCGAGACTATTCTCCATTCAGGAGTATGCTCATTATACAGCAGGGCTTTTTTGCTGTCAAATAAACCCCAACGTCGTTAAATTTAATATTTTCAGTTTCCCAGGGCAAAATCTGCCATATGTCATTGCGAACCTGATTCCATCTCCCCTAAACCCCTTCCGTCATTTCGAGTCCCGACTTATCGGAACGAAGTAATCTCCTCTACCTTGACGGGAGGGGATTAAGGTGAGGGTGATGTGCTGACAGCGTGGCCATCTCAGCCCCACCGGGATTGCGGACCCTGCGGAGCTGCTCTACGCCAGCTAGTATTAAGTAAAGTTAACTGTCCTTATCGTATAGCCTTCTTCTTACCACCTTGACGTTTGGCTTCAGGAGTGGAGGACGACTTGTACTTGGCCGCCTGTTTCATAAACTGGGCTATGTTCTCGGTCTCATTTCTCTTTACTTCCTCTACAACACCTCCAGAACCAAGATAATCATATGTCTTGTCTCTGAGTGTCTCAAGCAGCCTGATCAAGGTACGCTTGTCCTCATCCGATAGTGGCGACAGGATTTCCTGGATGAGCCCCCAGCCCGCTACACTTGCCAGTACATAGGCCTTCTCCGCCTGGCTGGTCATAGTCACAAATACTGTCCTGCGGTCCTTCCTGTCTCTCACCCGTCTGACCAGACCAGCTTTGACCATGCGGTCGATTATCATACTGACGCTGTTCACGCTGCGGTCCAACCAGCGGGCCATGTCAGTTATTCTTACAGGCCCACTGATATGCTTTATAGCCATAAGCACTGCGTGCTGCTCCGTAGTGAGTTCGTATTCACTAAATACTCGGTCCTCACACCTCAAAACCAGGTTGTAGGTTTGGCGTAGCAGGATCCACGCTCCCTTATCTGGATTTTCGAATTCGAACTTTACCGGCATATTTATCTCCTCCTGTTATTTCATTGGATATTTGCTCGTTCGTGCCGCTAAGGTAACTGTTTTCATCGCATGGTCTTTCCCTTTCTACCACCCTGGCGTTTGGCTCCGGGAGTGGAGGGCGAAGTGTACTGGACCAGCCGTTTCACTAAATTAGCCTGGCCCGTGATTTCATTTCTCCTCATTTCCTCTATATCTGCTCCGGGATAGAGATACTTAAATGCCTCGTATTTTAGCGTCTCGAGCAGACTGAACAAGGTATGCCTGTCCTCAGATGATAGTGGCGACAGGATTTTCCCGATAAACTGCCAACCTGCCAGGACTGCCGGTTTAAGGGCAGCCTCCCCCTTGTTGGTGATAGTAACATGTACTTCCCTGCGGTCACTCCTGTCTCTTACCCTTTTGAGCAAACCAGCTTTGACCATACGGTCGACTATCATACTGACGCTGTTCGTGCTACGTTCTAACCATCGGGCTATGTCAGTTATTCTTACAGGCTCATTGAGGTATTTTATAGTCGAAAGCACTGCATAATGCTCTGTAGTAAGCCCGTATTCACCAAATACCTGGGCTTCACACCTCCCAAGCCAGTCGCAGGTTCGGTGCGTCATGTACCACAATCGCAAAACTAGCTTTTCGGATTCGTAATTTACCGTCATATTTAGCCTTTCCTAATTATTTCACGGGACCTTTGCTCGTTTGTGTCGCTTCTATTATAACCGTTTCTATTATCTACAACAAATCAACATGACTCGCTAAATAGCTTTCTCCAATCCGTGCAGCCCCCGCATTGTGCAAATCGTGATTCACTCATAACGTGCTAAGAAGAGCCTCGCAATGACACACGAGGCACTTATTCCAGAAGCATGTTATCTATCAACCTCGTTTCGCCTACCATGACCGCTAAGGAAGCCAATGCCGGACGGTCGATCAAGTTCAATTCTTCCAGCGTTTCGGAATCAGCAATGCTGACGTAGTCAATTTGGGCTAGAGGTTCTTTTTGGATAAGTGAGGTCATCTGCCGGCGAATCTTTCCAGCGTTCTTTTCCCCACCCTGCCTTAATTGCCGGGCTAATGTAAGAGCCTTGAACAATATTGTGGCTGCCTGGCGCTCCCCAGGGCTGAGGTAAATATTACGACTGCTCATGACCAGGCCATCACTTTCCCTGACCGTAGGTACAACAACGATCTCTATCCCCATGTTGAGGTCAGCCACCATTCGCTTAATGACCACCGCCTGTTGGGCATCTTTCTGCCCGAAGTAAGCCCTGGTTGGCTGGATAATGTTGAATAGCTTGGTCACTACGGTGGCTACACCCCTAAAATGCCCCGGACGAGATGCGCCCTCGAGTCTCTCGGTTACCTTTTCCACATCCACCCGGCTACTAAATTCGGGTGGGTACATCTCATCATCGGAGGGGACAAAGACGATATCCACCCCCTCTCCCCGCAACAGCTCCAGGTCACGATCGAGATCTCGGGGATAAGCGCCAAAATCTTCCCTAGGGCCAAATTGAGCGGGGTTAACGTAAATGCTAACAATAACGACGGAATTTTCTATCCTGGCATGCTTTACTAAAGCCAGATGACCTTCGTGAAGATAGCCCATAGTAGGAACAAAGCCCACTGTGCCATCAAGCTTCTGCCTTAATGCCCTTATCTCAGGTATGGTCTTTACTACCTGCATGCCGCTAGCTTTCAGCTTCTAGCTGCTTGATGAGGCTTTCATCCATGGTGTAGCTGTTTTCTATAGTGGGAAAACTCTGAGACTTAACTTCAGCTATATAACTAGAAACAGCAACCTGTATTTCTCCGGCTAACCTGGCATATTGCTTGGCATGCTTGGGCACAAAATCAGTATAAAGACCCAGAAGATCACTGATTACCTGGACCTGACCATCACAATCAGGTCCGGCGCCGATGCCAATCGTGGGAATAGCCAGCTTTTGAGTAATAAGTTTGGAAAGAGGCGCTGGAGTGCATTCCAGAACGACAGCAAAGGCGCCAGCTTCCTTCAGAATACTGGCATCGTTAAGCAACTTTTTGGCTTCCTCCACCACTTTACCCTGCACCTTAAACCCTCCCAATTGATGTTTTGATTGTGGAGTAAGCCCGATATGCCCCATAACCGGGATGCCACAGTCAACAAGGCGTCTGACTTTCTCGGCCACGACCTCGCCCCCCTCCAACTTCACCGCCTGCGCCCCCCCTTCCTGGATAAACCTTGCAGCATTATGTAAAGTATCGGAGACGCTGATATGATAGGTCATAAAGGGCATATCGCCGATGATTAAAGCCTTCTTGGCACCTCTCACTACAGCTTTGGTATGATGTAACATTTCTTCCATGGTCACCGGGATAGTTGACTCATAGCCCAACATCACCATCCCCAGGGTATCCCCGACTAATATCAAAGGCACACCAGCTTCATCAACTATCTTCGCCGTCACATAGTCATAGGCAGTAAGCATAGGTATCTTCTCTTTCCTCTGCTTCATTTCTTTTATATCAATAATAGTAACCCGCATTGTTTCCCCTTAAAATAGTAGTCAAGAGTCAGGATTTGGCAATCAAAGGTCGCCCCTACTGGCTACTGGCTTCTGAATTCTTTCCCATTGGGGGACCATAGGTAAAGGCTCGACGATTCTGTTTTGGCTATCCACACGAACTATGCTTGGGGTCATGTTGATTGCTTCATCATCAGGAACCTGGCAATAAGAGAGGATGAGAACTATGTCGCCCTTTGCCACCAGTCTGGCGGCAGCACCGTTGATACCAATAATCCCCGAATTTGCTTCACCCTCAATAGCATAAGTGCCGAACCTGGCCCCATTGTTAACGTTTAGCACCTCCACCCTTTCAAAAGGCAAGATGTCGCTGGCCTCCATGAGAGACCTGTCAATAGTGATACTGCCTTCGTAATCTAAATCTACTTGAGTAACACGGGCTCTGTGGATTTTACTTTTCAGCATAGTCCTCATTCTCTATCTCCCTTCCTACTCCGATTTCATCGGAGTAAGGCTCTCATTTCTTCTGCCTTCTGCTCATTGACCTGGCCTTTAGCTAAAGCAATAGGAATAGTCTGAAGCCCTAGCTCCTTATAGGTGGTGAGCAAAGAGGGACTCCTGATCTCAATAGCACTCAAGTGTCTCTCTATAGTACCTGAGTCCCCGCGGGCAACAGGACCGGTGAGGCAGTCAGGCAAGCCAACATTGTCAATATTGTTTAGCGTTCCTGAGAGCAAGGGCAGCAAGGCCCTGGTCGCCTCCTTCGCCGATACCCCGAAGTCCAGCCACAAGTCCAGGGCCAGCTTAAACAGGGTCACCAGATAATTACAAGCGAAAACGGCTGCTGCATGATACAGCACCTTGTCCCCCGGCTTAAGCTCCACCCAGTTGCCGTTCAGGAGAAAAGTCAACTCCTTTAGCATTGACAGCAGTGGCTCTTCAGCTTCCAAGGCGAAGGTAGAGCCAGGCAAGTTTTCTACGGCCTGGTCAACATCGGCAAAGGTCTGTAACGGGTGGAAGGAGCCAACAGCAGCCCCGAGTTTTTTTGCTGATTCCAGAATATCCACGGAATGAGCGCCACTGCAATGCACAACGCCCTGTCCTTCATGCCAATGAACTTCACTGCATACCTGGGCTATAGCATCGTCAGGAGTGGTGATGAAGACTAGCTCAGCAGCGTCTGCCACTTCCTGAGCTGTATGGCAAACCTGGCACTTGGACACCAGTCCGGCTAGCTTCTGTGCCGAGGACAAAGTTCGGCTGGATACAGCCACCACCGGCCATCCCTTTTGCGAAAGCCTTACAGCCAAGGCAGTGGCCGTCGTTCCCGTGCCAATAAAGCCTGTCTTTGCCATTTGTTTACATCCCAGCCGTTATAGCGCCACGCATAACCATAAATTAAAAACCCTCCCGGCATAACCGAGAGGGTTATCACGACAACACCTATCATCCATCTCGGTCACCGCCGATCCAAGCGGACTTTTAACTAACTAGTTCTCTCGCTCACTGCCTCAAGGGTCAATGGCTATTTTATATGATAATAACTCCGTATTACTTTGTCAACATTGCTGTTGTCAAGAAGCTAGAATGCCACCACATGTTCTAGGTCCATCTATAAAAGCGCAGGCTTAGTTTTTTATTTAGAAACATTAGGTGATATTTTATCTTCAAGTCAACACTTAGATTGACATTATTGTGTACGCAGGCTATAATCCATTCTGGAACGAGATATAAGATATGGAAATAAAACCATCCCCAGACCCCGACCATAAACGGCGACAGACTGCCATTTTCGTTCGATGGTGGTGGGGCTTGCTTTAATGTAGGTTTGTGATTGAGGCGTTTGTGCCCCACGTCCCACCGGACGTGGGGCTTTTGTTTGTCGTAATATGGTAGAAGATTTTCCTGGGAGGCTGCCATTGGAATTTTTGAATGAAGAGACATTCAAGGAGTTGCTGGAAAACAAGCAATACAGGGAGCTGCGAGAGAGGCTAGCAGACTCAGAACCCACACATATTGCCGACCTCTTGGCCAGCATACCGGCAGACGAAGCAGTGATAGCGTTTCGCCTCCTCCCGAAGAGTCTTGCCATTTCTGTTTTCGACGATATGGATGGAGCGTTTCAGAACCAGCTGCTTGAGGCGTTCAGTGACCAGACGGCGAAGGATTTCCTTGAAGCAATGCCACCCGATGACCGGACGGAGTTGCTGGACGAGGTACCCGCCAAGGTAGCCCGCAGACTGTTACAGATACTCTCGCCCGACCAGCGCCGTGTCACCCTGCAGTTGCTGGGCTATGAGGAAGAAACGGCCGGGCGTGAGATGACTCCCCTATTCGTAGACCTGCACAGCGATATGACTGTGGCACAGGCTCTGGAAAGGGTCCGACAGCTAGCCATCAACCGGGAGACAGTTTACCAGTGCTATGTCATGGACCGCCGTCGCTATCTTATAGGCATTGTTTCGCTCAAGGACCTGGTCATCGCTGACCCGGATGCCAAGGTAAGCGATATCATGAAACCAGATCCACCCTTTGTCTCTACCCACACCGACCGCGAGGAAGTAGCTAGAGAACTTCGTGAGCATAACCTGCTGGCAATTCCCGTTGTAGATGCAGAACAGCGCCTCGTCGGTACCATCACCCATGATGACGTGGCAGATATCATAGAGCGAGAGGCCACCGAAGATATCTATCGCTTTGGTGCAGTACCGGGTACGGAGCGAGGTTACTTTGCCAGCCGTATCTTTGATGTTGTCCGGCGCCGGGGGGTGTGGCTCCTCCTGCTTATCGTGGTGAACACAATTACTTTCACTATTATTGCCCGAAATGAAGCGTTGCTTACCGGCGATCTACTGATACTGGCTGCCTTTATCCCACTGTTGATTGGCACCGGCGGGAATGTGGGAGCGCAATCGGCCACCGTCGTTATTCGTGGGCTGGCTACCGGGGAAGTGAAACCAAGACGGGCTCTGGCCGTGGTCTTGCGGGAGGCAGGGATAGGTGCCCTCCTGGGCATTGTCCTTGGTGCGGTTGCCCTGGGCTGGGCTTATGCGTTCGGCCGAAACCTGCAAGTGGCCGCCGTGGTGAGCACGACTTTGGTGGCAATCTCAGTGATGGCAACCCTGGCAGGCGGAGCTTTACCATTTATTTTTCGTCTACTCAAAATTGACCCGGCTCTGGTGTCCGCCCCTTTTATAACTACGATTCTGGATATATCTGGCGTGGCGATTTACTTTGGGATTGCTCAGATGATACTGCGATTGTAATCAGCCTACCGGGATAAGATAGAGACCTTTATGGGTAAAGGAAAACTCGAAATGACGAATAGAATTGCCGAAGGCGCGAGGAGAAAATCGGGAATAAAGCGCTTGCGGAAACTGCGAACATCGATCGCCGAAAAGGGACTGGATGCTCTCCTGCTTTCTCAGCCAGAGAACCTCCGCTACCTTTCTGGATTTACCGGCTCCTCCGGATGGCTACTAATTTCAGGACAGAATGTTATTTTAGCTACTGACTTTCGTTACCTGGAACAAGCTAAGGACGAGTCGCCAGATTTTGAAATTATCCAGACTAAGCAAGAATTACGTGACTGGCTTCCTGGTTTGGTCTCTGATTTGGGATGGCACAAATTAGGCTTCGAGACAAATTCTACCTCTTATGAGTTTTATCATAAGCTCAGCGAAGCAATAAAGGCCAGGCAAGTTAACCTTGAACTTGTTCCCACCACTGGCATAGTAGAGCAGCTTCGCTCCATAAAAGAGCCTGAAGAACTAGGGTTTATTAAAAAGGCAGCAGCGCTAACCGATGCCGTCTTCGAACAGGCAAAGGCAATAATTCGTCCCGGCACAACGGAAAAGGAAGCAGCCTGGGAGATAGAAAAAATCCTTCGCCAAGAAGGAAGTGAAGGGATTCCCTTTGAAATCATTGTGGCTTCAGGCCCAAATTCAGCTCTGCCCCATGCTCGACCTACAGAGAAGATAATCCACTCTGGTGAACCGGTGTTGATTGACATGGGGGCCAGAATCAGCGGTTATTGCAGTGACTTTAGCCGCACTTTATTATTGGGTAAAGCAGACAAAACCCTACAGGAAATTTATAATATAGTTCTTAAAGCACAGACCACTGCCATAGAGGGAACTGAATCAGGTATGGATGCTTCGCAGGCAGACCAATTGGCTCGAAGCGTTGTTGAACAAGCTGGCTATGGAGATGCCTTTGGACATGGTCTAGGACATGGTGTTGGGCTAGCGGTGCACGAATTTCCCATGCTTGGTCCCAGTTCCTCCGATTCACTTGCAGATGGCATGGTTTTTACCATAGAACCGGGAATTTACCTTGCGGGGCAAGGTGGTATCAGGATTGAAGACATGGTAGTTTTGGAAAATGGCAAGGCCAAAGTGCTTAGCAAGGCAGAGAAAAATAGCTTTCGGCTGCCAGCTGATAGCTGAGGCTGAATGCTTGACTAGGAGGTTACTAAATGATCGATGCCGGTGAACTGAGAAAGGGAATCGCCATAGAGATGGATGGCGAAATATATCAAATTCTGGAATACCAACATGTTAAGATGCAACAAAGGCAGCCTGTAGTCAAGTTGAAACTTCGTGGTGTTCGTAGTGGTAATGTCACGGAGCGGAATTTCCAATCCGGGGATAAAGTTACAACAGTATTTTTGGAGCATCGGCCGGTCCAGTACCTTTATAGCGATGGCGACCTCTATTACTTCATGGATAACGAAAGTTACGAGCAGATTATGTTAACCTCGGCTCAAATAGGAGAGGGCACAAATTATCTAAAAGAGGGTCTGATGCTAGAGATTCTGACCTGCAAGGGGGATACAGTAATCATAGAGCTACCCACTTCGGTAGAGCTTCAGGTGACAGAGACAGAGCCTGGCTTCAAGGGAGATAGGGCCACAGCGGGCACGAAAGCAGCTAAGCTAGAAACGGGAGTAACCGTCCAGGTTCCTCTTTTTATTAACACAGGCGACATCATCAAAGTCCATACCCGAACCGGGGAATACCTGGAGAAGGTTAGCTAAACATCGCTTGATTCGCCTTTCGTTTAGCAGCAATGCTGGCTCCTTTTCCAACTGAGGCTGAATGAACTTGGCTGCGATCTTTAAGGAATCTGGTATAATCAGGTAACAGGCAAAAGGGACAGATTCTTCGCTCGCTCGGAATGACCGATAGACAACAACAAGACGGATAAGCTAATTGATAAAAGCTGATTTACATGTCCATACCTGCTACTCTATGGATTGCCTCTCACCTTTGGAGCAAATAGTCGAGCGCTGCCTCGAGCTAGGTATAAATTGTATAGCCGTAGCTGACCACCACACCGTTGCTGGCGCCTTGAAGTTAAGGGAATTTGCCCCGTTTAAAGTAATCGTTGCCGAGGAGGTCTTAACACCTGTGGGTGAAATAATGGGGCTCTTTCTTAGTGAAGCAGTTCCCCGGGGATTGTCTCCCCAGGAAACAATATCTCGAATCAGAAGCCAAGGTGGTCTAGTTGGCATTCCCCATCCCTTCGGCCGGTCGCTGCCCTGGAATGCTAACCCACTAACATCGGCAGAAGTTTTATCCCAGGTTGATATTATCGAAACTTTTAATTCCCGTACGCCATTTTCTAGTAGCAACGCCAGAGCAGGGAAACTAGCCAGAGAGCATGGAAAAGCTGCCAGCGCTGGCAGTGATGCCCACACTTTGGGCGAAATTGGTCGGACATATATAGAAATGCCCGAATTCGATGGACCTGACGACTTCCTAAATTCTTTGGCTCAGGGCAAAATATTCGGGCAAAAATCTAGCTACTTAGCTCATTTTGCTAGCATGTGGGCCAGGATAAGGAAACGCATACAGGGAGATTCTTCGCTGTGCTCAGAATGACACAAGGCGAGGAAGGTAAAGCAAGTTCTTGCTGAACATTGGTTGGTTTTCCACAGGTAGAGACGAAGCTGCCCGACAGCTTTTGCAAGCTGCGCAGGATAAGAGCCACAGCGGCGACATTAATGGGAAAGTTAGCTTCGTGTTTAGCAACCGCGAACCTGGCGAGGCGAAGGAAAGCGACCTGTTCCTTGAGCTCGTTCGGAGTTACAACATTCCTCTTGTCTGTTTATCTCACAAAAAATTCAAGACTGCCGGAGAGGAACAAGAGTGGCGTACCAAATACGATAGAGAGGTAAATAAGAGGATTGAACCATTTGCTCCCGACCTTTGTGTTCTTGCTGGCTATATGCTCATCGTGAGCGAAGAGCTATGTCAGAAATACGATATGATTAATCTTCATCCTGCACCCCCCGGTGGCCCTACTGGTAGCTGGCAGGAGGTAATCTGGACACTGATACAAAATAAAGCCGACACAGCCGGGGCAATGATGCACCTGGTTACACCTGAACTGGATAGAGGTCCGGCAGTTAGCTACTGCCTCTTCTCTATTAAGGGTGAGCCCTTCACTGAATATTGGCGGAAGGACAATAAGGACATGCTGTTTCAGCTTATTCGCCAGCACGAACTTGCTAGAGAATTTCCTCTTATCATCCTGACATTACAAGCTCTGAGCCGGGGCGAGGTCGGCATAAAGGACAGGAGAGTAATTGATGCTCAGGGAAAACCCATCAAAGGATATGATCTCAGTGCTAAAATAGACCGTGCAGTGGAGGGGAGTCTGAAATGAATCTAATCTGCTTTGACCTCGAAGGCCCTTTAGCCCCCCAAGATAATGCATATGAACTGATGAAGCTATTCCCCCGTGGCGGCAAGACTTTCGAAGTCATCAGCCGTTATGATGATTTGCTGACTCTAGAAGGTCGGCCTGACTACGAGCCGGGAGACACACTTGCTCTCATCACTCCTTTCCTTGCTTATCATGGAATAGAAGAGGAACAAATCGCTGCTATGGGGCAGAAAGCTGGGTTAACCCCGGGGGCAACTGAATTAATCTCCAAACTTAAATCTCGAGGGTGGGATATATTTTGTATTAGTACCAGTTACAAACAATATGCCTTCCCCATCACACAGAGACTGGGCATAGCCGACGAGAATGTAGCCTGCACTTCCTTTCCCCTAGCTCAGATTCGCCAACTATTAAGCCAGGATGAATTTGCCTTACTGGAGCAAACAGAACATGAAATTGTGAATCTTAAACCTTTTAATGACGATACTAGAATAAAGGAATATCTGGACTATTTTTACTGGCAAAAATTGCCCCAAACAAGTTCGGGAAGAATTATAGGCCAGGTGAAACCAGTAGGAGGGAGGCGCAAGGTAGAGGCGCTGGAGAGCTTCAGCACCAGGATGGGAAAACCGCTTTCTCGTTGGGCGGCAGTGGGGGATAGCATCACAGATTTCAAAATGCTTCGGGCTGTGAACAAAGCAAATGGCTTAGCCATTGCTTTCAATGCTAATGAATACGCCTTGCCCTATTCCACTTTGGGTCTGGCATCGGTAAGCTTATACGATTTGTGGGTGGTTCTGGAAGCCTGGGAGAAAGGTGGCCGCAAGGTTGTTGAAAGAGTGGTCAAAGAGAGGGAAAAAGCTGGAGGAAGCGGCGATAGAGAGCATTTTCATTGGCTAGATGGAACTAAGGATATAACGCCTGCCTTGGAAATCCATAAAAGGATACGACATCTGGTTAGAGAGGAAGCTGCTAAACTGGGCTAATTATAGATTACTTAGTCACGCCTTCCGGTCTCACGGAAGATCCACACGAGGGTAACAATAGCGATTATGGAAACGATGATGATGGTAATTAAGCCCCCCTTGCCCAACCCACCGAATGCTTCACCTGCGGCATAAACCGTAGCACCTGCCTCCATCCAGTCTGGCATTCCCGCTATCATCCTACCAGTTAAAACTAAAAGACGCCTCAGCCCTTACAGGCAGCACCATTCGGGGGGTTAATCTGACCAGACCCTGGCCGCTGTTAACCGTAGTGCACCCAATTTATTTCTTGGCTGGCTTGCTAAGTATTTCGTCTACAATGCCGTATTCCACTGCCTGTTCAGCGCTAAGATAAAAGTCTCTGTCGGTGTCGTGGGCAATCTTCTCTACCGGCTGACCGGTGTGCTTAGCTATGATGTTACGTATCATTTCCTGCATCCTCATGATTTCTCTGGCGGCAATTTCAATATCCGCCGCCTGCCCTTGAGCACCACCAACTGCCTGGTGCAGATGTATAGTCGAATTGGGCAAGGCGTACCTTTTGCCTTTAGTCCCAGCGCAGAGAAGCACGGTGCCCATGCTAGCTGCTAAACCAACACAAATGGTGGATACAGGACAACGAAGAATCTGCATAGTATCGTAGATGGCCAGGCCAGCGCTGATAATGCCGCCGGGACAATGAATATAAAGGTTTATATCCTTCTCCGGGTCCTCCCTCTCCAAGTAGAGGAGCTGAGCAATAATAAGATTGGCTATCTGGTCGTTGATCGGCGTGCCTAAAAAAACTATTCTCTCTCTGAGCAAGAGCGAATATATGTCGAAAATACGTTCACCCCGAGCACTGGTCTCGGTCACTGTAGGAATTATTACTTGAGATATTGTTTCCATCATTCCCCCTTTGTCTTATTCTCACTATTGCCAATGGCTATTTGTAATAATCGGTCCATCGTCTTCTGAGTAAGCAGAGATTGTGCAATTGATTGCCTGACTTGGGGCAGTGAGAGGAACTGCCTTGCATTCTCCTTATCCTCAGCACTATTGGCAATCTCATCCACCTTATTATCTACCTCTGAGGAACTAATTTCAATCTTTTCCTCTTCAGCTAATTTCCCTAAGACAAGACCCTGAGTAAGCCGCTTCTGCGCTATAGGACGCAGTTCTTGTTTAAGTTCTTCCTCGGGTTTATTAGTCTTCTTCAGGTAATCCTCTAGCTCTCTAAAGCCCAAGCGCTGTGCCTCGTCTCTAAGAATTCCGGTAATTTCCTCATCCTCTAAAATAGGAGGATAGCTCACCTCGCTGATTTCCACCAGAGCATTAAGCGCCTTTTGCCCCAACTCCGAACGATTCTTGGCCTCCGCTTTGGCTTTTAAATCAGCAGCCACTTTCTTCCTCATATCCGCCAGGTTTTCATAGCCGCCACTCCGAGCCAATTTATCATCAAGCTCGGGCAACTCTTTTTCCTTTATTTCGGTAACAGTGACTTTGAAAGCACCCTCTTTGCCACACATTTCTTTAATGGGGTAGTCATCAGGAATAGTCAAGCTGAAGTTCATTTCTTTATTTTTCTCAGCGCCCTGCAAACGAGAGGCAAATCCAGGCACAGGTGAACTCGAATCCTTATCCACTTCATATAATATGCCTTTGTGATTTAACCAGGGTTTCCCATCCACATCGGCTTCGATGTCCATGGTAACTAGATCACCCAGTTTGACAGAGCGGTCTACAGGCACCCACGCCCCTTGTCTTTCCCGGAACTCTTCCATGGCATAGGCAACTTCTTTCTTGGCGATTTTTATTGCGGGGCTGGGCTCCACCCTTATGCTATGGTAATCGCCAAGCTTAATTTCAGGTTTGAGAGACACTATGGCTTTGAAAACCACAGGCTCAGTTTTAATAATTTCTATTTCTGATCTGGCGATGGGTTCGATTTCCTGAGACTCGATCGCCTGTTTATAAAGCTGTGGTATAAGATGCTCCAATGCCTCTTCCAATAAATTCTGCTTTCCTACGTGCTGCACCAGGATGGCTCGCGGTGCTTTTCCTTTGCGGAAACCAGGTATGGATACCTCCTTAACCAGGTGATGATAAGCTTCGTCCAGTGATTTATCTAACTCAGCGTCCTCAGCTTCGATATTAAGGGCTATCTGGCGATTTCCTACATCTTCAGTACTTACTTTCATGTCCCATCCTTTGTCATTGTGGGTGAAGAACCTCATGCTTTAGCTTAAGGTTCAGTTCGTCAAGCTGATGCTTGCTAACATATGATGGGCTGTCCAGCATCATATCAACGGCGTTCTGATTTTTCGGGAAAGCAATAACCTCCCTTATACTCCACTCCCCGGCAAATAACATCACCAAACGGTCCAGTCCTATGGCAATACCGCCATGGGGCGGTGCTCCATATTCCAGTGCCTCCAAAAGACCTCCAAATCGGCTTTCCGTTTCTTCTTTACTGTAACCAAGGAGGCTAAATATTTTTTCTTGAAGCTGACGGTTGTGAATTCTGATACTGCCGCTGCCGAGTTCACAACCATTGCACACTACATCATAATGTTGACCATAGACCTTAGCTGGTTCTGTATCAAGAAGCAACATATCTTCCCACCGAGGAGCGGTAAACGGATGGTGCATAGGTTCCCAGCGATTCTCAGCCTCATTCCTCTCCAAAAAAGGAAAATCAACTACGAAGGCAAAAGCCAGCAGGTCGGCATCGGCCAGATTAAGCCGCTGTGCCATCTCGCGGCGCAACTCATCCAGTGTCTTGTTGACTACCTCCAGTTTATCAGCCACGATAAGTAAAAGGTCACCAGGTTTTGCTCCGAATCTAGCGGCTATTTCTTCCAATTGGTGAGAGGTTAAATATTTAGCAGCCGCCGATTTTACCTCATCCAAAGTTATTGCCTCTCCTGTAAAAGCCATAGTCATCAAACCCTGGGCACCATAGCTCTTGGCTAAATCTATCAGTTCATCAAGCTGATGGCGGGTATAATGACCACAGCCGGGGACGCATATTCCCTTCACCTTGCCATTATCATCGAGGGCCGAACGGAAAACCTGAAAGTCGGTACTGGCGGCGATATCAGATATATCCTTGAGTTCCAGGCCAAACCTGATATCCGGTTTATCCGTGCCATATTTCTCCACCGCCTCTTTATAGGAAAGATAGGGAAAGGGCTCCAGTAATCGCATATCAGGTTTAACAGTCTTCACAAGCGAGGTGAAAAGTTCCTCCATGAGCTGCAATATGTCCTTTACTTCGATGAAACTCATCTCCATGTCAAGCTGGGTAAACTCAGGTTGGCGGTCTGCCCGAAGGTCCTCATCCCTGAAGCAACGAGCTATCTGGAAGTACTTGTCAAACCCAGCTACCATGAGAAGTTGTTTGAGCTGCTGTGGAGATTGAGGAAGAGCATAAAACTTGCCGGGATTGATACGACTGGGCACCAGGTAGTCCCGGGCTCCTTCTGGCGTGCTCTTAATCAAGATAGGTGTTTCAATTTCAACGAATCCTTTAGCATCGAGGAAATCACGGATGAACTTTATCACCCTGTGGCGTAACAGAAGATTGTCCTTCATCCTGGGCCTTCTCAGGTACAGGTAGCGGTTTTTGAGGCAAAGCGATTCTTCAACATCTTCATCTTCACTTATGTAAAATGGCGGCGTTTTCGATGGATTAAGGATGACAGCCTCGTTTGCCATAACTTCAATATCTCCGGTAGCCAATTTGGGATTCTTCGTCCCTTCAGGGCGGGGAGCAACTTCTCCGGCAACCTGAATTACATACTCGCTACGGAGCGAACCAGCTACCTGGTATGCCTCCTGTGATACCTGGGGATTGAACACCACCTGCACTATGCCTTCCCGGTCACGCAGGTCAATGAATACCTTCCCGCCATGGTCGCGACGCCGGTGCACCCAGCCAGCTAAAGTTACCTTTTGTCCGGCATGGGTTTTCCTCAGTTCACCACAGTTATAGCTTTTGAGCAAGGATAGTCTCCTTTTCTGGATTGCCCATTATAGCGTATAAACGGGCTTACTTTCAATTGAGTTGATTGAGACCGCTTGTTTATTACCCTGAGCCGTGGTCACGGCTCCGCTAGCTCTTGAAGAACGGCTAACACTTCTCGCTGAGGCACATCACTACGAATTACTACTTTGCCGATATCTTGTAACAGAACCCAGCGAATTGCTTTTTCCTTGGTCTTCTTGTCTAACTCCATAGCTTTTGTTATCTCAGTCAAATCCATGCCAGAAAAGCCCGTGGGCAGGCCGAATTTCTGCAATAGGGCTTGCTGGCGTTCCACTGCCGCTACAGGCAAAAGACCCAATCGCTGACTGAGCTTAGCCGCTCCCACCATGCCAATGGCTACCGCTTCGCCATGAAGAAATCGCTTATACTGAGTAGCAGCCTCCAACCCATGAGCAATGGTATGTCCATAATTTAGAATGGTGCGTTTCCCTTCCCTTTCTTTTTCATCCTGGCTGACAACCTGAGCCTTGATAGCAGCGCTACGGGCAATAGCCTGGGTAATCAACTCCGGTTCCAGTTTTGTCAGCCTATCAACATTGCTCTCCAGAAATTGAACAAATTCCTCATCAAGAATCATGCCATGCTTAATAACTTCAGCCCAGCCTGAGGTCAGCTCACGCTGAGGCAGAGTGGTAAGAGTCTGAGGGTCAGCCAAAACCAGGTTAGGCTGATAGAAGGCACCGATAAGGTTTTTTCCCTCGGGATGATTAACCCCGACCTTACCCCCAACGCTGGCATCAACCATGGCTACCAGACTGGTCGGCACCTGTACCCAGGGCATACCCCGCAAAAATGTGGCAGCGACAAAACCCGCTAAGTCCCCTGCCATACCGCCACCCAGGGCGATGATAATATCGTCTCGCTCCGCCCGATGCTCGACGAGGAAATCGTAAATCTTGATAGCATAGTCCATGCTTTTCGTTTCTTCACCCGGCGGCACTACAAAGGAATTAACGGCAAAGCCAGCGTCCTTGAGGATTCCCTCGACTTTGCTGCCGTAGAGAGAAAAGACATTCTCATCGCTAATTACTGTGGCTGTACCGGACAAAGCAGCTTTTTTCATCTTTTCACCCAGCTTGTCCAATAAACCACAGCCAACGAAGACAGGATAACTTTGAGTCGCAGTTTCCACCACGCAAGCGACGTCATTCTTAACCTTTGGCTGCGAGCCTGATTTCCTCTCCCTTGACGGGAGAGAACTAAGGTGAGGGTGAGCGCGACTAAGCAATCTCGAAGCCCTTATTACCTCCTCTGCTACTTCACCGATGCTTAAGCCATCAGTATGGACTGTCCAATCCGCTTTGGCATAGTGAGGCTGCCGGGAGGCTTTAAGCTGCCTGATGCGTTCCAGAGGATTATTAACAGCTAAAAGGGGACGGACTTCCCTATCAGGATTGCTGGCAGCCTCACGGAATAAGCGTTCATAGATTGTCTCTGGTTTAGCCTCCAGGCAAACAATTAACCCGGTTTTGGCCAGCAACTCATAGTTTTGCGGGTCAACTATGGCACCGCCGCCGATAGCTATAACTGTCTGCCTGCGCTGGCAAGCTTTTCTAATCATCTCGCGTTCCAGTTCCCTGAACCTGTCCTCTCCATCCTGACGAAAAATCTCGGCGATAGGCTTGCCAGTTTGTTTAACTATCTCATCATCGGTATCAATGAAATTCCAATTTAATCTCAGAGCTACCTCCATAGCCACCAGAGATTTACCAGTGCCTGAGAAACCTGTAATAATGAGATTGGTTATTCGCCTGTCCAATTTCGTCTAGTTACCTTCGTCAGTATATTGAAAAATCCAGATTAGAGCAAGAACTTGTTGTGTCACTAGATAATCAATAATCCAACCAATGTAAAGGCAGCGATAGGTGGCAGAGCTGGCATCGGCTTCCCCTTTAAAAATCTCGCTTGAATCGCATAGACGCTAACCAATCCCAGTAATCCGAATACTGCAATAATAACCGCTGGCGCTAGACCTCGGGCAAAATAAACGGAGGCTGTAAGCAGACAAGGGAAGGCAATGTCGCCACCGCCCAATATGGAGTATTCCCTGGCGGAGGGATTCACCTCTATTATTTTCTCCCGTTTTTTCAAGTTGAAGTTCCACTCAGAATAGTTTTTGGGAATGATTAGTGCCGGCAAGGCATTTATTTGCGATAGCCTGTCGGCCATCCAGAGCATGAATTTGAAACGAACCGCCAGGAAGTCATAGATGGCGAGTGCCAGAATAATAGCCATCGCAGTCCACGGAGTAATAAAGCGACCGAAAACTGCTCCTATACTGCTAACCGCCAGAATCAATACCAGGTTATGTAACCAGACAAGTGGTATCAAGAACCAAAATGTTCCAAACACAACAGCGATAGCGACAGCTACCGGAAGGGGCACGTAGAAGACAGTTGCGATGAATGCACCCCAACTGAACAAAAGGGCAAACAAGAGTCTAAGAATAACCTTTAAAGCTCTGAGCGGAATCTTGGAGAGCGTGAGTCCAAGCACGGCCGTTGCCGCAAGAATATAGATTACAATCGGTCCTAACGCTGAATGGGCTGGTACCTCGATAACCTCCCCATCGGGTAATGTCACTTCACCAGGCCACCAGGATATCGGCGCGGATGGCTGGCTTGGTATATCTATATCATTTTCATCCAGGAATGGGTCTATTCGGGGAGCAACAAGAAGGATGAGCATTTGAGCGACGACAAAAAGAAGAAGGCCCAAATATACCGTACTCAGCTTTACCGGCCTCTTTGTGCTCATATAGGGGGTATTGTACATCGAAGAAGGCCCGATGTCGAAGTATCACTGTGATGTCGCCCGCTATCAGCACAATCCCGAGCATTATGGGAGTCCCCTTTGGAGGATCAGGACTTCAAACTGAGACCCCCTTCTCTGTAATAGTATCGTACCAGGCAACTCTCTTCTTGCGCAAAATCACCCTGGCTGCTATTAGAGCTAATATGCCCCCAATTAGAAGAACGCGTCTATCAATTGGCATAGGGGTCCAAAACTGTCGCCGCCACGAATTCGTTAAATCGCTTAGGCCAATGTCAGGAATTTGAAAGTGCCTCTCACCCGTTTCGGGATCATATTGGTAAAACTCGACTTGTGTATTCTCACTTGAGGTCTCCTGCTTACCTTCATAGCCCACCCAAGTATGCATAGGGGATGAATGGACTTGATAGGGAATATTTTTCGCTTCCAGAACAGAAGCTAAGACCAGGGCCCGGGCCTTGCAATCCCCGCCTTCTCGCTCCAGTACTTCCTCAATGCTAGGACAATACCAGGGCATGCCATAAAGCTCCCAATCACGGTGATAGGGTATTCTAGCCAGGACCGCTTTCTCTATATCTACGGGGTCGGAAGGAAAGTCGTTCAGCATAAATTCAACAGCGCCAGGGTCGGCATCGAAGTTAAGAGCCCTGTGGATACTGTTGATTAAGTTTAGAGGATTGGGATATAACACGAAAAAAATCCACAGTACAAATATCAGGGGAAAATATCGCCGAAAAGCTCTTCTAAAACCGTTCTCGAACCGCTCAAGCCCGTCCGGCATAGATGTAGTATCAATCGAACTATTGGTAATATTTTTCCTTACTGACATAGCACAGAAAGCTCTTACTCGGGGTCGGGAGAATCAAGACAAATATGATATTGAGTCGCAAAAATACCTGTCCTCACTTCTTCCCGCGTTTCTCAATCTCTATCTTCCGCAGGGTCTTATCATCAAGGCCGAAGTGGTGGGCTATCTCGTGGCGCACTACTTCCTCTATTTTTGCTTCAATTTCATCGCCAAAGCGGCATTGTGCCTCTATGGGCTTTTGAAAGATACTTATCTTATCAGGCAAAACCAAGCCGTACCCCCGGCCTCGCCTAGTTTGGGGCACACCCTGGTAAAGACCAAGCAATTGTGTGGGATGGCTGTGTTTAACTCGTCTCAGTTGCCCTGGTGTGGGCCAATCTTCTACCACGACATCAACATTTTCCAGTTTGTGTTGAAACTCCGGTGGCAAATTATCAATTGCCTTCGCTACAAGAGCCTCAAATTTATCTCTCTGCATATCTATAAATCACAGATATTGTCAACAAGTGTAAGAACACTCATCATCATCTTACCATTCAAGAATGCCACCAGACAAGCAAATAGCGAGTAATGGTACCATTAAACCTGGCCTTTTATATTAGTTGAGCTGGGTATAGCACAATAGCTACTTTTCGCTCATGAGACACAATCATGGTAGTTTATCCCGCTGTCAAGGCTAGCGTTCTTGACGAAGGATGATAAATAGGATAGGCTATTACTTTAAATCTGAAAAGGGGAGAAGTTAAATTGCAGTGCCGTGGCATCAGAGGTGCTACCACAATTTCAGCAAATAGTAAAGAGAGCATCCTAGCTGCAACTGAGAAGCTGCTTGTGGAAATGACACAGGCTAATAGCGTTAAAATTGACGACATAGCTGCTATCTTTTTTACCACCACGTCAGACCTAAATGCTGAGTTTCCCGCTTCAGCAACACGAGAGCTAGGATGGCCATCCAACCTGGCTTTGCTTTGTGGGCATGAAATGAACGTGCCCAACGATCTCCCTCGCTGCCTGAGAATTCTGATGCTAGTAAACACTGAAAAGGGACCTGAGGAAATCGTGCATATTTACTTAGGAAAGGCGAAGAAGTTAAAGGACAAACCGTCACTACCAATTGGAGGTAGTACATGATAGTAGTCATGAAGGTTGGCTCCAGTCAAGATGAAATCAGCGGGGTTAAGAAAAGAATCGAAGACGTTGGTCTAAAGTCACACATATCAGAGGGTATTGAACATACCGTTATCGGCGTACTGGGGCAAGTTTTCCCTGAACTCCGCGACACCTTGGAATTGCTCCCCGGCGTCGACCATGTCATACCTGTGAGCAAACCCTACAAACTTTCCAGTCGAGAGTTCCATCCCCGAGACACTATAGCCAAAATAAATAGCGTGGCTATAGGTGGCAATGAGATAGTAGTCATGGCTGGACCCTGCGCGGTAGAAAGCGAGGAACAACTTTTTGCCACTGCTCACGCGGTCAAGGCAGCCGGGGCCACTGTACTGCGCGGTGGCGCCTTCAAACCACGCACCTCACCTTACCAATTTCGTGGACTGGGCGAAAGCGGGCTCAAAATACTGGCACAGGCGGGTAAGGAAACTCGAATGCCCATAATCACCGAGGTTATGTCGCCAGACCATGTCGACTTAGTAGCCAAATACGCTGATATACTCCAGATTGGAGCTAGAAACATGCAGAACTTTATCTTGCTCGACGAGGTGGGGAAAACAAAGAAGCCGGTGTTGCTCAAACGGGGTTTGTCATCCAATATACAAGAATGGTTACTGGCCGCTGAGTATGTCCTGGCCCAAGGGAATGAGCAGGTTATTCTTTGCGAACGAGGTATCAGAACCTTTGAAACCTACACCCGTAATACCATGGACCTAAGTGCTATACCAATTATCGAAAAAGTCAGCCATTTACCCATTATCGCCGACCCCAGTCACGCCACAGGTAAATGGTACCTGGTAATCCCGCTGGCATTAGCAGCAGTAGCTGCCGGGGCAGACGGGCTTCTCATAGAAGTCCATCCTAATCCTGACATGGCGCTTGCCGATGGTCCTCAATCGCTCACCTTTGATAACTTTCGCCTCTTAATGTCTCAATTACTGCCCATAGCCCAAGCTAGAAATAGAAAGCTAGCTACTCCAAGCGTGAAGAACAAACCCTGAGACCATGGAAATCGAGCAGGAACTAGCCAATATAACTCCCCGAGGAGAAACACTCCTTACCATAGGTGTGTTCGATGGTGTCCATGCCGGACACCGCTACCTGCTGGAAAAATTGCAGCAGCGAGCAGCGGAGAAAAACTTGCTTAGCGGAGTAGTTACCTTTAACCCTCATCCTCAATCGGTATTACATCCGCATAATCAACTACCTTCGCTTAGCAGCCTGGACGACAGGGTCAAGGCTTTTCAAGAGCTAGGCATAAAAATAATCGCAGTGCTGACTTTCACTCCTAAGGTAGCCCAGCTAAGTGCCCGGGAATTTATGTCCTTAGTTAATAAACAGCTCAAGATGCGCGGCATCATGGTGGGGCCCGACTTCACTTTAGGACGAGGCGGGGAAGGCAATATCGACCTACTCCGCGCCCTGGGACGTGAAATGAAGTTCAGCGTGGAAGTTATCCCCCCATATACAATCGATGGCGAAGTAGTGAGCAGCACTCTCATCCGCCAAGCATTAGTTCAAGGCGATATGAGAAAGGTAGAAAGGCTAATGGGGCACTATTTCCACCTGAGAAGCAAAGTCATCACATCCGACAAACGTGGACGAGTTTTGGGATTTCCCACCGCTAACTTGGATATCAGGCCACAACAAGCCTTACCAGGCAATGGCATCTATGCTACTATCGCTCAGGTGGATGGCAAGCAATTCCCTTCAGCAACTAATATTGGCATCCGCCCCACCTTTGGGGAGGGGGAAAAAACGGTGGAAACTCACCTCTTAAACTATAAAGATGATTTGTATGGCAAAGACATAAGGGTAGAATTTGTGCAAAAATTAAGGGATGAGCAACGCTTTCCTTCTTCTGAAGAGCTAAAGGTACAAATCGAAAAAGATGTTCGAGAAGTAGAAGCAATTTTAGCTAAAGATTTAAGATGACTGATACAAGGTTTGCCACCATATTAAAACGAGGAGTGGCTGAAATTATAACAGAGTCGGAACTACTAAGGCTGCTGAACTCGGGGGGAATTCTGACCTTGAAGCAAGGCTTCGACCCCAGCGCTCCTGACATCCATTTGGGACATGTGGTGGGCCTGAGAAAGCTGCGCCAATTCCAAGAGCTAGGACATAAAGTCATTCTTATAGTCGGCGACTGGACAGCCCGAATTGGCGACCCCAGCGGTCAGTCAGTTACTCGCCCTATGCTCTCACCCAGTGAAATAAAGAGCAATGCTCAAACTTACATGGAACAATTCTTCAAGGTGGTAGATAAGGATAAAACAGAGCTCAGATGGCAAAGCGAATGGTTTTCCCAGTTCACCTTGGATGAAGTAATTAAGCTTACCAGCAAATTCACTGTCGCCCAACTTCTAGCCAGAGAGGATTTTAACAAGAGGTATGGTTCTGGCAACCCTATATCCCTAACTGAGATGCTTTACCCTTTGCTTCAGGGCTATGATTCAGTAGCTATCAAGGCCGATGTTGAATTCGGTGGCATTGACCAAAAATTCAATTGTCTAGTGGGCAGAGAGCTACAGCAGAGCACGGGGCAGCCTCCCCAGCAAGTTTTCCTTGTTCCCCTCCTAGTCGGTACCGATGGTCATCAGAAGATGAGCAAGAGCTTAAATAACCACATAGGCATTGCTGAGCCCCCCCGGGAAATATACGGCAAGGTGATGTCCATCGACGACCCCCTTATCCTGGATTATTTTGAACTGGTGACCGACATTCCTGAAGAAGAAATCACTGAGTTCAAGAAGCAACTGAAAACTCACTCGGTTAACCCCATGAACCTTAAAAAACGATTGGCTCATGAAATTGTCAGGCAGTTCCACGGTAAACAGGCAGCAAATGAGGCAGAGGAGTATTTCCAGGAGCGGTTCCAAACGCGAGAACTTCACAAAATAGAAGTGACAGATAGTATTAGTATCAAAGAGAGCGTGGAAGTTATCCTCACTAGGGACATGCCGCGGTGGCTTGTGGATAACAAATTTGCGAATAGCATGGGCGAAGCTAAAAGGTTGCTTGCTCAGGGTGCTGTTCGAATAATCCGAGCAGATGGAACCAGCCAGGTAGTCAAAGACGAGAAGGCGACACTTAGACCTGGTGATAAAATTAAAGTTGGTAAGCGCCACCTTTCTGAAATTCGTCGAGGCTGATAAAAAGATAGCCTGATTAGGAGGTAAAAATGCAGCTACGTATTCCAGGACCAACACCTTGCCCACCACAATCTCTCCAAGCCATGGGGCGGCAAATGATAAACCATCGGGGGGGAGAATTTGCCAAAATTATCAATTCAACAACGGAGAAATTAAAACAGGCATTTCAGACCAAAGGAGACGTTTTCCTCCTTACCGGTTCAGGCACCGGTGGCATGGAAGCAGCTATTGTCAATACTCTGTCGCCGGGTGATAAGGTCCTATCTATCTCCAATGGAGCCTTCGGCGAGCGCTTTGCCGACATCGCCGAAGGGCATGGCGCTGAGGTAATCCACCTTAGTTTTGAATGGGGGAAAGCAGTTGACCTTGATGCAGTAGAAAAGGCACTGAAAACAGATGGCGATATTAAGGCAGTCATGGCAACTCACAATGAAACATCCACAGGTATGACTAACAGGCTCGGTGACATAAGCGCCATAGTCAAGAAATTCGATAAACTTCTCCTGGTTGACGCTATCTCAAGCCTGGGCTGCATCAATTTGCCTACCGATGACTGGCATTGTGATATAGTTGTCACTGGTTCCCAAAAAGGATGGATGGTGCCTCCCGGACTGGCCATGGTTAGTGTAAGTGAAAAAGCCTGGCAGGCTCATGCTCAAGCGAAAATGCCACGCTATTATTGGGATTTTTCCAAAGCCAAAGATTTTCTCCAGAAAGGACAAACTCCCTGGACGCCGGCTATCTCTATCTTCTATGCTCTTGATACCACTTTAGATTTAATGCTAAAAGAGGGACTAAACAACATATTCGCCAGGCATGCTCGAATAGCCCAACTAGCGAGAAATGGAGCCAAAGCACTGGGATTCTCCCTTTTCCCTGAAGAAGAGTATGCCTCCAACACGGTGACGGCGGTTAACGCCACAGACAACATTGACGTCCCTAAATTAATTCAAGTGCTCAGGGAGGAGCACGACGTAGTAATTGCCGGAGGCCAGAGGAAGCTAGCAGGCAAAATATTCCGTATTGGCCATCTCGGCTCGGTGGAGGATGATGATATCAAGTCGGTACTGGAGGCGTTAAACAAAGCTCTGCCTAGAGCGAAGAAGGGCTAAATACAAGATGAAAATTTTAGTCGCTGACCCAATTGCTGAAGAAGGGATACAATCCCTGCGTAGCCACGCTCAAGTGGATATCAAGACCAAGCTAGCGCCCGAGCAGCTCAAGGCTATAATTGGCGATTACGATGCTTTGATTGTGCGCAGCCAAACTCAGGTTAGGGCAGAGATTATTGAATTGGGGGGAAAACTCAAGGTGATCGGCAGAGCCGGAGTGGGCACAGATAATATCGATGTCGATGCCGCTACCAAGAAAGGCATTGTGGTGGTCAACGCCCCTACAGGCAATACTGTGGCTGCCGCAGAACATACCATCGCCCTCATGCTCGCCCTGGCACGTAATGTGCCACAAGCAAATAGCCGCCTTAAATCAGGTAAATGGCAAAGAGAGAAACTGGTTGGCACCGAACTAAGAAATAAAACACTGGGCATTATCGGTCTAGGTAATGTCGGCTCTGAAGTAGCCAAGCGGGCCCAGGCTTTTGAGATGCGAGTGGTCGCTCACGACCCGTTTGTCTCTAAAGACTATGCCCGCAATCTCAAGGTAGACCTGGTATCCCTGGACCAACTTTTTAGTGGGGCTGATTTTATCACTCTCCACGTACCCCTGACAGCAGCTACCAAGAAATTAATTGGAAGTAAGGAGTTAGCAAAATTAAAGCCCACGACCAGGATTATCAATTGTGCCCGGGGCGGATTGATTGATGAGGAAGCAGTAGTTAAAGCAATTGAGGCTGGGAAAATAGCTGGTGCCGCCTTCGACGTCTTTACCAACGAGCCAGTAACAGATAGTCCTTTGTTCAAAGAAGACAAGATAATCGTTACCCCTCATCTGGGCGCTTCTACAATTGAAGCGCAGACTGGCATCGCCAAAGACATCGCTGAAGAAGTCCTGGCCGTGCTTCAAGGACGATTTAGCAAATACGCCGTTAACGCTCCACACATAGCTCCCGAACTAGTACCATTTATGAAATTAGCTGCAACTATCGGCAACCTCGCCAGTCAGCTAATGGAGGGACAAATAAACTCAACACACATCACGTATAGTGGCGGAGTAGCTAACTACGATTGCAACCCTATTAAGACGGCTCTCATCAGCGGACTACTGCAACAAGCAAGCGAGGAAAGAATCAACCTGGTCAACGTTGGTTTTATCGCCACTCAGCGTGGCTTGAAGATCAGCGAAGAAAAAGAGGCGACCTGTCAGAACTACTCCAACTTGCTCACGCTAGAGGTCAATACCAACGCAGGAACCACTGCAATATCGGCCACGGTTAGAGATAGCGAGATTCACATCGTCCAGGTTAATGACTTCTGGATGGATATCGTGCCCAGTGGAGGATATTTCCTTTTCTGCGACCATCTTGACCAACCTGGGCTTGTCGGCATCATCGGTAATATAACCGGTAAAGCCGATATTAACATCAGCTCCATGCACTTATCCAGGCTCCAGCCCCGGGGAAAAGCCCTCATGATTTTAGCTCTCGATGAACCACTAGGTGAAGAGCAACTACAGGAGATACTTGCCCTTCCCGGTATTTACAGTGCTAAAGTAGTAAAGCTATAGATTGCCTTCTTGCAAACCCGGTCAGTCCAGAGGATTAATGATTAAACCGGCGGGGAGCTTGGGGTAGAAATAAGTTGATTTGCTTGGCATCCTGTCTTGAGCATCGGCAACAGCCTTGACCATCTCCGGCTGCGGCGGATTTAATAAGAAAGCTAATTGATATTCCCCGTCCTTTATCTTCTGGTAGGCTTCTTTCAAATCCACGGTATAAACGAAGTTTTCCTTTGAAGTGAGCCCCAACATCTTATCCAAAATAATATGATTAAGGATGCTAACGTCAAACTCCCGGTAAGCTTGGGACCTGTTGCCAGGCATCATGTCCTCAAGTGAAATATCTTGACGCCTCTTCAATATGACCACTGGGCTAGGCTGTAAGCCCAGGATTCCCAAAAAGCTATCAGTCGACAGCCCCGACGAGTCGAGGCCACCAGCTTCGAATGGGGCAGACTCAAGGACAAAGAAGCTCTTGAGTTGGTCTTCCAGTTGCCTCAATACAGAAGGCGCTATATTACGCACCAGTCTGTGCAGAGGTAGAACAACCAGTCCAGGGTCAGAAAAGTCAACTAATTCCATCATTACGTAATTAAAGGCTTCTTTGCCAGTTAGAGATTGCTCTTTCGCTCTTTCTTGTTGATAATTTAGGGCTGTTTCGTAGCGGTGATGACCATCAGCAATGTAAAGTGGCTGAGAAGATAGAAACTGACTTAGCTCCCGCTTGATTTCTGGTTCAGTTATCGCCCATAGAGTATGAGCTTCTCCACCCTCATCCCGACCCCCTCCGGTCGAAAGAGAGAGAACTGATGTCTCAATCATGGGCTTAGCTCGGGATGCTTCAGATAATATCGAGGCAATTTTTCGCTCAGAACCATTGTAAAGACAAAGCAACGGGCTGCAGTTAGCTCGGCAAGCTCGCATTAGCTGTAACCGGTCGCTCTTAGCTTTGGAAAATGTTTCTTCGTGAGGATATATACCTTTGCCCCAGGGTTCGAGCTTAACGCGAGCTATCAACCCACGCCTTACCCTTTTTTCGCTTGAATACTCAAAACGATGGTCATGCAAATAGAAGCTGGATACACTGTCAAGCTGAAGAACTCCTTGCTTCAACCATTGCTGAAAGGTAATAGCTGCTCTTTGATATCTATCACCTTTCGGTTCCAGTCTTTCAGCGGGGAATTCCAAGCGAATAGCGTTGTAACTATTTCCTTCGTAGTAAAGTTTTTGCTGTTCAGGATTGATAACATCGTAGGGAGGACAAAGGGCCCGAGCTAAATCTCCAACTATTCTTTGGTTATAGTATATACCTCGAAACGGAGAAACTTCCATCTACTTAAAGCTCTAATTCCTAAATCCTAAACAAATTCAAAATTCCAAATTCGAATACTAAAACTCATTCCGTTTTGAATTTTTGCCATTAGATGAGAGGAACTAAATTTTTCCTTTCTTCTGTTTAGCATTTAGGATTTTGTCTTTCAAGGCCATCCCGCCAGGCTCTCGCCCTAGCTGCTGCACGATAAGCTTATATTCCTTTTCGCTTAAGGCAACCTCATCCAGAATTTCCTTGGAGATTTTCATTAACCGATTCCATTCACCAAGATTTCATTCTGCGGAACAAAGCGTCAAGGGCATAGTAACAATATGGATCAGTCTAGGTGCTGGGAAAAATGACGATCCAAATTTCATACTGCAAAGAATAATGGCGGTGCTCTTTTACCGCCATCCCGCATAATTTGAAAACCTTGCTCGCCTTCTAAACCTAGCTAGCAGCAAGCAATTCTGAAACTATCTCGCTGACTTCTTTGCCATCAGCTTTGCCTTTGAGTTGTGGCATAAGCTGAGCCATGACTTTGCCTATATCGCTTGGCCCCTTAGCTCCCACTGCATCAACCGCTTGCCGCGCCGCTGCCATGATCTCCGCCCGACTCATTTGCTCAGGAAGATAGCTCATAAGAACAGCCAGTTCTGCTTCTTCCTGCGCCACCAGATCGCTACGATTACCCTTCTTAAAGGCTTCGATGCTCTCCCGACGACGTTTTACTTCCCTGCTAATAACATCAAGTACTTTGTTATCGTCAGCGGGCTTTTGCTGCGCAATTTCAGCATTCTTTATTTCAGATAACAATAACCTTAATGTAGCAACCTCTACTCTCTGCTGCCGCTTAAGCGCTCCCTTCAGCGCTTCCTGAATACTATCCTTCAGCGCCATCGCCCGACTATCTAGAACTTTTCCGCCTTTTCGCTGCCGCTTTCTTTCTCCTTTCTTCACTAGGTTTTTCAAAATGCTTGCGGCGGCGAACTTCAGCTAAAATGCGGTCCTGCTGCACCTGCCTATTAAATCTACGTAGCAGGGCCTCGAAACTCTCGCCTGAACCAAGCTTTACATCAGCCATATCAAAACAATGTATTTTACTCCGGTCACTCCAGTGTGTCAATTACAGGATGGTAGAGGTAGGTTATCGTGTTTGACAAATAGTAGTAAATAGTAATAAAATGTGATAAAGGTATGGTACTTGGGTGGGAGAGATCATGGCGTTAAAAAAGCCCAGCTTCGATTCTATAAATAGGTCCCTTACAAAGAGGGGGTTCTTTCTTTTTGTGAAAGTCGTAGATAAATATGCTCCAGATAGGCTGCTGCTCTTTGGCCTCAATTTTTTGGATAAACGTGTCCCCAATAGACTGATTTCCTTCGCAATTAGGGTGGTCGAGAAATTAGCTTCCAATAAGCTGCGCTCTACTGTTATTGCTGCCGTTGATAAATATGTCCCTGACGAGGTAGCGAACTCGAGAAAGGTTTGTGCTGTCCTTGCTGGAGTAGGGAAGTACATTCCGGACGAGATAATTCCCCCGGAGTCCACAGAAAGTTGGGAAAATCTCAGAACAAAATTCCATATTCCGAAATTAATAGCGAGCAGGCCAAAGTGAGCCTGTGGACTTGATATATCTACTTTCCGTTGTAGCTCCTCACGGTGCTGGTGAGGGAGAAGCAGGGTATTGAATGCAATACAACCGGGTCTGTGTTGAGTCTTTCGGTTATGAACTGCCTGATAATATCGTGACATCTTTGAGCCTGGAAGGAAGACTAGCCCCGATATATGACAAATTCAATCTTTCCTACGGGCGCCTGGAATTGATGACTGGGATTCGGGAACGGCGATTCTGGGACGATGGAACAACGCCGAGCCAGGCGAGTATAAAAGCGGCAGAAAAAGCCATTAGTAAGTCCGGCATTAAAAAAGAGGATATCGGATGCCTGCTCCATACCTCGGTATCCCGCGATTTCCTGGAGCCAGCGACGGCTACCGTGGTCCATGACTCTTTAGGCCTTCCTCCCACAGCTACCATTTTCGACATCTCCAATGCCTGCCTGGGTTTCATCAACGGTATGGTAACTCTGGCAAATATGATTGAGTTGGGGCAGATAAAAGCAGGAATTGTGGTTGGCTGTGAGAGCAGTAAACGGCTTATTGACACAACAATCGATAAAATCTTGAAAGACCCAGACATCACCAGAGATAAGCTCAAACTCGCCTTTGCCACTCTAACTTTGGGGTCAGGAGCAGTGGCAGCGGTGTTAACAAACTCCTCCCTATCGCAAGACGGTCATAAGTTTCTTGGCGGGGTAACGCGCGCTGCTTCACAGCATAATGGTCTTTGTCGCATAGAAGCCGATACCTCTTTCTTCGACTTGGATGAGCTCCCAGATATGCGCACAGACTATGAAGGGGTCCTGAAAAATGGACTGAAATTGGCGCCTGACACCTGGGAGAACACAAAACGAGAGCTTGGGTGGAAGAACTCCGACATAGATAGGTTTTTTACTCATCAGGTTAGCGCCGTGCATAGTAAACTATTGTTCAAGACCCTGGAACTAGATGATACAAAAGACTTTTCCACTGTGGACTATCTGGGAAACATTGGATCAGTTTCCCTTCCCATTACCATGGCTATCGGAATTGACCAGGGTTGTCTTAACCCTTGTGATAAAGTTGCCATGCTGGGGATTGGCAGCGGCATAGTCTGTCTTATGCTGGGTCTGGAATGGTAGAGAAAATGGCCCTAGCAAGATGAGTTCAGGGAAATACCCCTTCGGAGCGACGCAACTAGATTTCCTTGAGCCTCTCTAATATATACATTTTTGATGGAAGTTTTATCCCATGACGGCAAGGAAACCTAATGAAGCACGAATTGTAATTACCGGGGTTGGCCTGACGGCACCCAACGGAAATAATCTAGGGGAATTTCGAAAAAGTTTACTTGCTGGCAAATCAGGGATACAGAAATTCAATATCCGCTACATGGGTGAAGTATTGGCTGGTATATGCCACTTCGACCCACTGAAGTATCAAAAAAAGAAGGAATTGCGTCGGGGAACGAGGGCAGGCTCTATTGCTATCTACTGCGCCCAAGAGGCAATCGCTGATGCTAAATTAGACCTTGCTTGCCTTGATAAATCGAGGATTGGTATCTACCTTGGGATTACCGAGCATGGTACCGTGGAAACCGAAAATGAAATCTATGAAATTAAGCAATTTGACTATAATGTAAAATATTGGTCGCACCATCATAATCCCAGAGTAGTGGCTAATAATCCCGCCGGCGAAGTCACCCTGAATCTGGGGATTACCGGACCACACTACACATTGGGGGCTGCCTGTGCAGGCGGCAACATTGGACTCACACAGGGCTTACAAATGCTGTTGCTGAATGAAGTCGATTTAGCCCTAGCTGGTGGCGTTTCCGAGTGTACTGGTTCCTTTGGTATCTTTGCTGGCTTCAAAAGTGAAGGGGCCTTAGCTTCCCATCCCAACCCTGAGAAGGCAAGCCGCCCCTTTGACAAAGATAGGAATGGTGTGGTTGTTTCCGAAGGCGGCTGCGTTTTTGTTCTGGAAAGACTAAGCGACGCCCTTAAAAGGGGGGCTAAGAAGATCTACAGTGAAATCGTGGGCTATGCCATCAACTCAGATGCCACTGATTTTATTTTCCCCAATAAAGAAAGACAAGTTCAATGCATGAAACTTGCGCTTAACAAAGCCGGTATATCTCCAGAAGATATCGATCTCATCAATACCCACGGGACAGGCACCATCGAAGGAGACCCTGTGGAGTGCCAGGCAATTAGAGAAGTATTTGGCGAACATCCCCATGCATATATGAACAACACAAAGAGTTTTATCGGTCATGCTATGGGAGCCGCCGGTGCCTTAGAATTAGCGGGTAATTTACCCTCTTTTGAAGACTATATTATCCACCCTACGATCAACCTTGACCACTTAGACCCTGAGTGTCCTCTTAACAACGTGGTTATCAATGAGCCGAAAAGGATTGACAAGGTCAACTATATATTGAATAATTCTTTCGGGATGTTAGGTATCAATTCGGTTGTTATAGTAAAAAAAATTTGAGGAATAAAGCAGAAAGCATTCCTAGAATAGACGAACAGGAGGTACATGACCAAGGAGCAAATTAAAGACACAATTCTGAAAATCATAGCCCAAATCATACCAGACGAAGATCTAAGTAATCTCAAGGGTGATATCCCAATACGAGAGCAAGTGGACCTAGACTCAATGGATTTCTTAGACATCATTATGGAGCTACGAAAACGCTACGGTATCGAAGTACCCGAGGATGACTATATACATTTAGCCACATTAGATAGCTCTGTAGCTTACCTAGAGCCACGGATGAGAGAACTTTAAATTAAAATGGGATCAACTCTATTTTTCTCTGCGCCCCCTCACTGCAAGATTAAGGAAGTCAGCCCAAACAATCCCGGCCTGTAGAGCGCTTGAGGCGCAGTATGAAGATAATATTTGACTCTAGGAAACACCATCACGTAGTAAGAGTTAGCATCTTTTTGATCATGGTAGCCTTAATTGCAGGTATTGTAGGCTGTGCTTCCTCTCCCATTGAAATATGGGATTGGTATGATTTGCATGCCGCCAGAGACAACCTAGGCGGTAGCTACCTTTTGATGAACGACCTCAATTCCGCTACTGCTGGTTATATGGAACTGGCGAGTGAGACAGCCAATTGGGGAAGAGGGTGGGAGCCAATCGGAACCTCTGATGACCGGTTTACCGGGAGTTTCGACGGTCAGGTATATGAGATAAGGGACTTGTTTATCAACCGCCCTGACGAAAATTATGTGGGGCTTTTCGGTTTTGTTGATAAGGGAGGGGCCATTGAGAATGTCGGCGTGGTGAACGCCACTGTGGCTGGCAAGCAGCATGTTGGCGGTCTTGTCGGAATTAATGAGGGCACAGTGACCAACTCTTACTATAATTACGACGAGGTTCTGATTAACGGAGAGAACATAATTACCGTTGGAGCTTTATTCGCTGCAGACTTTGAGCAGTGGCTTGCTAACGATAAGTTTTTAAATGTCAATCAAAGGCTTTTTCAAGAAGATGGTTATTACGTGATAGATAATGTCAATGATTTCAAAGAGCTGCTCGCCTTTGGTCAGGATGGCTCCCTAAAATTTAAATTGACAAACGACCTGGACTTAGGTAATGAAGCTAATTTTTACATTCCTTATCTGGCTGGAGAGTTTAATGGCAATGGCCACAAAATCTTGAACTTGAGCTTCGACTTTGATTTTGTTTCGCAAGTCGGATTATTTGGATACCTTGCTTCTGGTGGAAGAGTCACTCACATGGGTGTCGAGAACGTAAACATAACTGGCGCCTACCGCGTTGGCGGTCTAGTGGGAGGAAATGATGGCACTGTGAGGTACTCCTACTCTAGCGGCAACGTCACTGGCTGGTATGCTGTTGGCGGTCTGACCGGAATTAATGAATGCACCGTGATCAGCTCCCACTCTAGCGGCAGCGTCACTGGCTGGTATACTGTTGGCGGTCTGGTCGGAATTAATTCTGAGACTGTGAGGAACTCCTATTCCATCGGCAACGTAACTGGCAACTATTATGTTGGCGGCCTAGTGGGAGTGAATGATGGCACGGTGATAAGCACCATTTCCACAGGTAGCGTGGCTGGCGAGTTAGATGTTGGCGGTCTGGTGGGAAGCAATTACGGCACGGTGAGCATCTCCTATTCCACAGGCAACGTGATTGGCAACTATTATGTTGGCGGCCTGGCGGGAGTGAATGATGGCACGATGATGAACACCATTTCGAGAGGCAGCGTGACTGGCGAGTGGGATGTTGGCGGTCTAGCGGGAAGTAATCACGGCGCAGTAAGCATCTCCTTTTCCACAGGTAGCGTGGCTGGCAACTATTATATTGGCGGCCTGGTGGGATGGAATGAGGACACTGTAAACAACTCCTATTCCACAGGCAGCGTAGTTGGCTCTTTTTCTGTTGGCGGTCTGGTGGGAATTAATGGTTGGGATGGCACTGTGAACGACTGCTATTCTGCAGGCAATGTGGCTGGCAACTATTATGTTGGCGACCTGGTGGGAGGGAATGATGACACTGTGAGCAACTCCTATTCCACAGACAGCGTGACTGGCAATTATTATATTGGCGGCCTGGCAGGAGTAAATTTCGGCACAGTCAGCAACTCATATTCCAACGGTAACGTGACCGGCGATGAGTATGTTGGCGGTCTGGTAGGAATGAATTTAGTGGGCACTGTTAGCAATTCCTTCTGGGATACAAAAACCAGCGGACAAACTACCTCGGCTGGCGGGACAGGCAAGACCACCGCCGAAATGCAGGACATTGCTACCTTCTTAGGGGCGACATGGGACATATTCGCGGTCGCTCCCGGCGCGACCAACTTCGCCTATACTTGGAATATCGTTCACGAGCAGACCTATCCTTTCCTGAGCTGGCAGTCCATTGCTTAATACAACTAGAGCTTGGAATGTCTCTGTGTCCCGTCATTGCCAGATCAAGAAAGTCAGCCCAAGCAATGCCGGCGGGTAGAGCGCCCAAAGAAAAATAGAGTTGACCCCTTCACCCTGTATATTATACTCTATTAACTAAGGCTTTGGGGAAACTAAGCTATTAAGTGTTAACAAGCCAAGAACGCAGGTTTTTATCACATTATCTCTGAGGATTTAAGGTTTAGGTTAGCCTTCGATTTTAAAAAGAGCCTGACCATGGATTACGATGTCCTAATTATCGGTGCGGGAATGTCTGGTCTTGCCGCCGGCATTAGATTAGCCTACTACGGTAAAAGGGTTTGCATCGTCGAAAAACATCATCGCGTTGGAGGGCTGAACTCCTTTTACAACCTTGGGAGACGTAAATTCGATGTCGGCCTTCACGCTATGACCAATTATGTTCCCAAAGGTGTTAGATTAGCCCCATTGCCAAAGCTGCTCCGACAGCTTAAGCTAAAAGCGGAAGACTTCGCCTTGTGCCCCCAACTGATGTCGGTAATTAAATTTCCCGATAAAACCCTCAGGTTTAATAACGACTTCAGCTTTTTCGTCCAAGAGGTCATCGATAATTTTCCCGGGCAAGCCGACAACTTCCAAAAACTGCTTAAGTCCATTTTCGAATATGATGAACTGAATTTGTACGCCAAACCGATTTCGGCTCGCGAAGTTGTAAGTTCTATTATCTCCGACCCTCTTCTCAGCGATATGATTTTTTGCCCGCTCATGTTTTACGGAAATGCTCAAGAGAATGACATGGAGTTCGGACAGTTCGTTATCATGTTCAAGAGTATCTTCCGCGAAGGCTTTGCCCGGCCTCAAGCTGGGGTACGCCAAATCCTCGATGTACTGGTGAAAAAATACAAGGACTGCGGCGGTGAATTAAAGATGAGGTGCTCGGTAACAAGTCTTAAATGCGCTAATGGCAAGGTTGAATCAATACTGCTCGGAAACGGTGAAGTCCTGACAGCCGATAGGATACTATCATCCGCTGGTTATGTTGAAACGATGAAATTGTTGACCGACTATGATTCCTCCAAAGTCAGCACTCATGTGGGTCAACTTTCATTTGTGGAGTTCATTTTGGTCTTAAATAAAGAACCCACCAGAATGGACTACAATACGACAATCACCTTTTACAACAATTCAGATAGATTTGGTTATCGTAAACCTGATGAACTAGTTGATGTTTCCAGTGGCGTTATTTGTTGCCCTAATAACTTTCAATTCGAAAGTCCTTTGCCAGAGGGCATGATCAGGATAACTAACCTGGCTAACTTCGACCTCTGGAACAGATTGAGTGATGAAGAGTACAAGGCTCGGAAAGCTGCCTGGCTGGAAACCACACTCAAAGAGGTGGTACAATTTATACCTGATTTCCGCGATTCAATTGTTTTTACCGATATTTTCACTCCGCAAACAATCCACAGATTCACCGGCCGCATAAATGGCGCAGTCTACGGGACACCAGATAAAACCAAAACGGGGAGGACTCATTTAGACAATCTATTTATCTGCGGCACGGACCAGGGATTCCTGGGAATCGTGGGAGCAATGCTTAGCGGTATCTCTATGGCAAATCTTCACGTTTTGCAAAAGACCTGAGGAAAGGGACATAATCAAAGGGGAATTCATGAGCCAGGATTGGTCAAAAGATATAAAGTCAGAATACGATGTCATTGTCATTGGAGGTGGACTGGGAGGATTGACATGTGCCAATATGCTAGCCAGAGGAGGACACTCAGTTTTACTTCTTGAGCAGCACTACAACCTTGGCGGATTGGCTACCTGGTTTAAAAGAAGGGGACATATCTTTGATATCGCCTTACATGGATTTCCAGTTGGTATGATCAAAACCTGTCGTAAATACTGGACTCCTGAAATTGCTGACATGATTGTTCAGCTCAAAGGGATTAGATTTGACAACCCCCAGTTCTCCTTTTCCACAACCTATGACCGGGAGGATTTTACACGCATCTTGGAGCAGCGATTCAAAATACCCTGGGAGAATATTCAAGGCTTTTTCGATACAGCGAGAAACATGAATTTCTATGATGACCAAGGCATGACCACGAGAGAATTTTTTGAAAAATTCTTCCCTGGCCGTGACGATGTTCACCGCATGTTAATGGAGTCAATCACTTACGCCAACGGGTCAACTCTAGATGATCCTGCGATAACTTATGGGATTGTGTTTTCTAACTTTATGAACAAAGGTGTTTATACTGTTCGAGGAGGAACAGACCAGTTTATCGGAAAAATGCGAGAGGAGCTTCTAAAAAACGGCGTTGATATTCAGACCAAGTGCCTGGTGGAAAAAATCCTTATTAACGATAGAAGGGTTGCCGGAGTAATAGCGAATGGAAAGAGGATAAAAAGTAAAGCTGTTGTCTCCAATGGTAATTTGTTATCAGCCATCCACAAACTGGTCGGAGACGAGAATTTTTCTAAAAGCTTTGTTACAGAGGCCAAAAAGGTACGCCTCAATAACAGTAGCTGCCAGGTCTATATCGGCATCAAGAAAGGTGATAAGATTGACTACATCGGGGATTTGCTTTTCACCTCGGAGGCAATGAAATTCGACCCTCAAGAACTTTGCAGCAAAAATACTACCAGCCGGACCTTTTCCATCTATTATCCGCAAACCCGGCCAGGCTCTGATATGTACTCCATTGTTGCCTCCTCCAACGCCAATTACGACGACTGGGCAAGCCTATCTGAAGGGGAATACCAAGCTTCTAAGGAAGACCTGATCCAACGAACGCTTGATGCTCTGGAGAAATATGTTCCTAAAATTCAAGATAAGGTAGACCACCTGGAAGCCGCCACTCCCAAGACATTTCAAAGGTATACGCTCCACTTAAGTGGTGCCTCTTTTGGCACCAAATTTGAAGGGTTAAAGGTCAGTATGGGGCTTCCTAAAGAGATACCAGGACTTTTTCATACTGGCTCCGTGGGGATTATTATGTCAGGTTGGCTAGGTGCAGCTAATTACGGAGTAATTGTCGCCCATGATGTAGACAAATTTCTCTCAGCAGGGGTAAGAAATGTATGATTTCAAAGGACAAACTGTTATCGTCACTGGTGGCACCAGAGGGATAGGCAAAGGCATTGCCGAGAGTTTCCTGAAAGCAGGTGCCAGAGTTATCGTCACCTATACCTCAAATGAAGCTGCGGCGGCACAATTTAAACAAGACAACAGCCAGTTTGCCGAAAACATTGATATCCAAAAGCTTGATGTGACCAATTACGAAGAGGTGGAAAGGTTTTTCAAATACATAGACACGAAATATGGGGGCTTTGAAGTCCTGGTGAACAACGCCGGTATTCGAAAGGACTCTGTCCTGGCGATGATGAAAGAATCGGACTGGCATGACGTGATGAATGTCAATCTCGCTGGAATCTTTTACATGTGCAAATTTGCTGTCATGAGTCTCATGGGCAAACGATATGGACGGATTATCAACATAAGCTCTGTGATGGAAAGATACGGTTTTGAAGGCCAGGCGAACTATGCGGCTTCAAAGGCAGGCCTGGTTGCGTTGACTAAATCATTGTCCAAGGAGGTCGCCACTCGAGGTATTACGGTCAATTGTGTCTCTCCGGGATTTATTGCCACTGAATTAATCGAAGACCTTCCGGATAAATTGCGTGAAACTTACCTGGCCAGGATTCCCCTAAAGAGATTCGGAAGCACTGAAGAGGTGGCCGCTTGCGTTCTTTTCTTGGCTTCTAAAGAAGCGTCCTATGTTACCGGTTCTACTCTTGAGGTAAGTGGAGGATTATGAGATGGAGGAGATTCTAAATGCCATACCCCACCGTCCACCGTTTTTGTTTGTCGATAGGATTGTAGAATTAAGCGGAACCAAAATCAAAACAACAAAAGAGATAAGGCCCGATGAGCCAGTCTTCGAAGGACATTATCCAGGGCACCCGATCATGCCCGGGGCGCTTATCTGTGAATCCATTTTTCAAACAGGTGCAATCCTGCTCTCCAAAATGACGGGTGGCATCAGCGGAGGCGTTCCTGTTTTGACCCGAATTAATAACGCCAAGTTCAAAAGCATCGTCAAGCCCGGCAACATCATGGATATTGAAGCAGAGCTGGTGGAAAAAGTCAGCAATGCCTATTATATGAAGGGCAAAGCCTCAGTTGGCGGCAAGACCTCGGTCACAGTCGAATTCGTTGTCACCTTGGCTAAAGAGGCATCCTGAAAAGAGAAGGTGATAATGGACAGGGGGTCTAAGAGGAAAGTATACAGCAGCTGGAGGGAGTTCTTCGCTGATTCGTTCTTTATACTAAGAAATAATTTACAGCTCATACGAGTATATCGGGGAGCGTTACCACCTGCCCTCAGGGAAAGGTTGATGGTTGCGGCTGCCGCAGTATACGGTTGCCGCTTCTGTTCCTGGCTTCATACCAGAGAAGCACTAAGAGTCGGGGTTGACAAAGAAGAGTTAGCAAGACTCGTCGGGGGTGTCATGGAAGGCTGCCCTGAAGAGTACAGCATCGCGGTGCTTTATGCCCAGCACTGGGCTGAGTCCAATGCTCACCCTGACCCCGAAGCTGTTCACAGGCTGGAAGAGACCTATGGCAGAGAAAAGGCAACCTTGGTCAATGTAGTGCTCCGCCCGATCCGGTCGATACTCTTCGCAGAAGACCTATGGGGGTCCTTTCTCTCCCGGATCTCCTTCGGCAGATGGAGGAAACAGAAAAGATAAGGAGTAACATATGGATTTTTTAGACATTGCGGGTAAGACTATCCTTGTTTTTGGGGTAGCTAACAAAAAGAGCGTCGCCTTCGCTGTTGGAGAGGTTCTTTCCGAGGCAAAAGCACATGTAATCTACAGTGTTCAATCAGCAGAAAGAAAAGAGAGTGTTGCCAAAATCCTTCCCTGTGCTGATATCTTCGTGTGTGATGTCGAACGGGAGCAGGAAATCAAAAAACTGGCTGAAGACATTTCCAAAAAGTATCCCAAAATTCACGGTATCGTTCATTCTATAGCTTTTGCCAATTATGAAGAGGGACTCAAGCCATTTCACGAAACAAAAAAGAAAGACTTCTTGCAATCGGTTGATATTTCCTGTTATTCCTTAATCGCCATTGCTAATGCGTTTAAAGACCTGTTGGATGAGAAAGCATCGGTAGTCACCATATCCATCTCAACCACCAAAATAGCAGCCGAACCCTATGGCTTCATGGCCCCGGTAAAAGCTGCCTTGGACTCAACCCTGTGCTTCTTAGCTAAATCCTTCAGTTCTTTTTCCCAAATCCGGTTTAATTCCGTGAATGCTGGACTGTTAAAAACCTCGGCATCCGCAGGGATACCAGGATATTTGGACTATTATCTCTTTTCTGAGCAATTAACTTTGCGCAAAAAAGGCCTGACCACCAAGGAAGTAGCCAACACCGTAGCGTTTCTCCTGAGCGAGCAGTCTAGCGGCATTAATGCCCAGGGCATTGTCGTTGACGCTGGCATGTCGGTCAACTACTTTGACAAAGATATTATTAAGAAGGCGACAAGGTTTTAGTAAGCCAATGACTTTATTTCCTGTAGTCATGCCAGTTATCGAAGTCGGACATAAACCCTCAGGGCGAGACAAGGTAGACCATCTAAGCCGAATTGCTCGAGAGGCGCTAAAAGTGAGTGCCGTAAAAAGCGGAGTGAGACTCGGAGAACTGCTCAAGGACGAAAATGGTGCCCCGTGCCCAGTTTTGGGCAATTATTGGTCCCTCTCCCATAAACCTAAGTACGTGGCGGCAGTGGTCAGCAAAGACAAGGTCGGGATCGATATTGAAGAAATGAAGCCCCGGACTGAATCGCTCTTTGCTCATATAGCGAGTGACGAGGAATGGGAGCTAAAGGAAAAGTCCTGGGATACCTTTTTCCGTTATTGGACGGCAAAGGAAGCTGCTCTGAAAGTTATCGGGATTGGTATAAGCGGGTTAAAGACCTGTCGGATAATCTCAGTCCCCGATGAAAATCATATTGCTCTGGACTATAAGGGGCAATTTTTTCTGGTAGAGCAATTAAGATACAAGAACCACATTGTTTCCGTCCTCAAGGACGGTAACCAAATCGAATGGGTAATTCTCGACAAATCCTAAATCCTAAGCACGAAATTCTAAACAAATCCAAATTTCAATACCAAAACTCTTTTTCAGATTTTAGACGTTGATGCTTTGATATTGTTTAGCATTTCGTACTTGCCTTCGCTGAAGCTTTAGCGCAAGCAGGTTTAGTGCTTAGGGTTTTTTCAAAAGTGGGTCTTGTCAAACTCTTTTGACCGGTATCGTTCCCATCTGGGAAAATTCTCCTGGTAGATCCCGAGCCTTATTCCAATTAACTTTACAGCTCGTAGAAGCAGCATTCTGAACATCCTGGGTTTATTAAGAAGAGCTTTTATCAAGGCAAGGAGAGTTTCAGTTAGTGTAGGCGGGCATCCCTCTATTTTAATAACATTCTGTAAACCCTTGTTGCTTCTGATGGCACAATCGCCGTAAAGGAAGACCTTTTGAGTATCTCTTCCCGGCTCCAATCCCAGCCCGTAATATAACGCCGCACCACCAAAATCCATTCCAGGATTATCCTTGCCGAATATTGATAGCGCCAGGGCAAGCGTGGCACCGCAAGCGGAACAAAGAGTTTGCCCCGGATAGGGAGCGGAAAGTCCTGTTATTTTCGCCGGGGTCAGCAATTCCTTGTCTGGTTCAAATCTCCACTCGAGTTGCTCCTTTAGAGATTCTATATCCTCTCCTTTAATTTGAATTGTGCTGATATCAAAAGAGCGATTGTGCCGCTGGGCAAATTCTTTCAGATAGTCAACTTGTGCAGGATCAATTCCCAAGATTGTGGCTCCGACAACATCACACTCGAATACATCTGGGCTGGCTATAATCAAATCCTTGCGGTGGGCTACACCCACAAGAGTTTCCGGTCCCTTTTCCAGCATATATATACCATCAATTATGACCAGGTCGCTCCTAATAGCCTCGTTCAAAAGGCAAATCAAGGTGTCCAGTCGCTTACTAATATGAAACCTTTTCTTTGAGTCTTTGCTGAGACAGCCCTTCAGATTCTTGAAACCCAGAGAGACCTTCGCTTGAAAATGAGTCTTGAGCACCGGGACATTTATGAGAAAGTCTGTGTCTAAGGCTGCTCTCGAGACCTTGACCCTTACCCCTCCTAAATCTATCTCATGAAAAGCTCCTTCATTGAAATCAATCAGTTTAATTCCATATTTTTTCGCTATCTTGTCAATGCCCGTACCTTTAAAACCCTGCTTCGTATATGGCTCGAGTTCATCGAATATGCCAATGATAGCTCCTTCGCCTATAGAAATATCTCTGCAGCCATACTCGAGTAATAGTTGTACGACTCCATCTATGATCTTCGACGTGGTCACCATCCCATAGGGAGGCATTATTTTGTGTCGGAAACAATTATTGGGTTTTACCAGGACTCTATCGTGGCTATTGAGTTTCTCGAATCCTTGACACAGCTCGATAGCCTTACGAAGCGAATCCAAGGAACCATCAAATTTTACCAGTGATACTGTCATGGATTCTGCACACCTTGATACTGTTTAATCTCTTCAACATACAAGTCCAGGAACATCTTAGCTTTCTCTTCGGAGAACAGGGCAGGCCTGTAAGTGAGAGAGAAATTTAGCTTCTTATTATAGGTACCCGAAGCGATGCCTAGCCCCATGGGAGTTACCACAGGGGCTGAGCCAGTAACATTGAGTATCCTGGCATTGCCTATCTTACGCACTGCCGGTTCCTCAGAGCCTAGTTTCGGCCAGATGAAGCCTACATTGGTAAAGAGAATAGTATCAACATATGTCCGGGTAATTATCAAGAACCGGCACATCCCCCTCATAACGAATAAAGGAAAGCGAGAGCAAAAATAGAAGAAATAAACTAAAGAGAAGGCTATTCTGTTCATCGTCTCATCTATAGTGTCTGCTCTGACTTTTCTCAGCAGCTTTGCGGGATCAGCCCTATCTTCGGGCGTGGTGGGTAAGGAAAACCAGGACGCCTGATTAGAAACAATATAACGGAAACCCTTTGGGCTTATGTTTACTGGAGCCATTATGCGTATTTTTTTACTGGTTTTCCCATGCATGCTATTCCACTTCTCCACTGCCCGGTAACAAGCTGCCAGAAAAATATGATTTAGCTCAACCCCCGCCGATATTGCCTTAGACTGGATTTCTCTGAATTCCCTGGGACCTATAACTTTAAAACAAAAACCGAGTTCTTTGGACTTTCCCGACTTGTCATGAAAAACCCTTGTCGGGGGAGGGATGGCAGCTATAACAAAGCGATGGAAAAGACTGGAAATCATTTTTCTGTAGTAATTTTTTACCCTTGACCTCTGACTGTGGGCGAATTCCAGCAATTCGTCTCCTTCACGATTTATGCGGATATCCCCAGACGATTTAGAATCCTCAGAAAGCTCGTTGTTATAACTCTCAATGACTTTCCTTACGAAAAGAAGAGCGCGGAGTCCGTCTGCTGCCGAGTGATGAAAGGTGAAAACCAGCAAGGACTCCCGCTCATTTTTCCTTAATAGAAGGGCCCTCACCGGGAACTCCTTTTTAATATTGAAGGGCTGGTTCATCCAGGAGGAAAGATAGCTCTCGTGGTTTATAACCTGGAGTTGAGTCTGGTCCGGGACGATTAGAACCCCCTTCCCAAAGTCTTCTTGTATCTGGCGGCAAAGCCTAAAATTTCTGCTGCGTAGAATCGTTCTCATTACGGGATGAACTTGCTGCGCCGAAAAAATCGCTTGATTCAATCTAACGTGCTCTATTCCTCCTTCCAATTTTAGAATCACGTGAATAAGCATAGGCTCGTTTGCACCATCAAGAGCCAGCAGGCATTTATCAACACAATTCAGTGGGATTGAACTAGCGGAACTCTCTGTTTTTCTTCGCATAGTAATCTGAAGCTAGACCGAGCAGTGGGAGTCGCAAAGCCGAAGGGTTATATCAACACCATCACAGCTGTATTCAAAGCGATCGGGCTTATACCCGCTCCCATAAAGGTTTTCGGCTTGCTATTCCAACCCTTCAACCTTCTTTTTCACTGCCTGGGCAATCTCGACTGAGACCTCTTGCCCACCGCGGCGCGCCAGCCAGGCTAGAGCCCCTGCAACGTCGCCTCCAATGATAACCTTCGTCTTGCCATTTACAGGTTCCAGAGTGTAGAAGCGTGTCAACTTAGTGCCTAATGCTTTCCCCTCCAAGACCACACTCCGCTCTGGGACAAACTCGGTAATCGTCATCAATAATGTAACCGTAAGCCCGCTTACCTTAGCTGTGACAGAAAGCTGTGAGCCCGCTGTCAAAGGCCCCTTAGAAATCCTCTCAATCTTCTTGATGGACGGCATCCATTGATGCCATTCTTCAAGCTTGTCTATCAGCGCCCAGACTCTCTCGACAGGGGCATTAATGTCGATGCTGCTCTCAAACCTCATGCCTGTCAAGCTCCTCCTTTATGTAGTATCACACAATATATTATATATTATTATGCAATCTAATGGACTAGCCCGGTAAGTGTATCCCCCATATCGATTTGCTTGGAAAAGCGATATAACTTCAGGCAGGAAAAGAAAGGAACGGAGATGGAGAGAGAGATTGTTTATTGTTTCCCTGACATCGCCCATTATGTAGTATAATGCGTGGAACATACTATGCCACAAATAAAAGCAGGTATAATAAACGTTACCGGGTATGTTGGTGCTGAACTGGCTCGCTTACTTCACCAACATCCCCAAGTAGAGCTCGTCACTGTCACCGGAAGAAGCGCAGCCGGGCAAAAATTAGGCGATGTTTTCCCCAACTTCGCGGGAACCGACTACATAATAAAAGCCGAGCTTGACAGCGAAATCGACATCGCCTTCTCAGCAATGCCCCATAAAAGCAGTGTAGACATAGTACCATCTTTGCTAAAACAAGGCATTAAGGTGGTCGATGTCAGTGCTGACTTCAGGCTAAAGAACACTGGCGAATATCCTAAATGGTATGGATTTACTCACCCATCGCCCGAGCTATTGACAGAGGCGGTTTTCGGCTTACCCGAGCTGCATCGGGGAGAAATTGCCTCAGCCTCCTTGGTAGCAAACCCTGGCTGCTACAGCACCAGCGCTATCTTGGCCATGGCACCCATAGTCAAAGAAGGGCTTATCCATCCCGATATAGTGGTGGATAGCAAATCAGGCGTCTCTGGCGCCGGCAGAACCCTGAGCCTGACTACCCATTATTCCGAGGCCGACGAGAATGTCCTTGCCTACTCCCTTGAAGGACATCGCCATTTGCCCGAAATAGAACAGGAATTGAGAATCCTTAATCCGCCATTTTCTCCATCGATAACCTTCGTGCCTCACCTAGTGCCAATGACCAGAGGCATATTGAGCACCTGCTATGCCAAATTAGCTGATAGCCGTCGGCTGACAGCTGACAGCTTGAAACAGCTATACCGGGAATTCTACAAGCATGCCCCCTTCGTTCAAATAACAACTAAGCCTCCCCACACCAAGCATGTCTGGGGAACCAACCTTTGCCTTATTTATCCCACTGTCGATTCGAAGACAGACAGGCTTATAGTCATTAGCTGTCTGGACAACCTAATCAAGGGAGGGGCCGGGCAAGCTGTGCAAAATATGAATCTGATGTTCAGCCTGCCTGAGACCACAGGGCTGGAGGCTCTAGCCATTTACCCTTGAAATGTGCAGACCATTCCTCTACTTCTTTTGCTTAATCCCTGAGGCTACAGAAGGTAGCAGCTGCCTTTTAATCCATTATCACCCTCCTTCCGGCACCCCCGTAAATTTTTCACGCTAAAAAGGACCCATTACTACAACGCAGTGTTAACTCACTATCAGTATATTATGTCAACTAAACCAGAGACCCTTTCGCGTCCCTCTACACTCGTTAGAGAGGTTGTGGGTTTAGTGCCACCCGGACAGCAAATGATAAAATAACAGGGGTGAAGGAATTGATCGAGAGCCTGACCAAGAAAGCCGGCGATGAAATTCCCGAACAAACTTGACAGTGCAGGGGTGATATACTATAAGCGGCTTGGGAGAATGTTCGTCGCCTTACCGTGAATGGACTGAGAGATTATAGACAGCCTGTTAAATTACAAAAGAGGGGTTAATAAAAGGCAAGAGTTTTAAGGTTTTGTCGTAAGAGAGTAAAAGCAATGACCAATTTAACAGGTGAGAAGAGATGAAGAAAGAAAAAAAACTTCTATTGTTCTTAGCACTGGTTCTTGTTGGTGCGCTGCTTTTTAGCTCTGTCTCTGCTTCGGCCGGTGAAAATCCTGAACCTGGAAAGCCACTGGCGGAAGTCAGAAAGGCCCTTGAACAAGAACTTTCATCTCTGGCTGGAGCTGGCTTTGTTGGCATCGCCCATTCGGAAGCTGAGGGCGAAGTCATCGTCTTTGTCGAGGATGAACAGACGAAGCAAAGAGTGCCGCACTCCTTTGAAAACTACACGGTGCGGACGGAAGTTACCGGGAAAATCGAAACACTTTCTACTCAGGTAGCGGAGCCCATAATCAACGTCAGCGAGGATAGGCAAGGCAAGGTCAGACCTCTGGTCGGCGGGACAAGCCTGTCAGCCTACGTCAAGAAAGGGGCACTAATATACCTGTACTCCGGAACCATGGGCATGGTCACCTATGACGACAAGATTCTGTCTAATGCCCACGTTATTGCTATGGAGCCGGGTGCGGGTGAGTTTCTCGACATAGGAACACCCATCATCCAGCCCGGAAGTCGCGACGGAGGAAGGTCAGTCAATCGGGTGGGGGAACTCGAGGCATACATACCTATTGACTTTGAGTCTGATGCGGAAAACTACGCTGATGCTGCTATAGGCAGTATTGATAGCAGTATTGACGCATCTCGTGGCGAGCAGTTTTATGAAAGAGGTAATTACTGGGTTGAAGGGTGGACCGAGGTCTCTGAGGGAGATATCGTACGAAAATCTGGGCGCACGACTGGAGTAACCACCGGCGAGGTGATTCACACCCACGCCTCTGTCTTTGTTTGGTATGGCGACCAATTAGCTTATTTCGTGGACCAGATTGTAGTAACTCAAGAGAACTACTCCTTCGCAGCGCCAGGTGACTCAGGCTCCGCGGTGGATAAAGATAGAGAGTTTGTGGGGCTGATTTCTGCTGGCTCCGAAACTTGCGCGGTCATCAGCAAGGCAGAGCACATTATTGAGGGTCTTGGTATCGCTGTTGAGCCTCCGGAGGATCAGTATAGTCTCACCATCTCCAGCACCCCTGGCGGTTCGGTAACCACCCCCGGTGAGGGCAGGTTTATCTACGACGCCGAGCAGGTGGTCAACCTTGTTGCTGAGCCTGGCGAACATTACCGGTTTGTGGAATGGACTGGTGATGTAGATACCATCACCGATATCAACACCGCCACGACCAACATCACCATAAACGACTCCTACTCCATCACCGCCAACTTTGAACCAGAACCAGATTGGTATAGCCTCACCATCTCCAGCACCGAAGGCGGTTCGGTAACCACCCCCGGTGAGGGGATTTCTATCCATGCCGCTAACACGACGGTCAACCTTGCCGCCGAGCCCTGCGAACACTACCGCTTTGTGGAATGGACTGGCAATGTAAGTACCATCGCCAATGCCTACGCCGCCACGACCAACATCACCATAAACGACTCCTACTCCATCGCCGCCAACTTTGAACTAGAACCAGATTGGTATAGCCTCACTATCTCCAGCACCGAAGGCGGTTCGGTAACCACCCCCGGTGAGGGGATTTCTATCCATGCCGCTAACACGACGGTCAACCTTGTCGCTCAACCTGACCAAGGCTACCAATTTATGAAGTGGACCGGCGATGTAAGTGCTATCACTGATGTCAACGCCGCCACGACCACCATCACCATGAACGCCTCCTACTCCATTACCGCCAATTTTGAGACGTGGCATCCCGAACCCATGGCGTTGTTGAGAGTAGACAGCACCGAAGGCGGCTCGGTAACCGAACCCGGTGAGGGGACATTCTTGTGTCCCCTCAGCACCGAGGTCAACCTTGTGGCTGAGGCAGGGAGTGGCTACCAGTTTGTCAGCTGGTCGGGCGATGTGGACACCATTGACGATGTCGACGCTGCCGAGACCACCATCACCATGGACAACTCCTACTCCATCAGAGCCAATTTCCAAGGGGGTGGGTCGGGGTGCTGCTGCGCCGCCACCGCAGCCTACGGCAGCCCAATGGCCGAGGAAATACAAATTTTGCGCGAGTTCAGAGATGAATACCTGCTGACCAATCCGCCGGGACAAGCCCTGACAGACCTCTATTACAGGGCCAGCCCACCAATAGCCGAGTTCATAACCGAGCATCCAAGCCTGAAGCCGATAGCGAGGGCTGGGATGGTGCCCGCTGTAGCCATGAGCGTCGTAGCTGTCAACACTACTCCGGCCGAAAAGGCGACTATAGTAGGCTTAGTGGCACTGGTTTCAGTAGCACTGGCTGTATGGGCAAAGAGGCGGCGAGGCAGAGGTCCAGAGTATACCTGAAGCTGAAATCCCTCTACCATCAAGGGAGGGGGATTTTATTGAGCACCGCACAAAAACCATTGACAATTCCTTCAATAATGGTACCATAGTACTATAAAGCGAATATAGGGTCGGTGGTCAAGTGCGTGCATCAAGGAGATGGGGTATGAAGATAATATTTAGTTCGAGGAGACACCATTACTTGGCAAGAGTTAGCATCTTTTTGATTATGGTAGCCTTAATTGCCGGGATGGTAGGCTGCGAGCCTATTCTTACTCTACAGTACGACCTCACTATCGCCAGTACCGCTGGAGGGTTGGTAACCACCCCTGGAGAGGGGACCTTTACCTATAATGAGGGAACAGTAGTTGACCTGATGGCCGAGGCTGAGGAGGGATACGAGTTCGTCAACTGGACTGGCGATGTGGGCACCATTGCCGCTGTTAATAATGCCATCACCACCATCACCATGAGCGGCAACTACTCTATCACCGCCAACTTTGCTCCATACATGGTCGCCGCAGGCTACAGTCACACGGTGGGGCTTAAGACCGACGGCACCGTGGTCGCCGTGGGAGACGAAACCTTCGGGCGGTGCAATGTCGACGGCTGGACGGACATCGTCCAGGTCGCCGCTGGCGGGTATCACACGGTGGGGGTTAAGTCCGACGGCACTGTGGTCGCCGTGGGACGGGAAACCGCCGGGCAGATCAATGTCGGCGGCTGGACGGACATCATCCAGGTCGCTGCAGGCGAGTATTACACGGTGGGGCTCAGGTCCGACGGCACTGTGGTCGCCGTGGGAGCGAACGGCGCCGGACAGTGCGATGTCGGCGGCTGGACAGACATCGTCCAGATCGCTGCAGGCGAGTCTCACACGTTGGGGCTCAAGTCCGATGGCAGCGTGGTCACCGCGGGAGACAACAGCTACTTACAGCGTAATATCGGCTGGACGGATGTCGTCCAGGTCGCTGCAGGCCTGTATCACACGCTGGTGCTTGGAGCCGACGGTACCGTGCACGCCATAGGATACAACGACTTCCATCAGTGCGATGTCTACAGCTGGACTGACATCACCCAGGTCGCCGGAGGCGGCTATCACACGGTGGGGCTCAAGTCTGACGGCACCGTGGTCGCCGTGGGACGGTCAAGCGCCGGGCAGATCGATGTCGGCGACTGGACGGGCATAGTCCAGGTCGCCGCGGGCAGATTTCACACGGTGGGGCTTAAGACCGACGGCACCGTGGTCGCCGCGGGATGCACCGGAGGGTTCGACAACTCCGGGCAGTGCAACGTCGACGGCTGGATGCTGAAGTGAGCTTTCCCCGCACCTCCATCCGTAAGGGCGAAGGTAGGGTTATATTATCGTTGCGAGCCATCTTCGCCTTCCTGTCATTGCGAGCCCCGACTCGTCGGGGCGTGGCAATCTCATTTGGCTCCACGAGATTGCTTCGCCGCTATGCTCCTCGCAACAACAGAGGGGAAAAGGATTGCGGAGTCTGTTCCGAAGTGTAAGCGAGGAATCTCGCTCCTCACTCGGTATATATCATATATACGATTCGGCAAGCTCAAAATAGCTCTGGGCGGCAGTTAACACCTTTGCCTTCTCTTCTTCGGGAATGTAGGAGTCATCGAGCTTGAAGCTTTCCACCTTGCCCCGAACATAGGCCCGGTAGCATTTGTAGAAGTTGAGCAATTTCAGGAGCTCCTCATCATGGCTCAGCCCCACATAGGTATTTACCAGATGTCGGGAAAGACCAGCCTGCTGATAGCGGTCTAAGTCCATAGCCAGAAAGGCAATCTCCGAGGCCACGTCGGAATATCGGAACCTGTCGTTAAACTCAATGCAGTCGTAAATGCAAATATCGTCAGTAAAACAAACATGAGCGGCATGAAGGTCGCCATGGCAATCCCTTATTTTGTCTTCTCTTACTCGCTTATCGAACAGGCTTGCGTTACTGGCAATGAAGTTATCAGTGTAATTCTTAATGTGCTGATATTCCCCGGCGGTGATGGAAGTTCCAATATATTTCTCGGTTTGAGCGAAGTTTTCATCGGTATTCTGGCGAATAACATCCAATCTGCCGAAGGCGGCAATCTTTTGATTTGTTTCAGCCTTTTGGTGAAAGACCACCAGCTTTTCAGCCACCCTTGCCACCATTTCCCGAGTTACCTGACCCCGGGGCAAAAGCACGTCCATCATGCGGTCCTGGGGCAACTGCTTCATCTTAACAGCATATTCTATCGCCTGGCCTTGCCCTTCGACGCGAAGCTCACCTTTCTTTTCGACAATCGGTACCACGGCTAAATAAGCATCGGGGCAAAGTCGTCTGTTTAGTTCCAGTTCTTGATAGCAGAAGAAATGGCGCTTCTCTAAAGTAGTGTAATCCAGATAACCCAGATTGACCGGCTTTTTAATCTTGTACACATATTCGCCGGTGAGGAAAATAAAGGACATCTGGGTCTGGACCAGTTCTATCTTTGGTGGTTTGTGGGGATAGGCCTGGGACTTAAGGAGGGCTCCAACTGTAGATGGTAATACTGACACCAGACTTCTCGTGAAATTTCAGGGCCTTTCCCACACGGCTGCCATTCCTTGCCCACCACCAATACACATGGTTTCCAGGCCACGATGCAGATTTCTATGAATCATATCGTAGATGATGGTGACTGCTATTCTCGCCCCGGTGCAACCGATAGGATGACCCATAGATATGCCACTACCATGAGGGTTAATGTGGGCAAAATCCCAACCAAGCTCTTTCAGGCAACCCAGTGTCTGAGCTGCAAAAGCTTCGTTAAGTTCGATAACATCAAAATCTTTATTGCCAAGCCCCGTCTTTTTGAGCACCTTTCTTACTGCCGGTATAGGACCTAACCCCATGTATTTGGGGTCTGTCGCGCCTGAAGCCCAGGCTCTAAGGATTGCCATAGGTTTGAGCCCTAATTCCCTAGCTTTATCTCCAGACATAAGCACTACGGCGGCCGCAGCATCATTAATCCCCGAAGAGTTACCGGCAGTGACTGTTCCGTCTTTTCGGAATGCCGGAGGCAGCTTAGCCATTTTCTCCATGGAAGTGTCCATAGGTCGCTCATCAGTATCAAAAACAATGGGCTCTCCTTTTCTCTGCGGGACAGGAAAAGGAACTATCTCATCCTTAAATACACCCTCCGCTATGGCTTTGCGCGCCCGCATATGGCTGAGATAGCCTATCTCATCCTGCTGTTGGCGAGTGAAGCCATATCTGCTGGTGATTTCTTCCGCGGTATTTCCCATATGATAGCCGTAGAAGATTTCCCACACTCCGTCATAGACCATGAGGTCTATAAGCTCTCCCCTGGCTCCAACATCCATGCGATAGCCCCAGCGGGCCTTAGGGAGAACGTAGGGGGTGTGGCTCATGCATTCCATGCCTCCAGCGACCACAACATCGGCCTCGCCCGCTATTATAGTTTCTGCTCCCAAAGTAATAGCTTTTAAACCTGAGGCACAGATCTTATTCACTGTAAAGGCGGGGGTCTCTTTAGGAATGCCGGCATAGATGCAGGCCTGGCGAGCCGTGTTTTGCCCCTGTCCTCCCTGAAGGACATTCCCCATAATTACTTCGTCAACCTGAACAGGACGCAAAGAAGAATCGTAAGCATAGTGCTTTTTCTCCAGCTCTATTATTCCATCAGACTTGAGTGCGTCGGGGCCATAACTGAGCAATTCTTCACTGGACTTCGGCCGTAGTCCTGCTCGCCTAAGCGCCTCCTGGATCACCGCAGCACCCAGTTCAACAACAGGTATATCTTTCAAAGAACCACCGAAGGCGCCAATCGCTGTCCTGGCACCACTGACGACAACTACTTCTTTTTGCATGCTCTAATCTCCTTCTATCAGAATTTCCTCATATCGCGGATGGGGGCATTAAACTGCCCAGAGTTGAGACGGGCATTTAATAGCTTTTTGGCAACATCAACTCCCCCAATGTCTCGCGCTTTGCTGTGGGACAGTTTACC
>Ga0315544_1000175_pt1 | contig 66128 bp, 53 predicted proteins | sample SalMarSW160130MG_2_FD_202543 | JGI IMG/M metagenome (GOLD analysis project Ga0315544, IMG submission 202543) | Salt marsh sediment microbial communities from the Plum Island Ecosystem LTER, Massachusetts, United States - Salt Marsh Sediment SW1601-130 ...
AAATATATCAAGGTCGCAGATAATTTCATTACCGACGAGGACCCGGGGTTTGTGGACGCCGCGAAGATGAATTTCCAACTGAAAGATGATTCCATCGTTTACCGGAAAATCCCCGTGTTCAAAAAGATTCGCTTTGATAAAATTGGCCTCTATCAGGACGAGTTTCGCGCCACCTGGCCGGTGTCCAAAGGCCGGCCGTAAAAGGTTTCCGGCGCGCAATTGACATTCACCGAACCGTCGAGGTTCTTGCCATTGAACAAAGGCGCAAACCAACGGTCGGCGCCTTGCGAAGCAATCGCGTTACGTGCGATTACGGCAGAACTCGCGTTCAGGAGCGCGAGGAAGAAACACACTCGCTTCGTCGCGAAGACTTTTCTCTCCACTCCGACTCAGAAAGCTTCTCGTCAGCCCCTCACATCTGCTCGAGTTCACGGTTCAGGCGATACGCCTTACCGGCGCGGGTTTTGAGCTCAACCACCTTCTCGCCATAGCGGACTTTGCAAATGTTCCCGAGCTGCGACCGGACCACAGCTTTGGTCAGCTTGCCGCCTTCCCAGTTGATGTCCACTTCAAACCCGCCGCGTGCCCGCAGCCCTTTCACGAACCCCTTCGGCCAGGCTTTCGGGAGAGCTGGCAGCAAGTTGATCTCGCCGGCGTGGCTCTGCAAAAGCATTTCGGCGATCCCCGCGGAGCCGCCAAAGTTGCCGTCAATCTGAAACGGCGGATGGTTGTCGAACATGTTCGGCAGTGTGCAAACCGCCAGGAGCCGGCGGATGATTTTGTACGCTCTTTCGCCATCCTCGAACCTCGCCCAGAGGTTCACCTTCCACGCCGTACTCCACCCGGTTCCGCCGTCGCCCCGAAACTCGAGCGATTTTCTTGCGGCTGCCGCGAGCTTGGGCGTGCCGCGAAGAGTTATCTCGTCGCCGGGGTACACGGCCCAGAGATGTGAAAGGTGACGGTGGTGGTTGTTCGGGTCGTCCTTGTCCTCGAGCCATTCCTGCAACTGACCGTGTCGGCCGATCTGGTTCGGGGCAATTCGGTTGCGAATCTCGGTGAGTTTGTCGCGAAGTTCTTCGTCCACGCCGAGGATTTTGCTCGCTTCGATTACGTTGCCGAACAGATTGCGAATGATCTCGTGATCCATCGTCGGCCCCGCTACCAACCCGCCTTGTTCCGGCGAGTTGCTGGGCGTGCTTATGAGCCATCCCCTGTCGCTGCGTGGGTCCTCAATCAGGAAATCGGTGAAGAACAGCGCCGCGTCCTTCATGATTGGGTACGCCCGCGTCTCGAGGAATTTCCTGTCGCCACCGTACTGGTAATGCAACCAAAGGTCCTGGCACAGCCACGCGCCGCCGGTCGGCCAGATGCCGTGGTTTGAGTGGTTGATCGGCGCCGTGCCGCGCCAGAGGTCGGTGTTGTGGTGGAGAACCCAACCGTGGCAGTTGTAATGCGCCTTCGCGGTGTCGCGGCCGGAAATCATTACTTCTTTGAGCATATCAAACAGCGGCTGATGGCACTCGGCAAGGTTACACGGCTCGGCAGGCCAGTAGTTCATCTCGGTGTTGATATTCACCGTCCACTTGCTGTCCCAGGGCGGGCGCATGCTTTCGTTCCAGATTCCTTGCAAGTTTGCGGGCTGAGAGCCCGGGCGCGAGCTGGCTATCATCAGGTACCGGCCGAACTGGAAGTAGAGAGCCGCCAACTGCGGGTCATTGCCTTCGGCCGACATTTTGATTCGTTCGTCGGTCGGCAATTTCGACCTTTCGGTGGAACCCAGGTCGAGACCGACTCGTCGGAAAAGGCGTTGATGGTCGGCGACATGAGCTTTGCGCAGGACATCGTACCTCTTCCCCTCCACGGCCTTCATCACCTTCTGGCAGCGCTGCGCCGGGTCGGCGCCGACGTCTTTGAAGTTCACGTGATTCGTGGCGCCTGCCAGCAGAAGCATTGCCGCGTTGGCATCCCTGACCTGGATGCTCTTGTCGCTGACCTTCACCTCGCCTCCGTCTGCGGACGCGAGAAGGCGGGCCTCGAACGCAATCGCTCCACCCTTCACACCGCCGGAGAGCGCGATCTGGTCGTTGCCCACGGCACGCGTCTTTGAACCCGGATGGGGAGTCGTCAGTCTCGCGGTGAAGCTTATGTGCCCGGGCTTGTCGGCGGTGATCCGAACGACGATGACCTGATCCGGTGCGCTGGCGAACACTTTCCTCTGAAACGTCACACCAGCAACCTGATAGCGGACCGCTGCGACCGCAGAGTCAATGTCCAACTGGCGACGATAGTCACTTGCTTTGCCGTGGCCGGGGAAGTCCAACAGCAGGTCGCCGAAGGGCTGATACGCTGTCTGCCGCAACGGCACGCTCATGAAGCGGTCCATCGCAAGACGTTCGGCGTCTCTCTGTTTCCCTTCGAAGAGCAGCTTGCGGATAGTCGGCAAATACTTCGCGGCGCCATTGTGCGAGTAGTCGTGCGGTTCGCCCCGCCAGAGGGTGTCTTCGTTGAACTGGATGCGCTCGCTTTCGGCGCCGCCGAAAACCATCGCGCCTAAGCGCCCGTTCCCGAGGGGCAGCGCTTCGACCCATTTTTCGGCCGGCTGGCGATACCAGAGGACCCACTCGCCCTCTGCGGGTTCGGCATGCCTCAGCGGTGAAAGAAAAAACGTGCATGCCAGCAAGGCCGGACAAAGGAAACTATGAAATGTTTTCACGACAATCCTCCTTTTCGAGTGATGTTTCTCGTCGCGGTTTCCCTTGCACCAACCGCAACTTGCCCCCGCAATGTGGGAGAATAACAATATCTCGGCGCTCCCTTACGCCTGCGACATTGCCCGTCAGCGAACGATTAGCTCACAACCTCTCTCGGTTTTCCATTTTTCATAATAACGCCGAAGCACTGCATCGCCGGCTCTGGGATCGCAGATTGCTCGGTCAACATCGAAAACCACACTGGACTGAGGCTTTCTCCTCGCCGTGGCCCAGAAATCGGGGCGCCTTGCCATTTCACGAAACGTTAAGCCCCAGGCCTTCGGCTTTCCGTCTTCAGTGACCAAGCCGGAAAACTTGGTCACATCCCGGGCGGAGGGCGTGTCCGCGTACGCCCAGTTCAGCCAGCCCGCCGCAATCCCTCGCCCTTGAAGAACCGCCGCCCGACACCACCGCGCTTGACCTTCAGCGGAGCGTTCTTCTAAACGGTCTGGCCTCCCGCCGCCGTGCCAGCCAAACTCACCGACTAAGATAGGTTTTCGCGGCGCACCCGCTTTTACGTAACGAAGCACAAGTTCAAGAGACGCGAGGTTTCTGTCGAAATTCTCCTCGGAGGCCAACGGGTCACCGGCGTAGAGGGGATAAAAGTGGACCGAAAGGAAGTCCAGCATCGGCGCAATCCGCGAGGGGCGAAACGCCGAGTACCGCGAAGGCTTGCCCTGAAACGCCGGAATTGCCCATTGAATCAAGCCGACGGTTACTAAGTGGTTCGGAGCTTCCGCACGTATCGCTTCCGCCTGCACCCTGACCCAGCGATCCGCCACCCATTCCCGGAATCGCTGGTAATCTAACAGCGCACGCGACTTCGTCGCTGGCGCATCCGGCGGGATTGCGACCTTGTCAAACGAGCGAATATCCTGCGCCTCGCCGCCCCACGCGTCGCGCAGAGTCTTCACTGTGCCGTACTGCTCGCGAAGCCAAACGGGCCACTGTATTTTCATTGCCGATGTGTTCCAGCGCACCTGCGGCTCGTTCAAAATGTCGTACGCGAAAATCGCTGGTTCGTCGCGGTATCGCGAGGCAAACGCTTTCCAGAAAGCCACCTGTGCATCGAGCGCTTTCGGCTCAGCCATAAAGTCCGTTCTCCGCCATGGCGGGGAGCCTTCCCAGTGGTCAGGGCCTGTGGGATGGAGTCGAATCCCGTATCGGCGAGCGATGTCGAGCATTTTGTCGAACTTTTCGAGTGCGGCTGGTTCGAGATTCGGCGGCCGAGAAAAAAAACTCTCCGCCGTAAGGAACACACGCACTACGTTCACGCCGAGCTCCCGCATCACACGGAAATGAGACTCCACTTCTTCCGCATCGAACTTCTGCCATAGTTTCGGCGCCCAACCCACATGTGGGTCGAAATAGTTGCACCCGAACGGATGCCACGGTTTCCCATCAACAGTGAAACCCTGCCCATCCTCGCTGACCCGAACAAAACTTTCCTTACCGTCTGCGGCTGAGGCACAGTTCACGGCATGCAGTATGCCGACAACAAAAATCAGCGTCGCGATAGTTCTCATCATTGGCTCTCTCGGTTTTCTCTATTATAGATGTTTCGTAACGTGCACGGCCTTCAAACATTCACAGCCAAAACAAACTTACTCGTCTCCCGAGCCCCGGGCGTAGCAACCGGGGAGTGTCTCACCTGGAATCGCGCCGGGCCGTCGCGGTACGAAGGATTTTCGCAGACCGGGCGCTGATGCCGGCGACATCGTTGAACGCGCAGCGGAGGCCTGCGGAGATGAGCACGCGGCCTTCCTCAAGGCGGACCTTTCGCTCAAGTCCCCCGTTAGGTTCGATGCCCGCGCGGAACTCCTTCTCCTCGCCCAGGGCGCCTCCAGGCAGCAGCGGCCGCCCCCACACGGCAAAGGTTTTCACATCCCACTCCGGGGCGATTCGCCCGCCAAACCCGGTCGCAACGTAGCCTTCTGGGAGGTCAATATTGGCCTCCAAACCCGCATCTGGCTCCCAACCGCTCAGCATTTCCTCCGGCTCGCCCAAACTTCCATCAGGCAACAGCGGACAAATGCGAATTCTCATCGTCGTGATGTTATCGCCGGCGGCACGCGCACCCAGGCCCGTGATGACGTAGCCGGGCGGCGCCGATAGCTCCGCCTCGACTCGCTCGCTCGCTTCGACCCGAGAGCCGGACAGAACAACTCCGGGTACGCCCCTGGCTCGCGCGGGCGGCTCAGCCGCCGTCTTTGGAACGAAACCGAGGTCGAACACAAGTACGTGGTCCACATACGCGCTGGCAATGTCCAGGTCGCGCCAGCGGAAGAAACCAGCGCCGATTGTCGCCTGCTCCGACGTCGCGACCCAGCGGTGCTGGAAGCGAAGCCACCGCCCGTCCGTCCAGTACCACTGGCTTGAATTCGCGTCGCCGAAATCGGTTCCGCCGTTGGGGTCGGCGAAAAACCGCATGCGGGTGTCGCCACGCGGCCCGCCTTTTCCCACCGCGGTACAAGCCCGGGCGGACAAAAGATATTGGTGACCGGGTTTCGTCGCGACCTTCTGGTAGAGATTGCTCGTTTCAAAGACCTGTTCCCGCTTTTCACCCGCCTGATGAGACCAACCGGCCATCTTTCGACCAACCGGCGGCGAGATACCGTGCTCGTTTCCAGCGGCGTAAATCACCCCCTTCGGATCAACACTCCATCCCTCCAGCCCGTTTTCGAAATCGGCGTTGGCGACCGCAACTCGCTCGCGGAATCGGATGACACCCCAATCCGGCGGATGAGGGAGCGGCGGCGGCGCCAGGTGCACGAGCGCGTGCGGATGTTCCGGATACATGTACGGAGGCGGCGGCGGATGAGGGCCGCCCGGCACTCTCACGCGATAAACCGGCGTCTTCCAGCGAAGGCCCGTCGGCCCTGTCGCTTCGAGTCGAAAATCGTAGTCGTGCCCGGGCCACAGCTTGGGGATGACCGCTTCCGATGCCCCGGACTCCAGGTCGAACGCCTCGCGGTCCGACGAACCGACGCGAGAGATCTCGATGTGCGTTGGACACGGAAAGGAGACGACCCAGGAAAGCCGAAGTAACTTCTCTTCGTCGAAGCGGGCCGCAAGATTGGCGATTGCCGGCAGCGCGCCGGGCTCCGGCTCGCCGTACACTCTCACCTGAATATCGCGTGGAACGATTTGCACCTTCTTCGGGTCAGGTAACTTCGCTTTGTATGGAACCGTGAACAGCTCCATCCGATACGGCTCACCCGCCACGACCTTCAATTCATCTGCCGCGAAAAGGAAGTGGGCCGGATGAGGTTCATCCTTGCCTCCCCCTGACAGACACCGTTTCGGGCCCGCGACGAGACCGGGCTCCGAACCGGTTGACCAGATGCGTAGAACCATGTCGCAGGCCTTTCCCGCGACTGGCGAAACGCGAACCGAGACTAACCGCACGTTCGGTGTGCGGGGAATGAGCACGATGCCGGTCGTATCGTAAACCCAACCATCGCCGTCGGCGTTCTCGATGATGGCTCGCGAAAGGCCGGGCGGTTCTTCGATGATCCAGGCAGCCAGGTCGCTTTCCGGCCGCGCCACTCCGTCAACGTACAGGAGACCGTCATCGTAAGCGTTCCCCGTCGAGTGAAGATAGGGTTTCCACGACTGACCGTCTTCACGCCACAGCCGGATAGCGTAGCTCCCGCCAGGGGCAAGGGGCGCCTCGCCCGCTGTCCAGCGAGCCGTCCCCGTCTCCAGCGAATGGCCCGAGTAGAATGTTTTCGCGGGACCGACCTGCCGCCCGTCGGGGCCGCCTTCGATCGGGGCCGCACGGAACGCTCCCGGCTCGGAAGCCACTAACAGCGTCACGCTGACGAGTTCCCGCCCCGAGGCCACAAACGTCTGAATGAACTCCCGCCCCGAAGGACCCCACACGCACCCGTCCGGCTCATAGACGTGATCAATGAGGATGTCGCCGGCATTGACGCGACCCGGGGCGATGGCGATGCCCGACGCGATGCGGGGGAAGTATGCGTATTTCTCGACGAACGTGTAGCTCACCTTCCCAGAACAGAATGGATACTCCGTGAATCCGCTGTCCGACATACCGGTTGAGCCCGTTCTTTCGGCCCCTTCTCGCGTGCACGCCGTGCGCGACTTGGGAAGCAGCGGGGCATTCGTTCTCGAACCCAGCATCCGGTAGAAGAGCTGCTCGCCCCGAGGACTCTCTGACATTGCCCCCGTGGCCAGGAATGCCGTTGCCGTCGCCGCAACTGCTCGTACGAAACAATTCCGCATCGTTTTCTCACCCTTCTTGCAGACGTTAATTAGCGAACCCAAAGCCCGGAGAATGTTTATCCCATTCCAGCCTTTACAATAGCATTGGAGCATCAGGTCACTTCCCGAACGACCCACGACGGCGCCGAACGCGAGAATGCACCTTAACTTCCAGCGTCCCTTGTACTCCATCCGCGATGCTTTGAAAAGTCCAAATTGGATAAGGCTGCGTTTCGGCGGCGCTTGTCTCATACGTTGATGGTGTCTGCCGGTCGGCCGCAGAGCCGGAAGAACGAGAGCCGTGAACGCCTCGCCGAAGGTGTCCGAACAGCTCCTCCGGATTAACCCTCAAAAATATTGCATGATAACCTTGTCCATTGTGAATATACTATTTTGCAGCAGAGCGACCGTGTGCCTCAAGCGGATGATGAAAGGATAGTTCGACTATGACGGGGAAGAAGAGTATGCCCCGCAGCGTCTTCTTTAGCTGGAAAGGGAAACGTTTCGCAACGATAAGGAGAAGAGACAATGCTTCGAGACAAAGGCATCACACGTCGTGATTTCCTGAAGGGAGCGACGGCTGTCGTGGTTGGTACGCCGTACATCATCCCGTCGTCAGCCCTGGGTCTAAAGGGGACGACCGCTCCGAGTAATCGGGTGACGCTCGGTTGCATCGGCGTGGGTGGGAGGGGCCAGTACGACATGCGGCAGCTTATGAAATATGGCGGTCAAATCGTGGCGGTGTGCGACGTCAAGCCTGACGTGCGCGAACGAGCGAGGAAGCTGGCCAACGTACCGGAGAGCGCCGCTTACGACGATTTCCGCGAACTGCTGGCTCGCAAAGACATTGACGCCGTGTTGATCGCGACTCCTGACCATTGGCATGTTCTCATTGGGGTCGCTGCGGTCAAAGCCGGAAAAGACGTGTACCTGGAAAAGCCTCTGGGAATCACCATCGAAGAAGGCAAGGCCATGAGGAAGGCGGTTCAGGAAAGTAATTGCGTGTTCATGCACGGCACCGAGCAGCGGGGTATGCCCGACGTGCGCAAAATGTGCGAGCTGGTTCGCAATGGGCGCATCGGCAAACTGCATACTATCACGGTAGCATGCCCCGGCGGCGAGGAAATCGGGCCGCAGCCCGAGATACCAGTGCCGAAGGGGTTCGATTACGACCGGTGGTTGGGGCCGGCGCGGTTGGCGCCCTACAACGCGATGCGCTGCAAATCGCCCTTTCATTTTTTCATTTCCGATTATGCCTCCAGTGGATTTGTCGCCGGTTGGGGTGTCCATCACCTCGACGTTGCCCAGTGGGCGAACGGCACCGATGTGACCGGCCCGGTGGAGATAGACGGACGCGGCACTTTCCCGAAAAAAGGCAGCCTCTCCGATACGCCCCTGACCTGGCGCATCGAGTACAAGTATGCCAACGGTGTGAGGATGATTTTCACGGACATGTCGCAGAACCCGGAAGGCGTCCGCTTCGAGGGGACGGAAGGATGGATTTTCAAAGCCTATGGCAAGCCGGCTCAGGCGAATCCGAAATCACTTCTGGATTCCGCCATCGGCCCCAACGAGATTCACCTGTACAAAACCGATAGCGACGGCCACTGTTTCCTTGAATGCGTCAAGTCTCGCAAAGAAACGTGCTCGCCCATCGAGCTCGCGCAGCGATCCACCACTATTGCTTATCTCGGTCACATCTCCATATTGCTGAAACGCAAACTGAAGTGGGATCCCGATAAGGAACGCTTTGTGAATGACCCGGAGGCCGACAAGTTGCTCTCGCGCAAGATGCGGCGCCCCTGGCGCCTGTAAAGTTGAGAGGATTTGGTCAAGGAGACGCCGGGACTGCAACTTCGTCTCTGTTGATATAGCCAGCGGACTTCAGTATTATCATTCATCATGGTTGTGTTGGCGCCCGGGACGCTCATTGCGTAAGGAGACTGTGATGCAAACGTATCGCTTTCAAGTGATAGTTGAGCAGGACGAGGACGGTTCTTATGTGGCAGATGTGCCGGCGCTAACCGGCTGCCATACGCAGGGCAGAACCTTCGAGGAAGCGCTGGGGAACATACGGGAAGTCATCGGGATGTGCATTCAGGAAATGCGCGAGGATGGGAAGGCTATCGAAACACGGTATCCCGAAGTTGTGGGAATCAAGACACTTGAGATCGCCGTTTAGGACAGTGTCGTGGGTCAAGGAAAACTCCCTGTTCTGACACCAGAATTGAAACAACTTCTATGACGGAAATGCGTTACGGGGAAAAGGCGCTCGAAAGCCAAGACACATGCAAAATACGTAACTTGGTCCCGTTTTCCAACGATAAGGAGATAATGCCATGCTTCAAGACAAGCGCATCACACGCCGAAGTTTTCTCAAGGGCGTAGCGACAGCCGTAGCGGCGCCGCACATCATTCCCTCCTCCGCCCTGGGAGCTGACCGAACCGTAGCCCCCAGCGACCGTATCACGCTGGGCTTTATCGGCACGGGCGAACACGGGGTTGGCCGCAACCTCCGGAGATTCCTCAGTGAACCGGACGCTCACGTCCTCGCCGTGTGCGATGTGGATTCCACCCGGCGGGAAGGCGCCCGGAAGCTCGTGGAAAAACATTACGCCGAGGCGATGTCTAAGGGGAAATATAAGGGATGTGCGGCTTACAATGATTTCCGCGAGATCATTGCTCGCAAGGACATTGATGCCGTGATGAACTCCACTCCCGACCACTGGCACGTGATTCCCTCCCTGATGGCAGCGAGGGCCGGCAAGGACGTCATGTGCGAGAAACCGCTGACGTTGACCGTCGCCGAAGGCCGCGTCCTCAGCGACACTGTGAAGCGTCACAACCGCATTTTCCAGACGGCTTCGGAAAATCGGTCGGTGGACGTGTACCATCGCATGTGTGAACTGGTTCGCAACGGGCGCATCGGCAAGCTCCGGAGAATCAAGGTGACATTGCCGAGGGGCCACTCCATTCGTCCCGCCAGTATGAAATTCGGTCCCCCTCCGAAGGGCTTCGATTACGACATGTGGCTCGGACAGGCCCCGTGGGCACCCTACTGCGCCGCCCGGTGCCATTGGAATTTTCGCTGGATTCTCGATTACTCCGGCGGGCAGTTGACCGACTGGGGTGCGCACATCATTGACCTCGCACAATGGGGCAACAACACCGAGCACACCGGCCCCGTGGAGGTCGAGGGAAAAGGTGTCTTCCCGAAAGGCGGGCTGTACAACACGCCAACGGACTACAACATCAATTACAGATATGCCAACGGCGTTGAGCTGAATGTCTCCTCGAGCCAGCCGGGCATCCGATTCGAAGGGACGGAGGGATGGATTGACAATGCGGCCTGGAGGGGAGCACTGCGGGCGAGTCCCAAGTCCGTCCTCGATTCCAAAATCGGCCCCGACGGGATACATCTCTACACCTGCGCGGGCGGCGAGCAGCGCAATTTCCTCGACTGTGTGAAATCTCGCAAGCCCTGCTATGCGCCGGCAGAGATCGGCCATCGAAGCATCACCATCGCCCACATAGGCAACATCGCCATGATGCTCGGACGCAAACTCAAATGGAATCCGAAGACCGAACGCTTCGTCAACGACCCGGAGGCTGACCGGATGCTCAGCAGGCCGATGCGTTCGCCGTGGAAGCTGTAACAGAAACAGAGAAGGAAGAAAGGAGCGAAAGATGAGCTCGATAAAAACCTTTGCCGCCGTTCTCTTGTTAATTGGGTGTTTCTGTTTGTGCGCGAACGCCCCGACGGCGGTAGCGGACGATGGTCCAAAAACGAAAGGGCTGGTAAACCCATTCTTTGCCATGGACACCGGCACGAAGGACGCCAAACATCGCACCGCAAAAGCCCAAGCGGAAATGCTGAAGGAACTCGGATACGCGGGAATCGGGTACACAGGATTTGGCGGGCTTCCCGAAATGCTCAAGGAGCTGGATAAAAACGGCTTGAAAATGTTCGCGGTCTATACGGGAGTGCAGATAGACCCCGAGGGGCAGAAATATGACCCGCAATTGAAAGAAGCCATAAAGTTGCTCAAAGGCCGCGGCACGATTATCTGGATTTTCATCCAGAGCAAAAAATACAAGCCCTCCTCCCCGGACGGCGACCCTCTCGCTGTGGAAACCATAAGAGAAATCGCAGATATGGCTCATGAGTCAGGACTGAAAGTGGCTCTCTATCCCCATACCGGCCTTTGGGTGGAGCGGGTGGAAGATGCGGTTCGCCTTGCGAAGAAAATAAACCGAACAAATGTCGGTGTAACATTCAATCTCTGCCATTGGCTGAAAGTTGACGAGGAGGAGAGCATGGAATCACGGCTGAAGCTGGCGATGCCCTATCTGTCCGTCGTCAGCATCAACGGCGCCGACAGCGGCGGAGACAACTGGAAACAATTGATTCAGACACTGGATCGCGGCTCGTTTGACATCCAGAAATTCCTGAAGACGCTCAAGGCGTTGGGTTACACGGGCCCGATAGGGCTTCAGGGCTATGGCATCGGGGGCGATGCGCACGAAAACCTGAGGCGATCCATGGGCGCATGGCGCAGACTTTCGGCGAGGATTGCCGCCGGGCAAGATTAGGTCACATCTCTCGCCGCACTGCTTGCCCATGTGATTCCTTAGTACAGGGATCTGCAAATACGGTGACGTATAATGGTCTCGTGAAAGGAGCTATTTTGACGGGATAACAGGATAGACCGGATTCTTCCAGAGACGTGAGGCATCCAGTAAATCACAGGCCGGCGCGAGGCTGGGTGAAAGACCACGAAGCGCAAAGAATTGGCGGAGAAGTTGTTCGAGACCTTCTTGCCCAGTCATGGCGTGGTCGAAAGAGATACGGTCATCGTCAAGCCCCGCGTGCCGCGGGGTCAAGGGTGTTGTTGTGGCGGCTCAGAAGATACAACTTGTTAACAAGCTCGTTGCCAGCGGTAGGCCAGTACGTGAGAAGTTGAGGTAAAGCGAAAGGCGAAGAACCTTTCGCAATAATAAACGGGATCCCAAGAATCATGTCTATCCTGTTATCCTGTCGAGGCAAATACGTCACTGAACTTATGAATCGGAGCACTTAGTTTGCTTGGTGATGGCGGGACCGGGTCACCAGCGGGAAGGAAGAGTGAAACGAAATATCGGATTATTACAGAAAGGGCTGACTGACATGGACGCACACATGCTGACTCGTCGTGGTTTTCTCAGAACCGTGGGATTGGGCGCCGCTGCGGTGGCGATGCCGGGTCTGGTTTTCGCGGGGAGCTCGCCGGGAAAGAAGCCGAACTTCATCATCATTTTCTGCGACGATCTGGGATATGGCGATTTAGGTTGCTTTGGCTCGAAGAAGCACCGCACGCCCAACATTGATCGTATGGCTCACGAGGGAATGCGGCTCACGAGCTTTTACGTTACCAGCGGTGTCTGCACGCCGTCGCGCGCGAGTCTGATGACCGGCTGCTACCCCCGCCGCGTGAACATGCACCAGAACACCAGCGGCGAATGTGTGTTGTTCCCGGTTGCCAAGAAAGGGCTCAATCCGGACGAGGTCACCATCGCGGAAGTGCTCAAAAAGCGGGGCTACGCAACGGCGTGCATCGGCAAGTGGCATCTGGGCGACCAGCCCGCGTTTTTGCCCACGCGGCAGGGGTTTGATTATTACTTTGGTATCCCTTACAGCAACGACATGGGAGGGGGGCAGCGCGGCAAGAACCCTCCGCTCCCCCTGGTCCGAAACGAGAAGGTCATCGAGGCGCCCGCCAATCAGAACACGCTGACCAAACGCTACACGGAGGAGGCGGTCAAGTTCATTACGTTAAACAAGGACAAGCCGTTCCTCCTTTACTTGCCGCACGCGATGCCGCACAACCCGGTCCACGCGAGCGAGAAGTTCCGGGGCAAGTCCGCCAACGGGGGCTATGGGGATGCGGTGGAGGAGATTGATTGGTCAACCGGGGAGATTCTGGCGGCACTCAGAAAACTCGGCATTGATGAACGTACTCTCGTTCTGTTCACCTCTGACAACGGCGCCGCCAGCCGCTGGGGCGGCAGCAACACGCCGCTCTCCGGTTGGAAGGGCAGCACGATGGAGGGCGGCATGCGAGAGCCGTGCGTCGTGCGCTGGCCGGGCGCCATTCCGGCAGGCGCGACGTGCGATGAGTTGTCCTGCACGATGGACCTGCCGCCGACTTTCGCCAGACTCGCCGGCGCCGGACCGCCAGGCGACCGCATCATTGATGGCAAGGACATCTGGCCACTCCTTTCCGGTAGAGCGGGCGCGAAATCGCCGCACGAAGCGTTCTACTATTACCAGATGGATCAGTTGCAGGCGGTGCGCTCCGGCAAGTGGAAACTGCATCTGCCGCTGGCAATGAAGAAGCGGAATTGGGGAAAGGGCACGCCGAACACTCCCCTCAGGCTGTATGACGTGAAGGCCGACATCGGCGAAACAACCGATGTTGCGGCCGTTCACCCCGACGTGGTTAAGCGCCTTCTCGCCCTGGCGGAAACGGCGCGCGAGGACCTTGGCGACACGAACCGCCAGGGTAAGCACCAGCGTCCGGCGGGGCTGGTCGTGACTCCCAAGCCGCTGGTTCTTTCATCAAAGTGACCATTTGGTGAAGAGCGGACAATTGATAGGCGATGCGCACAAAGCCGGACGGCACGGCGGAAATGAACATCCGCAATCCGTTCGGTCTGCCCCCCGCCGGGCGAGAGTTGCCCGACAAGTCCTTGACGAAAGGAGCTGCTCATGAGACGACGCGACTTTTTGAAAGCTCTGGGCCTCGGCGTGGCGTCCGTAACTTTGCCGAGAAGCGCCAGTGCCTCTCAGCAGAGCGCGACCGATATGCCCGCGGACAAGCCAAACATCATTTTCCTCTTCACCGACGACCAACGGTGGGATATGATGAGTTGTGCCGGCCATCCCATTCTTAAGACCCCGAATATGGATAGAATCGCCCGCGAGGGAGTTCGTTTCAAGAATGCGTTTGTGACCACGTCAATCTGCGCTGCCAGCCGCGCGAGCATCTTCACCGGCGTCGTCGAGCGAACCCACGGTTACACTTTCGGCACGCCGCCCGTGCCGGCGAAGTACACGAATAACAGCTATCCCGTGCTGCTGCGAGCGGCGGGCTACCGGACTGGCTTCGTTGGCAAGTACGGCGTGAATATGGGCGCTCGAGCTCCGAAGAAAATGTTCGATGTCTTCCAGCCGCTGCACCCCAGTCCCTATTTCAAGAAACAGCAGGACGGCACGCTGAAGCACCTCACGGAAATCACCGGCGAGAAAGCCATTGACTTTCTGCGAAGCTGTAAGGTCGGCCAGCCCTTCTGCCTCTCGGTCAGCTTCAACGCGCCGCACGCTGAGGACAATGACCCCAGGCAATACATCTGGCCCAAATCCGTTGATGGCCTATACCGGGACGTGACGATTCCGCAGCCAAAACTGGCAAACCCGGAGTTCTTCGACGCCCTGCCGGAGTTTATTAAAAAATCCTTGAATCGTGTCCGCTGGCACTGGCGCTTCGACACGCCCGAAAAGTACCAGCGGATGGTCAAAGGGTATTATCGCATGATTAGCGGGGTAGATGTAGTCATCGGGCATTTGTTGAAGGCGCTCAACCAGCGAGGGATGGAGAGGAACACCATCATCATCTTGATGGGCGACAACGGGTATTTCCTCGGTGAGCGAGGATTCGCCGGCAAATGGTTGCCTTACGAGGACTCGCTGCGCGTGCCATTGATCGCCTGCGATCCACGTTCCAGCAAAACCCTCCGGGGCCGTGAGCCAACCCAGATGGCTCTGAATATTGATATAGCCCCCACGATTCTCGAGCTGGCCGGAGTGTCCATCCCGCCGATTATGCAAGGGGACAGTCTTGTCCCCATTTTTCAAGGGAAGAGGCCGGAGTGGCGGAAGGATTTCTTCTTCGAGCACCTTTTTGAGCACCCCCAAATTCCGAAATGCGAGGGCGTGCGAAACGCAAACTGGAAATATATCCGCTACTTCGAGCAGCACCCGATCCACGAAGAATTGTATGACCTGAAAAGAGACCGCCTCGAAACCCGAAACCTGGTCGCCGTTCCTCAGTACAAAGATGCGCTGAGCGAACTGCGCAGCAGATGCGACGAGCTTCGAGACCGTTACGGCGGGGTGTACAAGCGGCGAGCAAAGGTCACCAAGCGTGCGAGACCAGCGGGGAAATCTTCCCAATAGCCCCTTGTCAAATGAGGTGTGCGTAACGTCAAAAGGAGCAAAAAGCGATGAGCGCATTAGACACCACACGTCGGAATTTTCTCAAGGCCTTTGGCCTCGGCGCGGCATCCGTTGCCATGCCCGGATGGCTCTCTGCCTTCGGGTCGAGCGAGGGCAAACCGAATATCATCTTCATCCTCGCCGACGACCTGGGTTACGCTGACCTCGGATGCTACGGACAGAAGGAGATCGAGACGCCGAACATTGACCATCTTGCTGCGGAAGGAATGCGCTTCACCAACTGCTATGCCGGCTCGACGGTCTGCGCACCGTGCCGCAGCGTGTTGATGACCGGACAGCACACCGGGCACACGCGTGTCCGGGCGAACTTCGGCAAGGTGGGCGGCGTGGGCGATCAGAAGCGAGTCCCGCTCGAGCCGGGAGACGTCACGGTTGCCGAGGTGCTCAAACAAGCCGGATACGCCACGGGCATCACCGGGAAATGGGGGCTTGGCGAGCCGAACAGCTCCGGCGTGCCGAACCGACAGGGCTTTGACGAGTGGTTCGGCTACCTCAACCAGCGCAATGCCCACAGCTACTATCCGCCGTACCTGTGGCGAAACGAGAAGAAGATGATCCTCAAAGGCAATCAGGGAGGCGAGCGGAAACAGTACACTCACGACATGTTCACGGAGCTCGCGCTCGATTTCATTCGCCGACACAAAAACAAGCCCTTTTTCCTGTACCTCGCGTGGTGCATTCCGCACGGAAACTATGAGATTCCTCGCGTCAAACATTACGCTGACCGGCAGGGCTGGTCTAAAAACGAAAAAACCTTTGCAGAAATGGTGACCCACATGGACAGTGATGTGGGGCGCATCATGACGCTGCTGAAAGAACTCGACATTGGCCGCAAGACTATCGTGTTTTTCTGCTCCGACAACGGCGCCGCGAATCGCTGGGATGGACGTTTCGACAGCTCAGGTCCCCTCCGGGGGAAAAAGGGCGACCTGTACGAGGGAGGCATCCGCGCGCCGATGATAGCCCGCTGGCCGGGGAAAATCCCCGCCGGCACGATTAGCGACGCGGCATGGTACTTCGCCGATTTCCTGCCCACCGCAGCGGAACTGGCAGGAGCCCGACTCCCTTCGAACATAGACGGCGTCACAGTCCTGCCGACGCTGCTCGGCAACAAGCAAAATCTGAGCGACCGGTTCCTCTACTGGGAGTTTCCCAGACACGGGCTTCAGCAGGCGGTCAGGTGGCGCAACTGGAAAGCTGTGCGGTTGGCTTCCGGCGAAAAGCTCGAACTTTACGACCTCGCCAAAGACCAGTCTGAGAAGCGGAATGTCGCTGCCCAACACCCTGAAGTGATTGCCAGGATTGAGGCTTATCTCAGGACTGCCCACATCGAATCGCCGAACTGGCCGACGCCAAAAAAGGGAAAAAGCGCAACGTAGCACATGAGCTCGCAAATACGGTCACGTGTGGTGTTGTGTGAAAGAAGCTTTTTGACCTTGGCGCCCTTGGCGTCTTGGCGAGAGAAAATGGAAAAAGGGGAAGCCTCTCGCAGAGACGCAAAGACGCAAAGTCCCGTCCATCCTGTTATCCCGTCAAAAAAAGAATACGTCCCCAACCTTATGAATCTGAGCACTTAGGGAGCAACTCCCCCAGCCGGAAACGAGCTCGCGGCCAGGCAACCAACGAGAGGCATAACGCGACCATCGGCCTGTACTTCTCACGAGGCCACAGAACCTTGCCGGGCGCTTACCGCTTCCACGGTGGGATCTCCGGCAAGAACGTCTCGAACTCGGCAACGAGCTTTTCTTCGTAACTGCCCGCGTACGTGCCCGAGAGAAACCTATCGCGCGCTTCGTTATAGAAGCGTTCCCACGATTCCTCCTCGCTTCCTGGGTTCACGGGGAAGAAAAGGGCATCGTTCGCGCGAGCGGCTTTCATGTCGCCGGGGGCATCGCCGATCATGAGGATACGGTCGTTCTGATACCGACCCTGGTTCGCAAGCTGGATATGCTCCGCTTTCTTGCCCTGCTCCTGACCTGCTATGACGGAGATGAACTTCGCCACATCGTGCTCCTGCCACTCGCGGTTCAGCGCCTCGTAGGGAGTCGCGGAAACGATGATGATGTCCGCCGATTCCGACAGCTTCTCTATGCTTTCGCGAACGTAAGGATAGGGAGGAACCCCATGAACGATGTCGGCCACGGTGGCATTGACAGCCTTGCTCCAGGCGAGCGCCTTCGTGAGGATGGCATCGTTGGTACTCTTAACGGCTTCCTCGAGCGCGGGGTTGCCGAGCTTTGTTTCCTTGCCGGCCCACTCTCGGAGGGTGGGAACTTCTGGCATCTTTACGCCTCGCTTCTGGACCTCCGGTCTTTCGGCGAGGAGGTCGAAGGTCATCAGCAGTGCCGGAAACCGATTTATTCCTCGCCACTTGGAGTAGAGATTGACGAACTCAGCGGCGTCCCTGGCGTACTTCGAGATGGGCTGAAGACCCCAGTACTTGATGATGTTCGGAATGAAACATTCTTTGTGCTTGATCTCCATCGTGTCGAAAGCACAGCCATCGGAATCAATCGCCACAAGGAAATCGTGCCTCGGGGTGAACTTCTTCAGCTCCGCCTGCGGGTCAAATGTCATCTTGTTCGATCCTCCATCCTTTTTGTTGCTGCTCTCCCGCGACAGCGAGCTGCCGCACGCTCCGTTTTGGAGCCGGCCTCCTCACCGGCTCTCAACCGGCGAGATAGCCTCCGTCCACGTAAAGGATTTGTCCCGTAACGTAATCCGAAGCCTTGCTCGCCAGGTAAACCACCGCCCCCTTGAGGTCTTCCGGTTTCCCCCATCGCTTGATGGCGAGGCGATTCATGACTGGTTGGTATCTCTCGGGGTCCTGATAGAGCCCTTCGGTCAATTCCGTGCGGAAATACCCCGGCCCGATGGCGTTGACGCAGATATTGTACTTCGCCCACTCGACAGCCAGCGATTTTGTGAGCTGCCGGATTCCTCCCTTGCTGCTCGCGTAAGGGGGAATCAGAGCAACGCCGACTTCCGAAAGCAAGGAGGCAATATTGATGATCTTCCCGCCTCCCTGCCGCATCATCACCCTCCCAACCTTTTGGCAGAGGAGGAATACGCTGCGGAGATTCACCGCCAGCACCCGGTCCCATTCCTCCAGTGGGAAATCCATCGCCGGATAGCGGGCGGTTGTCCCCGCGTCGTTGACCAGCACGTCAATCCGACCGAATTCATCCACGGCTTGCTCGACGAGGCGGTTGAGCTCCTCCTCCTCTTCTACGTGGGTCGGCACGACAAGAGCTTTCGCTCCCGCCGCCTCAATGTTTTCCGCGACCGCCTTGAGCGCCTCCTCCGTCCTCGCTGCCAGGACGACATGTGAACCCGCCTCCGCAAGCGCCTCGGCCATCGCCTTTCCGAGACCCCGGCTGGCGCCGGTTACAATGGAAATTTTGCCATCGAGTCGAAAATCATCGAGAACAGTCATTTCCCTGTTCCGTCACATTCCGCTGAACGCCAAGTACCCGCCGTCTATCGGAACTACGACGCCGTGAATGAACTCCGACGCTGGCGACAAAAGCCACAGAACGGTTCCGATGAGGTCCTCGGGCTTCCCGAAGCGGCCCATCGGCGTGTGCGCAATCATCGCCTCTCCCCTCGGGGTCAGCTCCCCTGTCTCTTCGTCTGTCAGGAGATACCTGTTCTGGTTCGTCAGGAAGAATCCGGGCGCGATGGCGTTGACCCGTACTTTCTTTGAATAGTTTAGCGAGAAGTGGACCGCCAGCCACTGTGTGAAATTCGTGACGGCAGCCTTCGCAGCCGAATACGCGCTGACACGCGTCAAGGGACGGATTGCATTCATGGAACTGGTGTTGAGGATGATCCCTTCCCCCTGCTCGGCCAGGTCTTTGCCGAAAACCCGGCATGGGATGAACGTTCCCATGAAGTTCAGGTCAAATACCCCGCGAATCGCCCCGAGCGGCAAATCGAAAAAGTCTCGCTCCGGCGATGTCGTAGCTTCTGCCCGGTTTCCTCCCGCGCCGTTGATGAGGAAATCAACCCTTCCGAAGCGCTCCATCACCGCATCTCGCGCCGCGCGAACATTTTCCTCGTCGAGCACATCCACCTTGACCGCGAGAGCTTCACCACCAGAAGAATTGATGGCGTCCGCGACCTCCTTTGCAGCCTCCTCTCGCAGGTCGAGGACCGCCGTTTTGACCCCTCGCTCACCCAGAGCTTTCGCTATGGTTCCGCAGAGAATCCCTCCGCCGCCCGTGACAACCGCCACTTTTCCCGAAACAAAGAACAGCTCATCTTTTTGCTCACTCATCTCTTTCTCCTCAATAGCAACACAACACGGGCAGCGAATCCGGAAGTACCGGCTCCTGAGAAAAAGGGGGTCTCAGGCTGGCTGCTCCCTCGCTGCTGACCCCGCGAGATTACACCACCGGCACAAAACAGTCAAGGAAAGCGACGCTGTCACAGCGCAGGGACGGGCCCTCAAGTGTCTGCGCTTTGAGAGGGTCAGAGAAACGGCGATTGGCGAGGCGGGACTCAAGGCGCCATTCGCGAAACCCGATAGAACGTCGGCGAAAAGAGATTCTCGCCGCAGAGCCAACCGGTATAAATTCCGCTGGAGGATTCATTCGCGGCCACCTCCCAGTGCAGGAGGTCTGTGCTGGTCTCGATAACGTAGGTCTCGCCGGGGAGGCTGTTCCAAGTAAGTCTCATCGAATCTGCATCGCTTCCGATTACCAACCTCCCGAATTCGTGCTTCGCATTTTCGTAGGCGCCCATGTCCACCAGCCCGTTGAGGATTCTGACATTTCCGTCGAGGTCGGTCTCATAATCCTCGATGTATAGGTTCCGGGCCGCGTCTATGCAGGGGGAGGTGTCTTTCAAACGGTAGTCGCCGGACGCGGGATCAACGAATTTGGGGTCGAGGGAGATGTTGCCGGGCCCTTCCGCCCATTCCGGGGGAGTGCCAACAACGGAGAACTCTGCGGGGGCGTCAAGGAGGTCGATCCCGTTCCCCCAGATGATGCAATTTGTTACGGACGCCCAGCAGTCCATTGCTCCGATTCCGCCCACGTCATAGGCGAGGCCTGTACGCTTGACGTAATTGTCGGCGATAGTGCAGTTGATAATGACTGGGGAGCCGAAAAGGGCAAAGACCCCCGCGCCGCGCGCGTACCTGTCCAAGCGGGTATCGAGATAGTTTTTGGCAATGACGCAGTTGGTGACGACCGGGCGAGAGCCGTGGAGCGCCAGGCCCCCTCCCCAGTGGGTATTCCCCCATTGGGAATATATCCCATTGTTCTCGACGATGCAGCGGTCTATTTTCACAGGAGAAAAATAACAATAGATGCCGCCGCCCGCCCCGACGTCGACCTCCGTCAGAAATGCGCTGACGTTGTTTCTGACGATGCAGTTTTCGATCTTCGCTGGCGAGCAGTACGCGTAGATGCCTCCGCCAAGATACCCGGCCCTATTTGACTCCACGACGCAATTCTCGACCGTGATTCCGGACTCATAAAGGAACAACCCGCCGCCTTCGCGGGCGGAACCGTTGGTGATTTTGAAACCGGAGAGTCTGCCGAAAGGAAGCAGCCAGAAGGAGATGGCGGAGCCGTTCTGCTGCCCGTCAATCGCGGCCTGATCCGGGCCGGGGCCTATGATGTCTATGGGAACGTACACATCAATGGGGCCGGTGTATTCCCCGGGGGCGACGTGCACGATGTCGCCCTTTCCTGCCGCATACACGGCGTCCTGGACGGAAGCAAACGCGGTATCCGGCGACTTCCCCTCGCCCGGTGAGCCGACGCTCGCGTCAACGTACCAATCCTCATAGCCGGAGACCTCGAGCTGATAAGTGCGTTGATGCGCCTGACCTTCAAGGTTTGCCACGAGGAGCGTGAGGTCATAATTTCCCGGACGAGCAGGAACGCCGGAGAGAATTCCGTCCTGGGATAGCTCAAGCCCCGTCGGAAGCCACCCCGAGAGAAGAAACCAGGAGTACGGGGCGAAGCCGCCGGTGGCTTTCAGGTCGAGTTGGTATTCGTGGTCGCCGATTGCGCTGCCCAGCGATTGTGTGCAAATCTGCACGGGGAGAGAAGGGTCGTATTCGTAGGCGCCGAGGTCCGGCCGCTCGAATTTCCCTCCGAAAATGACGCGTGGCTTTCCCTCGATGTCGGTTAGCGGGATGATATCGGCGTCGCCGTTCCCGCGGTCTATGCACGGAGAATCTCCCAGGAGGCGAAAATCTCCGTTCTCCGGGTCCACAAACCTCGGCGGCTCGTGAATGATCCCAACGCCCGGGAACATATCCTCGATATCGCAGTAGCTCACATTCAGTTCAGCGTTGGTTGTGAACGAGATGTCATCGGTATTGTCCGAGAAGATGCAATTGGTGATTGCACCAGCCGACCCATCCGAAAAGACGCCGCCGCCTCTGACCCTATAGGACCCGAGAGCCTCGTTTCCGGAGACCGTGCAGTGCCTCAACGCCATAGAGCCGTTTGAGGAGAAAATGCCCGCGCCGCCGGGCCAAGAGTACTCCACCCAGGAAACGTTGTTGGCAACGAGGCAATCGGTGGCGGTGAAATCGCAGTCCCACGCGGCGATCCCCCCTCCTTCGCCATCCGCGGCCGTATTGCCCGCAACGACGCATCTATTCATAATAACCCGCGCACCCGCTCCGCAATATATAGCCCCACCAGCGCCCCCCCGATTGCCCACAAACCGGCAGTCGCCCATCACTACGTCTCCTTCGCCGTCAATCCTGACGGCGCCCCCCAGCCCCGGAGCAGAGTTTGATTGGAAAACGCAGCCCGTCATTCGAAGAGAGGACTGGGAGGGGTAACCTACAAGATAAACAGCGCCACCGCGTTTGGCGCAGTTCTCCCTAAAAACACAGTCCGCAACGGTCACCGAGGACTCAGCAGAGCCATATATGGCGCCACCGCATTCGGCATAGTTGTCCCTAAGAACACAGTCCACAAGGCTCAGGGAGGACCCAGCAGAGGCGTATATGGCGCCACCGTAGCCTTCAAATGTGCTGACGCCCCCGAGGACACCCCGGGCGATTATGCAATCGCGGATGGTTACGTCGCTGGCGATGCAGGAAAGAGCACCGCCGTAGGGACCGGTGTTCGGCGTAGGACGGTCGCCGCGACTCCCGAAGATCGTCAGACCCTCAATGAGCACGCCCCGGACGCTCTGAGCCTTAAACGTGGAAACGGAATCGTGCGTGCTCTCTCTCACAATCGTTCTCGAAGCGCCGGACCCGATTATGGAAAGGTCATCCTTAAGCAAGGCGTAGCCAGCGTAGAACTCCCCTGGAAGGACCCTGACCGTGTCACCGGGCTGGGCAGCTTCAATCGCACGGAACAGGTATAAGTACTGGTCCGAAGGCACGATAAGCGTCGCCCCGGACGCCATGGACCAGGTGAGCACCGAGGGCGCAATGATGCTGAGGAGATGGCCCAGCGCGCGCCTTGTTCTGGCACAGCGAGGTCCCGGACGCGTGTCTTCCGACCGCTGTCTACCTTCACGACAGACCCCGCGTCCATTCTCACTCATATTCCCGCACCCTATAAAACCTGGTCTCCTCGGGCCCCGCCGTAGTATCGAGATAGCTTGCCCTCTCGAGGCCGGTCCCGTCAATGATCCCCGGGAACGTGCTCCAGGTCGTGTCCATGCTAAGCTCTTCGGCGTAATCAACCCTATACTCGGTTATCCCCCAGATGCAGTCCCAGGAGACCTCGATGCCAGCAGGCGTTTTCCTGGCCAATACGGACCTTGTCCAGTAGTACTCGTCGGCGCCCATGTCCACAATGCCCCCCTCAGGGCCCATCGCCCTCCTCGGATCCCCCTCAAAGTCGGCCTCCGGGAGGCCCTCCGCGCCGTTGGTGCCGGCGTCGATGCACGGGGACTGGGCCGACAGATGGTAATTGTTGTCGTCGTACGTATCAGGGTCATTGTCGGGTCCGTCCGCGTCAACAAAGAGGGGGTCCGCAGAGGTGTTTCCCTGGCCTGCGCCGCCGCCCTCGATGCAGGAATAGGTCGCCTGGCAGTTCTCCAGCTCATTCCCATTGCCCCAGAGGATGCAGTTCGTGATGGTGGCGGAGCCCGCCATGAAGCCTGTCGTGCACTCGACGCCCCCCGCCCCGGAGCCATCGCAATGATTGTCAACGATCGTGCAGTTGATCAGCCGCACGTGAGCGCTGTAGTTGGCCAAGACCGCCCCGCCCCGGCCGGCGGAGCCAATCGCATGGTTGCCCCTGAACATAGTGTTTAGCACCAGGGGCTGAGCCTTCTGGCCGAGGCACGCCATCCCAGCGCCCTCCTGGGCCGTGTTCTCCTGAATAACGCAGTCCTCAAAGACCGGACAGGCTAATGCGTCACCGACGTACCCGCGAACGCATACGCCCCCACCTGCGGCTCCTGCGTGGCTATTGGCCCGTATGACGCACTTTCTTATGATCGGCGAAGAAAGGTAGCAATCTACGCCGGGTTTCCCACCTCTTATCGTGAAGCCTTCGAGGACAGGCTGCCCGGAGAGCTGCCAGGCTTTGACCGCCGGGTTTTCCCCGTCGGCCTCGATGGTGGTCTGCAAGCTGGTCTTGCTCATCCAAAGGTGGTTCGGGTCGCAACCCCCGTACAGTCGGACATTTTCCTTGATAGTCACGCACTCATTGTACGTGCCGGGGGCCACCCTGATGGTGACCGGGTCATTCTCGTCCCCGGAGGCGCCCATGGCTTCCAGAGCGCGCGAGATTGACCGGAAGGGGTATTCCCTGGAGCCGTCCCCGTCCTCATCGCTCCCGTCGAGCGATACGTAGCGGTCCGTGGCCGTGCGGACGACGTATGAAGGACTGTCATGCGGCGGCTGGCCCGAGTCGTCGTAAACGCGCACGAGGACGCGGTTATTGGTCCGGCTAAGCTGGTCAAACCCAACTTCCTCAAGTTTGAGGTAATAAACCAGCCCGTTGTAGTCGCCCGGCTGAATCTCCGACCCAGCGGGACATGCGGGGTCCGAATACGCGCCGGTGATATCGTGCCACTCCGCGGTATCGGGGTTGATCTCGGTCCCGTCCATGGAGATAGCATAGCTCGGGCGGTGGTCACCCGTCAGCTGGAGGCGCGCGATGGGGCTGGAAACAGCCACCCTCAGGGTCGGGGTCGGATCGCCCGTGACGGCGGACCTGCCGCTGCGCCAATTGGCACCGTCCCACACGTTGCAGTCGAGGAATGATACCTTGTCGAACCCAGCGCTGGAGACCAGAGCGAACTCCTGCGTCCGGTTGGGGAGCTGCGCCGCGTTTATCCTGAACGTCCAAAAACCCGAAGTAATAGGGCCATCCACAAGGACCTGCTCGATATTATCAAGCGTATTGGCTCCCTCTGCGGTTGCATCGAGATCAGGATGGTCGCGGTCCAGCGAGAAGGGGTAATAGACCGTTCCGTCGGGCGAGACGAGTTCCAGATCCAGGTCGTTCACGAGCGCGGCTTCTGCACTGAGCGCGGCGGCTGGGTCGATCCAGGTTAGCGTCACCCTTAAATCCCTCGCGATTACGTTCGCGTCGCTCAGTTCCGCTGTGAACTCCACTTCGTCCCCGGTCTCCTCAATAACGCCCGTCAGAATGTGGCCGCCACCAGGCTTGTAGCCAGGCACCAGGTCGCGGTACACGGTCTGGGCCGCCGCCTTTGCCTTGAGAAGGCCGAAGCCGTACCGGTAGTCGGGGCCAGGCCGGTCCTCGCGGTAGTCCGTCCACCCCGAGCACTGGTCAAGGGCAGTGTTGCAAAGGATGGCCTTGACGATGTCGGACGTCGGGCAAAAACCGTACGTCTTTTCGAAGGCCTCTATCACGAGCGTGGACGCGCCGGTGGCAACGGCCACGGCCGCGCACGTCCCGGACACGTCCTCGTAGGTGCCATCGCTCTTGGCCGTTAGCACGTGGTCTCCTCGGGCGACCAGATCGGGCTTGATCCTGCCGTCGCCGCACGGCCCGGCGCCGCTCAACCGGTCTATGCCGACGTCCCACGTGCCAGGCAGGGGGGCGCTCTCAGGGTACTTCGGGATCGGGTTCCAGTACACACTTCCAACGGTTATCACGTTCTTCGCCGTCCCCGGTGGAGCCACAGACCCGTAGAGATCCCTGTCCCCGTAGTTCCCCGCGACGGTTAGGACCGTGACGGCCCTGTGCGAACCCCTGGTCATCCAGCCATCCACTTCGTTGCATGAGGCGGTGTACTCCCCGCCACAGTTCAGCTCCTGATAAACGTTGTTGATGACCGCCGAACCCCAAACCTCGGCCAGTTCGCTGAGGTCCCCGGAGTAGAAGTTGGAGTCGTCACCACTGTAGCAGACCAGCAGGGCCCCTGGAGCCTGCCCACCAACGTCCTGCCCCCCCTCCGTCGTGTAGACGTTGCCGGCTATGATAGCGGCCATGGGCGTGACATGAGGGTCGAAGGGTGGCGCCTCGCCCTCGCTGTAAAGAATCCGACCCTGAAGGCCCTGATGGTCCCACTTGACAGGGGCGCCGTCGCGCATGCCCACAACTATGGCCTCGCCCTTGATTTCCAGGTACCCGTCGAGGAGGTAGCCGCTCAGGTCAAAGAGGCCGTGCAGGTTGGCCCCCCTGTACCAGTAGGCCTCCGACATGACACCCGACCTGATCGATCCCCGCTCCTGGCGCCTCCACTCCTCGATGAACCGCACGTTGGCCAGGGCCGCCACCGCAGCAACAGCAGACTCAGGCAGGGCCACGACCATTTGCCTGGCCCGGTCGGCGCGCTCCCGAATGATTGCTCCCTGGGCTTGGAGGCACCCTGATGCCGCATAGACGTTGCAAGTCGCTCCCAGTCCTATCCGGACCCTGGCAAGCCCTCCGGGCAATATTGCCTCCTGGCTGATCCAGCCCCTGTACAAGGCTTGCGACACTTTGTCCCGCCAGTCTATCTCTTCGAGGCCCGCCACAAAGCCCAGTTTCCGGAGTGGCGGAATTGTATCCTGGCGTACACGGACAACGAAGGTATTATTCGTGAGGTAGTCTTCCACGTCGGCCCCGATGAATTCCAGCTTCTTGAGGTCCCGCTTGGTAAGTGTGCGTGTGAACTGCACGTAGATACGGCCTGTTTTGCTATCAAGCCGGATCGGTTTATGTTTGTCTGGAATGAAGTACCGGGATTTCAGTTTGACAACTCGCTGGTCCATTCCCGGTGTCGGTGGCATTGTTACAGCATACGTCTCATCCCCGAAGCTGCTCGGCAGCGTTTTTATGACGCCACCGGGACCCGCCTCTCCGCCGCCTTGCTCGCATCGGCAAAGACTACCGAAGGTACGATGAGTAGTGCCGTGATGATGAGTCCCCCCGCTACGATTGCCGACGTCGTGCGCTGTTTCATCTTGGCGCCCCCTTTGGATCACTTAGTGCGCCCTGTTCTCCCTCTCCGACGTGCCCCGTGCAATAGGTGCGCCGGTCCAACGATTCATCTTGAGATGTAAAGCGCGCTGGCGGTGATGTCAAGACCTTTTTTGCTGCCTGTGCGAACGGAGAAGCGGCGAATTCGAGCACGGGGAATACTTCTGCGTTAGGGCAGCGAACGGCACCTATGAGAACAACGAAAGAACGTCCGAGAAAAGAGATTCTCGCCGCGGAGCCAACTCGTATAAACACCGTCGCAGGATTCATCCTCGGCGACTTCCCAGTGCAGGAGGTCTGTGCTCGTCTGGATAACGTAGGTTTCACCGGCGATGTCGTTCCAGGTGAGCGTCATCGGGTCAGCATTCCTTTGAGGGCGCCTGGCGTTGCGCGCAGTACAAACTGCGTGCTCCTTCCGGCGAGACCACGAGGAACATTCACCAAGACGGCGACAACACCCTTGACGGGTGCGGCTACGTATGAGTGGGTGGATTTGTCAAGCGTAACGCCGCCGTCCGGGCGGCGGAGGGGAAAAGGGGGGAGGAGGGTAACGCAAAGGCGCAGAGTCGCAGAGAGCTGGATGAGAAGAACTCCGCGGTCGCCTGCCGTGGCATGGGCATGTTGCCCATGATGCTTCACGGGTCCCGCCTCCAGCGGGATGCCACGCCTATCCGCCCTCAGAGGGGTGAGGGACGGGATTTGCCTCACCCTCCCGGTTCGTCCCTCGGAAACACGCAGCCTGCGACAAGCAAGCCAAAGCGAACTCTCTCACCACTCAAACGTAGCCACACCCTCCTCGCCAAACACAAACTCGCGGGAGCGTTTAGCGTGACCTATTCCTCTCCTACTATCAAAACATAGGTTTGCCCCCCTTTCGCCAGAACAACCCTGTCTTCTGCAATCTGCTTGACGAGATAGCCCTTGATAGTCTCCCCTTCTCTGAGAACGGCGGCGTTAATCAGCACAACAGGTTCGCCATCCAGGGAAGAGATTCCCTTGCACACCAGCGGTGGCTTCGGGACAGGTTTCTCGGCGCTCGCGTGCTCGTTCACGAAAAAGGGGTCTCTTCCCCAGGGCAATGATGCCCTTTGCCTCTGCCGCTCTTTTCTCGTCGGGTCGGCTCGCGCTGCCTTAGATTTAAGGTCATTTATGCGAGCCAGAACTTTTTTTGCGCCCGGCGGCGGGCCAGTGGGTTCCTCGGGTGCCTTCCTATTCGCGGCGTTGCCCTTTCCTCCGAGCTTCGCCAGCACCACTACCACCAACACAATCACCAAGGCGGCGGTGACGATGGCCTCTATCGTGCCTTTCTTCAAAGTCATCCCTCCCACATTCGCTCATTGCGGAAAGAGGCTCGCCGTCACTGTCAACTCCCCTGTGAGCATTTTTGCCTCTTTTTCCGCTGGGGCATTCTGACGCCTCAGGCTTATTTCCTCGACCGCGATGGTCTCTCCCGCGTCCCGGATAGCCTCAACGTACGCCGCGAAGGAACGATAGGAACAAGGCATCCGCACGCTGAAAGAGATTTCCTTTCCGGGCCCACTGCTCTCGCCCGCGGTCTCGCCGTCCACATTTCTCGATATGAATACATCGGCGCCGGTTCTTCTGGCCTCGTTGACCAGAACTTCCGCGACATCGCGGGAAGTTGACCACGCTCCCACCTTTTCCTTTATTACCTTCAGCCTTTCTCTGTGTTCCTCCACTTTCCGGCGGAGTCCCGGGAAGCTCGCTATTCTCTTCGCGGTGTTTTTCACACTCCTTGAAAGCGAGCTCGCCTCCTCTCTCGACCGAGCAACGGCTCTTTCCGGCGGGCGGAAAATCGAAAAGTAGAATACGACCAGAACCACTCCGCTCAGTGCCATCGAAAGCAAATCCCTGTTCCTTTTAGTCATCGCTGCCATCGTCGTACCTCAATAGGCCAAGGCGCAGTTGATCTCGAATTTTATTTCCGCTCGCCCGCTTTCCCCGGCCTGGCGGGTCTCCCTCGGACGCAATCGCACGTCTTTTAAGAAGGGCGACTCCTCCAGGCGCAGCAGGAATTCCGAAACCTCGAGGTTCTTCGCAATAGCTTCTTCCAACACTTTCCCCCGCAGCACGATGCTTTTGCCCTTGGAATCCGGCGCCGGCGACATCTCGCTCAACACAATATTCGCAGGTATGATGTTGCTGATCTCCTTGAGTACGCCAGCCCAATCGGTGCGTTTCTCGCTTCTTTCGGCGAGCGCTTTCTCGACAGACTGTAATTCATTGCGTAGGCGGCTCAGCATTTCGACCTCGGCGAGCCCGTCCTGCATGAAGGAGAGAGCCTCCTTTTGCAAGGCGAAGGTCGTTTTTAGCCCCCGCAGTTCCTTGCCGGCTTGCCGGCGCCCGTAGAACATCAAGACAAGACCCGCAATGAGCAGAACCTGAAACAAGTTCTTGATACGGGCGATTCTCCTGTCGGTGACCACCTCCGCCGGCAAAAGGTTTATCTGCCTTCCATCGTCGAGCGCTGTGCCGACCGTTGCCGCCAGGGCCATCGCGTCATCCTCAAACCGCTGTCCCACCGATTCCGTCGAGAATCTGACGCATTCCGCGACCGGCACGTCTTTCACATCCATTCCGAGCTGCCGCGTGAGATAAATAGCCAGGTTCTTCAATTTGGCGCCGCCGCCGCACAAATACAACTCCTGCACGCCCCCGGAATGGAACAACTGTCTGTAATACTCGATTGAGCGTTTGACTTCGAGCACTAACCGCTCAATCTGAGGCCTCAGCATGGCAGAGAAACGAGCCGCTTCCTCGCTCCGAAGCCCGACCCCGTCGCCGTTCACGAGAATCCCGTAGCGGCGCTTCATCCGCTCCGCCGCCGAAATGTCGAGGAACTCTCTTGTCGCCTCTCTGATGGGCATCTCCGTGAGGGCTTTTGTAAAAGCGTTGCCCCCAGTGCGAATCTCTCTCGCAAAATGAAGATGCCCGTCCCGAAAGACTCCGATGGCGCCCCTCGCCGCGCCGATTTCCAGCACCGCTATGCACTTCCCCGAGGCGAATTTTCTCTCCCGAATCAGGTTCTCAATAACTCCGCCCCAAACATTGACGCCCGTGGTTCGCAAGCCCGACGCTTCGACCATCCTCGCCAATGTTCGCGGCATTTGCTTGCCGGTAACGACGAGCTGAACCACCACATTCCCATGGCTCCCTCCGGGAACCTCTGGCGTGACGTGGAAATCGAACGACAACGGCTGCTGAGCGCCCCCCAGTTTGTTCTTGACGTGCATGCGCACAGCCTGCGCGAGCTCCTTGCCGGTCACCTGCGGCAGTTGCAGTGTGCTCTCCCCCATCGCCCCCGTCGGCAGGCAGCAATAAGCTGCGGCTCGCCTGACGCGATTCTGCCGGAGGAAATCTCGCACAGTCTCAACGACGAAGCTCTCTCGCCCGGCGAGGTTCTCGCCAGCTTCCCTCGGAAACTCTTTCAGCAAGAAGTCGGACAGGACGGCGCCGCGCCCATTTCTCCGCAGAAGGGCGATTTTCAAATTCCGGCTGCCGATGTCGAGTCCGAGCACTCTTCCCGATTCCATCTTCACAATCCTCTGGTGCGCGGCTTTCTCAAAGATTCATCCCATTCGCCGCGCCGCCCATAAAATGATTGGCCCGAGCAATGCCATCACGGAGCCCGCGATGTTCCTGTTTCATTTCACCTCAACATACAGCTTGCTCGCATTCTCCTTAGTTCGCTGGCTACTGCGCAATCCTCACCGCAGACGAATAGCAAAAGTTTTCGCCCGCAAGGTCCTCCATCTCTATTCTGAGGACGTAATCCCATCCTCCCGTTGGAACATCTGACCAGCCCTCCGGCGGGTCTTGTCCTGAAACCGGAATCGTGATGTCCGCGTCGTAGCGCCCTCCGCCGACGGCGGAAAAAGCGTCCGCGTTGGAATACTCCTCGTCACCAAAGAGATCCAGGAGTTTCAGCTTCCCTTCGCCGGCCTTCAGCGCGCCCGACAAACGCTCCGTCCACACTCGCAGAAAGTACGTTTGCCCCTGGCTCAGTTGCCACCGCCTCAGCCCTTCCCCCTCCTCACCCCTCGCCGCGGACGTCTCATAGATTCTCGCCACCGGCTGAGGCATCCCAATGTGTATTGCTTGAAGAAGGGTAAAGGCCGAGGACTCCCCGGATTCCCCGAATACAAGGACCGTCGTTTCTGGGTATTGTATCTCTCCGGCGAAAAAGGTAATCGTGAAGGACGTATCACGCATGTCCCTCTTCTGGGCCGATCCCGTGCGTGTCGACCGAAAGTTCAGAATGTGTAACCTAAAGCTCGCGCCATCAGGGATAGAGACGGTCTTTCCCTGATTGAAAACGACCTTCTCTCCGCTCTCCGCTCTTTCATCGTCATACACCCACACAGCCTGATAATTCTCCCCTCCGCGGATGTTTATGTTTATCTTCTGATAGTACGCTTCAGGCTCATCCCAGCTCGCGATCATCGCCGTCAGAACGACGGTCTGCCCCGTGTTGTTCCGGATATCGCATCTCACGTCGTCCCTGTGCGTATCGTCCTTTTCCTGTCTGCTGTCCGGGACGTAATCGAGCCCGCTCACCCGGGTAGTCTCGATCTCCACTTCCAAATTGACGAAGCAATCTTTCCATTCCTTCCCGCCATTGTCCGCCTCCGGAAGCCGGAAGACCGCCTCCAACCAGTCATTGTCGGCATCGTACCTGAAAGCATCCGGTTTCCACAGCTCGGGCAGGCTCGTTGAACCGTCGAGGCGCTCCAATTGAATCGTGTTCGTTCGGTCAGGGTGGAGTTCTATCCCGCTGACACGAATGTACACGCGGTCCCCCTGTCCTGCCCCCTGGCCGTCGCTCGAGGGATTGTCAAACCTTGTCGTCATGACAAAGAAATTCGCTTGGGAGACGAGCAAGCGGTTATCCGAAATGTACGCGCTCACGGCGCCCTCCGCCGCCAGCGGACCCCGCCGCACAAACCTCTGCCTGACGGCAGCGCTCCTTCCGAAAACGCCTTCGCATTGCAGCTTCTTCTCATCCGAGGAAACACTTGTCACCTCTACGCTGAAACTTCCTCCCGCGAAGTCCTTATCCTCTACACCGGACCAGGTGTCCCAGCCCGACGTTCGGTTCATCTTCCTTATGGCGAAACTTTCCGCCGCGTCGGCGATGCTCTCCGCTCTCGCCATTTCGACTCTATTTGCAGATAACGTTCCCTCCTCCATGACCATAGAGACGATTCCCGATGCCATCACAGCCAACAGCAGAATCATCAGAAACGTCGTCGCCAGTGCCAAACCTTCTCGACGAGACATACCCCTTGAAGTTACCACCGTCGCCCTCCAGCAGATGTGCGCATCTCTCTTTCCTCTTCGCCTTCAGACAGCCTCAACAGAATCGTCACCAGCGCCGGCCCCCCTGAGAAACTCACCTCGTCCACATTCTCTGCCAGAAGCACCCCCTCCTCTGGAGCATCATCAATTTTCCTCCGAAGCTCCCTTTCCCCTTCAACGTAGTAGTAATGCACCTTCTCAACAACATCGTCCTCATCAATGTCGTACATTACTGTGATCTCGGTCGCCCCTGATAAAGGCAAGGACCCTTCGATCCATTTCGCGCCACGGATAGAACTGGCAATCTCCCTCAAGGTGCTCTCGGCCTCATAAACGAGGTCCTTCCTCGTGTCCAGCACCTCGTACCCTTTCAAGGCTACGCCAAACAGACTTGCAAACATCGTCGCGAGAACCGACATAACGGTTATGACCATCACTATTTCAATCAGCGTGAAGCCACGTTTCTCTTCCGCGATTCTCACCCTCCTTCTCCCTCTGCGCCTTTGCGCCTCTGCGTTTCACCCTCCCTAATCCACGTGGCATGGGCATCTTGCCCATGACGATTCACGGGCGGGACGCCCGTGCCACGGCTACCGCAGAGACCCGGAGACGCGGAGTGTTTGCTGCATTCCGTATCACCAGCCGCAGACAACCGATTTGAGAACCGACACCGCTTCCCCGCCCACCGAGACTCGCACGGTTATGCGCTTGAAGCCCGTCGGCGAATCGCTAACCTCATCCAGGGTTCCCCCCTTCACATAGTTGACAGAGGTCGAAATGGTGTAACCGCTGAAACCGGTAGCCGTCTCGCTCCATCCGTCGAAATCGTCCACGTCGTCAAAAGTCGTCTTATCGCCTGCGTCCTCCGACGCATCCGTTCCGAGGCTCTCGCTAAAGGGAGTAACGTACTGTTCGTCAAACCTCTTGCTCTTGGTCTCATCCATAAGCCCCTGCGCGAGAAAGGCAGCGACGGTTCTGACCTCCGCCTCCGCGTAGCCGCTCATGGCGCTGAGATACAGCGATACAAAACCTCCCGCCCCAATGCCGGCGACCACGATGGCCGTAACGGCTTCAATCAACGTCATTCCTTTTTTAGAAGCGCCCTTCATTCTCATGTTTTCCCGTTGGCCCTGGTGAGGCCTGCATTCATTAAATCCGGGTCTGCATGTGATCGTCACTCCACGAAAGCTTTTCCCGTCTGAGAGGCGATAGTCACGGTTTCAGTTCTGCCGTTTCCGTCCTGAATAACTACGACTCCATCCTCTGTAATTTCCTCGCCTTCGGTGTCCAGGGGCGAGCCAAGGGAATTGAAGCCAACCTCAGACTCTCCTCCTATGTTGACCTCAGACAATGACAATCCCGGATATTCCTCTTCGATGTCCACTTCCGTTTCAAATTCTGACGTGAGATAGCTGAGCGGCGTACTGTACCTCTCTTCATAGAGGGCATAGCTATTGCCGTCGACATCGAACACAACATAGAGTGTTGACCTCCGCGAGATCGCCAACTGTCGGCATAGCCGCAGGTGCCAAACGATCTTCCTGCTAAGCGCTCGCAGTTTGGCGTCGGCGTAATAGCCGCTGATCTTCGGCATAACCAGCACTGCGACAATCGAGAGCAGCACGCACGTCATCACTGCCTCTATGAGCGTGAACCCTTTTCGTCCCGGAATCGTCAAGCTGCTCTCCTTTCCGCTCAATCTACCTTTCCCATTACATCGCGTGTGCCTGCCCCCCTTACGTCCGAAGGGCCGAACACGGGCCCTTCAGGCACAACCTGGTTCCGACTTACAAGGTTTTCCGTACTCAGGTCATCTCCAACAAGAAGCCTCTCGATCCGCGAACCAAGCAGGCGGCATCCTGGGTCATTCTGTTTGCAGAACATAAACTGCCGCCGGGCGTCGCCTGTCCTGCCAAGCCTCAGGTACGTCAAACCAAGTTTGTGTCTGATGGCCACTGAAGACGGCGCCAGCTCCCGCGCCCGCTCGAAACACCTCGCAGCTTCAAGAAGACCTTCCCCCGTTCCACGGCGGAACAGAAAGATGCCAAGCCCCACCCATGCCGAAACGTCGTGAGGACTGAGCTCGACAGCCTTTCGATACTCCTTTCCGGCCTTTTTCGCGAACTCCGTTATCGCACCGAGCCGTGACAGCGCAGAATAGGACCGCGCGAGATTCAAGTGGTATCTTGGAACGTACGGACAGAGCCGCGAAGCTCTCTCCATGTGCCGCGTGGCCTCTTTCCCTTTCCCCTTCTCCAGCAATCTTGCAGCTTTCCGAGTCTCAATGTCGCCAAACCCGACGGAAAGAACTAACAAAACCACAATCGCCGATACCGCCACGCCGGCTGCACACACCGCCCTTCTCAAGAACCGGCCTGTCCTTCCGACGGCTCTTTTTTCAGCGGACACTTCATCTTTTCTCCGTGTCTCCCTTGAGATGGCCGTTTGACAACCCATCACCAAAAAAGCCAAACACATCGTCCCCGGAACAAGCAGACTGAAGTCAAAAAAGCTGTGCACAAAAAGTCCCAGCAGCCCGGAGACAATTCCCGCCGACAGGCAAGCCGTCTTCGTTCTTAGGGCGGCCTTCATGCACTTCCAGCCCTGGCCAAGCGCCGCCAGCAAAAGCCATCCCAGTGCAAGAAGCCCTACCACACCCATTTCGCAAAGAATCTGCAAGTAGTCGTTGTGGACGAAGTTTGTTGGAGGGTGTGACCTTGTCATGGGTCTATACTTCACCAGCAACAAGGAGAACGTCCCCAATCCAGTTCCTCCCACTGGATGGTCTTTCCACGCCGAGTGGGCCACCTTCCATAACCCCCATCGCCCTATGGGGCTGAGATTATCGGAGGCGACGCCGGTCGCTCGACGGGCGAAACTTCCCTTCATAACCAGCGAGTTGTGAGCCAGGAACAAGACTGTAGCGGCCGCTAAGATGACTCCCAAATGAACCATGCCTCGCCGGATGTGTGTTGGGGCATATCGGATCAAAAGCAACGCGAAGACTACGGCGCAGACCGCAAAGCTTGCAATTCCTGCCCGAGAGTACGTCGCCAGCAAGGCCAGATAGGTGATTGCCACACCAAACCCTAACCCGGCTTTAACCCATCCTTTTGGTGTCATTAAAAAACCTGCCATTGCCGGGAAGACCGACAGTAAAAGGAAACTCGAGAAGATGTTGGGAGTCGAGAAGACAGCTTGAGCTCTGCACGCATTCTCCTCCGGGAACTGTCCCCTCCCCGTGAGGTACTGCCAGATGCCGAACCCGGAAAGAAGAAGTGTCCACACAAACACCGAGAGAAACAGGCCCTCAATGTCCTTCCTGCTGAAACTCCGCACTGCCGCGAAGAACATCACCCCATAAATCATCACCTTCACGAGGTTGTAGCCCGTCGAGAAACGGTCTATGGAATAGGTCAGAGATGCTAAACACACCAGCGAAAATAGTCCAAGAGGCACATTCAGTCCCGTCCGAGGGAAAAGCCGATCCCCGGCTCGGAGGTTCTTCAGGGCCCGCCAGAACAACAGACCGCCGCAGATGACGGTCAGCGCCGCAAATGGAAAAAAGTCTTGCCCACCCCAATCGAAAGCAGAAACAACAATGGCCGCCAGAAGAACTCCTTTGAGCCTTCCGCGGGGACCGCCCAGAGGGGTCTTAACGCCCCCCGGTTGCGCTATCGGTAGTGTCCCGCCAAGGTTTTGTTTCACAACTTTACGAGGACGACCCGGCCCTGAATGCGGCGGCACAGGACATCCCTTCTGGACATTAACTGAAAGGCCAGCATCTTCTACCATGTGCAAGCGTTAACCTCGCAAATACTCTGGTGCGGATCATTCGCCGCCAGCACGCCAGCGCGGCACAGGGCTGTTCGCCCCCGGGGAAGCTTCTTGCGTCCGGCGCCTCTGGATCCCAATCAGCGATGGAATCCGAGACACCGGACGCAGCAGACGCTCCACGATACGCCTCAATGCGAGTGTCTGGTGACGACTCCGTTTGTTATCACGTAAGCAGTCCCCACGGGGCACGTCGGAACTGCCCCATCTGCGAACCACGCCGCCTTGACGTCTCCAATCGCGTCAATATCGTCCATCCAATCTGCGTTTGGGCTGCTCCCCGCCAGTTGCGAGGCATACTGAATCAGGACAGCCGTTTCGATTGCCCCGGCGTTGGCATCGCACGCCGCCTGATTCGCCTGGTCCGTGAGGCCCACAAATTTCGGGACGGCGACCGCCGCCAGAATCCCGAGAATAGTGATGACCATGATCAACTCGATCAGCGTAAATCCCTTCCTTCCATTCGCATTCATGCTCCGTTCCTCCTTTCGCTTTGCTACCAGAACAACGCAGGGACCCCCTCACCCGGCCTATTTACGCAACTGCCGCGCCGGGATGCACGCCGCGGTGAGCGCGGCGCTGAAAACCACCTCGCACTTCTTGCGTAATGATTTCTCCCGGAGACGGTTTCGACTTCCAAAAGCTTTCCCGTTACAGCATCACACGGCGAATGTTTCGGCATGCGCCCCCGAGGGCTCGGCGCCGTTTCTCGCCTCCTCACGAGGCAGTTGCATCGTCGTGAGACACGTTGTTGTTTCATCATGTATTACCTCAATGCTTGAATAGCTTTATCATGTCCCAGAGAGGAAGGAAGATGGCCAGCATCAGCCCAAGGACTCCTACCGCCATGATTGCCAGCAGCATCGGTTCGATTAGGGTCGTCAGATTCTTGACCTTATACCTTATCTCCGCGTCATAGTGGCGAGAGACCTCCTCCATAATTGTGTCCAGCATGCCCGATTTTTCTCCCATGGCCACCATTTGGCCGACCATAGGTGGGAAAACCTTGCTTCCGACCAGCTCAGGCGATAGCCCACTCCCTTCCTCAACGGACCGAAGAAGAACATCAACTTCTTCCTCCACCAGAGCGTTCCCCACAGCCCCAGCAGCCACTTGCAGAGAGCGTGTGATCACCAGCCCGCTTCTTTCCAACATGGCCATCATCCGCGAAAACCTCGATACTGCAATCTCGTTCACCAGCTTCCCCAAAACAGGCACCTTCGACAAAAACTTGTGCCACAGACGCCGTCCTTTCGCGGTTCTCACAAGGCGTGCAAAAGCGATGCCCGCGCAAACCGCCCCGACAATGACCAGATGCCAGTAGCTCCTCGCAAAACCGCTGATAGCAATCAAAACCCTCGTGGGCAGTGGCAACGCGGTCTGAAATCGGGCATATAGAGCCGCGAACTTCGGAACCACAAAGCTCATGACAAAAACGACCGAGCAAAACATCGCCACAATCACCATCACCGGGTAGCGCACAGCGGACTTAATCGCCGCCTCCATTTCTACCTCATGTTCGAGCACCTCGCTGAGGCTGTCGAGCACATGATCGAGCGTCCCGCTGATCTCTCCTCCCTTGATGGTGCTGATGTAAAGCTCTCCGAACACCTTCACGTGAGACCGCATCGCTTCAGAAAGTGTGTTTCCCTCTTCCACCTCTGAATAGAGCGCCTCCACCGTGCTCTTCAATTTCGGATTTGCCGTCTGCTCACGAATCGCCCCGAGCACATCAAGAACCGGCACCCCCGCCCTCAAAAGTGACCGCATCTGCCTCGTAAAAATAAGCAACTCCTTTTTCTTGACTCGCTTGAAAGCCGATAGTATGTCTCCCTCCCACTTCTTCTTGCTTCGGGTGAGTTCCCGCACATCCAGAGGCAGTTGCCCCTTCAGCGACAGCTTGCCGAACACATCCTGCTCCGAAACCGCCTCAATGGTTCCGCTCACGGTCCGGCCCGAAACGTCTTTTGCTTTGAAATTGAATGTAGGCACGATGATTCGTCCGCCTTCAGTTCCGCTCTCCGAAGTCTATGTTGTACCTCTCCGCCCCGCCGAGGCGGGGTCGCCCTCCCCCCATACCAAGCCCTCTGGCGGCCGCGGACACGTTCCCGCTTGCTTCCTCCAGGGCACATCTCATCGCCCATCCCTCGCTATAAGTAGAACGGAGTGCCCTTTCACGGAGAGACCTTCCCTTTTTCACGTTTTGACAATTGCCCTTCGGCGCGCCAGCATTATTCGCGGGCCCGGTTCTCACGAATCCACGATGGTTTTCTTAACCGGCTCACCATGTTTGTTGCTTTTCGCCTGGACCCACTCCAAGTACTGTCCCACAAATAGAATGAAGGCCGAGACCGTCGCGCAAAGCATGAGAACCGCGGCCTTCGTCTTGTCCAACACTTCTCCATACAGCGAAAAGCTCAACGCCGCCGCCACGAGCAGGAAAAGAATTGCCCCCACAATCGTGACTGTCTTTCCGACATGTCGTTCGCTCTGCATCTTCAAAACCTCCTCACTTCACTTGAGCTCATAAGCCCACCGTCTATTGACACCATCAGGCGCCGGTTCCTTATTCCCGTTTCATCCAATCGCTTCCATTTCGAAGTAGTGCTCCTCTCGCACAGGGGGACGGTCGCCTCTCACTCTCGCGCAACCCAGCCAGCTATCTCTTGGGCATAGGAGTCAACGTTCACTTCGGTGTTCTGCGGCTCGCGGGCGTAACGTTGCTCTCCCTCTGCGGCTGATTTTTTTTCGACGGCTCGCTCACCGACGGCGCCTATATCCACCCTTGCCTCCGTGACCCTTGTCGCCTCCTCGATGGTGGTGATGCCCGCCAGCGCTTTCTCCAGTCCATCCTCGCTTAATAGCCGCATACCTTTCTTTCTTGCTGCCTCCCGAATCGCTCCGACACTCTCCTTGCGGAGGATCATATCGCCGATAGATTCGTCCAGCTCCATAACCTCGAAGATGCCGATTCGTCCCGAATAACCCGTTCCTCGACATGCGTTGCATCCAATTCCCCGATGAAACCGGGCGTCCTTTCCGCCATTCAGCCCCCATTTTTTCAAAATCTCCGCTGGCGGGCGGTAACTTTCCTTGCACGATTCGCATATCTGGCGGACCAGCCTCTGAGCTATCACTCCTATCACGGATGCCGAAACGAGAAACGGCCCCACACCCATATCGGTGAGCCGAACAACCACTCCTGCGGCATCATTGGTGTGCAGCGTGCTCAGCACAAGATGGCCCGTCAACGCCGCTTGAACCGCTATCTCCGCGGTAACCCTATCTCTTATCTCGCCGACCATTACCACGTCGGGGTCCTGCCGGAGAATCGCCCGCAGCCCATTGGCGAAAGTGAGGTTGGCTCGCGGATTCACCTGAATTTGCCTTACCAATTCCATCCGGCACTCGACAGGGTCTTCGATGGTCACAATATTGCGGCTGCTGGAATTGATTCGCTGCAGGGCTGAATACAAGGTGGTTGTCTTCCCGCTGCCCGTCGGGCCGGTCACCAGAACCATCCCGTACGGCCTCGACAACATACCCTCTATTCGCTTCAGGTTCCTTTTTGATAGGCCCAGGTGCTCCACCCCTATCAGAATCCTCTTCGCGCTATGCAGCCGGAGGACAGCATTCTCCCCGTGAACTGTCGGCACGATGGACACCCTCACGTCAATCTCTTCCTCGTCCACCGACAGACGAAAGTGCCCGTCCTGTGGCGTCCTCGTTTCGGTGATGTCGAGGTCTGCGAGGACTTTTATCCTCGATATGATAGCCGACTGCAAACCCTTCGGCGGCGAAGGGACGTCATAGAGGACGCCATCAATCCTGAACCTTATTCTCAGAACTTCCTCGTCCGGCTCGATGTGAATATCGCTCGCGGAATCTCTCACGGCGGTGACGACAATCAGGTCAACAAGTTTTGAGAGGGGTGTCTTCGTCCCGGCGGGGCCAGGTCGTTTTCCCTGCTCTCCTTCCTCCGAGCCCGCCTCGACCCTCATCTTTTCCATAAGGCGAACCAGAGAGGTGTTTCCGTAATACTTCTCGATGGCCCGGAGAATATCTTCACCCGCGGATAAGTAGGACTCTATCTGGAGCCCGGCGGCGAGACGAAGTTCGTCTATTGACACCATGTCTGACGGGTCCGCCATGGCCACGGCAAGGGAATCACCCACTTTGAAGAGGGGAAATACCGTGTGCCGCCTCGCCAGCTCCTCCGGGACGAGATTCACCAACGTCGGATCAACGAAGTATGTCGCCAGGTCAACATATTGAATGCCCATCTTCCCTGCCAACGCGGTGTAAACGTCGTTCTTTCTGGCGAGTCCCAGTTCCACCAACACGTGCTCCAGAGGCTTTCCCGTTGACGACGAAACCTCCAGCGCACGCCGGAGCTGTTCCTCCGTTATCTCTCCCGACCTTATCAGTCCGTCGGCAATGTCGTTTTGTTCTTCAGGCGATACCACAATAACTTCTCCCTACACGTCGCTGAAACGGAAATACGGCCGCACCCAAAAGTAGCTGTGTGGCTCTATACCACGATTCGATTCTGCTCTGCGCTCTTGGCGTCTTGGCGAGAGAAGATGGGAGAGAGGAAACCCCTCGCAAAGGCGCAAAGCTCGCTAAGAAAAAGGCGGACGGAAGACCTTTACAGACTCCGCTTTGCCTCAGCCCGGCAAACATATTCCCTGACCTTTTTCACCAGCTCGTCCAAATCAACTGGCTTCACAAGGTACGCATCTACTCCCATCTCCTTCCCGAGAGCTTTGTCCGCTTCTTGGGACCTGGCCGTCAGCATGATGATGGGAATATCTCGGTACTTAGGGTCGAACTTGAGAAGGCGGGACACCCTGAAACCATCCATCTTGGGCAACATCACGTCCAAAACGATACATTCCGGTTGCCCGCAACGGGTTTTCGACAGCGCCTCCTCCCCATCTATCGCTGTCTCCACATCAAACCCTTCGTACTCCAGCCGGTCTTTCACCGTCAGCAAGGTCACGGGGTCATCTTCCACAACCAATACCTTCTGCCGTTGCACCTTCCGCCTCCATTTGTTCCGCCGGTTTCAAACGGCTGCGTCGTTTACTCTCGTCCGCTTCCGCTCGCTTCGGCAACGTGAACGCAAACCTGCTTCCTCTTCCCTCTTCGCTCTCCGCCCAGATGCGCCCGCCGTGCATTTCCACAAGCTGCTTGGCAATCGCCAGACCGAGTCCCGTCCCTTTCGCCCCGGCGCCCTCTTCTCTCTCCACCTGGTTGAATCTCTCAAATATCTTCTCTCGCTCCCCTTCGGGAACTCCTCGCCCCGTGTCGCTTACCGCGACCTCTATTTCTTCCACTCTATCGGCGATTTGGATGGCAACCCTTCCTGCTTCGGGAGTGAACTTGAGCGCATTCTCGACGAGATTGTTCAGGACTTGCTCGAGCCTCATGGCGTCAACGTCAACCCAAACCTCCGAAGTCGGCAAAGAAGCCTCCAGCGACACCGCCTTCTCCCGAGCCACAGGCTCGAACGTTCCCACCACACGACTGAGGAGCTCCCTGATGTCGGTTGGCGACCGCTTCAGCGATAAACTATGTGACTCGACCTTCGACAGACATAAGAGGTCGTCAATCAGTCGGGCCAATCGCTCGGCGCTTTCCTCGGCCATCTGCAAGTACTGCCTCTGTTTTGGCGAAAACTCCCCCGCCACGCCTTTCAGGAGGTTGGAGGTTATGTACTTGATGCCGGTCAAGGGCGTCCTCAGCTCGTGCGATACCGTGGAGACGAACTCCGATTTCAGCCGATCTAACCGGCGCAGCTCCTCGTTGACCTTAAGCAAAGCCTGCTCCGCCTGCTTGCGCTCGGTGATGTCGCGCAGCGATGCCAGCCACGCGCTTTCTCCCAGCCAGTCAATTTGGACGACGCGCATCTCTGCCGCGCGGACCGCCCCGGTGGGCCAGACAATGTCCACCTCCGTTGTTTCGCCCCCGACAACAGGAAAGCCAAACAGCTCCCCTATAAGATCGTCTGCCCTGCGCGCGAAAAGCCGCTGCGCAGCGGGGTTGGCAAAGCGAACAACTCCGCCTCCATCTGCCACCACCATCGCATCCGCATTCCGCGTTATCACATTGCGGAAATGCTCGTGGCTCACCTCCAACTTCCGGGTCTTCTCCTGCGATTCCGTCAGGAGCCGATGCCGCTCAAGCGAGTAGCGGATCACTCGACACAGCATGGCGCTGTTCAGTTGGGTCTTGAGCAAACATTCCTGCGCACCTTCTTGCAGCGCCTGAATCGCCACGGACCCGTCCTGGAGGCCGGTCACCACTACGACAGGCACGTCCGGCGCCTCCCCATGGAGCCTCTCCAGCGTCGTCAGTCCCCGGCTGTCCGGCAGCAAGAGGTCCAGGAGCACAATGTCTATTCCGCCCTCGGCGAGACGCTCCAGGCCCGGCGCCAGCCGGTCAACCCAAACAACTTCGAACCGGCTCTCGTCGGCCTCTGCCAGAAGGTCACGCACCAATTGAGCGGTAACTGGATTATCCTCTACTAACAAGACTTTCACCTGGTCTCTATCCATTCCTGGACTTGAATCCGCTTGGCGGTTCGCGGCATGTGGCGCCCCGCGCCCTTGGCCGCTGTCCTCAACCCGCGCGCCTGTCACTCTCCTCAAACAGGCCGCTGATACGCTCGACTTCTCCTGTCGCCACATGCTGGGGCATGCCGGATATGATGCCTGTTACGTTGCGAAACGCCTTGCCGATGTGCATTCCATTGCCGTCAATGGTGTACTCACGGATTTGCTTGTCGTGCATCGAGCCGCGCATCTTCAAGACGGTTATGCCCCGCCGCATTTCGCCAAACATCTCCACGTACCGAAGCAGGATGATCGAGTCGGTGATGGTGGAAATATGAGTTTCCGTGACCGAGGTGCCGCCCATCAGGTTCGGCGTGACGGCCGTGAACAGACCGGCCATCTCTTTCTTCTTGATGAACGACGAGATGGCGATAACGAATTCGCGGAAGGTCTTGACCGAGGAAACCCGCTCTAAGGCGGAAAGACTGTCAAAGGCGATCAGTTTGGGGTCGAACTCTTCGATTGCTTCCTTTATCCAAAGGAGGTGATCCTCCAAGCTGGCTGTCTCGGGGTATGTGGAGACGACTTTGAGCAATCCCTTCTTTTCCAAAGCCTCGAAGTCGATCCCCCAGCCGGCGGCGTTGCGGAAAAGCTGGTCCCGGCTTTCCTCAAACGCCAGCAACAGGCATTTCTCACCGTTGGCCGTTCCGCCGGAGATGAACTCGGTGCCCATGAGCGTCTTTCCGGTTCCCGTAGCGCCGGACACTAAGATAATGGAATCGCGGAAATACCCACCGCCGCACATCTCATCGAGCTCTTCCCGGCCCGTGCTGATTCGCACGTTAGACGACCTCTGGTCCAAGCGAATCCCGGAGAGGGGAATCACCACGATTCCTTTTTTGGAGGAAATCGTGAACGGGAATTCGCCCTTGTCGTGGCTTGTTCCCCGGAACTTGAGGATCTCGACAGTCCGGCGGCGCTTCTCCTCATCCAGGACATTGCGGAGAATGATTACGTTATCCGCGACGAACTCCTCCACACCGTGCCGGCAGATGTCGCCGTACTCATGTGTCCGCTCCCCCGTCACAATGGCCGTGACCCCCATTCTCCTCAGCGCGGAAGCGGCCCGAAATAGCTCACCGCGTATGAGACCGGCATCGGAGAATCGGGAAAAAACGGCGCCGATGGAATCCAGGGACACCCGTTTTGCATCAGTCTTCCGAACGGCGTGCTCGATTCGCGCAATGAGAGCTCCGAGGTCATAGTCTCCGCTTTCGATCGGCCTGTCATCCGGTTCAGGGGACACATCTACGAAGGCCCATTTACCCTCCGCCTCCCATCTTTGGATGTCCCACCCGAAGCTCAGCATATTCCTGCGGATGTCATCCGGGGTCTCCTCAAAGGTGACAAACACACCACTTTCGTCGGCTTTTCTGATGCCATCGGCCAAAAACTGGATGGCAAAAACCGTTTTGGCGCTCCCCGCCGTTCCGGCGACCAATGTCGTGCGACCTTTCGGCACACCGCCTTCAGAGACAAGATCAAAGCCCTCAATTCCCGTCTCTATCTTCCCGATCGGTTGTTGATTTTCGTTTCCGCTCATTCTTCATCTCCTTGCTGGCTTTGTGATTCAGCGCATGGCAGCAAGTCAAGCCCCAAGATCACCTTTTCGGTATCGGACAGGTCTCCGATAACCCGCCGAAGGGGTGACGGTAAGTTTTTGATGAGTGTGGGCGTGGCCAGGATCTTTTCGTCCTCCCCCAACTGTGGGCGTTCCAGAAGGTCAATGATTTCCAGCCCGTATTGACCTGCCAATTCCTCTTCACATAAACGGCGCAGGTTTGCGATGGCACGCTCAGACCTCAGAGTGCGCCCCGTGATATATAACCTCAGCACAAATTCAGGCATTTCCCTTCTCCTTTCCTATCTTTCTTTCTGTTTTTGCTTCTTGGTTTCCGGGCGGGCAACGCTTGCAAAACCCAGGGAGAAGTTTCGGTAGAATGAAACCAAATACCCCATGAGCTCGAGCAGCATGAGTCGCCCTTCCTCGATGTAAGCCTGAGCCTTAGCGCGAGCAACCTCGCTCGTTTTTCCTTTGAGGGCTGCGGTATGAATCTCCACCACGTCGCGCGGCCCGGCTCTCGACAAGCCGATCTCCGATGCCACGGAGCGAAGCTTCTCCTGAAGATTATGCTCCACCCTGTATGCCCTTTGTTCTAAGGCCAGGTCCATCAAGTCTCCGTATCGCTGCGCCAAACTACGAAACGTGTCCGGCCCGCTCTCTCGCAAGGGTTTCGCCCCAAATAGCCCTGCCGTGACAGCGGTTTGCCGGGAACGGGAAAGTTGCTCGAGGGAGACCATCTCCCTCTCCCGCTGCTCCCTCTGACGAGCTTCCTCCAATTCCGCCAGCAGCTTATGACGCTCAATCGCGTACCGTATGGCGCGCGCCAACAAGTGGCCTTCTACCTGCCCTTTGACCAGATAATCCTGTGCACCCGCATGAACTGCTCCTGCCGCCATTGTTTGATCGTCCATTCCGGTAAGCACAATAATCGGCACTCCCGGCGCCTTCTCGTGAGCTCGGACAAAGGTGTCGAGCCCCTGGCTGTCCGGCAGGGAGAGGTCCAGCAAGGCCACGTCGAACTCCTGTCCGGAAAGGCGCTCCAGGCCCGCCGAAAGCCGGTCCGCCCGGGCGAGCTCGAAGCCAGGAGAAGCCAGTCTGCACCCGTCCTCACCGACAAGCATTTCCTGTATCAGCAAGACGTCGTCGGGATCATCCTCGATGAGGAGGACACGGATTGCTCGCTTCTCTCGAACAGCCACCCTTTGCACGTGATTTAACCTTTCACGTCTGGGGGCAATTCAACCACCTCCAGCCAATAGGCGCCCAGTGTCTTGACTGCCTGCACTAATCCGGCAAAAGCCACCGGCTTGCTGATAAACGAGTTCACTCCTAAGTCGTAGCTCCGGAGGATGTCCTCCTCCGCCTCCGAGGTCGTCAACACCACGATGGGGATGCGCCGCAGGCTGGAGTTCGACTTGATCTCTTTGAGCGCCTCACGCCCATCTTTCCTGGGCATGTTCAGGTCCAGCAGTATGATACCCGGACGCGGCGAGGCGGCGGGATCGCCGTAGCTGTTGCGACGCAGCAAATAATCCATCAGTTCCTCCCCGTCCTCCACGAACCGCAGGTCGTTGATCAAACGGTTTTCCTCGAAAGCCTCTTTCGTCAGCGCTCGGTCATCCGGATCGTCCTCCGCCATCAGGATCGTGATGGCCTTCCCATGCGGCTTCATAAGTCACCTCTTTCTGTCGGTTGTTTGGCGGGCAGGGTCACGATGAACGTGGTGCCTTCGCCCGGTTTGCTTTTCGCTGTTATTCGTCCACCATGCCGCTCGACAATCTTGCGGCATACCGCCAGCCCGATGCCGCTTCCTTCGTATTCGCCCCTTCCGTGCAGACGCTGGAATATGGTAAAGATGCGGTCGAGGTACTTCTCGTCGAACCCGATGCCGTTGTCCTGGACGCTGATTTCATGAAAAAGAGATAGCCTGCCCGCAGGACTGCCATCGGTGTCTTTTATACTTCGACTCCTGACCTCTATCGCCGGAGGTTCCTCGGGATGGTGGAACTTCAGGGCATTCCCGATGAGGTTTCGCATCACAAGCTCCATTTGCGTGGCATCTGCTTCGACGGTCGGCAAATGGCCTACTTCCACGTGCGCGCCCAGTTCCTCGATTCGCACTTCAAGGTCGCTCAGGACGGCCTCTACGACCTGGTTAAGGTCGCTTTCGGCGAAGAGTTTAGCCTCGCGCGTCACCCGCGAGTAGGTCAACAGGTCGTTGATGAGGGCTTGCATCCTTCCTGCGGCGCTCTGCATCCGCTCGAGGTAGTCGCTCCCCTCGTCGCCCAGCGTATCGGCGAATTTGCTCTCCAGCCGATCGCCGAACGCCTTAATCTTGCGGAGCGGCTCTTGCAAATCATGGGAAGCTACGTAGGCAAACTGCTGTAGCTCCTCGTTGGACCGGGCCAGTGCCTCCAGCGCTCGCTTCCGGTCGCTGACGTCCCGCGCGCTGCCCAAGACGGCCGTGGCGAGACCGTTGTCTGTCAGCACCCTGGCGTTGTAGGAAACCGGCACGAGGCGCTCATCCTTCGAGACAAGCGTGAGCTCATAATCGGATACTCCCGCTTCGGCCAGCACTTTCTCGATGCCGGCTTGGGCGCGGTCTGGCTCCGTGAAAAACTGCCGGAAAGCCTGCCCCATCAGCTCTTCACGGCTGTAACCGCTGATGTGCTCTGTAGCCCTATTGACCTCGGTGATGACACCCGTCGGATCCGTCGTCATCAGGATGTCCGGCATAGCGTCCATTAGGGTCTGGCGGTAGGAGCTGGCGCGCTCCAGCTCCTCGCTGGTGGCTTCCAGTTCCTCATTGGTTGCCTGCATTTCCTCGTTTGACGCCTCCAGTTCCTCGGCCGTAGTCTGGAGCTCCTCACTGCGCAACCGAACGTCCTTGAGCAGGTTCTGGACGAGCGCCACGGCATCGTAGTAGCGGTTAGCACGATGGAATCGTTCCAACTCTTCGCGGCGAAGCCCTTCTGCGAGCCCCGCTTCCCACGGAAGCCGCGCGGCGCGCCTAATGTCCCGAACTCCCCTTACCATGTGCGAATGCACCATGTTGTCGGCCGTGCGACGAGGAATTCTCCTTGCTGAGACCTCCCGAGTTGACCGCGGGCGGCTTTTCAGGTCGCGATATGTTGTTACGTCACCCATAGTCTCGCCTCCTTTGGTGTGGCCCCCTCACCCGCAACTAAGCAAGGCAACGATCTTGCCCGCTATTTCCCCCAGCGGTAGCACATAGTCAATTCCGCCCCGCTCGATGGCCGCTCTGGGCATGCTCCAATGGCGGGAACTGTCCGCGTCTTGGGCAATGGCCACGCCTCCTTTTGCCTTGATCTCCTGACAGCCGCGCGCTCCGTCGCGGCCGCTGCCTGACAAAACGACTCCAATCGTATTGGGTCCAAATGCCTCTGCCGCAGAGGCGAAAAGGACGTCTACGGAGGGCCGGACGTAATGCACCGGTGCCTGCGAGTTCAGGTGCAGCCGTTTTTTGTCAGTGTATAGGTGCTTGCCGGGGACCGCGACGTACACCACTCCTGTTTCTATGGGCATCTGGTCCTCGGCCAAGCAGACCCTCATCGGACAATGGCGGGCCAGGTACTGGTGAAGGTGGGTCCGGCGGTCGGGATGGAGATGCTGCACGACCACAACCGCCGCTGGCAGGTCGCGCGGAAGGCCGGAGAGCACTTGCCTCACGGCATCAATCCCTCCTGCCGAGGCACCGATGACAACCACCTTCCGGACAGCTTCCTCACTTGGTTTCCTGACGGGTGCTACGCAACAAAGCCTGTCTTCTTTCACCTGTCCTACTGTGGCGCTTGGCCTCTCGCCTGGCCGGCCCCCTTTCCGGTACAGTTTCGCTCTCCTATCCACGCACTGAAACATGCTCTTCGTTTCTCCAATCGGCACTTCGGCCTTACCAAGAAGAAGATAGCCGCCTGCTTTGAGTCCCTCATGGAAGTGCCTGAAGACGCGTGTCTGGAGATCAGGACTGAAGTAAATCAACACGTTCCGGCAGACCACGAGGTCCACATCGCGGTAAGGCAGATCGCTGACGAGGTTGTGCTCCTCAAATCTCACCAGTTGTTTGACAGCAGGCTTGATCCTGAAGCCTCCATTCAGAGACATGAAATATTTTTCCACCCACTCCGACCTAATACCTTCGACATCCTTTGGGCCAAAGACCCCTTCCCGGGCATACCGCAATGCGGTGGCGTCTATATCGGTCCCGATGATAGCGGCCTTCCGCGGGCTCAATTCCGAGCCGAGCGTCTCCAGGAAGATCATGGCAATGGAATAGGGCTCCTGCCCCTTGGCGCACCCCGCGCTCCACACGCGCATGCCTGCATTCCTTTCGCCATCTCCGTGTATTAGCTGAGGAACCACCGTCTCACCCAAACTCCTGAAAGCCACCTCGTCACGGAAAAACGAGCTGACATTTATCGTGAGGGCGTCGAAGAACTTGTCGTACTCATCGGGGTCATCGTCCAGAACCCGACGGTACTCCACGTAAGACCTGGCCCCCCTCGCGCGCAGCCGCCGACTGAGACGCCGACTCAGGGTTGACGGCCTGTAGCCACGGAAGTCAAAGCCCCGCTGGCGATAGACCTTCTCCAGAAGCCGTTGGAATTCGTCTGCTTTAAGACTCATATCATTGACGCGCACGAGACCCAGCGCGGGTTCCTCCCTCAAGAAGCGAAACTGCCGCGGCCGGCAGGCCGCTCACTACGTCAAGCAAAACGGCCGACGGACATCCCCCCGGCCGTTCCACATTCTCCAATGCCAACCGCTCGGACTACCCCTACCGGCAGTCCCTAAGCTGCCAGCTTCCTGACACGCTTCAGCTTTGAGGCGAGCTTAGTTCTCATCGCGCTCGTCTCTTTGCGCCTCCGCTCAGTCAAAAATCGGCCTATGGATAAAACAGACGCCCCCATCGTCGCGCAAGCAATCAGAACCGCCGACTTCCTCGCCACCGTCGCCCAAAGCATGACAACCGCTATGTTCATCTTGCTCAGCTCTCCTGCATAAAGCCAGAGGCCGAGCGCCACTAACAAAAGCAAGAAAACAATCGCTCCTACTCTTGCGACCTGCTTACCCTGTTCTCTACTGTTCTGCATCTTCAAACCTCCTCGTTTCAGGATGGCTCGCCCGGTCCCGGTCCGCTCACCTGTTCGGGGAACGACTGCCCATTGCCGTTCCCAAGCAGCCTCTCTTAATCTCTGGTCCCTGCTCGGGCATCGGAAGAGCCTAACCCCTACTTCCAATGGGCGTGCAGAACGTGGCCGGGCATGATGTGAATCCGACGCGCTCCCCGCACCAATTGCAGGAGTCTCCCCTTTGCTCGTCGCTGGTGTTTTCCCTTCTCAGGGCTGAAGCGCAAGTGATAGCCGATAAGGAACACCGACCACATCGCCACCTGAGCCGCAAATAGCGTCGCGGCCTTTGCCTGGCCGCCACTCTCTCCGTACGTTGATAAGAGAAACGCCGCAACCAATGTAATGGCCAGGCTGCCTCCCATCATCATTAGCGCCTTACCGAGATCACCTCTTTTCACCTCATAGCCTCCATTGTTGCGTGTGATCAGTTGGATATACGCTCTAACTTGCTTTCTCTTTAATGCAGGTTTCAGGCCAGTGCGTGGAACAATTGCGACCTTTCTCCAAGTCGTTTCTCCATAGCGGGTTACAAGCTGACGCTGGGTTCTCTTCCGGTCAGTGCTGCCCTGGGGAGCCTACGAAAAACGGAGACAGCACAGAGAGGAAACAAGCTTTTTTCCTTCGGCCACAAGGTGATACGAAGAGTCTCTTCAAATCGGAGGATTCGCAGGGCATGTACACGCGCGAACCTTTCTCCTTCGCTTTTCGGTCGCGACTCCGGTTGGTCAAGTTCTGAGATGGTCTTCACACCGAGGCCCACCACCAGCTTGCTCGTGCCCGAAATCAGAAATACCTCTTTTTGGCTACGTTCCTGGCCGATTCCTCCACAATCGGCGCCAGCCTCGCCGGTTCCGCGGGCTTAAAAGCCAGGTACATCACCCCGTTCGACCTCGTAAAGTAGCGTCAGCTCCGCCAACTTCTCCCGGAGGAAGCGATTCTGCCTCGAGACCTCCTCCGTCAGCCTGGCGTTCTGTCGTGCCATCCGCCGCTTTTCCATCGCCCTGCGGACGACCGCTGGTATTTGTCGAACATCCTCGAAGGGCTTTTTGATGAAATCGTATGCTCTGCACCGTATGGCTTCCACGGCGATGTCCGTGTCGGCAAAACCGGTGATTAGCACTACCTCCATCTCCGGGTCGGTTTCTTTCGCCTTTCTTAAGACTTCTATGCCGCTCATATTGGGCATTTTCACGTCGAGCAGGGCCACATCCACGTCTCCGTTGGTGATGATTTCCATCGCCTCCTTACCGTCCGCCGCCGAAGAGACCAGGTAGCCTTTGTTTTGCAGAAGGGCCACGATTAAGTCGCGCACGTTGTCATCGTCATCCGCAACCAGAACGCGGACCTGTTCATTCGTTTTGCCTGAGCGGTCGGGTGTTTCAGTCATTTTTCCAGACGAACACTTTCTCGTTGTGTCGCGCTCACGGGCAGCCAAATCCCAGCCTGCGCCACTGTCGCGCGACCTCCCTCCAGGTAATCGCCGCGGGCTCACCTCTGCCCAGAATCAACAATACCTTTGCCTGGCTGCTTTTCTTGCGGACTCCTTCACAATCCGGGCTAAGGGCTCAGGTTCCGCCGGCTTGAACGCCACGTACAGCACACCGCTCGAGCGAAGATATATCTCATCTCTTTCCGAGCAATGCTCCGCCGCCACAATCAATTCGAGGTGCCTGTCGAGGCCTTTCAGGTCCTTGACCACGTGCCGAAAATCCCCGTAGCTCATATCAAGGTCAACCACCGCCACATGGACTTCCCCTTCCTTGACCCGTTCAGCCAACCGTTCCATGTCCGACACAATTATCACCCGACAGTTGTTCGAAACCAGCTTCTCGCCAAGTTGTGGCGCGAATTTCGGGTCAGCGCTTGCAATGGCCACTATCGGCTCAACCGTTGCCATCTTTTCACCTCTCACCGGTTCCCCCAATGGCGGACAATCTGCAATTGGCGGGCCGAATCGGCCCGAATCAGTTTCACTTCTCTAACTTCTTAGGAACGAAGGAGTTATGGTGACGGGGCGTGCCACGGTTTCCCCGTCTCTCCTGTTCTTGTAGCCCGAAATACGGAGATAACTCACCTTTAGGCTCTCTATCCACCGACAACTGAGGGAGTTAGCAAAAAAGACAGCAAAACGAGCGTGCTCCGAATTTCGGAGATTCCCGTCGGAAAGGTGCGACAGCAGGGCATCTCTACGCTTGTGCGAGTCCAGGTTCTGTCGTATGCCGGTCGGTATCAAGTGGTTCACAGTCAGACTAAGTGCTCTGGTTCATAAATTCGGTCACGTATTTTTTTTGACGGGATGACAGGATGGACGGGATTCTTGGAATCCTGTTTATCCCTGGGAAAGGTCAAAAAAACGTTCGCTTTACCTCCAGTTTCCGTTGTCCGAAATTCAAGACAAGGCCTACCCCGCGTTTCGCGGGGTGGCGACGAGATAATTGACAAGCTATATCTCATGAGCACTGACCAGGGGCCTCACGGACTTCAGTTCCACAATGACGGTATCTCCTTCGACCCCGCCGGGGCGGGGGGGTGCGAACTCTGCGACAACTTGTCAGCCAATTGCTTGTTCCCCCCTGGTTTTTCAGAGTGCCCCACACGGGTTCCGATTTACTGGATACCTCACATTCCTCGAACGATGCCCCGCCGGAGGCGGGGTTATCCTGTCAAAGGATTTCCTTCCCCCCGCACTATACGTTACGGTACCTGCGAACGGGTGTACTAAGGCGCCGACGAGAGGTTGAGGCCTGCGTATCGCGCCTGCCCCGGGAAAAAACGGTCTCTCTCGCCGGTTGGCAGTGTCTCATAAACATGTGCTTTGCCGGAAAGAAAACTCAACCCCACGCGCGCCCTTCATGGCACGCTCCCTGAGGCCTACCCGCCTTGAAACTGACCGTGTTGCGCTCCTTTTGCAAGGTTGTCTTTCGCGCTTACACCTCAGCATTTTACCAAAAACGGGCAAACTCCTCAATATCGCCCAAAACCCACGATTCAAATGCAGCCACACTCCTTGGCCCGCGGTGGGCTGCGTTTCTGGGGCGCGGCTGGATTTCGAAGACGCTCAAGTGGTATCATAATGAATGGTTTTGCTCCGGGGACTCCCTCCGGCGAGAGAACCACAACGCGGAATAACGGGCAAAAGTCCAATTTTGCGTGAAGAGACCACAATCTCAATGGGCTGACGCCATGATGACTGAAAGGGAAATTGTAAGACGTACCATACTGTTTGAAAATCCGGATAGGTTGGCTATTGACCTTCCCGAAAAATACGGTTCGGACATTGTATGGGTGGACATGTCTCCATCCCCCGACGCACGTCCCAGGAGAGGCCGGGACGAATGGGGCGCAGTGTGGAAAAACATAAAGGTGTCGAACCTGGGGCAAGTCGTCGAATTTCCACTGAAAGATTGGGCGGATTTCAAGAATCTGATTGTTCCCGACATAAATGACCCGAGCCGTTGGAAGGAGCTCGAACGAGTGCGCGAGCGAGCCGGCGAGAAGTTTGTCATAGGGAAGGGCATATCTATTTACGAGCGTGTCCATTTCATTCGGGGGCTTGCGAACACGTGGATGGACATCTATGACTCACCGGAAAAGCTGCGTGAGCTTTTGGATATCTTAGCGGAAATGAATCTGGTGGCGATCGAGCGATACGCAAGCCTGGGCGTTGACGGATATTTCTTCACTGATGACTGGGGGCTCCAAAACAGGTTGATGATTTCGCCTGATAAATGGCGCGAGATATGGAAGCCATGCTACGAGCGAATATACAAGGCTGCTCACGACTTCGGCATCTTTACCTTTCTTCACAGTTGCGGTTACACTGTTGACATCCTCGATGACCTCATTGAAGTAGGATTGGATGTTATACAGATGGACCAACACGAGAATATGGGGTTGGAGGTTTTGAGTGAAAAGTTCGCGGGGAGGATAACCTTCTATTCGCCGGTTGACATCCAAAACACAATGGTCTATGGCTCTCTGGATGACATACGCGCTTACTGCCGCAAAATGGCCGCGCTCCTCGGCCGCCCGGAAGGCGGCTTTATCGCCATGTGGTACAGTGACCCCACGGGCGCCGGCCACACGCAGGAAGCCGTAGATGCTATGTGTGAGGAGTTCATAAGAATTAGCAGAGAAAGGTCCCGTTCGTGATTTCTCTTTGAGACTTTGAGAACCTTTTGCGGGAGCGGATAGTTCGAGCTTCTTTCTACACAACTTGCAAGAGGCTCGGATCAATTAGACCTGACATATACATACAACGACGAAAGGGCATTGCCTTTAGGGGAGCGGCGGCTGATTTCTCGCCTGTCACATCAACGGCAGCGTGACCGGCTGCCTCGTCTCATAGCATTTCTGTGCCGCGAAAACGACCTCGTGTGTATGTATCGCGTCCTCCAAATTGCAGTGTGATTCACGATCGTTCAGAATGCAATTGATGAAGTGATCCATCTGGGCCTGGAAAGGATGGTGAGTGACATCTGAACTGTCGGGAAGGATAGCGGGGACCTCAATCCATTCCTTTTGACCCGGGAATTTGTGTGACCAGATGCGGTTGTTTTTAACCGAACCTTCGTCGCCGAAGATTTCAATTGGGAACGTATAGGGCATTATGCAATCGAGGTTGACCGAAACTTTGCCGATTACGCCATTGTCAAATTTGAGTATCAATACCTCCAGACCCTCATACTCCAAGGGCGGTTTGCCATCGGACCAGGTCCCTGTGAGATAGTTGTATTCACGCTCAGCTCCTTTGCGCCATCCGCCACGATAGGCGAACACTTCGGCAACGCGAGCCGCACTCTCACGCTTTCGCCCGGCGAACCACCGCGCCGCATCCAGGGCGTGACACCCACCAACCAACATGGCGCTGATTCCCGTTGCCTTTTTCCTTGCGTCTTCATAACCGCTCCACCAACTCGCAATGTTCGATTGGTAGTCGGTTTCGACGTAGTAAATCTTTCCGAACGCATCATCAGCGATAAGGGATTTCAGTGTTTGAAACAATGGGTTCCACCGCAGTACGAAAGAGACCACGGTTTTCACGCCGGCTTTGCGCACTGCATCGCGCATGGCCCGCATCTCCTCTAAACTATTGGCAATCGGTTTTTCGATGACTATGTGCTTGTCTGCCTCAGCCGCCTTGATAGTGTTCTCAGCGTGGAGATGCTGAGGGGTGCACACGGAGACGATGTCCACACCTTCGTGGCGCAACGCCCGCTCGAAGTCCGTGTACATACCGATACGTTGGAGCCCGGCTTCTTCGGCCCGTCGCCTCACACTCTCCATCTTGCGGCTTGAAATGGCCACCACACGTGCATGGGGATTGTTTTGGAAAGCTTTAATGTGTTCTCCCGAGACCCATCCCGCCCCGTGGACCAAAACACCGAGTTGTTTCTGCGCCATTTTGAAGTCTCCTTGGCGTCATGAGATTCGCAAGCACTGTTGGTTGTTGCGTCCAGCGATAGCTGTTTTGACACGCTCATATGAGAAGCTAAACTCGGTCCGTCAAGACATCACGGGGTGTGGGCAGGCAGCGGCCATGCTTCATTGACGCTTTCATTCGGGCGACACTGCCCAACGGCCACAGATTGTCGCGTCCTTCGTGCAATCGGCGACATCAAAGCCGATCCGCCGTGCACCGCTCACTGCGAACGGCGTTTCAGCTCGTTCAACAAACGGATAGCCGCCTTCACGAGCCGCTCCCCACCCCCGCTTTGAACGCGAGAGTTGACCGTCTCGTAGCTGCCCTCGGCGAAAGCTTTCTTCGTGGGGATGTAACCCGGCGCATCGTTGCACAGCTCGATAATCAGGGTCGTTCGGAACGGCGACGCTCGTTTGATCGCGAGGCCGAGCTCGACAAACACCTCGCCTGGGAGGCCCACCAGCGCCGCGTCGTCGCCCAGCCGCAACGCTTGCACTTCCAGGGGGATTGTCTCGCCGCCCCGCATCTCAAGGGCCATGATCTTATACGCCTCCACCTGTTTGAGAAACGGTAGCTCACGCGTGCCGACCTTCAGCATGTTCTTATGGGCGCGAGCGGTCTGCGCGGGGGTATATCGCTGAAGCGGGGCGTTGACCGTCGCGCCGCGGACAGCGAGCGCCGGCGCGGCGACCGGCTTGAGCCGGGGCAGCGCTGCCCGGACGGTCTCGGCCAGCGTTTGGCCGATCGCCTCCGTCTTCAAGCGGACCTTCCTCGTGACGTCAATGTGGTTGATGTCGCCGCAGGCGCCTGTGCCGAACAACAGCACAAAATCCTTGCCGAGGGTTTGGCGCAGCGACTGCTCCAGATAGAACGGGTAGTCCGCCGCGTACAGCGTGCCGCCGACAGTGTCGAGGTGCAGAGCGAAGTTGACGAGCGCAGCCGTGGGCCTGCCATCCGCATCGTCGCGCACCAGCACAATCCCCACGTCCGGGTCTATCGGACCGGCGGGGCGAACGATGTCTGGATTCAGCACGCCCGGGTTGAATCGCACAGAGCCGTCCTTCATGTGAAACCGCCGGTTGAACGACAGTCCCGTCTGCCTCGCTGTCCCGGCCTCGACCCGGACGCGGCGGGCTGCGGCCTCCGCTTCCACTATCACGGTGACGAGCTTGTTTACCAAGGCCTCCGGGTAATCAACCTTCTCGTGCGGGTCGCTTCCGTGCTTGGCTACGGCGAGGTCATGAAAGTGTTTCCGCAGGGCGCCAAAGTAGAGCGGCCCGGTGTGGGTGTGGGTCGCGGCGAGGAGGATGTTCGAGGCGGGGATGCCGGTTTTCTCGCTGGCGAGCTTCCGGGCACGCTTCGACACCTCGAGGGATAGTCCGATGAGGTCGCAAAACACCGCCGCCGCGCGCTCCTCGCCTTGCCGCAGCACAATCGCCTTCGCGTGCAGCGGGTCGCGCACACCTGTGCTGCCGCGCTCGTGGAAATAGCCGCTCATGCGGTATCCCTGCGGGGGGGTGATGTCCACCACAGCCACGCCGGCAGTCAGCTCACCGGGCCCGCCCGCCTGTGCCATAAGCGGCGCGGCCAGCGATACCACTACCAGCGCGTACGAGACCTTCCAAAGTGCGGACTTCATGATGTCACCTCCTCGAGGAACTTCCGGGCCTTTCTGGCCTGTCCGAGAGTTTCCGCGAGATTGCCCGGCGCCAGCGTCTCGATGACCAGCGGCCCGTGGGTGAACCCCCCCTTTTTCAGGCGAGCGAGGACCGCCCGGAAATTCACCTTGCCGGTGCCCGGCGTCGCGAGCACGTTCTTCGGATGGCGGTAGTCCTTGACGCACATGCCGGTCACCAGTCCGTCAACCGTCGCGGCGTCTTCCACCGGGTCGAGCTCGCCATTCGAGTAATAGTAGATGTTACCCGGGTCGTACCACAGGGTGAAATTCTTGTGTCCGACCTTCTCGATGGCCTCGCGGCATTGCGGTCCGGTAGCGTTCAATCCGCCGTGAGGCTTCATGGTAATGCCGACGCGCTTCTCGGCGGCGTAGTCACAGCATTCGGTGATAGCTTTGTAGTATGGCTCGTAGAGCTCGCGTCTGCCGACGCCTCCCATCATCAGCGTCGCGGCCCCGGCAGCAGCACAGTTGTCAATCAGCTTTCGCAGTGCCTTGATCCCCGCCTGGACGGACGTGTGCACCGGTATATCGCCGCCGTACACGGAAGGGATATGCAGGCCTCGCCTCTTCGCCTCCTCTCCGACTTGCCGAGCTTCCTCCAGGGTGGTCGCCGGCGAGATGACCAATCTCGTCTTCGAGTTAGTGGTCATCAGGCCTGCGTGCTTGAATCCCGCCTCGGCGATGGCGTCCAGCGCGGTCCCATAGTCATACTTGTCCCAGGGGCGGGTGTAGCAGCCGATTTTCCAAACGGAGCCTTTTGCCCGCTTCTTGCCCGCCTCGACGCTCGCGGGACTGATGTGCCTGACCAGCAGACCGGCTGCCGCCAGCTTCAGCGTACGCCCGAGAAAACCCCGCCGTGTTATTCGATTCGACCTAACCATACACAATCCCTCCTTTCGCCTCCGCGACAAGACCGAGGGGAACCACTCGAACTGCTTCACTGATGTGAGAATACTCGGAATCGTCAGCCCGTTCAAGGGGGTTCATCAACAGGGCACACGGCCACACGGCGGGTGTGGCTGCGCTTGGGTGGCAGACTTTGGCTGAATCCCGTATCCGAGTGCGGATTGCGGATCCCGGACCGCGAACCCGCCGGCACCCAAGTGGCCCCATTCCCAAATCGAAAATCGGATCGGAGTGCAGAGTGCGCACTGCGGATTGCGCGCTGGCGATTGCCGATTAGGGTGCCTCTATCGCGGACGCTCGAGAGCGGATCAGAGTGGGCCCATTCCGCAATCCGCAATCCGCAATCTCAACTCCCAGCTCCCTCCTGCAACGTTCTTGACATGGGCAGAGCCCACGGATATGCTGGGGTACGATCCGTTAAGAACGCGGCATTCCTACCATGGTCTGGGACACGCCTGGCGAAAAAAATTGACGACAGTTGGCGAGTTACCTGGGAGCAATACAGCTTTCGGCTGGGCATGAAAGTGACCTGCATGTGATTGGAAGGCGGTGTTTTTTGAGGCACGCCGCGCCGGTGGTGGACGTTGGGGCGTCAGGAGGACACGGAGGTTGAGGTTGCGCATCCAATAGGAGAGAGAATCGTTGAGCGAATATCTTCACTCCCGAACGTCGGCGGTTATCGTTGAGGCGCTTCTTGTAGCCCTCCTTATTTTCACGCCGTTGGCGTTCGCCACAGTCCAGACGTGGTCCATTTCCGTGATGGAGTCTGTCTGCACGGTGATGGTGGTGGCGTGGCTTATCGGCTTCGCCATTCGTGGGGCGCGGGTTCGTTTCAGATTCCCGTTGGCGCTGCCTGTGATACTTTTTGTAGGACTTGCCTTTGCACAGTTGTTCCCGCACTTTCTCGGACCAGACGTCGCTTCCGGCTACGATAACCCCCTGCTCAACGTTGCGACTACAAGCGTTTTTGCGACCAAGACGTGGTTTATGAAGCTACTATGTTATGCGGGATTGTACCTTTGCCTTGTCAACACGCTGACCTCCAGAAGACAAATCATCCGGGTCTTGGTGGCCATAGTTCTGATAGGTTTCGGGGTATCCTGCCTCGGCCTTCTGCAAAGGGTGGGCAAAACTGATAAGGTCTTCTGGCTTATAAAGATGCATCCCAAAAAAATCGGGTTCATGGCGACTTTCATCAACGAGAACCATTTCGCCGGCTACATGGAACTGGTTATCCCCCTCACAATCGCCTTTGTGCTGAGATACCTGTTTCGGCTGAAGAAAAGCGGGTGGCGAAGCCTCCTGGGGTCAAACGACCTTTACAAGGCGATAGTTTTTTCCATCTTCGTCACTATTATGATTGTTTCGTTGGCGGTCAGCAGGTCTCGTGGTGGTTTTGTCGGGTTTGTCAGCTCGCTTCTCTTGATCACGATCCTTCTTGTGTGCAGGCGGTTTCACCGCAGGAGAGCATGGGTCATCGGAGTGCTGTTGACGCTTTCCTTTTTGATGCTGGCGTGGATCGGCTTGAGCGATGTGCTCAGGGAATGGGGCACTCTCGGTCATATTGCCAAGGATCGCTCATTCCTGCGACGAATGGAAATAAACCGAGCCACCCGGAGAGCTGCACAGGACTATCCGCTGTGGGGGTCAGGCCTGGGGACTTTCGAGACGGTCTTTCCAAAATACGGCACCCTTAAATTCGTGGAGCATTCCGGTGCCCGCTCAATCCTTCGGACAGCGCCCCACGCCGAAAACGATTATGTCCAAACTCTCCTTGAAATGGGGTGGGTCGGGTTGAGCACATGCTTGCTGGGGGCGATTCTCTTCTTTCGGATCGCGATTCGCACCTATCTGACCAGACGACGTTCGTCCATCTCCTTGCCCGCAATGGGAGGAGCTGTGTCAATATTCGCGATCATGGTGCACAGCTTTTCCGATTTCCATTTCAGGGTGGATGCGAATGTGTTTTTGGTGGTGACGATTGTTGCGATGGTGGTCAGCCTCTCCAGAGTGAGGGGCGGTCCGCATTATCACAGCGAGGTGCAGAAATGATTCCCATGAACAGGTGGGCGATTGTGGCCATTCCACTCATGTTTTGCCTGGTCATGATGGATGCGGTCGTCAGGCAATTCGCCGCTGACCGAGCGTTCTGCCCGGCAAAGGCCCGTATTGAGGAATATGAGATGGATTACGAACTCTACTTGAAGGGAAAGAAGTATCGCCCCGAGCCGCTTACTTCTGTCGGCGCCCTCCTGAAGAAAGCGGTGAAGCTCGAGCCCCAGTGTCCAGAGTACAGGAACTACCTCGGGCGCTGGTGCCAGAGTCAGGCTGCCGATCCTCACCTTTCAGCCGCCAGGAGAATTCGCTTCGCGAAGCAAGCGATCGAGCACTATGAAAAGGCGGTGAACCTCGAGCCGCTCAACGCGGAGTATCTTGCGTACCTGGCGTACCTCCAAGGGGTGATGTGTGAGCACCAAAAAGCTGTCGCAAACTTCGAGCAGGCGGTCAAGCTCAACCAGTCGAACAAATGGATCCGAAACATGTACGAGGCATACCGTGAAACGGTCCCGCCACCGGAAAAGGGCCTTAAACCTTCCGCGAACGGAGCGTCGTGATCCGCCCCAAACGGACGGAGCGAAGAGCCTTAGGGGGTATGCGCTTTTTCCCACGGGCGGGACAGGTCTTTTCCCGCGGACGGGGGCCCTTGGCGATCTGCCCAATGGATTCGATAAAACGTCATTTTCCCCGGCCTAACATGGGGAAAGAATCGAAAACGTTCTCCTTCCCCAAATCATACCCCTTGACGATGCCAAAGAACTCGTGAAGCGTGCGCTCCCTGCCATACTCGTCGAGTCGGTCCCGGAGCTCCTTCTCGCTGCAATTATCGAGCTTGGTTATCTCTCTCTCGATTGCTTGCCTGTCCCTCTCGTCGGTGACGGAGTTCAACTTCTTGAGGTGTTGGTCGCGCAGCTCTTGATAGAGTTCGTCCGGGGAGTATCCGCTGAGGACGCGCTCACGAAGCTGTGCAACCTCGGCCTCGAAATTCTGGCGGGCCGCCGGGTCCTCGATTTCTGGGGAGGCCTTCTCCAGCAGTCTGTCCAACGCGTTGACAAACTTCTCCGGCTTGCCGAGAAGGGCGCGGATAGCTTTGACAGGGTCCTTCGGTTTCGACAGCATGCGCTGGGTCTTTTCCAGCGCCTCGTTTGTCGAAGCCAGCTCATCTTTTACTGAGGCCAGTCCCTGCGTAAGTACGGCGACTTCTCTGGAGACGTTCTCGGACTCGGCGCTGCCGGCCGCGGGCGCCGAACCAGAGGCTGACTTGGCTTTTCCCAGGTCGCTCGAACCCTCCCGCAGCGCTTCAAGAGAGCTCTCGATGTTTACCAGCCGGGCGTTGATGCCCTCCAGCCCCAAGGAAAGTTTATCAATCTTGGCTGAGTTCTTCTCTACCTTGACAGCCGTCTCCACCAGTCGTTCGTCAAACTGCCGCTTACTACAGCCGACGAGCGCTATGGCGACAAAGCACGTGATGAAAAGCGCAATTCGCATAATCGTTCCTCTCCCGCTCCACGCGACTTTTTATCCGGTTTCACGGTAGAGACATTCCCTCCACGTGTCGTGAGCCATACCGTGAGGAGACATGCCTTACTTTCAGTTAGACACGCGAGAAGCCCGCGAATGCCCAGCGTCGTCACCATCCCGTCCGCTCACGGCTTGCAGCGTCTGCACCGTTTATAGCCCATGCGGATAGCCTGGCTTTTGAGAACAGGCACGGTTCGCACATTCCGCAACAAGCGGCATCGCGACTTATGATAGGTCTTGCCGTGGGGCGTAATATAGACGATTTCCGAGCCTGGACTGGCGCTCTTCGCCTTCTTTGCGGTTTTCTGTTCTGTGGAAGGCAGGGCTTGCGACTTCGAGACCCCCGGCCCTGAATGTGGCGCGGCCAAGCCGCGAGGCGCCTCTGGCGCGGGCGCATGAAAAGCGGGTGCGTCGCCCGTCCAGCCGGCGTTCACCATTTCCTGGTTGACACTTTGCCCGTCCGCGAAGAGGTAACCGATTAGCCTCCTTCGGGCATCCTGCTTCATCTCCGGGGGAACTCCGAATCCCAGCTCGACTGATTTGCCCTTAACAAGGTTCCGCAGGAGTGTGACGGCTTCCCCGGAACGCGGGCCCTTTCTCTGCGGAGCACTCACACCTCGAAGTCCCACGAGCATTCGCCTACTTTTGTGTATCACTAACAGGGTATCGCCGGAGACGACATTCACAACCTCCACCGGCTCCCGCGAGCTCATCCTCCCGGAGTTCTCACTCGCGGCGCTCGCCCTCGGCAGCCGTCGCGACGAACCGTATAACCCGGGATTGATGGCCGCCATCGGCCACACGACGATGACAAGAAGGAAAAACCTCATTCCGACGGTTTTCATTACGTGGCGCCTGCGCCTGATGAATCGCGAGTGGGCGGTGAAAACTTCCCACCTCGCAGGTTTTCACTGACTTTTGAGCAAAAAACACCCTTACAAACACGGCAGTTTATTATACGAAACATCCTGTCCTCAGGCAAGAGTTTTTCTGGGTGTGGCTCCATGGATCACGCGAGTCGGCTTGAACCCGAGCGGTCAGCCGGGGGGCAGTTACCACCCGCGGATGCGGTAAAAGGACTTCTTTTTGCTCAGGGCGGCGGCGTCAATGTAAACCTGTTGCGGGCTGATAGGCGCCACTGCAACGTAGGGGCCGCGGGGGTCATCAGCTCGCTCGACCTGAAACACTCTTCCATCGCTGAGCCACTCAATCCGCACGTCGCCCGAGCCTTCGTCCACCTCGAGTTCTATCTTGCGTGTAGATGGCGCCGCAACATACCGTTCGATGACGATGAACAGCGAATCCAACCCGAAATCCCCCAGGTAGTCCAGCGGCCGGAAATGCTGAAGAAGCTCGTGGTTTCTGAATACAATCCAGCCTCCGTCGCTCAAGAGGTCACCCTCACCGACGGCGCCGAGCGTTTTTGATTGGAAGGTGACTCCCGTGGAAAACCATATTTCCCGGCCCGGCCAGACGTGAATTGCGTCGAGCCCCACATCGCCTTGCCCCTCAACCGGCTTGAAATTTGCCAAAAGCTCCTCATTGCTCCGAACGATAACTCCTTTGTCGGAAAGGAGGTCTCCCGGACGAAGCATGACACCGAGAGTCTCGGAAAAAAGCTCCTCCTCGATGGAAAAGAGAATCTCTCCATCGTCCATCATCTGCACGGCGTCAAGACCCACGTCCGGGGCAGGAGGCTGCGGCGAGAAGGCAGAGGTAAGCTCCTGGTTCGTCCGAACGACCCGACCTCGGTCGGAAAGAAGGTCGCCGTGCTGCAAGTGACCGAGGGTTTCGCTGTGCACATCCTGTTCGAGAGAGAAAAGGACCTCGCCGCCCGGCGCAATATCGAAGGCGTCAAGCCCCACGTCCGGCACAATCGGCATGATGCCCAGCTTGCCCACGAGGTCGAGGTACTTTTTCACGACGCGCCCGAGGTGTGAAAGGAGCTCGCCGGAGCTTACGGGCCGTTTCAACGTATCCGACGTGAAACCTTCGCTGGTCGAGAACCATATCTCGCGGACAGGCGCCGCGACAATGTGGATGTAGAAAACCTGCAAAGGGTTGGGAGGATCGTCCGGCTCTCGGACGTCTATCTCCATCATAGGCCAAACACGCTGCGGTCGAACGTAATCGCTCTTGAGCTCAACATCGTGCCGATCGTTAATCTGTGCCTTGAGCTGCATTCGCTGCTCGAGAGCGACCTCGCCGCCGACCTCATAGGTCCCGTCGCCGGTCACCACGTACGTAAATACTTCTCCCGAACTCCGGAATCTTATCTCCTGCACGTCATAGGTCGTGAAGAGAGGGTTCTGTTCTCGAAAGACGAGCCGGAACGTTCCGCTCAAGGGCACAATGAGCGGTGGCCGGCCGCATATCGTGCAGTCTTCCGTAAGCGTGCTGCCTTCCAGGAGCGTGTAGGACAGTTGGTTCTGAGCTGAGCAGACCGAAACCCCGGGGGCGACGCACGCGGCAATGAGTGCGAGCAACAGACGCAAATAGACCGCTCGATGGCGACTCATCTGAGCAACCTCCTCTATGGACGGGTCGCAGCGATTGCCCGGGACGATAAATCCGCTTGCCTAATCCGCTGAACGCTCAGCTCAATCCTCTCTCAGCGGCACAACCCATATGTTGCGATACCAGAGGCGATTCCCGTGGTCCTGCAATAAGATTCTCCCCGAAGGCACTCCCTCACGCCTCGGATGAAACTGCTCGTGGGTTTTGATCCCGTTGTGAAACACGGTGATGCTGGCGTTCTTGGTTCGTTCGTCCTTCTCGTTGAATCGCGGGGCTATGAAAGTCACATCGTAGGTCTGCCACTCTCCCGGCGGAAGGCAAGCGTTCACAAACGGTGCAGCCTGCCCGTAAAAAGCTCCGCAGTCGTGCCTGCTGGGCCTTAGGCCGAAGGAATCGAGCACCTGAATCTCGTTGCCTCCGGGGACATAGACTCCGCTGTTGCAGCGCCCCTGGCCGCGGGCGGTCGGCATGAAGTCGAGGCAGAACTCCAGGTGCAATTTGAAATCCCGGAATTGCTCCTTTGTCTGGATGCTGCCCTTTCCGGGGACGACCTCCATGGCGCCCTCTACCACCTTCCACGGGTTGGGCGTGTCGTCCTTGCCGTTCTTGCTCCACTTTGACTTGTCCTTGCCGTCGAAAAGAACGACCGCTGCTTCCGGCGGCTTTGCGCCGAGAGTCGGTGAAACCTTCCGGACCCTTTTCATCTCGAACCGGCCCCGGTTCTCCCCGACATACTGACCGGAGAACTTTCCTTCGGAGACATTGCCTGCGATGCGGTGAACGCCGCCGTTCTCGGACCCGACGTCTATCTGGCCCTGAAACACGACCTTGTCACCCTCACGTTTCCCACGTGCTTCGCCACGAATAGGCTCGTTTTCGATGTCCGCCGAGATGACGGCCCGGTAGGCGCCTTTTCCTTCCGCAATAACCTGCGCAGAAACCGTTCCGTCGCCGAACGCTTCATCGTACCATCGGCCTTCCCAGTTCCCCATCACGGTGTCTTTCACAATGACACCGTAGCCGGGCAAAGCAAAGCCCACAAGAACAAGTAGCGAGAGAGAAATAACGATGCGTTTCATGAGAGTTCCTCCATACTCCGGTTTGAACCAGAAACAACTATTGATACAAATCATCCGTAGGGTGATATAATAAAGGATGCTACGTTCCAAAGCAAGCCGCCATTTTGAAGACGGGCGACAGCTTCAAGGCATGGGCGGCCTCTCCAAAACACCATCAATTGGATGGAAAGCAAAGTTGGCCGCCCGTTGCTCTCGCATCACTCGTCACCGCCGGCGCAATTTCGTCAAAACTCCCTGCTTTACATCTACCGCGTCGTGCGGACATGACTCCAAACAGCAATAACAGCGTATGCACTTGTTGTAATCAATGACGAGCCCGGTGTTTTTTCGGCGGCGATGGATGGCTTGCGGGGGACATGCCTTGAAGCATGTCATGCACAACTTACATGCCCTCGGATTGATCCTCGGCTTGTTCGAGAGGTGATTGCGCAGAAGCCTGAACAGAAATGGAGGCAACCTGTCCGCAATTCCGACAGTCCTTTTTACCGCCTCGAAATCGGTCACGCGAACATCTTCCAGAAGCTCGCCGATTACTTTGATTTGTTCCAATTTACCGACACCTTTGCCCTCTGCGTGCCCGATTCTCGTTGTGGGAATGAAACGAGGTTTAATTTCCACAATCCTGCTTGCCACGGCGTCCACAGCGACCCCGTCAGTGCCAGCTATCAGAAGTCCCAGGTGTTTTGGCCTTCCCGCGCGGGGCCCTTTTTGGCCCTCCATCCCCCAGACCGCGTCCATCACGTGGAGGCGAGCCGGGACGGCGGCGTAAACGTCGAGCAGCATCTTCGCAAAATCATCAACCCCCGGCAGACCGAGATGGTAATTGCTTTTGAGGACTCCGGGCACCACCCCGAACATGTTCTTCACGGCGCCGGTAAACGCCGTATAGGTGTGCGTCTTGAGCTTGGATATGGAGATAATGGCGTCGGCGTCCAGAGCCTCTCTCGCGACGACCAGCCTCTTCATTAGGATCGCGTTGGGGATGGCGATGTCCGCGCGCGTGCAAAGCCTCACCAATGTCGCGCCGTACTTCTCCGCCACGTCTGTCATGCCTGTCCGCCCGCAGACGCTTTCGAACTTCCCGGTGCCCGGGCTGTCGCCGATAAAGGGAACTCCCCCTGCCTCCTTCACCAACCGTACCATCCCGGCAACGACAGAAGGGTGAGTCGTCACAGCCTTATCCGGAGGATCGCCCGCCAGAAGGTTCGGCTTGATGAGCACTCGCTCCCCCCGATTCACGAAGTTTTCGATTCCTCCGAGATGGTTCAGCAGACCTTCGAGACCGCGATACACCGCCTCGCGGTCAGAGTAGTCCCTGCATTTGACCACCGCTACCACGGCTCGCCTATCGTGCTTGTTCGAATCCATAGGACACAATATTCCTCCGCTTCCGCGCCGACGCGCCCCGGAGAGCTCCCTTCTTCATGACGAAGTCACTGGCGCCTTGCCGAAAGCCCTCCCACGTAATCGCTATCCGCCCCTCGCGGCCATCGCCAGCCGGGTTGCAGAACGCACCGAAGCCCCGCCGCCAACGATACGCCTATCTGTCTTCTGAATCACATTTGCCGCTTTCGCCGCCTCTCTACGACATTATAGCAAGCAATGCCCGGGAAGCCACCCCGAAATCCATCCCGCCTCACTCCGTCAAACACGACGGGGCGAAGTTCAGCTTTTTTTGGAACCTTCTGCCGGATGATGTGTCAGAATGAGCAGGGGATGCTGTTACGATTTTTTTACAATGATAGTGTTTAGTGTCGGGTAGAATGTTGGCAAGGGAGATGGAGCGGACAGAGGAGTTTTTACCAAGTTCGGCGTTTTCGCGACTGCCAGCGGCAG
>Ga0315544_1000177_pt1 | contig 65692 bp, 55 predicted proteins | sample SalMarSW160130MG_2_FD_202543 | JGI IMG/M metagenome (GOLD analysis project Ga0315544, IMG submission 202543) | Salt marsh sediment microbial communities from the Plum Island Ecosystem LTER, Massachusetts, United States - Salt Marsh Sediment SW1601-130 ...
TATGGTATCCTTACGAATTCAGTATCATAAGTAACAAGCTTGTAAGCAGTATCGCTTTCAGATAGATAGTATTCATCAGCACCAAGGTCTGAAATCCTCAATGATTCCAGATCAGCTTCCTTCCCTGTAATCATACCTTCCTGAATACTGCATATATTAAATAACTGTGGATTCAGGTCAAGTATCAATCCGGCCTTTTTGAGTGAAAGTGTATTTGTTTCGAACAGAGTATTGGTTTCAATAACATAAAATTCAGAAGGATCAAGCTCTTCATGTGTCCTTAAAGTAATTCCCAGGATTGACCAGTACTCTCCCTCTTGTGTTATCACATCAGTAAGTCCGAGCATTTCACCGGCAAAGCGGGCATACGGGCCGGGCCTCTCAATAATCCTTTCCACCTCAACAAAAACATCAACAACTGTCAGTGGCAGACCATAAACAAGACTGCCCTCTCTGAGGCTTGTCTTCTCCGACAGGGGCATGATAACAGTTTTTGGTTCAGTAAGATTCTTTTTTGGAACACATGAAAATGATAATTGAATCAGCGTTAAAAACAGGAAAATTCTGATGAGAGATTTCATGATCTGTCACTTTTATTTGGTTATTATAACAACTCTGCTTACATGCATTTTATTTTCCGCCTCCTAAACCTGGTTGGTAACGTTTTTTTCAAAGGCTCTTATATTAAGGAAAGCATTACCTATATTATTTATAATCTCTGTGGCAATAACTGATTCTAAACCTGTATTTTGTGCGGCAATATCACCCGCAAGTCCATGAAGGAATACTCCTGTCATAGCAGCATTTTCAGGTGTATAACCCTGTGCAAGCAAAGACAATATTATTCCGGTCAGCACATCTCCGCTTCCCGCTGTAGCCATCCCGGGATTTCCCGTGCTGTTAAAAAAGACTTTTCCATCAGGTGTTGAAACTGCCGTATTGGCTCCTTTAAGGACAACAACACATTTATATTTTTCTGAAAATTCAATTTGTCTTCTAAGTCGGGCATACCCGTTGTCGGTCTTGCCAGCAATTCTTTCGAATTCTTTCGGATGGGGTGTAAGAATGACATTATCGTTAAGTATTTTAAGCCACGCTTTGTTTAACCCGAGAATATTCAGTCCATCAGCATCGATTACCATGGGCTTCCTGTATTTGCAGATAAGATTGTAGACCGCCTTCTGTGTAATGCCCTCAATTCCGATACCGGGACCAAGACCAATTGCATCATATATCTCAACATCAGGAATATCCGATATATATTTCTCAGAAATATCTGTATTCAGCATTGCTTCGGGGATTGCAGTCTGGATAATCGTATTACCACAGGAAGGGATGTGACATGTAATCAGTCCCAGTCCTGTTTTCAGAGCAGCTCTGGCTCCCAGAATGGCTGCTCCTATTTTCCCGAAAGATCCGGCCACAAGAAGCCCATGCCCGAAATTTCCTTTATGATCAAACCGGTTTCTATTTTTCAACAGAGGTAAAACATCCTCGTTTTCCATAAATAAAAACGGAGAATGAATATTTTGAATCGCCTGTAGGCTAAGTCCTATTGGCAGAACCTCCCATATACCGGTATAGCGTTCATTTTCAGGAAACATAAAAGAAAGCTTTGGAAACTGAAAGCTAAGCGTATAATCGGCCATTATTATGTTTTCGCGGATGTTTGTACTGTTATCCTCTCCGAACAGACCTGAAGGTACGTCTATAGATATAACTGTCGTATCCATCATGTTAATATTTTTTATCACTTCCTCAGCTAAATACTCAGCCGGACGGGTAAGACCGGATCCCAAGATTGCATCGATAACGATATCATCCGTACAAACCAGCGGAAATTTATCAATACTGTCAAGAACGTTAAACCTGACATTTGTCTCTTTTTCCAGCCTGGAGCGGTTAACCTGCCAGTCGGCTGTTGTTTTATCGGTGAAATAAACATAGTAAACTTCAGTTTCATACCTGTTTGCAGATAACATTCTTGCTAAGGCAAGTCCATCCCCACCGTTATTTCCGGGACCGGCAAAGATCATAACACGTTTTGATCTGTCATTTTTTTTAATATACCACTTAAACAGCTGAGCCGCAGCTCTTTCCATCAAGTCGACAGAAGCAACGGGTTCATTCTTAATAGTAAATGTATCTATTTCTCTTATCTGTTCGGACCGGAATATTTTCATTTTGGGTGTTTGTTATTAGTTATTCGTTATTGGTTATTTGTATTATCGGTGATTTTAAGACTCAATAAAATTACAAAATAGGTAATAATAATCAGCGGTCATATCGTAAAATTGAGATAGAGATTTCACTGTTGTGGTTAAATTTAATTATGGGCAAAGACACTGAAATCAATTTTTACTATCAAAAAGATTAATATATTTGTTCCGTTTTAAATAGCTGATTATTAATACAGGTTACCACAGACAACCAGACCATATTTACTGTAAACCTGATGCTCAAAATAATTATTAACTATAAAACAACAGGTCATGCTTAAGAATCATCCTAAGGGACTGCTTGTTGCCTTTTTTACTAACATGGGTGAAAGGTTCGGATTCTATACTATGATGGCGATCCTGGCATTATTTCTCCAGGCAAGGTATGGACTTTCAGAAGATACTGCCGGAGGTATCTACAGCTGGTTCTATTTTTTTATTTACGCTCTTGCCCTTGTTGGCGGCATAATCGCTGATGCTACAAGGAAATACAAGACCGTAATAGTATTCGGCCAGATCATTATGTTTGCAGGTTATGTTATTATGGCGGTTCCAAAACTGGAGTTAACATATACAATAATTGGTCTTTTTGTTATAGCTTTCGGTAACGGGCTGTTTAAGGGGAATCTCCAGGCTGTTGTCGGACAGATGTACGATAATGAAAAGTACTCCAAATTCAGGGATTCAGCATACATGCTATTTTATATGGGTATTAATGTGGGTGCATTTTTCGCACCCTTTGCTGCAACAGGAATCAGGAACTGGTGGCTCAAAACAAACGGATTTCTGCATGATGGAAGCCTGCCGGCAATATGTCACCAGTATCTTGATGGAACACTTCTTGATCCGGGTCAGCTACAGACACTTGCTAACCAGGTAACCATTGATGGCAGTGTAACGGACCTGCCTGCTTTTGCCCAGACATATCTCGATGTATTTTCCAAAGGATACAATTATGCCTTTGGAATCGCGGCCGGTGCCATGATTTTGTCGTTTCTTGTGTACATATTATTCATAAAGCACTTGCCTAGTAAAGAAAAAGTGACAACTGAAAAGACCATCTCAGTAGTTGAAAAACCCTGGGCAATTCCTATAGCATTAGTTGCCGGAGTTGTTGTGGCATTTCTTATCGGACTGCTAAGAGATTTTGCCACAGGAGCAGCATTCGGAGTATTCGCAGCATTTGTAACATGGATAATAATAATTTCAACTAAGGATGAAAAACCGCGTACTTCGGCGCTTGTACTTGTTTTTTTCGTGGTAGTGTTTTTCTGGATGTCGTTCCACCAGAATGGTCTGACCCTCACCTTCTTTGCGCGTGACTACACAGTAAAAACAGTAGCACCATTTACCTATATGTTCTTCACTCTTGAAAATATACTCTCAGTTATCGCATTCATATCAGGTATATTTATCGTCCTGGGAAAAAACAAGACTCTCAGGACCAGACTCATCGGAGCAGTACTCCTGGTGGTAGGCGGACTGGCAAGTTATATTTTCTATAACAGAGCTACCAGTGAAAATCCGATAGCTCCAGAGATTTTCCAGTCATTTAATCCACTATATATAGTTGTGCTTACCTTCCTTGTTATGGGATTCTTCTCATGGCTGAATAAGAGAGGCAAAGAACCAACAACCCCAAGAAAGATAGGTATGGGTATGGTTATTGCATCACTTGGCTTTCTGGTAATTCTAATAGCTTCAGTAAATCTCATTTCTCCACATGAACTAAGGGTCATTGATGAAGCAGGAGTAGTTAAGTTTAATCCCGTACCTGACTCATCCCGGGTTGTGCCATACTGGCTCATGTCGTCATACCTCATACTTACTGTTGCTGAATTGTTCTTAAGTCCGATGGGACTCTCTTTTGTATCCAGGGTTGCCCCTAAACGCTTCCAGGGTCTTATGCAGGGAGGATGGCTCCTTGCTACTGCTGTTGGTAACAAACTCCTGTTTGTGGGAAGTACTTTCTGGGGTAAGATAGACTTGTGGCAACTCTGGCTGATATTTATCGTTTGCTGCCTTGCATCTGCCGCATTCATCTTCTCGATAATAAAACGACTCGACAAGGTGTCCCGGGGATGAAACTATAAGATCAGCAATAAGATCGAAATATATTAGCTAATAACCTGTTTTCTGCTATTTTTACATTTCCATAATTCACAATATTGGGATACAATATGCATCATTAATTTTTATGGTCGATGAAGGTCCTGAAATTTGGTGGCTCATCAGTAGGAACGCCCGAACGTATAAGAGGTATCAGAAAAATAATTGAATCACAGACTGTACCGTGCGTTGTGGTTATTTCTGCCTTTTTCGGGGTCACCGATCAGCTTAAACAAATAAGTCAGTTAGCTGCACAACGAAATAACAGTTATAAATTCCTTTTGAATGACCTCATTTCACAACACAAAGAAATCGCCGGAGATATAATTGAAAATGAAAAAAAGGAATTTGTCTTTTCAGGAATTGACATCCTTTTCAACGAGCTCGCTGAGACCCTTAACGGTATTTATCTGCTTCGAGAATTGAGCAGACGCGCACTTGATCAGGTTTTAAGCTATGGAGAGATACTTTCATCAAGTATTATCAGTAATTTATTTGACGAAAGCTTATATATCGATTCACGCAGTTTCATCAAAACTGATGATAACTTCGGTAATGCAAATGTCAATTTCGACCAGTCAAATGTTACAATAAGGGAGTTCATCACCGGCGAGGAAAGGCTTGTTATTGTACCTGGTTTTATTGCAAGTACTGTAAATAATGAGACCACAACGTTAGGAAGAGGAGGTTCTGACTACACAGCTGCAATAATTGCAGCAGCCATCAATGCTGAATTACTTGAGATATGGACCGATGTAGATGGCTTTATGACTGCTGATCCAAAAAAAGTTGAGAAAGCATATGCCATAGAAAGTCTTACATATTCGGAAGCTATTGAACTCTCACATTTCGGGGCAAAAGTGATATATACTCCTACACTCAGGCCGGTATATAAGAAACAGGTCCCAATCCTGGTTCTTAATTCACTTAATCCTGATTTAAAAGGGACTATTATAAGTAGCAAAACATCTGACAGCAGTCAGAGTCCCATCAAAGGTATTTCGTCAATCGATAATATCGATCTGATTACTTTACAGGGCACTGCTATGGTGGGAGTAACAGGGACATCGATGCGGTTGTTTGGAGCGCTGGCCAGGAGGAATGTAAATATAATACTGATTACACAGGCTTCTTCTGAATATTCAATAACATTTGCCATAAATCCCCCTGATACTCATGCGGCATCAGAAGCTATCAACCAGGAATTTGAACGGGAAATCAGGTTCAATAATGAACTTAAGGTCCTTATTGAAAAAGATCTCTCAATAATAGCCATAGTTGGAGAAAAGATGAGGAATACACCCGGTATTTCAGCAACACTTTTCAGATCACTGGGGAGGAACGGGATAAATGTGATAGCTACAGCCCAGGGTTCTTCAGAATTAAATATTTCCGTAGTTATCAGGAATGAGTACCTCAAAAAGGCACTTAATGTTATCCATGATGGATTTTTCCTGTCACGGATCAAAGAGATGAATCTTTTTATTGCAGGCACCGGATTTGTAGGAAAAAGCCTCATGACACAACTTCAGAAACAACAGGAGCTTCTTATGTCGGAGCATAGTCTTAAAATAAATCTTGTTGGTATTACTAATTCAAGGAAAATGTTTGTGGGTGAAAATGTGTTAACTCCAGATAATTATTATGACAAACTGGAGTCTAATGGAATAAGAGCTGATATTTCCGCATTTATCCGTCAGATGATAAAACTCAACCTCAGGAATTCCGTCTTTATCGATTGTACTGCAAATACGCAGGTGGCATCTTCGTATGAAGAGATTCTGACTCATTACGCTTCGGTAGTGAGCGCAAATAAAATCGCATGCTCCTCTGAATATAATTATTATCAGAAACTTAAATCTATTGCAAACGATAAAGGCGTGCATTTCATGTATGAGACTACAGTGGGTGCCGGATTGCCTATAATAAAAACTATCAGCGACCTTATCCTGAGTGGTGATAAAGTAATAAAAATTGAAGCTGTTCTTTCAGGAACTTTAAATTTTATTTTTAATAATATCAGTCCTGAATTACCTCTGAGTGAGGCAATCAGGATTGCCAGGGAACAAGGCTATTCGGAACCTGATCCACGCATTGATCTCAATGGGACAGATGTAGTCAGAAAGATGCTTATTCTATCCCGCGAAGCCGGATATTCGATTGAGAAAGAAGATATCCACGTGCACAGGTTTATTCCGGATGATTGTTTTGAAGGAGATATCGATAATTTTTTTGCAAAAGTCAAAGAACTTGATGAAGAATTTGAACTACGACGAAGGAAACTTATATCACAGAACAGGAAATGGAGATTTTTTGCCACTATGGAAGAGGATAAAGCAAAAGTTGAGCTAATCACAGTTGATTCAAGTCATCCTGCATTTGACCTCGAAGGAAGTAATAACATTATTATGCTTACAACTGAACGTTACCGGGAATTACCGATGGTGATCAAGGGTTATGGAGCTGGTGCTGATGTAACAGCTGCGGGTGTATTCGCGGATTTAATGAGAGTGGTAAATGTATAAACCAGTCGATACATTGTACAGTAAAAACTTATACTATTCTACAAACCTAAAGGCGCCTGAAGTGACCTTCAGGGAAGCTCTCCTTCAAGGACTGGCTACGGATGGCGGTCTCTATATGCCTCTTTCAATTCCTGTAATCTCAGAGGAGGAGATTGAAACGTACCCGGCGCTGGATTACTATGAAATTGCATTTAGGATTTTACGCAGGTTTACCGGGAATGATATAGAGGATGATAGTCTTTTATCACTCTGCCGCAATGCTTATAATTTTGATATTCCTCTCGAAAATGTTTATGATCGCATATATGTTATGCGACTGGATCAGGGGCCTACGGCCTCGTTCAAAGATTTTGCTGCCCGTATGATGGGAAGACTGATGCAGCATTTCTTATCACTTGAAGAGCGTTATCTTACAATCCTGACAGCAACATCAGGTGATACCGGCAGTGCTGTTGCGAATGCTTTTTACGGGCTTAAGAATATCAGGGTAATTATCCTGTTCCCCGCAAATGAAATCACTGTCCTGCAACGGAAACAGATGACAACTCTTAATGATAATGTCCTGATTATTGCTATCAACGGCAAGTTTGATGATTGTCAGAAGCTTGTCAAAAGCGCTTTTGTTGATCCTTCACTTTCGCATATACCTCTTTCATCTGCAAATTCGATCAACATTGGCAGGCTTCTTCCTCAAACTGTGTATTATTTCTATGCCTGGTCCAGACTTTCAGGAAAAACAGACGATACTGTTATCTTCAGTGTCCCCTCAGGCAACTTTGGAAACCTTATGGGAGGTATTATTGCCAGGGAGATGAGTCTGCCTGTTAAGAAATTCATAGTTTCAACCAACGAAAATGATGAGGTTCCCGTTTATCTTAAGACAGGAAATTATGTGACAATCATCCCCTCAATAAACTGTATATCAAGTGCAATGAATGTCGGACATCCCGGTAATATGGCCAGAATAGTAGCACTATACGGAGGAATAATGGACGAGAAAGGGGTGATTATTAAAGCCCCCGACCTTGAAAAAATGCGTGAAGACCTTTTTGCTGTGAGAGTTTCGGATAATGAAACCATGGAAACAATCAGGGATTGTTACAAACATTACGGATTGCTGCTGGAACCTCACGGAGCAGTGGCATGGAAAGGATTACAAACATATCTGAAACACGACAGAGCTAAAGTTGGAGAGAATATGCTTTGTATATCGCTTGAAACAGCCCATCCTGCAAAATTTCAGAATGAGATAGAGCGGCTCCTGAATTTTAAACCACATTTTCCGCCATCGTTAAGTGAAATTGAAAACAAAACTGAAAATTTCCTGCCGATGGACAATAATTATGATATATTTAAAAGTTTTATCCTAAGGTATTATAAACAATAAATTTGATGTATGTATATAGTATGTTGTGACCTTGAAGGAGTACTGGTACCGGAAGTCTGGATCAATGTAGCAAGATGGACAGGGATTGATGAGTTGAAACTTACGACCCGGGACATTAATGATTACAATGCATTAATGAAACGGAGACTGGAGATTCTTCATCAGCATGGAATTACAATTAATGATATTCAAAAGGTAATCTCTCTGCTTGAACTAATGCCGGGTGCAATGGATTTCATAAACTGGCTTCATAAACGGGTTCAGTTGATTGTTGTCTCAGACACTTTCAGGGAATTTGCAGATCCCTTGCTCGAAAAGATGGGATGGCCATTCCTGTTCTGTCACCATCTCTCAATCGACAAAGATGGCAACATAATAGATTTTCATCTCAGGCAATCAGAAGCCAAGATGAAAGTTGTTGAGGCATTTCAGAGTCTTAATTATCAGGTTATTGCCATTGGTGATTCTTACAATGACATAACAATGCTGCGAAAAGCAGAAACCGGAATGTTATATAAGCCTCCCCAGAACGTTATTGATGATAATCCCGACCTGAAGGTTGTAACTTCTTATAATCAGTTGAAACATATTGTGTCTGAGTTAATAGACCTGTAATGTTCATACACATCAGATATCAATCTGAAAGAGTGTGATGGTAACTTCACATCCGGGCAAAAGAGCCGGCATCAATCATTGAAAATATTTACCTGAGAATACCAGACATATATTGATCTGCAATCGCAGTCTGGTCCTTTGCGAGTCCTGATATTAAGACGATCTTTTCATCTTTCCATGCAAGGAATATTGTTCCGTTATATCCATCTGCAAAAACATATTTCCCGTTTCCCTGATCAATAAGATCAATGCCTGCGGTTGCCAGATAAGTTTCAACAGTTTTACGGCTTTCGGCCGGAGAGCTGCCCTGCATAATAAAAATTGAAAAATTATCCGGACCAACCTCATAAACTGCTTTAAAAGCTTTATTGAGAAAGTTATGGCCGAGCACACTCTCGTTAATAAAAGTCTCTCCATTTGACTTTTTACCTTCCGGAGGAAACTGTATTAGTATAGCAGGCATTTGAGTGCTGCCTTCAAGCAAGCCGGTTACCTTGTACGCTAACGTTTCTGCAGCCTGAAGTGTTTTAGGTTTTTTTGAATATGTCCTGATCTTCACATAGTAATTACCCTTGAAAAAATTTATTGCGCCATCAACATTGTATCCCTGAGCACCAAGGTCCATAAATTTGAACGTAGGTGAGCGTTCCGATGAATAAATGCCGAATGTCACGGTGTTATCGCTGTGCCTGTAAATTTCGAGTTTGATCACATTTTTACCTCTTTTATACTCGGCGACATGTAAATCAACGAATCCATAGGCAAGATAGTTATCTGCTGCTCCATCGATAAAATCCCACAGGTTTTCCGGAACATATACAGGGTAATCAGTTACTTTCTTATAACCCGAAAGATCAGGGAGAATTACATCCTGTGAATAGGAAGAGAAAGACAATAAAGTAAGTATAAGAAAAAAAAGAATTTTTATTTTCATTTCAACTTTAACAGATTAGTAGATTATTCTTATGCCAGAAACTCTTCAGGGACATTAACAAGCCTGGAAATATCAGTAATCTTTTCTCTGACCTTAAAATTCCGTGAGCATTCAACAGAGCATGTACTGCAGTCTTTACACGGGTTGTTGTTTATACCAAGTTCAGCAAGCAGTTCACGGGCCATTGCATAATTTGAATAACCATAGGCATACATATACGCTCTCATCAGATCGGGTACCGGCAGATTCTTCCTGCACACGGCTGTGCACTGGTTGCAACCGACGCAATAGAGTCCGGGATCAGCACTGGCAATCATAATATCATTCTTTTCCTCTTCAGTCATATTAAGATCACTCAGCACTTTCAGATTAACATCAAGATGATCGAAAGCTGTCATACCTGGTATTGCAGTAGTAACATCAGTATTGGCTAAAGCCCATTTCAACGCTGCTGATGCATTTGTTGATTTTCCTCCTGCCATTGGTTTCATAGTAACAATACCTATTCCTGCTGTGGTTGCTTTCTTAATTGCATTATTCATTTCCGTAATATAAGCTTGTCTGAAGTTGTATGATGTTAGTATTACATCAAATGTATTTATTGAAGCAGCTGCATCAATAACCAGAGGTTCATTTCTATGAGTTGAGAATCCGATAAATCTTGCTTTACCATCCTTCTTAAGCTTGTTTACGGTATTGATAATAGGCTTGTATTCAAACAATTCGGGATTACTGATATCATGAATATAGAGAATATCGACATAATCCATTTGAAGTCTGGAGAGGCTGGTATTAAATTTTGAAAGAAAATCTTCAGCAGTGGTCTGTGATGATGGTTTACCTTCCCTGTCAACTCCGGCAGGTTTAACTTTTGTGGCAAGAAAGAATGAATTTCTGGGGTAATTTTTAAAGAGATTCCCGAGCATTGTTTCATTATTTCCATTCTGGTATCCGTTAGCTGTATCAAACAGCTTTATTCCGTTTTCGTAAGCTGCCTTACAAAGGCTTGCATTGTCGGCCCTCATGACACCAAAGCCGATAACTGGCACTTTAAGCCCTGTTTTTCCCAGAGTCCTGTAAATAATATTTCTTTCCTGGTTTGATGGGGCAGCTGATACAATGGCAGGTGTAAAAGCCATTCCCGCAGCTCCAGAAATACCTGTCTTAATAAATCCTCTTCTGTTTAGACTTTTCATAAATAATTGGTTTAGTTTAACTTTCTTATCCTTACCTCAATATCTGTATCTTTAAGCAGATCAATAATTCTCTTTGTATCTGTATCGCCGTAATGATATGGGTATAATATTCGCGGTTTAAAAGCTTTTGCTGCGTCAGCTACCATTTCAGGAGTCATTGTGTATGGCACGTTCATCGGCAGAAAAGCGATATCAATGTTCTTCAAGGCTTTCATTTCAGGTGTATTCTCAGTATCACCGGCAATATAAAATCTTTTATCTCCGATTGAGAGCACATAACCGTTCCCTACTCCTTTAGGATGAAACGGTTGTCCTTTAGCCCGTTCATGTACAATATTGTAGGCCGGGACTACTTCAACCGTAATGTCATTTACAACTTTCCTGTCTCCCGTTTTAACAGCCTGTGCCCATTCTACCCTGGCAGCAGAATTCTGATTAGAAAGTAAGACTGTAGATTGCTTTCTCAAATCAGCAATCAGCTCTGCGTCAAGATGATCACCATGCTCATGAGTGACAAGAATCAAATCAGCCTTCGGAAGATTTTCGTAATTTCCCATACTCCTTACCGGATCGATATGAATAACGTAATTGTTCACCTTAAACATGAGTGAACCATGTCCGATAAAATGCATCTCCACTATACCTGTAGATGTGTTGATATTGTCAACTGCTGGTAAATCCTGCGAATAAACCGCTGAAGTCATTGCAGTAATAATTAAAGTGATAAATAGATTTCTTATTCCAGGTAAACGAAAACCGGTCATTTTTTTAAAATTTTGAGTGTGACAATATACAAATATTTGTTTCATTTTATAAATCAGTAACAAAGCTGAATGTTAATAAATCCTAAAATATGCTAAATATCATATTATATTGCAAATTTAACTAAATCCCTTTTCAAGAGCCCATTCGTGTAATAGAAACTTTTCCTTCATTTTCAGGAAAATGCCAACTGGCATCTTAAAGTCATAAAAAGAGTGTTCATAACAAAGATCGTAATAAGGAAGGAGACTGACCTTTTCATAATATCTTTTAATATATTCACATTGTTATTCGGATATTCATGTAACAAAATCCGAACTATAAGTATCGATCCAGTTATGTTAGTCAAATTTAATATATCCCCGACTCTATAAATCGAAATTTTTTAAATAACTTGCCTGCAGAATTTGGGTCATGATGTTAATTTATTAACATTGATACGTTTAGGGAAAAATAAACAAGCTAATATATTATTAGTCTTTCTGCTTGTTAAAGTATCAGCCGGCGGGCAGATACCGATAAGTTATAAATACCATTTTGAGGGTGATTTGCAGAAGAGTAATATTACTACCGCAGGTCAATATCTGGTCATCGACTATTCAATATCTGAACTTACCATTGAAAGTATCATTAATGATCATGGCCAATGGTATCGCGTTTCAATCCCCGGCCATTCTCAGACTACAAGTGCCGGAAAACCCGAACTTCCTGTTTTCAGCCGGCTTATTTCAATACCGGAAGGGTGTACATTCAGTACAAAAATATCCGAGATACAAGCATCAAAAATCACACCTTCAGGTAAGAAAATGAAAGGATTACTGTTTCCGGCACAGGAAGGGGAAACTAAGCAGGTCCAGAAGCAGAGACCTGAATTTGTAATTGACAGAGGTATCTATGCTAACAGAAGTACAATAAATTCTGATACAGTAAAGGTTGAGCTTCTGGGTAAAATCAGAAACAAACAGATCGCCAACCTGGTAATATCACCTGTCCGGTACAATCCGCGTTTAAATAACCTCGAAATAATTACCTCAATGAAAGTCGAGATTATATTTTCACATACTCCGGATTTTGATACAAAATCAGCTTGGCCTGAATCCGCACTGTTTAGTGAATCACTCACCAAAGGAATATTAAACTATAATCCGGATGATGTGATAACTGGATATTCAGACCAGCCGGTTAAGATGATAATACTAACAGATACTATTTTCAGGAAACACCTTGATCCTTTAATCAGATGGAAAACACAGAAAGGTTACAGGATTAATCTGTTATTTAAAGGTGAGGATCTGGCCGGCAGTACCTGCACTGAATTAAAAGATTCTCTTAACAAAATATACAATTCATATGCAGGAACAGAACCGGCTCCGGAATATCTATTGATAATAGGTGATGTAAGTAAAGTACCATATTACGGAACAGGAAATATTACTGACATGTATTATGGAGAATTTGACGGTCTTGGAGATTATATTCCGGATATGTACATTGGAAGATTGCCCGTTACTGACACAACACAATTAAAATCGGTGATTCAGAAAATTATTCAGTATGAAAAGTTTGAGTTTGCCGATACCAACAGTTTCTATTCCAGAGCTCTTATAACTGCTGGCAAAGACGCAAACTATGCTGATTATATGAACGGACATGTAAATTATGCAATTACTAACTACCTGACAACAGAAAATAAAATAGATAATTTCCATTTTTTCTATCCTGAATCATACACAAAAAAGGATTCAGTAATGAAATTGATAAAGAACGGCCTCTCATTCCTGAATTATTCCGGACATGGCGAAGCCGCCGGGTGGTTACATCTCGACATTAAAGTCCCTGATATTATCAATTTCGGGAACCAAAACATGTATCCTTTTGTGATAAGCAATGCATGTCGCACTGCCCAGTTTAATGACACCAGTTCATTTGGGAATAAGATGGTAGTATCGCCTGATAAAGGTGCAATAGGTTTCATCGGCTGTTCAAACGACTCATACTGGGATGAAGATTTTTACTGGGCTATAGGGACCGGAGTTCCTTCATCCACTCCGGAGTATTCAGAAACCGGTTTTGGAATATATGACAGATTATTCCATACGCATGGTGAATTGCCTTCAGACTGGTACGTATCGATGGGACAGGTGAATTATGCAGGAAATCTTTCCGTAAGTTCCAGCTTAAGTCCGAGGAAAAAGTATTACTGGGAAACTTATACCTTGCTCGGAGATCCAAGTATTATTCCAATTATCGGACAACCTGATTCATTCAATATTGCTTTGCCTGATACCCTTCCCAATGGTATTACATCCTTCTCCCTCACTCTTGAACCATTTGCATATATTGCTGTTTCACATTTTGATACATTATGGGATGCCTCATTTGTCAGTCCGTCCGGATCAGTGGAACTTAAAATGCCAGGATTATCAAATGATTCATGCCTGATTGTGGTTACAGGTCAGAACAAAGTACCAATTATCAAAACTATATACTTTTCTGATATTGGTGGGGAGTACATAAATCTTTCATCTTCAGATATTAACGATAGTCCAGGGAATAACAACGGAATTGCAGATTTTGGCGAGACTTTCTATTTAGATTTAACCATCGATAATCTCGGGATGACAGATGCTGTAAACTTATATGCTATACTCTCGTCAGATTCAGAATGGGTGACCATTAATAACAGCGTTTTATGGATAGGAACCCTCCCAGCACTCTCAGAAATTTTTCTCTCATATGTTTTTGGAATGACAATCGCCGAAGATGTGCCTGATATGGGAATAATAACAATTGATCTGATCCTGAAGGATAATGAAACAGAAAAACACTATAAGATTGATATCCCGTTGCATGCACCCAATCTCGAACTGATTACCTGCATTATTGATGATTCTGTAACAGGAAACAATAACTGTATAGCAGATCCGGGAGAAACATTCGATCTTATTTTTCAGGTAAGAAATTTTGGAAGTAGTAATACCACAGGGCAGATCAATATATCCAGCACTAATGAAAACCTGACGATCCTGGAACCCAGTGTCAAGTCAGGAGTGCTTCAGTTTGGTGAAGTCACCAGCATACCTGTATCAGTGAAATTATCTGAATCCGTAATCTCAGGGGATTTTGTTTCTGTATTATCAGTGCTTGACTGCACTCCCTATATTGTAAACAAAAACTTCTCTTTCAGGGTTGGCAGGATCAGGGAAAGTTTTGAATCATCTTCTTTTAACATATTCCCATGGATAAATATCTCTCCGGTACCGTGGACCATTACTGCCACTAATTCAGTTGATGGCATCGAGTCAGCTCGTTCGGGTGCTATTTCTCATAGTTCAAAATCTTCACTAATAATAAGAACTGTTTATTCAGAAGATGATACACTGAAATTCTTTTACAGGGTTTCTTCAGAACTGAATTATGATTATCTCACGTTTAAGCTCAATGGTATTGAGATCATAAAAAAGTCAGGAGACATATCCTGGGAGAAGAAGGAAGTAGAGGTCTCTGCAGGGCTGAATGTTCTCGAGTGGACTTATCAGAAGGATAATTCAGTTTCGCAGGGAGCAGATGGTGCATGGATAGATCTTATTGACTTTTCCACCTCCGGTTCTGTGAGGTATATTCAGAAGGATCTTGAGGTGGCCAGAATCGTTTCCCCGGAAAATAAGGATCAATACGATTATGAACCTGTTTCGGTAAAAGTGCTTAATGTCGGGAAGGACACGATTAACGGTTTTTTTCTTGCATATACCATTAATAATAGCTACCCTCCTGAAGTACAATATTTTACTAATACATTGACTCCTTTCAATGATTCTGCTATAGTAACATTTAACTCAGAAGCTGATCTTTCTCTTTATGGTACATATGATATTTCCGTATATGGATATGGAAACAATGATGATTATGTATCTAATGATTCAGCATTTATAAGGATTGAAAACACCACAATTAATGAGTTTTCAAAAGTCTTTCCGAATCCTTTCAACGATGAGATTAAATTAGTAATTAACACACGTTACAACGGACTGGTACGAATAACCCTCACAAATACATCTGGTCAATGTCTGTATGATAATGAAAGAGAATTAATTGCTGGAGAAAACACTATAAGTATCAATAGCCATCACCTCAGTCAGGGAATTTACTATCTTAAAATCAGTGGAGCATATATCAGAAAGGTTATACCGCTTGTAAAGATTAAACAGTAACAGTTTTTGGTTTAACTGTTATTAAATTACGGCACATCTTTAATAATATTTATTATGGATACTAAGCGTCCAACACGTGAGCGAGCCCTGACACTATTCAGACAATACAACCAGTCAGAGAGTCTGCTTAAACATGCTCTGGCAGTTGAAGGAGTAATGAGGTATATGGCCAGGAAAGCCGGCGAGGATGAAGAGAAATGGGGAATTATCGGTTTAATACACGATCTTGACTGGGAGATGTACCCTGATCAGCATTGTAAGATGACAGAAAAGATACTTAGGGAGAACAGTTGGCCTGAAGAATATATAAGGGCAGTATTGAGTCATGGCTGGGGATTAGCATCTGATGTTGAGCCGGTCTCTCTTCTTGAAAAGACTATTTTTGCTGTTGATGAACTTACCGGGCTAGTAGCCACAAGTGCACTTGTAAGGCCTTCAAGAAGTGTTCTTGACATGGAAGCAAAGTCGGTAAAGAAAAAATGGAATGATAAAAGGTTTGCCGCTGGAGTTGACAGGTCTGTGATAGAGAAAGGCGCAGCCATGCTTGGTGTAAGTCTCGACGATCTTATTACTGATTGTATTATGGGAATGAGGGAGGTAGCAGAGGAGATCGGATTAAAAGGAAACATGTAATCAATTACGCATAAAAAATAATAGGTAGAGCCATGTTGGGTAGAGACAGGTCTCAGACCTGTCTCTACCCAACATGGCTCTCCTAAAAAAATTAAATCAGAATATTATTACATCTCCTTGATCATTATGTTCCTGAACCACACATCATTCCCATGGTCCTGAATTCCTATATAACCTTCTCTATCAGGATTAACAAACCATTCCCAGTCTTTGAATTTTGAATTCTCAACCATCTTATTCCAGTCGTCGGTCCATAGATGAAATTCAAGAACGTTTACTCCGTTGGATTTGAAAACCACCGTTCCCTGATAGCACAGAATACCAGCCTGATTCCATTCACCAGCTGGTTTAGTATTCTGAGGCACTGCAGGAATGAGGTCGTAAAGTGAACCGGCCTTCCGGTTACCATCAACACCAAGCTGGGCGTCAGGGTGTCTTTCGTTATCAAGTATCTGCATTTCAGGAGATGATTTGTAAATAGGTTCATCGGGAATCTCCTGTGCAAGAATGAATATTCCGCTGTTTCCTCCCTCAGAAATTTTCCACTCAAGAGAAAGTTCGAAATTTGAAAACTTCTTATCATAAATGATATCACGACCACTGGCTTCACCGAGTCCTGTGCCGATACAATGTAGTGTTCCATCAACTACTTCCCAGCCTTCAGTGGGAAAAGTAGTTTGATTGTAGCCACGCCATCCGGCAGTTGAGGTTCCGTCAAAAAGAACAGTCCATCCATCAGCCTCTTCCGTGACAGCTGGTTCTGCTTCAGCTTTTTTTCCTTTTGAGCGGCATGATGTTACAAGTCCCATAATAAGAATACATGATAATAGAATGTTAAATAGCTTCATAGCAATATATTTTAATGTTTAAAGTAGTGACGGAATGCGTTCCGTCACTACTTTATTAATTTAAATTTAATTTATTATGCAGGCATGTCAGGTAATGACCAGCCCTGGCGATAAGTATGTTTAACCATCTCGGCAGCAAATTCTTTTGCTTTCATCCGGTCAGTCCACTTCTTATTGAAGGTCGGATGCCCGTCTTCAATTGTGAATGCATCTTCAATGCATATTCTAATTGTGTCATCATTGCCGATATTAGTAAACTCCATCTTCTCTCCATCCCACTCGAGCACTTTATTAAGGCCCTGAAGTCTGACAGCAAGTACTCCCATAACAACCATTTCGTTGAATGGTCCGGCTTCTGAGAAGTCTGATTTTGGCATAACTCTGCTTTCCGGGCTCTCTTTACATGCGCGTACCCAGTCCATTTCATGACTTTTTTCCGGAGGCAATCTCCGTTCTGTTTGCGGTACAGTGGGAACCCTGCCTGAAAGTAACCATGGATCACGGCCATAGCATCCACATATCAGTTTATCTTTTGTTCCATGGAAAATCACACCTCCTCCGCCGTTGTTCATATCTTTTCTTGCCGGCCATCCTTCCGGTTTGGGAGGCTGTAGTCCGCCATCATACCAGGTGACCTCAACTTCAGGAAAATTAACTTTAGAACGTCTTGGAACAGGCCTTTCGGGGAAGATCATTGAAACCATCTGGGCATTTGGAGCACAGTCGGTCAGAAGCAGTGTTGAGCTTCCCTGTGCTTTGACAGGATACTGGAGTTTAAGACCTTTGAATACCGGATGCAGAATATGGCAGGCCATATCACCAAGTGCACCGGTACCAAAATCCCACCATCCTCTCCAGTTCCACGGATGGTAAATACTGTTATAGGGTCGCATCTGTGCCGGACCAATAAAGAGATCCCAGTTCAATGTCTCAGGCACCCATTCGCCTTTAGCAGGACGGTTCAACCCCTGAGGCCATATCGGGCGGTCAGTAAATGCTTCAACTTTACTTATATCACCAATCTCTCCATTCTGTATCCATTCCACAGTCAGATTAACACCTTCACCTGAAGATCCCTGATTGCCCATTTGTGTTGCAACTTTGTGTTTGACAGCAAGCTTTGTTAGCAACCTTGATTCGTAAACCGAATGAGTAAGCGGCTTCTGAACATAGACATGCTTACCCATTGTCATGGCAGTTGCTGCAATGATACAGTGTGTATGATCGGCTGTGGCAACAATAACAGCATCGATCGATTTACCCATTTCATCATACATCTTCCGCCAATCCCAGTAGTGTTTTGCATTGGGATATGCTTCGAAGATCTTTTTTGAATAGGCCCAGTCAACGTCACAAAGTGCAACTATATTCTCCGTGGGAGCAACAGCTCTAAGGTTTGAATTGCCCATCCCCCCTATTCCGACAACAGCTATATTAAGTTTGTCATTGGGGGCTCTGTGACCAAGTCCGCTGATCACTGAGCTTGGAAGAATAGTCAAACCTGCGGCAACAGCACCGGTTCTGCCTATAAATGACCGGCGTGTAATGTTCTTAGAATTCTCTTTCATTGTCAGTTATTTTAAAATTTACAATTTAATTGATTTATAAAAATAATAATTTCCAAATGAAATTCCTAAATAATTAATCATACAGATGATACGTTGCCAGTTTCTATAGTTCCCTGATCCATATGTTTCTGTAGGCTACGGGGTTCCCATGATCCTGAAGAACAAGTGACTGAGGTCCATGGTTTTTTACGGAATATTCTGGAATACCGATATAGAGTGTTGGTCCTCTAAGACTTACATTATTCTGTATTAATACACCGTTGTGAAGTACGGTTACTCGTGGCGGAGTGAAATAAACAGTACTGTCGGATGCAAAACGTGGCGCAGTGTAAATAATGTCATAAGTTTGCCATTCCCCGGGTTTTCTGCATGCATTAACAAGTGGAGCATACTGTTTGTATAGACTGCCGGCCTGCCCTTGAGGATAAGTTTTGTTATTGTAACTGTCAAGAACCTGCACCTCATAAAGCTCCTGCAGATATACACCACTGTTTCCCCGTCCCTGGCCTTCTCCAATGACTTCGGAAGGAGCCTTCCACTCTATATGCAACTGAAAATCATTGAATTGTCGTTTTGTCTTAATAATACCTGATCCTTTGACACAGATCAGTTCACCATCCTTTACAATCCATTTGGTAGGATTTCCTCTGCTGTCTACCCACTCCTTATTGACATCAGTTCCATCAAAAAGAATTATGGCATCAGACGGAGGCATGCCCGGCTGAGCACCTGGCTGTATGATTCTAACTTCGGGTTCCCATATCTCAGTCATTGCAGGTGTCATCCTGTTTGGGTCCTCAGTTCTTTGCCTCTGCTGTGTAGCTCTCTCCTGTTGCTGCGCAATACAAATGGCAAATGTGCCCAGCAAAAGACTAGTAATCAATAAGCGTTTCATATATATTTATTTTTTAATGATTAATTGATAAAAGTATGAATAATTTGTTTACAGCCAAATGAATTTAAAACTCCAGATTATAAAAAATATTAAATGATTTTACCTTCAGTTTATATATATGAATTTGGTTGAAAATTGATAAATTGCCTGAAATGTATTTTAATGGAAAAACAGTATTTTTCTCTTGAACCTGTTGAAAGTAACAGACTGACAAGAATATTCCAGCTGATATTCGGCATCGTATGCATTGTAGTCGCTATCTTCTGGCTTATTTATAATATCAAATCCCTCAAATCAGACACAACTCTATGGATCACAATTATTTTCCTTGTTGGCTTCAGTTTATACCAGATAAATGCCGGGCTTGGAAAGGCAACACGGTTTATTGAAATTAATAAGGATAAAATAAGAATGAAGAGAAATTCACTTCTACCTGTCAAAGAAATCACAGCTTCCGAAATTGAAAAGATAGAAATGTTTCCTCTTAACCTTGTTTTCTTCATCCGGGAAGGCAGGAGGATCTATCTCAGGTTTGGAACTTCCCTGGCAGACAAGATTGAACCAATCAAAAATGAGCTCGCAAACTTTGCGGATGCTCATAACATCAATACAGAAATTAAAAGCGAAGAACTGTAGAGACTCTATTTCAAGACTATATCACCAAAATCCATTAACCAGTTCCAGTCTTTCAAAAGCAAATTATGAGTGCCTTCTCTGACATGATAGGCCACTTTGCCGCTTATTATCTGTTTATCCAGTGGCGGCATTGCTTCTGAGAGAACGGTACCTGTTTTTAAAAGCCGGAATACCGGAACTGAATGATAAAGTGACAGATATGAACCACGTGGATCAGCCCACAGATCCTCACTGGCTGAAGTAACATATACAGCCCGTGGAGCTATAAGAGTCATAAGCATATGCATATCAACCGGGAGGGCATCTTCATTATTCCCGTACTTTTTATAATTCGAACAGAACCAGTGCGGAAAAGACGAGTTTATCCTGGCAACGGTTTCGCCAAACCGTCGTCGGGCCAGTGCAGCCCCTCCGCAACCCGATTCGTTGCTGATTACCAGTGCGAATCTCTCATCTTCCGCACCTGCCCATAATGCAGTTTTACCTCCACGGGAGTGGCCTAACACAGCAATCTTTTTGTGATTTATATCTTTATCGATCTCAAAATAATCCATACAACGGCTTGCTCCCCATGCCCACGCAGCAATGGTTCCCCATGCATCCCCCTTACGTTCACCTCTGTCAAGAACACCATGAATCCCATTCCTGAAATCATCGAAGTTATCGGGATCAACATCAGCATTACTAAAAACCGCTATCCCATAGCCTCTTGTAATAACCTCTTCTGCAGGCCAGAACTCACTCTTTTCCTTACGTGTCGGATCAGTGTTAGCAGGATCACGGTTATTTATCAGGAGATAAAGAGGTACAGGTTTCTGTGCATTATTTGGTACAAAAAGAGTAAGATGAATAACAAGCGATTTATTATCAGCAGCGATTGTAATATCGACTTGTTTAAGAGCTGCTGCACCATCCATTGCATTTCTGTCTTCATTTACAATTGTAAAGGATTTTTCATACGGTGTTGAAGGCACTCTGCCGTAAACATACTCCCTGAAGAGTTCAAGGATTTCCTGACGACGTACCTTTCTCCAGAGCCGGGGAGATGTTACTTTTTTGCCATTGTTTGTTATAAGAGGATCAGGTAGAATATAGTCCGGAACCTTCTCTTCGTAGTAATTAAACTGTGGTTGATTTTTTGATAGTCTCTCAACAGTCTCTTTTGATGCCTGCCATCCTTCTTCAGTCTGGGCGAAATTTTCTACTGGCATAAGCAGCGAAATAAGAATTACTGATACAATTAATGAATTAAACCTTTTCATAGAAATATGTATTATATAAAATCATAAACTTTCATAATATCAGGTCACGGATTACGCTTCGCTAACCGATTCCGCGGAGCGGAAGAGCTCACTGAAGGTAAATCCGCGACAGCGGCGTGCGGATTACGTATCTCATGCTTTCGTAAAAGTCACTGACTGACTGCTCTTAAGTTTCGGATTAATAAACTTAAGCATTATCCTTGTAACGCCATCAGGCCAGTATCGTTTTAATGAGTTGTCCGTGACCTCTATGAATTCAATTTCAGGTTTTACTATCTTAGGATCATAACTCATATTCAGGCTGAATCCGTTACCGTCAAACCTCAGCAAACCGGGTTTTACCTCAATTACCTTACAGTAAGTCATCAGGTAAGAGCTGGTGGGTTTATTGGTAATGGTGGTTAACTCAAACTTATCGGTAATTACAAAGCTCTTACCCCGGTTTAGTCTATAAGTACGGATCCAGTTTTTTACCTGGGCTTCTTCGGGGTAAGCCCCTGAAATATCAGTCGAGAAAACAGCTTTCCTTTCGTTAGCAGTAAATACTGAATTCCGAGCCTTATACTCACCACCCTGCATCTGCCCTGTTCCGTTGATCAGCGGAAGATTATGATATTGCGACTGCATAGTCCATATCTCATAGCGGTTGGAACTGAATGTTTTGGCAGTATATGTTTCACGTCCGAGGTCAATCATACATGGTTTCCCGTCGTAATACATAACACAGGTGCCTGCATCATTGTGGTTATGGCTTTCTGCGTTAAACCCGCCTTTAGCTGCAAAGAAGAAACCCATAAAACTGCCTTCTTTATCACGGGCACCGGCAATCTCAGTCTCAGGAAACCAGAAATCAGCGACCAGGGCTTCATTGGCTTCCGCTGAGGTGATTTCAGGTAAAAGAACAAGATTTTTGATCTGATCACATATTTTGCCTGAAAAACTATGCTGTCCCCATTTGTTAAGTTGTGCAAGATAAGCGCCAAAATGTTGCATCACAGGGTCCTCAATTGCTTTCCCATAAAGATAAACTGATGCCGGATTTCCTCCTGTGGTGGCATCGGCATCAGCAAAATTAATAAAGTAAGGAGCATGAATATTGACTTTGTAAAAGTACTTTCCAATATTCTGAACAAGCTGGTTATCGTATACATCAAACTTGCCGCCGGTAACATCTTTCAGTATTGCAAGACTCTGATATAACAAAGCACCTGCGGCTCCCCAATATGAAGGTCCCTCATCACATCCGCCGTCATCATAATAACCGTTAAGAAATTTATCCAGAGAATTAATTATTTTTTGTACCTGTGCCACCTTTCGCCCCGGATCATCTTCAGTTAGAAGAAAAACATTAAGCATATTATAGTTAACCCACGGATTCCAGTTATTTGGGCGTCCTCCCCTGAAACCCATATATCCAAAATCGGTTCTTTTAAAATAGGGGTTCAAAGCTTTATTGGTTATTTCCTGTTTTAATCTGCCGGAAATAAGGGGATGGACTTTATCAAATTCATCTTTAAACAGATACAAAGTCCATGAAAGGTCGCTGGCTATTTCACCAACACCCAGATCGACTGTTGGTTCGTTTATATCAGGCAAACCGCCTTGTGCTTTCTGGAAATAGAGATGTGCTGACCATCCCCACCATGTCTGTTCACTATAATACCATACTGCATTTATAATCTGATCAATAAACCTGCCTTTGCCTTCAATAAGTTCACCCATAACGAGTGAATTAAGTGCCCTGCTGGGGGCAGAATAGGCACTCTGTCTGCGATCACCTGACCTTATGAACTCAAGATAATCGGTGGCCTTTACCACAGGCCAGTTATAGTCAAGATAACCTTCTGCACGTTTGATATACTCATTCCGAAGATTAGATGGAACACTCTCCCAGAAAGACCGGTTACTGTAATCAGGCAGTCTGTTCCACGAGTCATCAGTTATGAGCGTGTTCGGCAGATTGATATTGTTAGCTTCGGCAGCAAGTATATTTCGTTCTTTTATCTGGGCACCTGCTTCAGCACTTGCAATAAGCAAAAGAATGGAAATCAGACAGCTGCCTGATTTGAAGATCCTCAGAGAATAGTAAAATTGTTTCATGACCAAATAATTTTTATCAAACTTACATAAAAAAACAATGATGACTCTCTTTGGTTTTAATATCATACAAGCTGCAACCTGCAATCTATAAATAGCATTAAGTATTAATAATGTACTTTTGCATTCAAATAATATATTTTCAGGAAATCATAACAATGGACTCTCTTTTCAGAAAAATCGATGACAGGCTTGAATGTCTTTTATGCCCGCATTATTGCAAGCTGACTAAAGGGAAGACAGGAATCTGTGGTGTTAGAAAAAACACAGGTGAAAAAATTGAATTGCTTACTTATGGAGTAATATCGGGATATGCCCTTGACCCTATAGAAAAGAAACCTCTTTACCACTTCTTTCCCGGAAATAATATCCTGTCAATTGGCTCATATGGTTGCAACATGAGATGCGATTTCTGCCAGAACTGGCATATTTCACAAAAGAAAATGGAAAGTTTCAGAGCCGAAATAAAGCCGGATCAGCTTCTGAAAGAGGCAATACATGCCTACAAAAATATCGGATTAGCTTTTACATACAACGAACCTTTGATCTGGTTTGAATTTATCAAAGATACAGCACTTCTGATCAGGCAAGCAGGCTTATGCACCGCTATGGTCAGTAACGGTTACATTAATAAAGAACCTCTCAATGAGCTGATACAGTTCATCGATGCTTTTAACATTGATCTTAAAGCATTTAATAACGATTTCTATAAAAGACTTACAGGAGCTGATCTGGAGCCGGTAAAGAACACACTTAAACAGATAGCAAAATCGGGACGACATCTCGAGATTACCACCCTTATCATACCAGGGCGCAATGATGACGAAAATGAGATGGCACGTGAGTCAGAATGGATTGCTGATGAACTGGGAAAAGCTACACCTTTTCATCTGAGCAGATATTTCCCCATGTATAAAAGAAATGATCCTGCAACTCCAAGGGAAACACTTGAAAGACTTTCAGAGACTGCTTCAAAATATCTTGATTATGTTTATATAGGAAACACTGTTTCTGAGAAAGGACAGAATACAAAATGCAGTAAGTGCGGAACAATTGTTACAACAAGATCGGGATATAATACAAGGACCATGAACCTGGACAGCGAAGGAAGATGTAAAGTCTGTAAAACGTTGATTTATGAATATTTTACTTTTTCTGCTTCGACAGAGCACTAAGTCTTTCGAATAGTTTGTCAACTCCTATGTAAAGATCTCTTTTAACAAGTCGATAATGCGATTTAACTGCCTTGTGATCATCATTCTTTAAAGGATGATTTATCCTGGTGATAAGATCGTTTCGTAAACTTACTGCATCTGATATTATTTCTGATACTTCATCCGCATTGTCATCAAAGTGAACACCACCATAAACAAAACAGTCCGATATTAATTCAAATATCAGATTATCAACATCTTTCTTAAGTTCTCTAACACTTGCCATATATTGAAAATAAATGGTAAATATACAAAGATAGTAAAATGTGTTATCTCCATATTAATCAGCATCATTATCTGAAAGAAACCGACGGATGCTCTCCTCTGATTTAACCATGTAAAGTTGTCTTAATCGCTCAATGAGTGGAAGCCTCACATTGAAATAAATATTATCGATGCAATAAAACTGCAGTACCATAGGCGATGTACCTGTCATAAAAACGGCATCATACGAAGCAATATCATCAACATGAACACTTTCAAAATCAACCTTTATACTGTTTTCTCCGCAAATTTCAAGAATATGTTTACGAGTAATCCCATTAAGAATTTTATTATCCGGTGATGTAACAAGAGTTTCTCCCCTAACAAAAAAAATATTTGAACGGCTTCCTTCTGTAATACAGTTATGTTCATTAACCAGAAGAGCCTCGTAACCTCCTTCCAAAATAAGTTTGTGATATATTGATGACCTCAGTTTATGATTAATCACCTTTGATTCAGGATCTTTCCGTTCAGCATAATAAAGGATGCCCTTAACACCTTTCTTATATTGCTCCTCAGAAGGATAAATTGGTTCAATAAAATACACCAGGTAATTGCAGGTTTCATTATTGTAATTAAACACTATTTTCAGGTTTGTTTCCTTTCTTTTTTCAGCTTTTGTAAGCTTAATTATATCTTGCCGGAGAGTCCTGTTATCTGCCAGCATCTCTTTTCGTTGATGCCTGGCACTACTTTCGAGGCGTTCCATATGATCATGAAAAAAAACCGGATTACCTTTCACCATTCGAATGACCTCATAAACAGAATCACCATCATAAATAAGTGAATTATCAAAATGTTCTGCAGGATATAATTCCCCGTTCAGGACAAATTTTCTTCCGTAACATTCATTCATAATAATTTCTTTTATAAAACAAAATTACAAACAATAAGAGACTCTGCCAGTAATTCTGATTATATTCGTACTCATGATTGTACTGAATTTCTAAGTTCATGTATGCCATTGTCGATATTGAGACTACCGGTGGGAGAACACGACTGGAAAAGATAACTGAAATTGCCATTTACCAGCATGACGGAGAAAAGATAACCGGGGAGTTTGTTTCACTTGTTAATCCTGAAAGAAATATTCCGTATTTCATCACAAACCTTACAGGAATAACTAACGAGATGGTAGAGAATGCTCCGAAGTTTTATGAAATAGCCAGGAACATCATTGAACTCACAGAAGAAAGAATATTTGTAGCCCATAATGCCAAGTTCGATTATTCATTTATCAGACAGGAGTTTAAATCGCTTGGTTTCAATTTCAGAAGAAGTGTTATTGATACAGTAACACTGTGCAGGAAATTTTTCCCGGGTCACCGGTCGTACAGCCTCGGGAACATCTGCAGAGATCTCTGCATCCCCATAAACGGAAGACACAGGGCATCAGGCGATGCTCTAGCTACAGCAAGTTTATTTAAAATGCTGATTGCAAAAGATTTCGAGATTAGTGGAAAAAAATCGAGTCTTCTTATTAACACAAAGATTTCTAAGCTCAATCCTAAACTTGACCCTGCAAAGATTAATGAAATACCTGAAGAACCTGGTATTTATTATTTCTACAACGAAGAGGGAGACCTTATCTACATAGGTAAGAGCAGAAATCTCCACCAAAGAGTATGTACTCATCTTTCGAATAATTCTTCAAATCGTACGATGGAAATGCGTGATATGATTGCAGATGTTGACTGGGAAGTAACAGGTAGTGAACTTATTGCGTTTCTAAAGGAGTCAGTCGAGATTAAAACAAACAAACCGGTTTATAACCGTTTGCAGCGAAGAACCAGTTTCCGGTGGGGTATTTTTTGTTTCACAGATCCTCACGGGTATATCAACTTCCGGTACGGTCAGATCAACAAAGACAAATCCCCGCTATCTGTTTTTACTTCAAAAGAGAGTGCAAAATCTAAACTTGCCTCACTGGTCGAACAATTTTGTCTTTGTCAGAAACTTGCCGGCCTGTACGATACAGATGGCGCATGTTTCCAGTACAATGTAGGCATATGCAGGGGTGCATGCTGCGGAACTGAACCACCCGATGAATATAATGAACGTGCAAAAAAAGCGTCTGAAGAATTCATATTTACCCGTCGTAACTTCTTTATTATCGACAAAGGAAGATGCGAAGAAGAAAGAAGTGCTGTAAAGATCATCAACGGCAGATATGCCGGTTACGGGTATTTCAACATTAATGAAATGGGATTTGGACTTACTGCAATCCACGATTGCATTAGATCCGCAGATGAAAACCGTGATGTACATATTATCCTTAAACAGTACATGAAAAGGTATAAAGTAGAAAAGATAGTAGAATTCTGAAATAATCTATTTTTGCAGAAGAACTTAATAATCAAAAATATGACTGTTTTCACGCGAACAACAAAAAACCTGATATTAAAAATTGATGAATTCTTTGATAATATTGAACTTGGTCTGCTGGTCTTCAAAGAAGGAATAAAATCGTATCTACTGAATGATATGGAGGCATTTGCAATCCATATTCAGAAGATCGAATCACTGGAAAGCAATGCGGATAGACTACAGCGATCCATTGAAAATGAAATGATTACTCATTCTATATTACCTCAGCACAGAGCTGAAGTAAGTTCGCTTATCGAAGAGCTTGATGAAATTATTGATTCCATGAAAGGTTCATTGAATGAATTTAACATTGAAATGCCGGATATCCCGTCGTCATTGAATAATAACCTCATTAATATAACTGAATTTTCCGTTTCTGCTGCTGAGGAATTGATTCCTGCAGCAAGGGCATATTTTAAATCCCCTCATACCGTCAGGGAAAAACTACTTAAGGTCTATTATTATGAAAGTGAGACAGATACGTTTTCCAGAAGTACCAGAAAAATAATATTTCAGGACATGAAAGAGCTTGATCTGGCTCATAAAGCTCATCTGAGGTACATTATCCATCATATCGAAAGAATATCTGATCTTGCACAGGAGGCTGCGGATCTTCTTTCGGCAATGGCGATAAAAATAGTAATGTGAATTGGGTGCTATGATTCTTTTCTTCCTGACAAGTGGCCTCTTTCTCGGCTGGTCCCTCGGGGCGAACGATGCTTCAAATATTTTTGGGTCTGCTGTCTGTTCACGTATAGTGACCTTCAGAAAGGCGGCAGTCATTGCATCGGTTTTTGTGATTCTTGGTGCTGTCATTCAGGGAGGAGGTACTTCACAAACACTGGGGAAACTGGGATCTGTTAATGCCCTTGGGGGATCATTCACCTTGGCACTTGTTTCAGCCGTTACTGTATATATAATGACCAAGTTTGCCCTCCCTGTATCTACTACACAGGCTATTGTAGGAGCTATCATCGGATGGAATTTTTTCACAGGCAATCAAACCGATGGTAAAACCCTTACACAGATTGTCTTAACATGGATCTCAGGACCAGTTATTGGTGCAGCTTTTGCCATTCTTTTATTTATGGTTCTAAGGCGATTTAAAAGATCAGCTCAGATCCATCTTATCAGATTTGAATCGTATATCAGAAACGGACTTATTGTAGTTGGTGCTTTTGGTGCTTACAGTCTTGGTGCCAATAATATTGCCAATGTTATGGGTGTTTTTGTGCCTGCATTCAACCTGCAGGAAATAGATATTGGATTGTTTTCCCTTTCATCCAGTCAGCAGTTGTTCCTTCTTGGAGGACTGGCAATTGCCTTCGGTATAATAACTTACTCGAAGAGAGTAATGGAAACCGTAGGGAGCAGCATTATTGAACTCTCATCCGAAGCTGCACTGGTAGTTGTTCTGGCTCAGGCACTTGTTCTGTTCATTTTTTCTTCATCAGGCCTCTCTTCAATATTAACCTCCATCGGACTGCCGCCAATCCCCATGGTTCCTATTTCCAGTTCACAGGTTATTATCGGCTGTGTGATCGGTATAGGATTGTACAAGGGAGCAAGAAATATCAATTTCAAAATACTGGGTGAGATTGCTGGCGGATGGCTTGCAACACCTGTCTTGTCAGGATTGCTAACATTCTTCTCTTTATTTTTTATGAAAAATATTTTCAGTTTGAATGTAGGCTATAAAACTGATACACGTGCACCAGATGATCTTAATAACATTATTGCTACAGGGGCAGCATCGGATATGTCTGATATCATTAAATATCTGCTTCTCGGGTTGCTGATTACCGGAACACTGGTAATTATCTTTTTTTATTTTCTTGACAGGAAAAAGCAATTTGAACTCCGTAAATCAGAGGAGAAGTTCTGGAAGAATATAAAGTAAGGGCGACGGGCTTCAGGCTTCAGGCGAAAGGCGGCAGGAAAAAGGTTGCAAGTTGCATGTTGTGGGGAACACTATTTTTTCTCTAATATCAGAAGCAGATCACTTTCATAGGGAGAAGTAACTGTAATAATTGTTCCGTCGTCGATAGCTTTACCGTTTGAATATTCATTTCTTACGGGGTCGAACCAACGTACATTGTAAGTTGCATCCTGAGGCTTTCTGATCTTTACCTGTAATTTTACAGGCAGATATAAAAGGATGGTGTTATTGTCCAAGGATTTCACTACAGAAACAAATTTGTTATAGGTTTCATTTCCAAGCTGTTCAACAAGTAATTCCTGTGCCGGGTACAGATTCCACCACTCAAATCTCCTAATAAATCCTGCCATATAGCCCATCTGAATCGAACCGGGCAGATTAATACTTACATCCCATGGAGAAGTCCATGGTGCATCTGAATGATTCAGGATCTTTTCTCCCGGTCGCAACCATGGCCAAATACCGTTTGCCCCATAAGTTATCCCGGCTATTGGTGTTGCAAAAAGACTCCAGTAGCAAGCGTTGCGAATATCCTTATCTGTTATTGTTGTTCGTATCTCTTCGTAGTTAGGTTCAAGGTTAATTAATGGACGGGCCGGCAGTTTTTGCCATTTCATTGCATCAGATCCCTGAGCCGAAAGAGTAATAACTATGGAAAATTGTAACAAGGCAGAGAAGATATTCCTTCTTATAGATGCAATTTTCATTTGATTGAAGTTTATCGTTTTGCTGTTACTAAGTTAATCTAAAGTAGAATTTCTACGGTGTTTTTATGAAATTAATGTAAATTGTTTTTTATGATTTTTCAGTAACGGGCAACGGGCCACATGCGACACGCTTTGCAACCATTCTGTTGGCACTCTAATTGAGATGTTTCCGGTTTGTCTTTCAGGTCTGATGGAATGGACAAAATCTCCCAACCGCTGGATGAGGCGGGCTGCTGCTGTTTCACTTATAGTACTTGCCAGAAAAATTAAAATCCCTGGCAATGGCAAAATAGAATTTTCACTTTATTAACTTTGTAATCTAAATGATAAAAATAATGAAAGGACTATTTTCTGTAATACTTATCTTCTGTCTCCCTGTCTTATCTTTTCCCCAGGACAGGATCACAGGGAGGGATTTTGCTACCAGGTCGGAGGTGATTGCACGTGATGGTATGGCGGCAACCAGTCAGCCTCTGGCGACGCAGGTAGCGATTGATATTCTGAAAAAAGGAGGCAATGCCATTGATGCTGCCATAGCTGCAAATGCAGTACTTGGTCTGGTTGAGCCAACAGGATGTGGTATTGGAGGGGATCTTTTTGCATTAATATGGAGTGCTGACAAAGAAAAACTGTATGGTTTGAATGCCAGTGGAAGTTCACCGCGTTCATTACGGCTTGAATATTTTAAGACTAACGGATACGAATTCATTCCTTCGCGCGGGCCACTTCCTGTATCTGTGCCCGGATGTGTTGACGGATGGTACGAGATGCATGAATTGTTCGGACGTCTTCCAATGAAAGATGTTCTTCAGCCGGCAATTAACTATGCCCAAAATGGATTTCCCGTTAGTGAAGTCATTGCCTACTCTCTTAATCAGGGGACTCAGGTTCTGAAAAATTATCCAAATGTAAAAGAGACCTATATGCCCGGAGGTAAGGCTCCTGCAAAAGGAGAAATTTTCCGAAATCCCGATCTTGCAAATACCCTCGAAAAAATTGTAAAAGGTGGCAGGAATGAATTCTACAGGGGGAGTATTGCAAAAACTATTGCTGCTTTCATGAAATCACAGGGAGGTTTCCTGACATATGATGATATGGCACGTCACCATTCAGAATGGGTTGAACCGGTCAGCACCAGCTACCGGGAATATGATGTCTGGGAACTGCCCCCGAACGGTCAGGGTATTGCTGCTCTTCAGATCCTTAATATCCTTGAAGGTTATGATATCGCTTCCATGGGCCTTTATTCAGCCGAATATATTCATCTTTTTACTGAAGCCAAAAAGCTTGCTTTTGAAGATCGTGCAAAATATTATGCAGATCCAAGATTTAGTGAAGTACCAGTAAATCAACTTATTTCAAAAAAATATGCTGTGGAACGCCGTAAGCTTATTAATCATGAAAGAGCTGCAAGAATATATAACGCCGGCAAAATTGAAGCAGGAAATACAATTTACCTTACAGTTGCTGACAGATTCGGTAATATGGTATCGCTTATTCAGAGCAACTACAGGGGCCTGGGTTCAGGAATGTGCCCCACTGGTCTGGGCTTCATACTTCAGGACAGAGGCGAACTGTTCAGTCTGGCTGAAGGACATGCAAATGTTTATGCACCCGGCAAAAGACCATTTCACACAATAATACCGGGCTTCATTACAAAAAACGGCAAACCATGGATCAGCTTTGGTGTCATGGGAGGTGATATGCAGCCACAGGGCCATGCTCAGATAGTAGTCAATCTTATAGATTTTGGCATGAACCTCCAGGAAGCAGGTGATGCTCCAAGGATCTATCACACCGGATCCTCAGAGCCAACAGGTGAACAGATGACAAATGGCGGAACACTGCATCTTGAGAGCGGATTCCGATGGGAAGTTATACAGAAGCTCTTATCCATGGGTCACAGGATCCAGTGGAACCTTGGTGGTTATGGAGGTTACCAGGCTATTATGTGGGATGATAAGAACAAGGTGTGGTATGGTGCGTCGGAATCAAGAAAAGATGGTCAGGCAGCGGGGTATTAAAGGCACAGGGCTGAGGGCTGAGGGCTGAGGGCTCCAGCCTACGTTAACGCTTCTGCCTTCCGTCATCGAAGTCCCGATTTATCGGATGAAGATGACTAGCAAAGCAGGGCTTGAAGAGTTGAGCAAATAACTTAAAAATCTCGAAATGATAGTTAACAGATATCACAAGTGTCTGTTTATGACAAACATAATCAGAAGTTTTATCCTGACGAGCCTGCCTCTCTCCATCTTCTCACAGACGGAAAAGATCCAGGCGCACGATCCTGTTATGATCAAACAGGCAGATTCCTATTACCTTTTCGTTTCATTTGATTTCTGTTGCAGGGGGATTGAAAGCAACTATAAGGTGATGGTTGGCAGATCAGAAAATATTACAGGTCCCTATGTCGATAAAAATGGTGTTAAAATGATCTTTGGCGGAGGAACGCCGATTCTTACGGGAAATAAAGAATGGCCTGGTGTCGGGCACAATGCTGTTTGTTCATTCGATGGAGAGGATTATATCATCTATCACGGCTATGATGCTAAAGACCAGGGTAAATTAAAGCTACTGATAGAAAAGCTGACCTGGGATGGCGATGGATGGCCACTGGTTCGAAAGTAACAGGATTTGGTAATCTTTAATAAAAGATATAATAAATAAGACAGAACAATCGATAACTAAAAAATATTAATATGAACTCCAAATTTATTAAACTCCGGATGCTATTTATTCTTATAACAGCTTGTTTCTCAACTACCTTATTATCACAGAATGCCAGGATAAAGATCGATATTGATCGAACCATAGGGCAGGTTGATAAAAACCTGTTTGGCAATTTTGTGGAACATCTTGGCAGGTGCGTTTATGGTGGTATCTATGAGCCGAGCTCAACCTTATCAGATGAACAGGGTTTTCGTAAAGATGTGCTCGAAGCAGTTAAAGGACTTAATGTCGCACTTGTAAGGTATCCGGGAGGCAACTTTGTATCAAATTACCACTGGATAGATGGCGTAGGTCCGAAAGAGGCCAGAGTACCGAGGATGGAGCTGGCATGGGCAAGACTTGAACCCAATACTTTCGGAACCAATGAGTTCATTCAGTTCTGCAGAAAAGTGGGCACTGAACCTTATTTTTCAGTAAATATGGGCACAGGGACCATAGAAGAGGCACAGCGCTGGGTTGAATACTGTAATGTAAAGGGAGGGCCATATTATGCTGAGCTTCGTAAAAAGCACGGATTCCAGGAACCATACAATATAAAATACTGGAGCCTTGGCAATGAGATGGACGGTTTCTGGCAGATGGGTCACCTTAGTGCAGAGGATTACTGTAAAAAAGCACGTGAGGCTGCCAAGCTGATGAGACTTACATCACCTGATATAAAGCTGATTGCTGCCGGTTCATCTAACTACCGACCCAATGCCGATCCTGATGAATGGAACAGTACTATTTTACGTGAATTACGCGATGTGACAGATTATATTGCACTCCACATATATGTAGGAAATCCTGATGATAACTATTATAACTTTCTTTCTACTCCTCTGGTATGTGAACAGCGGACAAAGCTGGTAAAAGGAATGATCTGTGAGGAGATGTCGAAAGCCGATCGTGGCGGACGTGATCCTGTCTATATTGCCTGGGATGAGTACAATGTATGGTATCGTGCACGTACAGATGAATCCATGAAAGGGACCAGGGCACTTGAGGAACCATACAACCTTGAGGATGCACTCGTTATAGCCGGATTTCTCAACGTATTTGTTCGCAATGCCGACATTGTAAAAATGGCTAACATGGCACAACTTGTGAATGTGATCGCACCCATCTGGGCTGAAAAGAACGGCATATTCAAACAGACTATTTATTACCCTCTTGCCCTGTTTGCCAATAATGTAAAAGGGACTTCGCTGGATGTTTTTGTCGATTGTGATACCTACGATACTGATGAATTCTATATCGGGCTCGGTGAGAGCCAAACGAAACAGACCAATGTTCCCTACCTCGATATATCAGCAACATATAGCAACGGTGAAGTTGTTATATGTGTTGTGAACAGGAACAAAGAGAAAGCTATCACTACCGATATCCTGTGCCAGACAGGTGAATTTACAGGACCTTTCAGTGTATTCGAGGTCAATGGTCCGGATGTGAAAGCGATAAATAATTTTGATAAGGAAAATGTGAAAACGATTGCAAAGGCTGATATTAAGCCAAGAGGAAACAAAATAACCTATTCCTTCCCGGCTCATTCATTTACAATGATAAAGGGGCAGATAAAATAAATATATTCTCAATCCAGACACTGTTTAGTAGAAATAGTTAAAAAATTAAATAAAGATTTATTAACTGCGTGTAATCCGTGGTTAAAGCATTCCAGAGGTTTAACATCTATCATTAAACAATGTCCCATTCCGGATACTGCATTGCTGAATTCATGAAACAATCGTACAATATTGTATTTTAATTGCATCTTTGTACTATATTTTAGTTTTGATTATATCAAAATATTCTGATGAATACTATCAAACTAGAAAAAGGAATTATCCATCTTTTACTCCCTTTCCGTCTATGCTCGAAATGGGCTCCTGAAAAAAACAGTTCAGAAAATGATTTGTGGACAAAAACCGATGAAGATATTCCAAGACTTGATTTTCTGCTTGAGCATGTAAAAGATTTTTTTACCAGGAACTCCAGGACTGAACTGGAAGATGAAGCAGCCTGCATTATCATGAAATTGAATATCCGGGCCCTCCCGGTAAAAATGTTTAATAATAAGGTTTTCTGGCTGAGCAACAAATCTTTCGATAGCCATCAGAATGCAAAAAACCTGCTTAAATTTCCTGTTTATATCGATCCCGGATCTTTCAGACTGATAATACACCCCTTTACCAGTGTTGCTATTTTACTTTACAGTATAGAGTTAGTAAAATCGGGTAAAAATAACGAACTACCCAATCTGGGTGATTTCATTCAGATGAATTACCTTATCCGTTTGTTCAACAGGCATGATGAAGCATATTTAATATCACAGAATGAAAGAATTGAAGAACGAAGCAAGGCTATCCAACTGACAGAAGGTAAAAGCTCCGATATGTTCAGAAAAGATGAACCGGATAATATGGAACAAAGGGGCTGGAGACCCAGGCATTTAATAAACTATCTTCTATTTGACCTGAACAATGCTTACAAGGTTGAATTCTTCGATCATTACCACTTTTCTCCTGTCTGCTATGTACAACCTGCAGAAGAGATAACAGATGAAGAGCTGGTTCATCGTACATTGTTTTTTTTGAGAAAGGTGTATGATTTTGATTATACTCCGGCCACAACTATCCTGCAACGTGAAGCAGAGCTTTTTCACCCTTACAAACAGATTTATTATTCATCGAGTCTTGAGGGCGCTGTAGTGCTTAATAACTGCAATCCGTCAGATCCTGAATTCATCAGAACATTTTTCTTTACTTCATTCCAGAAGAGCTTATGGCTTACAATTCTTGGTTTCTTACAGCGGTCAATATTCCTCCAGCTTATGAAAGAAGTATCTGATATTGATCCGGATGATCAGCAAAAAGTGAAAGAGTATCTAAAGAGATATACCAATTTATCATTAAAAGCGATCTTTTCCAAAGTATCAGTATATCACCAGCACAATGATTATTATGATCTGATAACTCATAACCTTCAGATAGTAGAGTTACAGACAGAGCTGAAAGAAGAATTACATGAATTGAATAACCTGCAGCGTCAGTTCCATGAAGATGAGGTGGAAAGGTATGAGGAGATTGAAAAACAGTATGACAAGAAACTCAATGTTATACTGTTTGTTCTTTCAGTCTTTGGCTTGACCGAGATAACCTATTCAGTTATTGGAGCTACATCAATGTCGCTTATTCAGCATGCACTGGCAATCGGGATCCCCGTAATTCTTGGAATTGTCTTCTGGCAGGTTTTATCGTACAGGAAGAAATAGAGGTGCTGGGTGCTGGGTACTGGGTACCGGGTGCTGGGTGTTGGGTGCTGGGTCTATTTACCTACAACAAGCAACAATCCCTACCCCACATTCAGCAGCATTTCTTCCTCAACTTCTGTAACTTCAATAACCTTAGTTGTGCCTCCGGTCTCCAGATTTATTCCATGAGGTATATTTGTCTGCCAGGATCCTCCTGTAAAATCAGGTACATCAATTGATTGTGATCTGTTTGCAACAGACCATTCGCTCAGAGGAGCAATTGAACTCCAGAGTGCACCATCATAAACATCCTGATCGAGAGGTAATCCATTCCTGAGACAATCAATCATTCTCCAGTCCATAATGAAGTCCATACCTCCGTGTCCGCCAACTCTCCTGGCCATTTCACCTACTCTTTTCACAATTTCAGGAGTGTATGTGTCGGTTATTTCCTTCATTTCTTCACCTCTCACCCATCTCTCTCCCAATGCAATAAGCTGGTTCGGATATTTCCGCGCCATACCATCTGTACCCTTTACGAGGTGAATTCTTGAATAGGGCTGAGTGGAGGATACATCATGCTGAATCATTATAGTTCTTCCCAAAGCTGTTTTAACAATTGTTGTGTTTATATTACCCCTGAAACTGGCATCTTTCCATTGTCCAAAGAATGAATCCTGCGTAACCATTTCCTTCTCTTTTAGTCCCATAGTAAAATCATTTGAAGACATTGAGGTTAGATATTCCAGCTTATCCCCCCTGTTTATTTTCATTGTCTGGCATATTGGACCAAGACCATGTGTTGGATATAGATTCCCATTCCTGGAGGCGTTTTCACGTAGGCGCCACATATCGGTATATCCGCCATCACTCTGTCGTGAGTCGTCTGGCTTGGCGAAATTCATATTCAAAAGGTTATGAATATATGCACCCTCACCATGAACAATATCGCCAAACAGTCCATTCCGGGCCATATTGAGTGTGAGAAGCTCAAAAAAATCGTAGCAACAGTTTTCAAGCATCATACAATGCTTCTTTGTCTTTTCAGAGGTTTCAACAAGTTGCCATGCTTCATCGATAGTACGGGCTATAGGTACTTCAGATACAACATGCTTCCCATTTTCCATAGCATGAACTGCCATTGTTGTATGCCACACCCATGGAGTGCAGATATAAATCAGATCAAGGTCGGGCATTTCAACCAGGTTTTTCCATGCATTTTCATCACCATAAAATTCCTGAGCATCTGGCCTGCCTATTCTTTCGAGATATCGCTGCGACCCTTCCACAGCTACCTGCCTGAGGTCACCCAACGCTCTGATATCAACTCCTTCAATATATGATAGACGTTGTACTGCTCCGCTTCCCCTGTTACCAAGTCCAACAAAACCAACACGGACAAGAGGAAGAGCCGGAGCTGAATAGCCCGACATATTAAACGTCTGAGTATGTGTTCTTTTTACTGATTCCAGGATCATGGCCAGGTTTGATTCAGGTTGTCTGGGTTTACAACCGGAGATAAATCCTCCGGTAAAGGCACCTGCTCCTGCTATTGTTGCTGTTTTTAAGAAATCACGACGGTTGCTTTTCATAATAAAAAAATATTCAGATTAATTTCTATTTGTTCAAAATTCATTGCAAAATAATACTTTATTTGAAATTATGTACTCACTTATGCCAAAACAAAAAACTCTGTTAAGCTCTGTAACTCTTCTATGGATCTCTCTACAATAATAAATTCACAGTTGTACACTTGTTTTTCTTCATTCAATACTTGTACTTCCTTTTGAAAAGCCATATACCTATAAAGAAATAAACAGATGCCATCGCAAATATCCATATAAGTTCGAATGAAATATCAGAAAAGGTGGAGTTGTAGTTCAGTATTTTATTAATTGCTGTTGTGGCAGTTGCCGTTGGAAGAATATCATTCAGATAAAGCTGATTCCCTGCCAGATTAAAAAGATTTATTTTTGGTAAAGGCATAAAACAATCGGAAAAGAACACCAGGATGAAGAACGGGAAACACCCTAGTGTAAGCAATCCAAACATTGTTCTGATAAAACATGCGGTTATAATGCTTATACTTATCACTGAGAAACAGGTCACTGCACCAACAATGAAAAGCAGAGGTATCGAACCGGATGTTTCATATCCTGCTGAAAAGGCTGAAAAAAGCGTTAAAAGAAGACAGATCAATCCAATAATAATCTGATTCATAGTCAGGGCAGTCATGAATTCTGCTGATGTAAGTTTCGACAGAGTAAGTCTGGTAATGGTATCCTTTTCGACTTCTCTTACAATTGAGGCTCCGGCAGTAAAAAGCATCATTATAATTGACAGAACCAGCATTGCCGGAACATATAAATCAAACTCATCCAGCATCTTTCCCCTGCCTGCGAACTCATAATTCATATTCATCGGCAGCTCGATTCCCGTCTTAGTACCCAGGTAGCTATATGTCAGATAATCAATAAATGAAGCTGCAGTCATATATTTAACATTAGCCTGATCGCCAAAACTTGTCAGAGGAGAAATAAATCCGGTTTCTGCTACTAAAAAAGTCCTGAACGATTCGGAGAAATCATCGGGAATTGTTACAAACAGATCCGCATCCCTGTTCTTAATCATCTTCTTTGCGGTTGAAGTGTCATAAACCAATTGGATTTTCAAAAAAGGCTGACCTTCATCCGTTTTCATTTTACCCCATTCTCCGATAAGTTCTTTTGAAAATATCCCAGGATCATTATTCATTACCACCACACTGTAAAATGATATTTTGGGATTCCCCATGTACATATACATCAGGTAAACAAAGAAGGGAGCGAATATAATAGCCAGGATCAGTATTTTCCAATCCCGGAGGTTTTCCTTAAATGTTTTTATGAAGCAGGATAATACTTTCATTCCCTTAAGCTCCTCCCTGTGAGACTGATAAAGATATCCTCCAGACTGCTTTTTCTCAGCCGTATATTGTCTACCTTAATATTATGTTCCCTTACAACTCCCAGTATACTTTCAAGTGCCGGTATGGGATCATTAATACTAATAGACAACCTGTTTGCAGATATAGTCATGTTGAATGTCACTCCGGGGTCAAGAAAAGATAAAAATTTGTTGTGAGCAGATGGATTTATATCTACTTCAATTAAATCCCCGCACCCGCTTATTTTTTTTATTTCATCTGCCACTATACCTGTTATACAACCATAAGATCACATTATATCCCTTTCACCCTTTTGCAATATACCTGATCAGTGTACCGAATTTTGGTCTTTTCCCCTGAAGAATTATCGTGGAACGGAAAATGCGGGCTCCTGCCCAGACACAAAAGACCGTGAATAATATTACTCCGATAAGACCAACTATCGGTTGCCATAAAGGAATTGTAACTGACGTTGATTGCCTCAGGAGCATCAGCATTGGTGTCCAAAGGGGAAATAAGGAGCATCCCGTTGCCATCTTTCCCAGAGGATTCAATATTACAGGCATCATTAAAAACAACGGTATAATTATAGGTAACATAGCAGGAAACTGCATTGCCTGTGCATCCTTTGAATCGTTACAGGTTGCTCCGAGAGCAGCCATTATTGATCCTATCATAATGATATTCAGTACCATATATATAAAAAACCAGTGGATCACATGATATGGTATTAATTCGTTCAAATTCATCCGGCTCAGAGTAAACACTGCCCCTGCCACGTAGATTGCTGACGTAGTGAGTGAAACACCCAGGCTCCCAATGATTTTACCTATCATAAACTGTTCCGGTGTAACTGAGCCCAGAAGCACTTCTGCAATTCTTTCAGTCTTCTCCTCCATAACCGCTGTAAGGAGAGGAATTGCTGACATCATCAGCATCATAAACATCAGAAGAAGGAGTACATAGGGTACGAGGATTGTTTGTAACTCGCTGCTCTTGCGGGCATCAATTATCGCCCCGGTCTTGGTATCAATATTAAGTAATCCCAGTCCTTCAACATTAATCCAGTAGAACAGATCCGTCACTTTATCCTGGTCAACTCCAAGTTCAAGTATTCTTATTTCCCTTATTCTATTGTTAATGATATTACTAAACCAGCTTCTGTTGTTATCCAGAGCTGCATTTTCAGCAAAATAAAAGATCCCTGACTGTGCCCCTCCCGGCTGCGGATGGATAATATCTGATCCTATCTGGATAAACGCATGTAATTCCTTCTTTCTCACCCTGTCGCTGAGGTCAAGTTTCTGCTGGTTCATTTCAGAACTGTCAGGCCTTATGAACTCAAAAAAAATTGCAGGTGCAATTTGTTCACCCTTCTCATTAAAGATTTCATTTCTATTCCTGTTTTCCACCGCACTTGCAAGGTAATCTTCGAAAAGACCGGAATGATCGATGACAGCAATCCGTTTATCATCAAGGTCCACTTTATCTTTAAACAGGGTAAACACCAGGAGCCCGCCACCCATGAACAGCGGAAGCAATATTAGTGCAAGAATGAATCCCTTGGTTCTGACAGCAGCACGGTACTCACGTTTGGCTATTATAAGAGCTTTGTTCATTGTTTTCAGTTTTTTCAGGTCTGGCAATCCGGATAAAAATATCATTAAGTGAAGGAGAAGCAATTTCAAATTTCATAACCCTGGTTCTGGCCATAATGGCTGCCAGAATTTGCTGGTTATCAGCTTTATTGTTCATCCGTATTTCCTGCATTAATCCAAAATCATTGATCTTCTCAATACCTGGTATGCCATCCAGAACAGATACTCCACCCTCTGAATGAATGAGTATTGTATCCTGACCATATTTTTTCTGAATAGATTCCAGTGTTCCATCGAGGATTTTTCTCCCCTTGTAGATCATAAATATGAAATCACACATTTTTTCAGCCACTGCCATATCATGGGTACTGAAAAGAACAGTAGCACCCTGTTGCCTCAGATCCAATATTACTTCTTTGATTATTTCGGCATTGACAGGATCAAGACCACTGAACGGCTCATCGAGAATGATAATATCAGGCCTGTTAATTATGGCAATAATAAACTGCAGCTTCTGACTCATTCCCTTACTGAGGGTTTCAGCTTTCTTACCGGCCCACTTTGTCAGATCAAACTTTTCAAGCCAGAAATCAGCCTCTCTGGCTGGTTTTGGCACATTTTTTAACTCGCCATAGAAGCTTACAAGCTCTTTCACTTTCATTTTCCTGTAGAGACCTCTTTCCTCAGGAAGATAGCCTATACTGTCGAGATGGCTTCCAATATGCTCTCTGCCAAAGATACGTATCAATCCATTATCGGGATACAGAATATTCATTATCATCCTTATTGTAGTTGTCTTTCCCGATCCGTTTGGTCCGATGAAGCCATAAATACTGCCTTTAGGAACCTGCAGTGAGAGATCGTCAACTGCGATATGATTACCGTAACTTTTGGTAATATGGTCAAGCTCTATTACACTCATTCATTTTTTAATTTATTTCATTTTCTTTCTATAATAAACTTATCTTCTTCTGTTTCCTTAACTCATCCCCCTGAGGGGTTGTCTAAAAAGTCACATTTAACCCCCCATCCCCCCAAGGGGGGCTTTTAAAGTGACTGTAATTCAATAAGTCCCCCTTGGGGGATTTAGGGGTAGGAAAACAAAACGGGTATTTCAATAGACCCCCGGCAAAACATTGAAATATATTTAAATACTTTCAATAACTCCGAATTCAATTAAAACATCAACAATATCAACAATTTCAGGAATATTTACTAAATCAATACCTGCTTTCTTCATTATTTCCTGTAAACTTAAATGATCAGCACTCGGGAAAGGGAGATGAAATAAGAATTTGCCCTGGGGAATAGAGAGGTTCAGCTTTCTTTCAGTCCGGTCACGCCCCTCCCCTGTCCAGATTACGATATTGCTTATGTAATCATTACTTCTTGACGTTGTAAACCTTACCGCGGCATTTTTTTTCTCCCTGATTCGCACATTAAGGCGTAAATCGGTAACTGTTTCTTCCCTTAAGATATGACTCAGATCGATCTCCATACATATTTTTTTTACTTTCAGGGAGTATCTGAAATATGGCCTTTTCCCTTCATAGACTTCTTCTTTATCAAGTATTTGAAGATCATACATATCTTCAAGATAATCCTGAACAGTCTTTACATGAAGATCAAGCCGTGAGGCAGCTTCGGAGGCAGAAATGCTTTTATAGGTCGCCAGCAGCCGGAAGAGATCTTCAGCATAATCTTTGGAGATGCAGGAACCCAGTATAGCCGCCTGTTTAAAATCCATTGCCATTTCTTATTTATGATGATAAGCCTAATCCAGGTTCATCCAGCTTATAAACAATCCTGTCAGCTCCCTGAAAGTCGAATGCAACCCATGTTCTGGTCATACGAAATAAAATCATTTGTTTCTTAATTCATCGATCATTTTTCTGCCATATTCGTAATCCGGATTCAGCTTTACGGCTATTTTGAAGTATTTAATAGCCAGCCTGTTCTCCCCCTTCTTCAGATATGCTTCTGCAAGAGCATCGTTAGCCAGAAATGATCCGGGATATTCCTGTACGTTTTTCAGGAATATTTTTATTGCATCATCAATCCTGTTTTTATTTAACAGGTTGTGTCCCAGATTATGCAACATTTTCTCCGAAAAGAGGTATTCACTTTTACCGGAATTTTTTATTTGATCATATCTTTTCAGTCCGGCATCGACCCCGGAATCATTTACAACTGGTTCAATGGCATTTGTTACAGGCTCACCTCTCAGGAATTCAGTTTTTACTGCGAGGATCATGCCGGTAATTTCATTTTCGCTACCCGTTGTAAATCTGATCTCATAATTACCTGTATTATCAATCCATTTATCATCCGCTTTTGAATAGCTTATTCTATCTTTTGATCTTCCGAGTGGTTCCTGTGTAGTAAGTACACCATCGTGAAACATTACATCAAGAGACAGCTTTGCAGGGGCAAACTGATAATTACCAGTAAATTTTCTCAATTCTTCAGGTATTTCATTCAAACCTGTGTCGGGGGCTGACATTTTTCTTAACCGAGCATACTGATGCATAATCATTTTGTCAATCTTACCTTCCACATTCTTCCCCACCGTCAAACTCAATTCCCGTGTCAGTTTGGGGTACCATTTTCCCTGTTCATCAGGTGGATTTAAAGCCAGAATTATCTGACCGGGAATATCAATAGCAAGACCACCATCCTTATAAATAATTTTAAACATCCTGTGCTGTTCAATATTCATATAGCTACCTATTATAGGTCTGAAGGTATCAGGAATGATGGCATCTTCATTTTTTAAATCTGACCTGTAATCAATGATCTCCATGGCTACCGGCTGGAAGTTAGCTTTTTCTCCCAGACGAATATGACCTGCATCAATGTAATCAGTCTCATATATGGTGGCATCAACCGGAATCCAGCCTGCATCGCCCATATAAACCTCGGTCCAGGCATGCTGTCCGAAACTGCCTTTATAATTTGTTGAATACATGCAACCAACTGATAATCTGGCAGGTATCCCCACAGCTCGGCAGAATGCTGCCAGCAGCCTCGAGTGACCACCGCACTCAGCTTCACGCATCCTGAGGGTGTTTATTGCTGTCTGACCTCCAGGCAAGGCGCCGGCAATATTTTCAGCTACCCATTTGCTGAGCCTGACAGCAGCTTCCCATGAGTCTTTCGAACCGGAAGTAATTTTTCCGGCTTCGGAGATGATAAGAGGATCATCTGACTCTATCATCATTTCCGTTTCGAGGTATTTTTTCAGTTCCGGTGATTTGGAAAAGTCGGCAGGAAATCCGGGAGCATTTTTCCCATCATACTTAACTGGTTCAAGCTCAAATACTCCGTCAATAAGATTCCTTGTTATTGTGCCGGTAAACTTCTGGCCAGGGAAATTCAATTTTTCAGGTGTCAGGTTTTCTCCGTATGAATTTATCTCTGCCCTTACCTTAAGCCACGTCATATCCATAAAATCTGGAATAATTTTATTGACTTTTGCAAACATAACATCATTCATATCCACTATCCTGATCCTTCCCATTACTGATTTATCAGCCAGGTAGATACTTCTTCCCGCTAACTCAGCTTTTATATTAAATCCATCTTTTTTATCCAGCCACAAAACCGTTTTTATCCCTGATGAATAATCTGTTTCTTCAAGTACCAGTGCATGTATAATACTATCGTTAATCGTTATATCTTCTTCGGTTTTCCTGGTATAACCTTTCTCGACAAGATCACCTCTCAAAGGCTCATAGACCAGGTATTTCTTTTCAGACAGGCCTTTCTTTATAAAATCTCTGAACAAATGTGGATATGTTGTCTGCGACGTGATGATAACATCATTATTCAGCGGTGTAACTTTTGTTGCTCCTGTAGATACATTCCTGTGATAAGCTGTATCATTTCTGATGCTCGTTTTCGAAGTAATTGCAGACTCGCCGGTTATATACGAAAGATCAATCATCAACGCCCGATCTGATGCTTTATCTAAGGTGTAAAGAGACTTAATCTCCATATCAACCCCCGTTTCAAGCAGTGACATCTTCAGGGTTATATCGGAGTTTTCATATCGCACACTTCTGCCGTCGAGCATGCCATCGCAGAAAGTCTCCACGGAATATCCGCATAGGATACCGTTAATCTCAATCCCGAAATAACAGGTCTGTCCTCCTGTTTTACAGGGATTTGAATCCTGGGCATTTGCATATCCTGTCGAAAGGAATATATAAATAATCAGGATAATCTGATAAAAAGTTCTTTTTCTTTTCATAACATTCAAAATTAAATTATTGATTATTTAGCTGATTTTAATTCAGTTATTATTCTTGACTCAAGGCCTTTCTTATAATAATCGAGAAATCTGACGAACACGTTTGCCATTGAGGAACAGAGCTGGTCGAAGCTTAACCTTTCTTTATAGTCCTTGTAATCTTTTTCGGAGATAACCACTCTTATACTCCCGTCATAACCGAAAATAACATTGCTGACCTCTGACGGTTCAGTAATGACCATCAGGCTTTTATTCATGGAAAATGCAATAGTGACTGAGCTTTCGAGATAAAAAGGTTTTGCCACATAACTGCCATGCAGGAACCTGATAAAACCAAGCAACTCATCTTTACTGCACTCAAACTGCCCTGCGACAAAGGGACGTTCGGTAAAACCATCCGAAACCTCATAAATTCTTTCTGACGCCAGCCTGAATAACCTGCGTGAGTTAATCTCGAACCTCTCGTGGCTGTAGATTGACTTCCAGTTTATTACAATAAACAATATTAAAATAATGAAGCTTGAGAAATAGGTAAATTTGAATATGTCGCCAAAACCTGAATAAATAAACGAGATCTGGGCCGTGGTAATGCCAATAAGTATACCAAGGACCGGATAAATCCAGTTTTTATACCGGAACCATTGAATTATTCCAAGGACTATAAAAAATAACGAGACAAGGAATACGGTAATAAAAGGAAATTTTACTATTACCTCGCCTGCAATTTTAAGATATCTTCTTATCTCAATTTCCGAGAACAAAAGTATATATGATATGAGGATACCTATGGGGTAGATCCACCCTATTGACATTTTTATTTTCGAATTATAACTCATGATTTACAATATTTTATATACTTCATTAATTTTAAACTTTACAAATATATAACTTTGAATAATACAAGTCAAGTATTTCCTGAAAAAAATTCAAAAAATTTTATTATGGGGAAGCAGGATAAGAACAGAAACTGCATCAGGAATTAGATTATACCCATGAATTTCAGGATACCGAGGATACATGTAAGTGTTAAAATGATCCCTAAAACAAGGTATACCAATTTCATTTTTCTCCTTCTCATCTCTACTTTTTCAGTACGGCCCAGATAACTATCTTCAAGATCGGCCAGGTATTCTTTGAGAGTCCGCATTGAAATTTCAGCTGATAACTTCTGCACTCCATACATAAATACCAGCATGACCAGGGAAACGACCACAAAGAAGCCAGCTCTGTTAATCCGGTAAAATCCATCCTGGTTATCCACAAGAGTGTTTAACGCGAAAGAGAGCATCCAGACAACAATGGCTGTTATTATCAGCCATATCTCGTAATGGAATCTCAGGAATTTTATTTTGCTCTGGAGCAATTCCCGGAGATCTTTGCTGAAATTATTTATTTCACGGATCCTCATGAAAATAAAAAATCCGTACCCGAGAAAAAGCAGGGAAAGCCCAAGTAATCCGGATTCAACTGCAAGCATGACAGGATTGGACCTATAGCCGTGTTGAGAGCTACCCTGTACATCCATGTCTGAAATTTTGATTTGCCCCTGAATGAAGGAAAAGAACGTCAGAGCTGATAGATGATCTCCTGCTTCAAATCCTGTCTCTCCTCATAAGAGGTAGCATAAATATTGCATATTTTGTGTACCATATCCTCATTGTTTGTGATGTGATCCAAAAACTCCTGTTCAAGATCTTTTCTTACCATTCAGATTTCTTTAGCTTATTATTTGAAACACATCTGAGAAAACTACATAAAATATTAAGAAAATTGAATATTAATTATTGACCAATTCAGGATATTTCGGAACTCCTCTCCTGTTTTTGTGGCTTCAAGATGAGTTACGATGCGGATTGGAAGGACGAAGCAATACCATCTATTCGCTAAAAAATCACCAAACAACAGTTAATACCCCGGATTTTATACTTTTGAGGTAAATAGAATTGCGGGATGATCTTCAGAAATATTTCCCTGAAACCATACAATACTTTCGGACTTGACTATAAGACTGATTGTCTTGTTATATTAGAAACTGAAGAAGAAGCAATTGCTTTTTTCAGGGAAAGGGGGTCATATGCTGAACCGCTGCTTATTCTTGGAGAAGGGAGTAATATTTTATTTACGTCTGATTTCAAAGGGACGGTGTTGTACCCCAGGATAGAGGAAATTAAACATGAAAAACATGATGACTCCAATGTTTTAGTCTCGGTTGGTGCCGGTGTAAAATGGGATAATTTTGTTGAGTGGTGTGTAAATAATGATCTCGGAGGAGTTGAGAATCTTTCGCTTATTCCTGGTTTGACAGGAGCTGCTCCTATACAAAACATAGGAGCATATGGTGTTGAGGTAAAGGACACAATAGAAAGAGTTATTGCTGTTAAGCTGGAGGATGGATCACTGACGAAGTTCACAAATGAACAATGCAGATTTAAATACAGAGACAGCATTTTTAAGCGGGAATATAAAGGTAAATATCTGATAATAAGGATCTATTTTAAACTAAGTACAAATCCAGTTCTGAATACCAGCTACAACTTATTAAAAGAAGAGGTTGAAAAGCTGAGGGGAGAAACCCTTAAAAATGTAAGACAGGCAGTTATTAATATCCGCAAAAGAAAATTGCCTGACCCTGAAATTTTAGGTAATGCAGGAAGTTTTTTTAAAAATCCAGTAGCAAGTATTTCTGCTGCTAATGCCCTTAGAGAAAAATATCCCTCATTACATGCATATCCCGATCAATCAGGCGGAATGAAACTGGCGGCAGGCTGGCTGATCGAACAATGTGGCTGGAAAGGCAAAAGAACAGGTGATGCAGGTGTTCACAATAAACAGGCCCTTGTTCTGGTAAACTACGGGAATGCAACCGGCAAGGAATTATTTAATTTATCTGAACAAATTAAAAGCTCAGTCTTTAAAAAATTCGGAATCACCCTTGAACGCGAAGTAGAAGTGATAGGAATCACTTGAATATTCTTCTTTTATTAAGCTCCCTCTGATAAATTGCTGCATACCTGTTATGCTCCGCAAGTGTTCTGGAAAAATTGTGATATCCCGAGAAATCAGCTCTTGCAGCAAAATAGAGATAATCGTGCTCTTCAGCGTTCAAAACAGCATCAATACCTTCAATGGTAGGACAGCCGATAGGTCCGGGTGGAAAACCTTTATGCCTGTACGTGTTATACGGAGAATCAACCTGGAGGTGTTTTGTCAGGATCCGTGTTATTGAAAAATCATTCAGTGCAAACTTGATAGTGGGACATGCCTGCAAGGGGATACCTCTTTTGAGCCTGTTAAAATATACACCGGCGATGCGAGGTTTCTCATCCTGTTTGGCCACCTCATCATCGATTATTGAAGCCAGTATCGATACTTCCACTGGTGTAACACCTTTTTCCTCTGCTTTTGCGAGTCGTTCTTTATTCCAGAATTTCCTGTACTCCCCAAGCATCCTTTCATAAAGATCGCCTGCACCTGTGTTCCAGAAAAACTCATATGTATCTGGTATAAACACAGATATTACATTCTCCCTCGTAAATCCATCATCTTTATAATTCTCAGGATCGCATAAAAATGTTATTATCTGCGAGGAGTCTGCCTCAATTTGTCCTCCAATCTTTCCTGCAAGATCATTCAGAGTCCTGATATTATTGTAAGTAATCCTTACGGCTGTCTGACGGCCCGAACGTAACAGGTTTATCAAGCCTGTATAACTAATGTCTTTATCAATCATATAGCGGCCGGGTTTGACCAGGGATGGATAATTTTTCTTTCGGGCGACCCATTCAAATATCCGATTATTTCTGATTTCCAGATTTGATTCTATTGAATCCATTGCCTGGAAGTATGTTGAGCCTTCCGGTATATATATAATAGCATATTTCCCCTCTATGCTGACATTTATTCCAAATAATAAAAGGTATATCAGCAAAGCAGAAGCTAATCCGGCAACTGCAAGGATCGATAGCAGTACTTTAATCCTGTTTCTGTTCATAACTTTCAACCGATTTGCAAATTTACAGATGCTGTTGTGAAGTACCAAATCGTTATACGTTAAAGTTACTGATCGTTATTGGATTTTATATTTTATTAATTCATACTTTTGCCCGTAGAAATTATTCAATTATAAATTAACTTCCAATGAAAATGTCGATATCAATGATCTTAATTCTTATAGCTATAGGAATAATCACAGGTGCAGTTGCAGGGATGCTTGGTATAGGCGGAGCAGTCATACTTATTCCGGCGCTTGTATTTATCCTTGGATTCAGCCAATATGATGCTCAGGGTACAAGTGTGGCCATGATGCTTCCGCCGATCGGGCTTCTTGCTGCCTATAATTATTACAAAGCCGGACATGTAAACCTCTATTTTGCGTTAATCCTTGCTTTTGCTTTCATGCTCGGTGCTTATTTTGGTTCGAAAATCGCCCTGAATCTTCCACAGGCAGTTTTAAGGAAGATCTTTGCTGTTCTTCTCCTGGCTGTAGCTGTTAAAATGTTTCTTACAAAATAATAAAAGAGGCCGTCTTCGTTCTGAAAAGGCCTCTTTTATCTTAGCATTTATTTTTTTAAAACATAAGCCCAACGCTGACCATGAAGGATGGTTCCCGGTCATCCAGGTTAAATGTTTGCGAACCTATTGTTACCGAATCACCAAATTTCTTACTAAGGCTCCCGCCATATCGTAAATCAAAAGTAAGCTTTTTGAAGAGATCAAAGCCCACGCCTGCTTCATAACCAAATGTTGCATTCCTATACAGATCGGTAAAAGACGGATCATCAATCAGGGCTTTAGGTGAATTGATCAATACAGCAGCAGCCGGACCAGCATTTAAACGTATGGGACCAAGGTTAAAACCAACAAGAACTGGAACCTCTAATTTATTAAATTTCTGTTTCAGGGCTTCTGCCGGATTTGATCCTACAGATACGTCATATTCATAAGTAGTTGAAGCAAAGACTACTTCCGGCATAATATAAATACCGAAAAGAGTCACACGAAGAAAAGCGCCGGCATGAAAGCCATAAGCTGCGTCTTTGAAAGCTTCAATGTTGTTACTTCCATCTGTAAGATCATAGGTTGGAACAGTTGTTGTTCTTGCTCCTGCCTTTATGCCAAAATTTATCTGGGAAAAGACAGGTATCGTTATAAATGCCACTAAAATAATTGCCAATAATTTCTTCATCATTTTAAGTTTTAAGTTTAATAAACTAATAAGTCGCCATAATAAAATGGTAAAATATCTCATATATAACGGTTATAGTGGTTAAAAAGTTACATTTGCAGCCAATTAATTTCCCTGCGGCATCCGTTGCAGGTGTCCAAATAAGGATTACTTTGCAGCTAAGCCGGCAAAGATTATTTTTTTCATCTCATCAAATTCATTCCTGTCGAAAAGCCGGGTAAGAAAGATAAATAAAACAATTACCCTTCTTAAAAGTTGTGTCTGACTATCAAATAATAATCATAATTAATCGGTTTTTATGCTGGGAACAGATAAATTTATACCTTAGTTGAGTTGAAACAGAATTAATGAAAGACTGCTGAAAAATGAAAAAATTATTGTTGCAAATCCCCTTTTTTATTGTAAGTCTTTTAATTGTTAACGGACAGGAGGATCCCGCAGGCAGAGGCCTCAAAGCAATAAACGAGGGTGTGCTTAAGGCACAGCTTGGATTCCTGGCATCTGACTGGATGGAAGGCAGAGATACAGGAGAGAAAGGTGAATATCTGGCATCCGATTACATTGCAAGCATGCTGCAATTATATGGAGTGAAACCCGGCGGGGATTATCCTCAGGCAAGGTTATCCTCGTCTTTCCGGAAAGTAATAGAGAGAAGTTATTTTCAGAATTTTATTTTACTTAAGACAGTACCGGGTGAGGAACAGATCCTGAGAGTCACATCAACCGAAGGTATGACCAATAAGACTAAAAACTTTGATTATAATGTTGATTTTATAACAAGATCTACAGGTTCTATTACAGAGGTTGAGGCTCCGGTAATTTTTGCAGGATATGGATTTAAGAATGATAAAATTAAACATAACGACTTCAGCAAAGTAGATGTAAAAGGCAAATTCATTTTGAGAATTTCAGGTAATCCGAGATTTGTTACAGAATCTCTTTCAGCATCAGAAATAATTGTATCTATGCGGGAAACAGAGGCTATGTTAAGAGAGGCCGGAGCTGCCGGCATAATTGAATTTAATCCTGCCATGAAAGTAGTCGGTAGTCCTGCAAGACCCGGTTTTCTCAACTTATCCCCTGCTGAAGGCAACCCAAGATCAGGCATAGCATACACAACATTCTCCATTCCCGGTGAAAAATATCCAGACAATCTGCCAAGAATAATTGTCTCTGTTAAAGCTGCAAATGAAATTCTTAAGGGGACAGGAATTTCATGGGAAGATTACCAGAAGAAGGCTGATTCCAATCAATCCTTTAACATACCGGCAATTAAAGGGAAGACTATGTTTTATAAATCAGAAATAAAAACATCCCAGATTGCTGTACGAAATGTTATTGGAATCATAGAAGGGCATGATCCTGAGCAGGTTATTGTTCTTGGTGCTCATTATGATCACCTGGGCATTCATAATGGATTTATCTGGAATGGTGCCGATGATAATGCATCAGGAACAGTTGGTATTCTGACTCTGGCAAAAGCTCTCATGGAAACCGGGGTCAAACCTGAGAAAACCATTATAGTAGCTTTATGGACTGCTGAGGAGGAGGGACTTCTGGGATCGAGATATTATGTTCAGAACCTCACCTATCCCCTGCAGAACCTCAGGATGAACCTGAACTTTGATATGATCTCAAGGTACATCTCAGACGATGATCAGAAAAAGGTAATTATGACTTACACAAGTTCTCATCCTCATTTCAAGGATCTTACAGAAAACAATCTAAAAAAATATGGAATTGACCTGATAATCGAGTATCAACCCTCAGACAATCCTCCCGGAGGAAGTGATCACCGTTCATTTGTGGCTGCCGGTGTACCTGTCATGAGGTTTAAACCAGGACATCGCGAGGAATATCATACTCCCGGCGATGAAACAAACACCGTAGAATGGGATATTATGGAAAAAATTGTGAGGTTAAGTTTTCTCAATATATGGGAACTTGCTAACAGTGAGTGGTAAACTTTATTTAATCCTGTCATTATCAGTATCTGAAATTATTTTATTAAATTGAAACCATAAAAAACATCTCTGAAATGAAAACAATTATTTCGTTAATTCAGGTTTTTATTCTGATGCTTTTTACATCTCCGGTAAATGCTCAGAATGATCAGGATCACAAGCTTCATATAGTTATTATCGGCGCACATCCCGATGATCCGGAAAAAACCGGAGGGACAGCTTATAAATGGGCACAGCTGGGCCATGACGTACTGATGGTTTCACTAACTAACGGTGATGCCGGCCATCAGTCAATAAAAGCGAAGGAACTTGCAAAAATACGGCGTGAAGAAGCCAGAAAAGCAGGTGAGGTAATCGGAGTGCGCTACATAACTCTTGATAATCACGACGGTCAGCTTATGCCAACCTACGAGAACAGGCTGGAAGTTATTAAAGTTATCCGTGAGCATAAGGCAGATGTCGTTATTTTTCATCGTCCCTACGATTATCATCCCGATCACAGATATACAGGGGTTCTTGTGCTTGATGCCGCCTATATGGTGACTGTCCCGTCAATCCTTCCAAAAGTACCTCATCTTGAGAAGAATCCGATGTTCCTGTTCATGAGCGATCGTTTCATTCATCCCGAGCCTTTTAAGGCGGATGTCTGTATCGACATAGATGATGTTATCGAGAAAAAAATCGATATGTATCATCAGCATAAATCGCAAATGTATGAATGGCTGCCATTCAACAGGGGAAATCTTGATCAGGTGCCTCAATCCGATTCGGAAAGAAGAGAATGGCTTGGGAAAACCAGGAAAAGCGGATCAAATGCCGAACCTTACAGGGATAAACTGATCGAATTATACGGGGAAGAGAGAGGTTCTCAAATTCAATATTGTGAAGCATTTCAGGACTCAGGATATGGTACCCGTCTTACAAAACAAAACATGTACTACTATTTCCCTTTCCTGAAGAGTAAATAGAAACGTTTATTATATTATTGATAATCCAAATATTGACTGTTCTGCCTTAATTCAAGAAAGTCATCTTCTGTGTCCCTGTAACCATATTCGAAACAATAATGGAACTTATGTCCGTTTGATGATTCGATGATATGCGTAAAAAAACTGAAGTTATAACCCAGGGCAAAGAGTGCATCTTTATGGACTCTTACTTTTCCGTCGTTGTAAAGATCGGAAAGTATTCTCCTGTTCTTTCTTAATAAACCGTGAACATTCCTTATATAATTGTTTGAGTCGCGGTTAAGCCTGTTGTTGTAATTATTTCTGCACTGGTCAGAGCAGAATTTCTTATCGATACGACCATGTATGGTATCGCCGCAATCGAGACATTTTCTTTCCACAGCAAAAAGTTTTGATATAGCACTAAAGTTTTGATAAAGATACAAAAAATCGTTTCAAACAGTACTAAAGGGTTTTTTTGTTATGTAAGCCTTCGGTGTGATGCCTCTTGTTTCTCTGGAAATGATTTTTATAAAACCTGTTAAAAGAGTACCAGTACGTTGAATTTCTGGATTGACTGATCAGGGATGTGGGTGAGGGTCTCTTTTAACCAGGTATATGGTTCGATGTTATTGATCTTGCAGGTTCCTAGGAATGAGTAGATCATTGCTGCCTGCTGTGCCGCTTCATGAGATCCGGCAAACAAGTAGTTTTTCCGTCCAAGAGCCACTACTCTTATACTGTTCTCTATCAGGTTATTATCTATCTCAACCTGACCGTTGTCAATATATCTGATTAACCAGCCTCTCTCTCACGTTTTCTTGTAGTACGTATGCCATATCTGTAGCCGTAGCGATATAACTTTAATAAGATGGCTGAGTGATAAGGTGGTCTTCCTTGTTCTTCGCATTCAACGTGTGAAAAACCAAAACTCTTAAGATCGATTGCTTCAACGAAGGTATCAACCACACGAACAAATGCATCGGAGGGAATAGTACTCTCCAGACTGAACATAAAAACCTGATCCCGGTTTTCTCCCTGTTTGTGTTGCATCGCATTCTGTATTTGTTGAATACAAGGTACTTAAAACACTGGTAAGGATAAATTAACAGATCAATGGATTATCAACAAAACAAGGAGTTTTTGCACAGTCTGACGGTTAGTATAAGAATAGTAGCCGAATGCGTGCATCTTTTCTGTCAAAACACAAGAAAGTTGAAGCGGGCTACAATCCTTTAAATTACGACTATTTAGGCTATTATTTTTATACATTGTTATGTGCTTTGCATTATTTATCATCTCTGTATCATACTGTTTCCTGATCTAATTTTTCTTTTCCTTTTTCGCATTATACGAATTATAATAAATACTAACCAATAGGCTGCGGCTGCAATTATGACATAACCATAAGGGAATAAATCAATTCGTGGTATCATCTTTGGAAATCCTTTATTATCAGAACAGGACATAGCAAACTGATTGAAATGGTTTGCTATTCGTGGTAAAAATGAATTGAAATTAGTAAATTTGTCACGATTATTTTCGTATTCTTCAAGTAATGTAAACGGTAAATAACAATGTACAACTTTTCGCAATTAGGAATGCACAGGTTTTAGCAATTAGTGATGTATAGGTTTTAGCAATTAAGCATGTACACTTTCCACAACCTTTCTCTGTTTTTCCATTAAACATGTGATAGTTTAATAAGTCAAAAGCCGCGGCTTTTGACTTATTAAAACGGTATTTTTTCGGTTATTACAGGTTTTGTAACCTGTAAACCGGAACGTTATGAGCAAACTAATGGATTTATTAATCATGTTTTATGAGATACATCGATTTAAAAGAGAAGGCTTCAGTGATGCCTGGATCGGCAGGTACCTGGTGCTTGACAGAAGAACTGTAAAAAAGTATTTGAATATGAGCGAAGAAGAATATTTATCATTTAAAGACAGCGGGCAGCCACGCAAGAAGCGATTGGCCCCTTACGAAGACTATGTTCGGGTAAGACTTGAAGAGTGTCCAGATGCCTCTGCGGCACAGGTGCATGATTGGCTAAAAGAGCACTTTGAAGATCTTATAGGAGTAAATGAAAAGACTGTATTCAACTTTGTATTGACGGTTCGAAGTAAATACGATATACCAAAGCTGTTTCATCACAGGGATTTTGGGAAAGTAGAAGAGCTTCCTTATGGGAAACAGGCGCAGGTTGATTTTGGGGAATATCATATGACCACCCAGGAAGGTGCGCGAAAGAAAGTTTACTTTTTTGCCATGGTTTTATCTGCCTCCCGGCAAAAATGTGTTGTATATCGTGACAGTCCTTTCACTACCTGGGCAGTTATTGATGCGCACGAACAATGTTTTATCTTCTTTATGGGGTTTGTAGAGCAAGTGGTTTACGATCAGGATAAACTTATGTTGGTTAGTGAGAACCATGGAGACTTGTTATTAACCGAGGAGTTCAGGAGTTATGTAAACTATCGGGGTTTTAGTCTTCATTTTTGTCGTAAAGCAGATCCTCAGAGCAAGGGTAAGATTGAAAATGTGATCAGATATATAAAGTACAACTTTCTCAGGGGAAGAAGATACATCAACACCCCTTTATTAAATCAACAATCCGGACAATGGCTTTCCCGGACAGCCAATGCAAAGACGCATTCTGCAACAAGGAAAATCCCGCAAGAGCAGTGGGAACAGGAAAGAGCCTTTTTAAAGCCATTAGGAGGACCTTATCATGCTGAACAGGGGCATCAGTGGTACAGTGTCCGAAAGGATAATATCATCGCTTATAAAGGCAATTTTTATTGTCTTCCAAAAGGGACTTATACCGGATCTCAGACCAGGGTGATAGTAAGAATCATCGATGATTACCTGATTTTATCAGATGCAAATCAGAATGAAATTGCCCGACATAAGTGTGCCACCGGGAAGGGGAAGCAGATAGGTAACAATAATTACAATCGGGACTATAGCCTGAAGATCGATTTACTAATGGATCAGATAGTTGCTGATTTTAATTATCCTGACATGTCCAGAGAATATCTAAATCAGATACGTAAGAATAATCCCCGCTATATCCGGGATCAGTTGATGCTTATCAAAAGACAAGAACAAACATATGGAATGGAGGTAATGGAGCAGGCGTTGATTTTTTGTATACAGAATAAGATTTTTAAGGCTACCGATATGGAAAGTGTAGCAATGAAAATACATGCAGAAACCAACAATCCAACACCAGAACGTCCCCCGTCAATACAGGTGAAAAGCCTTAGCAAATCAGCTTTTAAGATTGCCCCGGACAAAAGCAGCATATTAGTTTATAAAAACTTAATGAGTTAGAAAATGAGAACAACAACTAAAACACAAGTCATCATGGATTATGCATCCCAGCTTAAATTAAGTGGGATACATGACAGACTGGAAGAAATCATCACCGGTGCCAATGAGCAGAAAAGCAGTTACGCTGATTTTGCCCTGAACCTGTTAAAACTGGAAATAGAGCATCGCGGCAACCGGGATCTTGAACGCAGACAGAAATCAGCATGGCTTCCGCTGAACCATGATCTGGAAGGATATGACCACTCTTTTACCAATGGGTTATCCCGGCAGCAAATCAATCAGCTCAGAGAATGCATGTGGCTGGAACAAAACTACAACCTGGTGCTGATGGGACCATCCGGTGTGGGAAAAACTTTTATGGCTGCGGGTTTATGCAGTGATGCCTTGAAAAAAGGGTATAAAGCCTACTTCAGAACCATGGAGCAGATTATGGAGATGTTAAAACTAAAAGATATTACAAGAAGTGCCGGAGTTGAGTATAAACGACTTTTAAAGTCTCATCTGCTGGTTATTGATGATATAATGCTCTTTGCACTGGATAAGCAACAGGCAGTAGCATTGTTCAATTTTATTAATCACTTGCACGAAAAAGCATCCTTCATTGTAACTACTAATAAAAGCCCGGAAGAATGGGTAAACCTGCTGGATGATGAAGTTATTGCCACTGCCCTGTTGGACAGAATACTATATCATTGTGAAGTAATCAGGCTTTCTGGAAAAAGTTATCGACTGGAAAACCGGAAAACCATCTTTGAAAAACAAAATCAGTAAAAATAAACTGACGTTCTTTGATTTTTTTGTACGTTTAACCAGGGAAAACAGACATCCTTAATTGCTGAAAACTGTACATCCTTATTTGCCATTTCCTGTACATTGTAAGTTGCTGCTTACAAGTAATTCAGATAGCGCTTTTATATCAATATACCCATATTGTTCATCATACTTAATCTGGCGTTTTACAGATCTCATATCTTTTTTTGCAATGAAGTAGCGAATAACACATGCACGAACAATGTATTCATTCATCATATGATCCCAGCGAAGTGTTCCTGTCTCTGACAGAACCCTTTTATGATATGGATACAATACCTCACCAGCTTCTCTAAAAAGTCCTCTTTGATTCTCTACGAGCGGATTAATATATGGGTGACAGAATTCATGGACGACAATCCATGTTACGTCTTTGGATGAAAATCTTGGGACATCATTCCAGGAGAATGGAGCATGTGCTCCAACAATAGAATAGAATTCTCTTGTGCTATCCTGACCAGATATACTTGCACCATAATTACCCCAGCCCGTTTGCATACCTATGATGATAGTATAGTTATTAGGCAAATAGCCAAAGTAATCCCGGAACCACTCAAGCATGTTCTCATCATCGAGGCATCGCTTAAGATTCATTGTAGCCCGACTGTAGAGTTCTTCCTGACTATGAAAGAACTCCATGAATTTTGTATCTCTTGCAAAATCTCTCGAGGCGTCAATAAATTCCGATACAAGGTCAACAGTCCAACGATTGTCTATCTCCGAAGGAAGTGGATCAAGCAAATTTCGAGGTGTGAGGTCCGGAGGGGCATCAAGGTAGACAGCCAGTGTTGAAAGGGCACTTACATTAATACGATGAATTTCCCATAGCCTCTTTGCCAATATTACAGCCCGGTGATTTCGATAATGACCAAAATAATTCTCAATATCGTTAATGTATTTTGGAAGTTCTTTGGGATTATCGTGGCCTGTGTCGGCCAGGCGATGGATAATACAGAACAGTTCCATCGTTGGATCGACATGAACATTTAAGCTTTCATGTTCTAATGATGTTTCATTCTTGCGAGTACAGTTGACACAAGTCAAGAATATCATTATGCATACAATTCCTAGACGGTAAAACAAGTAGGATTTGATTTTCATAATTATATAATTGAGTGTGTATTTATCATCCCTGCATTATACCGTTCCCTGATCTATTTTTTTCCTTTTACGCCTTACGCGAATTATAATAAATACGAACCAATACGTAGCGGCTGCAATTATGACAAAACCATAAGGGAATAGCGGTATGATCGAATAGGCATTCATTTCCTTAAGTGAACCATTTGTCAAGTTCTTAAGGATATATTGGGTGCATTGATGATTCATGTTGTTTATCATAACTACAACAGTCAAATGTTGTTTCGGCAGATAAACCATGGTACTAGAAGTTCCAATATTAGCACCGCTGTGTCCGTATGACTTTTTCCCATTTGAATACTTTCTCTTAAATAACTCCACTCCTAATCCATAATCATTCATATGAGTGCTTAGTCCGGAACTGACAAATTGCAACATTTCATCCATCGACTGCTGATTTAGGATTTTACCTTCAAAAGAGAATGACACCAAAAAGCCAAATCCTCAGCAGTCATGAAAAGACCGGAAGAACCATAAGTTATACTTTCATGGGATGCGCGCGGAAGGAATGTTACATCTTGATAAGAACCATCATTATTGAAATTATCTCCATATACATGCGCTTGATTATCAGGTATTTCTTCTTCGATTGAAAGATAAGCATTTTTAATATGCATTGGTTTCCAGAAACGTTCCTTAAATTCAGCAGAAAGACTAGATCCGGTTGCTTTTTCAATGATCATGGCCATGAGCAAATAGTTTGTATTGGAATAGCGGTAGCCTTCTCCGGGTTCAAAATAGGGCTCTTTAATATATGATAAGACTTCTTCCGGCGTCCATATTTTAGTCCTGTCTTTTTTCAGGTCATCCCATATCTTTTGATTACTCCAGAACATATAAATTCCACTGGTATGATTTAGTAGTTGTCGGATAGTGATCTTACTATTCACATGAGGATATTCAGGCAGCCATTTTGATAAAGGATCATCAAGTGAAAGTTTGCCTTCTTCTACCAGTTTGAGCGTAAGCGTGGCTACAAAATTTTTTGTGATACTTCCAATGGCAAAAAGCATATCCGGTTTAATGATAACAGTATCATGCGAAATTCCACTTGTAACTGTCCATTTCTTGTCCTCAGAAAAAATTATTGCAGCGGAAACACCTTCGACATTATATTTTTCAATTCCATTGTCAAGTACATTTTGTAGTTTTTGTTCTAATGGTACTTTCTTGTCGCCAGAGCAGGACAGAAAAAAGATGATGACTAAAGATAAAATATAAGTGACATTGATCTTTATAGTTTTCATAGACCGTACCTTTTTATTTCATTTGCATTACATATTCCGATTGCATTGCACATAACGGCAGTCTGTGCAATAATGATATTTTAAAGACCACTACATTATGTTAAAAATACCTTTTTTAGTGAAAGAGGATTCAATTGACCAGAACATGAGGTATTAACCTTAAAAAATGCTGAAAAGCAATTCAAAAATGGACCAAAACATTGTGAGAAGGCCTTAATTGCTGCCAGAATACCATTTATACCCAGAATGTTCATTACCCTTTTCAGATTATAGCATAAAAATATCAGACTGATTTCCGAATCAGTTTTCTGAAGCCCCTTCATCATTAAATGATCGTATCCCCATTGTCGTTTAACAACCCCGAAGGGATGTTCTGTCATTGTCTGCCGGAGTCTGTATTTTTCTTTTTTATTTCTGACCCTCAGATTATTTGCATCAACAGAGTCCTGATATTGTGATCGTTCAATTATTCTTCCTCTTTCAACAGGAGAACTGGTACACAAACTTCGCTTTGGACATTCCCTGCATGACTTTGTTTTGTATTGTTTAACCAGGATTATATGTGTCCGGTAGAATTTTTTATACCATCTTCCATTACTTATTAATCTTTGTCCTTCAGGACAGGTATAGCAGTCAACCTGAGAGTTGTATTCAAATTTATCTCCCAGATACTCTTGTGTAGGTATTTTGTTACCAGAGTGACTCTCTTGCGGCGCCACATAGGTTTTAATATTCATTAAGTCACATTTCTGTAACTCTTCTCCATTATGATACCCCTTATCGGCAAGAAGTTCAAAGCTATCTTTATTTAGTATCTCTTTGGCCTGCAATCCCATGGTAGATAATATCTTCCGGTCATTGGTATTTATTACTTTAGTATCTATAACGAGGTTGTGTTTGCTATCAACGGTTGTCTGGGCATTATAGGCTACTTCGGCAATATCTCCCCTTATTATTAATTGTCTGGCATCAGGGTCGGTGGTTGATACCTGGTCCTGACCTGTTTCTCTGAGTTGTCTTTCCAGGTCAATATACTTTTGCCTTCTTTGTTCTAACTGCTGAAGGCATTCTTTTACCTTTAATTTGCGTTCTCCCTGTTCTTTATTATCATTCTCATCAAGCTCTTTTAAATACTCATCTACTTTCTGGTCGATATAGTTCAGGTGACGCTGAATTTTTTGCTGGTTATAGTTGTTCTTTTTGGAATTCACAGCGCGGAATTTACTTCCATCAACAGCCAGAAGATCTCCAGCTATAAGATCCCATTTCTTCATCATTACAACAAACTGGCGAAAAACACTTTTTATGGCTTTACTGTTATGTTCTCTGAAATAAGCTATTGTCCTGTACCTGGGACGAAGCTGGTTCAATAACCAGATAACTTCAATATTGCGCGTGCACTCCTTTTCCAGTTTACGGGTGGATCTTATCCTGTTCAGGTAGCCATAAAGGTAAAGTTTTAACAAGTCGCCCGGATTATATGGAGGACAACCTTTCTTAAGGGGAATACTGTTTTTGAAACCTGTCTCATTCAAATCCAGAGAATCAACAAATACATCGATAACCTTTACAGGATTATTTTCATCGATATACTCATCAAGACTGGGTGGAAGTAAAAGCATTTGATTTCTGTCGCTCCCAATTCTATGTGCCATTTTTGTTTTTTATAACAAGTTACAGAAATACAGCTTTTTAGGCAATTATTTGGCACTAATCTTATAAACAAAAAACTTGAGTTTTTGCACAGTCTGACGGCCCGGTGGTATGGGCAGTTGCCGTCTGTGTCAGGGTTGGCATGAGTTTTTGCAAAGTCCCGGTAGGTGGACGAGAGTTTTCGTGTCATGATGAAGTTGTCCAGATGACTGAGTCCCGATAGAGGGGCAGGATTTTTCCCGTCATGATAAAACTGTATAAGTGGCGTTGCAAAAACCATGACAACAGCGCGTCGGCCAGCAGCCCTATTGACTTTGTCTCGGCAGCAGGAGTAGTCATGGTACAAAAAGTTTTATAAGTTGTAAGGAGGTTTCTCTCATAGACTTTTGGAGCTGATTACGAAGTTGTCCGGGCTGATGAAGGCAATTACCCATACCATCCGTGTTATGGTTAATTTTTATTAAAATAATTTAAAATAAGAAGACTGTTTTAGAAAAATAATTCGTCCTGATAGTCAGAAATAATCTGTCCAATGGATTTTAAACGAGATCGGTTATTAATTAAATCCATTTCTTTAAGTTTATAGATAACTGATGTTTTTGAAACACTGAATTGATATGCAAGTTTTTTGGTTAAGTCATTGAAATATTTAATGTTATCCTGTTGATCATCAAGATATATTTTACCTCGGGGTCTATTTAGCTGATCTTGACATTTCCAAAGCCGGACTAAAAAAGGAGCTTTGGGCAATACAAATGAGGATGAAAAATAGTTTGCCTGCCATTCAATCCATTGTTTTGGGTTTTTCAAATCGTGCTTATTAGTTTGAAAATTATATTCTGAATCCTCAAATAGATCATAGAGAGTTTGTCCAATGGAAAGCTTTTGATGTAATGTATAATGTCCAAATTCGTGAGCAATAATAAATATCTCTCTATTTGTACCTTTAATAGATTTATTAATACCAATTAGGTTTTCTTTTATATCACAAAATCCAAGAGGCTTTGATTCACCAACTATATCAATAAATTCTATCCTGAATTCATTATTTAAATAATCAATAAGCTTCTTAACACTAAGTAAATGTGCTTCTGATAAAATTCGGGGATTGAGATTGTTTAACTCTTGACTTGCAATAAATTCTATATCTTCCTTCGATAATTTATCGATGTTATAGCTTATTTTAGAATCTTCAGATATCAATTGAAAAGCATTCAGAATTTTTTTATCAATAAGTCGTTCAATATGTTCAATCCCTGTGTCAATCAAACTTACATCAATAGTCTCACTAATGAATGGAATCTTATCTGAACTAACCTGTTTAGATTTTTTATGCAAAATAATATTGTAGTCGGTGCTAGATTCTCCCTGAATAACCATCATACCAGTAGATTCAGCAATATTAAAAGCGGCCTCTTGTAGCGGAGAATTTGAAATGAAAATTCCTTTAACGTTAACTCCAGCCACTTGTAATATTTTACTATGGAAGTCCTCAACTTTACTCACAGGGACCCGTTTGTTGTAATCTTTACATTCAATTATATATAGTAAAACATATCTGGTTGCTCCAGGTGGCCATACTTCAATTGTGAGATCAAATTTTATGCTTTTTTTTCGGTAGATTGAATAATACTCTTTTTTTTGAAATATTTTAATATATTCAGTTAAATGGCCAAGTTGTTCCTCTTCAATAACTTTTTTAATTATCTCTAAAGATTTAGATTCAAATCTGTCTCCGATTTCTGTCGTATTTAATTTGGCCATCAAAAGTACATTAGTATTAATTAAATAAATAAAGTGACCTTATTATTCCGGTTATAGTTCTTGATTATTTTTCTAATCTTATTCCTCTTAATGAAAAATCCATTATGTCACCGACTTTAACACTTTTCATAAGTATCGGTGTGCTATCAAGATTCAGTCCTGTGATTTGAACTTTAAAGAACACGTTTGAGCTGTCGTTTATATTAAACTTGTCTTTAATAATACCTGAGATTTTTAAATCTGAGTTTGGATCAAATACTTCCGACATGATAAAAGGCCTTGCATTCGTCATTCCATCTGACGTATCAACCTCCATTAGAATTATTACTCGATCACCAATTTTGTAATTATTAAATATATCAACAGCTAATTTTCTCTCTTTTTCTTGATTTTCTATAATTGGTTTCCAATATGCCTTATAGTGCTCTACCTGGCCAGATAAGTCAATATCAATTTCGTTTAAATCGCGATGCAATGAAGTTAATATAATTGAAGAAATATCGTCTGGATGAAAGATTCCGAGTTTATGAAAATAGCTTATAAGTGAGGTGTCTCTATTCCCATGAATCCAATTATTTCTGATCCAAAGTCCGACTCCAAAATGAGAATTAGTAACTGCTTCATTTTCTGGTAAAGCTTTGAAATTTTCCTTTTCAATTTTGCTCCATGAGGTCTCAAAATATTCTATAGCTTCATCTAGATCCTTTGGTTGGTTATTTTGTAGATGTGATTTACAAGTCAGTAATCCAAAAGCCAATAAGCAAATCGTCAATCGTCTCATCGTTGCGGTGTTTATTTTATAATTAATCCTGGTAAATGGGTAGGTGTTGTCATGTTATACAATAATTTGTGAAGGTAACTAATCCTGGTAGATGGGCAGGAGTTGTCATGCTATGAAAAATTTGTGAAGGCGACACATTTTAGTAGATGAGAAGGAGCTGTCTTGCTAAAGTGACATTGCTTTTTCTGTTATGGTTAGTTTTTTAAGAGTTGTCTAACTGTCACGGAGCCAACGAATTAACCATAACTCGTTTATAAAAGAATAAAAACTAATATAGACCTCTTCCCACTGTCAGATATGATTAATCTGAGATTAAAGGGATATCATACTTTTATCATTCTGTAGATTTAAGTTACCTGATATTTTCAAATTATTAAAGCACTGCCCCGTCAGTCACATAAGCATATGCCTTCAATTTATTTATTTATCATTATCTACAATGCTTACGTCTGACATTCAACTCTCTTTTCTTATAGCAATACAAGTTACGCAAAATCGGGGAATTTGGGTATTGAATTTGCTTAATATGTTTTCAATAGTCTGAGCTTAGACCCTTCAATATGTTCTATTGAATCAAGGTACCGAAGTCCCAGGCTATATAGTTGCAAATTTAATATGCTGCTAGATAATTAGTTAAGGTATAGTTCAACTATGACAAATACCCTAAAATGCTATTAATATGCGTTTTAAGACACTTTGATGATTATCTAATCAAAGGTTTATTGCAGTTAGAGATATCGCAGCTCTAAGGGCCTGGAAATGGCCTTAAATGAGGTGTTAGATGTATGCTATATGTTTGATATCCAGAATGATATAGATGATGGGGAGTTGAGGAGCGAAAACGCGTAAAGTATTACAAGCAAATTGCATAAGGACGATTGTTATAAACCGTTTTTATTATTTTCAATCATTTGAATCAATCTAATATTCCTTTTTTCCAGGTCGGTCAGGCAGGCGTTTACATCCCTATGCTGTCCTTTATACCAACCTTGCATTTTAAAATATGTACCCATTTCACTACCTGGATTGAAAATGTATCCATATCGTGCATAAATCTCGCTACGCATCATTTTCAGATCTTCCAGTGTCATTTCTATTAATTCATCTTTGTTTAATTGTCTGAAAGATACATAAGAAAATTTCCCGTAATAATAGCTGTCGATTGATGCACAAACAAATCCAAGTTCATATTCACCTTTCTTCCCAACATGTCTCCAGGAATTATTGTAAAGAACTAATCCTTTAGTATTATCATAAATAACAAACTCTCCATTCGTTTTGTCAGTATAGAATTTATTTCCTTGTATTCTAACATTTTTCAAAGTTTTATAATTCCAGACCCAATCACGTTTTTTACCTTTTTTTACCCATTCCCCATATTTGATCTGGACATAGCAGGAATTACTGTCTATAATTAAAATTAAAGATGACTGCAACTTTGAAAATCCAAAATAATATAAATATTGATATTCCTCGATCTGATCAGTAAGCCAGGGCTTAAGTTTAGAATCATCAAATCTTTTAAATCCATATATTGTTTGTCCGGATGCCAGAGTATTGACCAATGTTATTGCAAAAAATAATAGTATTATTTTCATATTGTTATGTTTTTGAATGGCTTATTACTTAATAGTGTTTTGTACACATAGTCCTATTACAGCTATAAAAAGATTTTTTAATTACCCAAAATTTCGATAATAGAAAAACTAAGCAGGTCAATCATTGTCGGATTATTAGGT
>Ga0315544_1000178_pt1 | contig 65443 bp, 45 predicted proteins | sample SalMarSW160130MG_2_FD_202543 | JGI IMG/M metagenome (GOLD analysis project Ga0315544, IMG submission 202543) | Salt marsh sediment microbial communities from the Plum Island Ecosystem LTER, Massachusetts, United States - Salt Marsh Sediment SW1601-130 ...
TCGATAGATATTATCATGAAGTGGAGAAGAAATCCGTACGATCACTCATACTCGATGAGAAAGTGCGGGTTGATGGAAGAAAAACGGATGAAATAAGACCAATCTGGTGCGAAGTGGATTACCTGCCAGCATCTCATGGCTCTGCTGTTTTTACAAGAGGAGAAACACAGTCTCTTACCACGGTAACTTTGGGGACAAAACTGGATGAAAAAGTTATTGATGAAGTCCTGATTCAGGGTACCGACAAGTTTGTTCTTCATTATAATTTTCCTCCTTTTTCTACTGGGGATGCAAGACCTTTAAGAGGAATCAGCCGACGGGAAATAGGACATGGGAATTTAGCCCACCGGGCTTTGAAAAAAATGATACCGGAAGAAAATCCTTATGCAATACGAGTAGTATCTGACATTCTTGAATCTAACGGATCTTCATCGATGGCCACCGTTTGTGCAGGAACCCTTTCCTTAATGGATTCGGGAGTGCAACTTAAAAAGCCTGTTTCGGGAATTGCAATGGGATTGATAACCGATCCGGAATCGGGAAAATATGCTATTCTTTCAGATATTTTGGGTGACGAAGACCATCTTGGTGATATGGATTTCAAAGTTGCCGGAACAAAGGATGGCATAACTGCAACACAAATGGATATTAAAGTTGAAGGTTTATCATACGAAACTCTTGAAGAAGCTCTTGAGCAAGCCAAAAAAGGCAGACTATATATACTTGATAAAATGCTTGAAACCATATCTGAGCCAAGAGCTGACTACAAACAACATGTGCCAAGAATTGAAAAGATTATCATACCAAAAGAAATGATAGGTCCTTTGATTGGCCCTGGCGGAAAAGTAATTCAGGAAATACAAAATACAACGGGAGCAACTATTGTTATTGAAGAAGTGGATAATGTTGGAATAGTTGATGTTTTCGCAATCGATAAAGAAACTATTGAGGCTGCATTGAAACGTATAAAAGCAATCGTTGAAGTTCCTGAAATTGGGAAAATCTATAAAGGAAAAGTGAAATCGATAGTAAGCTTCGGGGCTTTTGTTGAAATACTTCCCGGAAAAGATGGTTTGTTGCATATTTCTGAAATTGAATGGCGCAGAATCAATAACGTCGAAGATGAGATGAAGGTTGGAGACACAATTGAAGTAAAATTAATCGATATCGATGCCAAAACCGGGAATCTTAAACTATCCAGAAAAGTGCTTTTGCCAAAACCTGATAAAGACAAAAAAGACAATCATCATAAAGAATAAACAAAGGCTGTATTAAATAAACCGCAAGCCTGCCTGTCCGTCGCCATGTGTCTGCGCCGGAATCGGCTTCGACAATAAGAGCAGGGTTATGGACACACACTTTCGCCGCAGTTTTAACGCAGCTATTTGCTTTTGTAAAGCTTTACGAACAGATTAGGTAAATCATGAACAAAAGAATATGGCTGAATCATTTTTATCGGACACTTGAAAATAAAAAAACCAAATTTCATCCATCAGATTTTAAGTTTTATAACATTGCCCGGTTACCAATACTGGCTGATAAAACAATATTGTATTCTTCCACATGCCCACAATGTGAGATTCACATTAAGCTGTTGGAGAAAATGGCTGATGAATTGCCTGAATGCCTTGATTTTGCAGATACAAGAAAAAAATTTGTACTCACAAAAGATAAAATAGAATCCCATTTAAAAAAGGAACATAAGCTCAGATTTGCTACATATTACTCTTCATTGTATACTTTTTTGTTTGGAATGCTTGGCGCAGTTCTTGGATTGTTAATTGCCTGGACTATAAAAAAAAGTCCGGAAAATTTTATCCTGATTTTTTTGGCAACAGGTATGATTTCAGGGTATTTGTTCGGAAAAATGAAAGACCATAAAAAATATCGGCAAAATCAACAATTGTAATGAAAAAATAAAAAATGAATTGTAAATCATTGATTTAATGTGCTTTAAAGATTTTAAAAACTGAATCTACACAAATAGTGCAAGGAATTATCATTTCTTTTTATAATTTTATTCTATTGATTATTAAGCAGTTTTCTAATTTTTCTTATTTTAGCAAAAAATTGAAACCTCATGGAAGGTTTTATTTTTTTTATATTGAAAACATTATTATGTTTGTATTAGAGCTAAATTTTTATTCAAACCAGCATAAATTAAAATTGTAAATTAAATAACAAGTACATCATGAAAAAACTTACGCTGAACCTATTGACTCTTGGTGTTGCAGCTATTGTAATTAGCAGCTGTGGAGGTTTAAACAAAATGGTAGATAACTCCAGCACCGTTGATTACGATGTTCAACCTTCTCCAGTCGAAACCCATGGTGGTGAAGTAGAAGTAACCATCAACACGACTTTCCCGGAAAAATACTTCAATAAGAAAGCTGTAGTTACTGCTACTCCGGTATTAAAATACGAAGACGGTCAAACAGAATTCGAACCGACTACATTACAGGGTGAAAAAGTTGAAGCAAACAATAAAGTTATCCCCTATGCAGGTGGCAATTATACTTATACCGGCAAAATTCCTTATAAGCCAGAAATGTTGAAATCAGAGCTGGTTGTTGAAATGAGTGCTCAAATAAAAGATAAAGATCCGGTACTTATCCCTGGAATTAAGATCGCTGATGGTGTTATCGCCACACCAACTCTGGTTAACGATAAAGCACAAGCAATTCTTGTTGGAGACAAATTCCAGAGAATAGTTCCTGAAACTTACGACGCTGAAATCCTTTATGTAATCAATAAATATGATATCCGGAATTCAGAGCTAAAAAAAGAACAAGTTGCGGAATTTCAGAAAAAAATAGGCAAGGCATCAACCGATTCAGCTATTGTAATCAAAGACGCAAAAATTTCTTCCTATGCATCACCTGACGGAGCATATGACCTGAATGAAAGATTATCAGGTAACAGAGGGGATGCTGCTGAAAGATACCTTGCACGTGCGTTAAAGAAAATGAAAGTTGAAGGTTTTGATACTGAAGGATTTTTAAGTACTCTCGAAACACCTGAAGACTGGGACGGATTCAAAAAACTTATGGAAAAATCAGACATTAAAGACAAAGAACTTATTCTTCGTGTCCTTTCCATGTATTCTGACCCTGCAGTTAGAGAAAAAGAAATTAAAAATATAGCTGAAGCTTTTGAAGAAATAAAAGTAGAAGTGCTTCCTTTGCTGCGTCGTTCTCAGATGTTTATCAATGTTGAAAATATTGGATACACTGACGAAGAAATAATAGCCCTTTCACAATCTGATCCTGACACTTTAAACCTTGAAGAAATCCTTTATGCAGCTACATTAACTGATGATAACAATGAAAAACTTCGTATCTATCAGGTTGCTGCTAAAAACTATCCTGAATCTTTCAGAGCCAAAAACAATGTTGGTTACATTTTGATGGAACAGGGAAAAACAGCCGAAGCAAAAGCCGCTTTCGAAGAAGCTCAGGCAATTCAGGATGATGATGTAATTAAGAACAATCTTGGAGCTGTAGCACTTGCTGAAGGAGATATCACAAAAGCTGAAGAACTGTTTACCTCTGCTATGGGTGCAGGTGATGCAGTAAATTATAATCTGGGAATTATTAAAATTAAACAAGGAGATTATACTGCTGCAGTGAATTATTTTGGTAATAAAGCTTCTTTCAATGCTGCACTCGCACAACTTTTGAATGATGATGTTAGCAAATGCTTAGCTACTCTTGGTGAAATGGGTGATACAAAATGTGCAAAAGTTGATTACCTGAGAGCTGTTGCAGGAGCACGTGCAGGAAGAGATGAAGTAGTATTCAATAACCTTTCTGCTGCAATTGCCAAAGATGCAAAATGGAAAGATTATGCCAAAAAAGATGCTGAATTCCTGAAATATGCTGCAAATGAAGCATTTGTTAAAATAGTAGAATAAAAATAGAATAAAATACTTACTAAAGCGGCTTTGGAAAAGGCCGCTTTTTTTATTTCATCATTTTCTTATAAACTTCCCAGACGAGTATCCCTGCACAAACCGATACATTTAGTGAGTGTTTTGTTCCATGCTGCTGTATCTCAATTGATAAATCGCACAAATCAACAATTTTTTGCTGTATCCCTCTCACTTCGTGACCCAGGACAAATGCATATTTTTCACCAGACTGAATAGCAATCTTGTCAAGCATTATACTCTCCTCTGTTTGTTCTACTGCATAAATCTTATATCCTTTTTCCCTCAATCTCTCAATGACGGTTTCTGTTTTTTTAAAATATTCCCAATGAACGGACTCGGTTGCTCCCAGGGCAGTTTTATGGATGTCCTTATGCGGAGGCGTTGCTGTTATTCCGCATAAAGCAACTGATTCAACAAGAAATGCATCAGAAGTTCTGAAAATTGAACCAATGTTATTCCTGCTCCTTACATTATCCAGAACCAATACCAATGGCAATTTTTTTGCTGCTTTATATTCGTTAAGGCTTAATCGGTTGAGCTCCTCGTTTAATAGTTTTCTCATATTGATTCATTTAACATGAATGCAAAACAAATAAATTATTTCTATACAAATGAAGTTCTATTGTAAATATTATATTCTGCTTCTTTGCCAAACTGAAATCCTCTTCAAAGAATCGGATCAGGTTGCACACAAAAGCATTGACTTTTGCACCACAATCCTTCAGCGGATAGTCACAACAAGGCAATAAACAAAACATGGCTTATTCCGAAATAATTTCTGGACGAATTTCATGAGTATAATAGTAGAATGCTAAAATATATTGAATATAAATATTTGAATATTTGATGTTTAGTACAATTTTATTCGAATGAAACGTTCATGAATATTTTATTTATAAATTCACAAAAGGGAATGAATAAAATATTCATGATAAGTTACACAAGACCAATAAAACAACATAAATATATACTTGTGAAAAAAACAGATATTTTCGTAACCCATCAGAACATAGAAATGTAATGAATATTCACGAATACCAGGGAAAACAAATATTAAAAGACCATGGAGTTCAGGTACCCGAAGGCGTTGTGGTTTTTGATCCAAAAGAATCACGTAAAGCAGCCGAACAAATTCAGACCATTACAAATAGCGACACATGGGCTGTAAAAGCCCAGATTCATGCAGGTGGCAGAGGAAAAGGAGGTGGAGTCAAAATAGCAAAATCATTTGATGAGGTAGAAAAATATTCTGAACAAATACTGGGAATGACACTTATCACTCCGCAAACCGGCTCTCAGGGTAAAAAAGTACAAAAAATACTTATTGAACAAGGAATATATTATCCCGGCGATCATCCGGTTGAAGAATATTATATGAGTATTGTATTGGACAGATCAAGCGAAAAAAATATGATCATGTACTCTCCGGAAGGAGGTATGGATATTGAAACTGTAGCAAAAACAACTCCCGATTTAATATTCAAGGAAGTTATTGATCCGTTATTGGGTATTCAGGACTTCCAGGCAAGAAAAATTGCATTTAATCTTAAACTTTCAGGAAAAGCCTTTAAAGAAATGACAAAATTTGTTAAAGCTTTGTATAAGGCTTATGTTCACTGTAATGCCTCCCTATTTGAGATTAATCCGGTAATAAAGACCTCTGATGATCTTATAATTGCTGCCGATTCAAAAGTAAACCTGGATGATAATGCCTTTATCAGACATCCGGAATACGAAAAACTTAGAGATCATAATGAAGAAGATCAGGCCGAGATTGAAGCTTCCGTTCACAATCTAAATTTTATTAAGCTCGATGGAAATGTTGGCTGCATGGTAAATGGTGCCGGATTGGCCATGGCCACAATGGACATTATCAAACTTTCAGGCGGTGAACCGGCAAATTTTCTTGATGTAGGTGGCAATGCCAGTGCTCATACTGTTGAAGCCGGATTTCGCCTTATTTTAAAAGATCAGAGAGTGAAATCTATATTAATTAACATTTTTGGAGGGATAGTACGCTGCGACAGAGTCGCACAAGGAGTAGTAGATGCATATCATTCGATCGGAAATAGTAAAATCCCGGTTATTGTTCGTTTGCAAGGAACAAATGCAGAAGGAGGTAAAAAAATTATTGATGATTCAGGATTAAAAGTATTTTCAGCAATCACACTTCAGGAAGCCGCTGATCTGATAAAAAAGCTAATCGGTTAATTCATTATTGCAGGTGTATCTTTCTGATATTCTGTAAGATATCCGAAAATTACTATTCCCTTCTGACAGGCATCGTCATGCATCGGGCACCTCCTCCGCCACGAGATAGTTCGGCCCCTTCAACAGTAATGAGCACCTTTTCGTAATCTTTATATGATTTTTTCTTATCAATTACATCCTGTGCTGTAATCACTTCATACCCTGCAGTATTAAGTTCCTGTGCAGTATAAACATTCCTGTCGTAACCAATCAGTTTTCCGTGTTCAAATGCTAAGAAATTTGCCCCACTGTGCCATTGTTCTCTTTCCTGAAGCATATGCTTTGAACCTCCACATGATACAGGATAAAATTCCTTTCCTGTTATTTTTAATCCCTGCAATAAATTGTCAACATATTCAATCTTTGTAACACTCTTATTGTCAATTTCCATTAGAACTGTATGATACTTATTTTCACCCAATATAAGAGGATCGTAAATCATACACTCATTATTGTTAAGTAAAGTAAACACCATATCAAGATGTATGAATGACTCGGGGTCATCAGGTAACTCCTGAATTAGTATATTTTTCACAGAAGTACAATGTATTACTTCCCGAATAAAATGATCTACCCCACCAGCGGAAGTTCTGGCGCCTATTCCAATGATCAGGGTATTATCGTTCAATACCAAAACATCCCCTCCTTCAATTGTAAGTGTTTCATTTACACCCTTAAGGTTATCCGTTAGATCTATTACATTATTACATGAAAATTCCGGATGATACGTAAATAATGTTTTCATAAGGATTGCTTCAGGTTCTCGTATCTTTTTTGCCATGGCAGAGATAAAAACAGTATTGCCAATAACAAATGAAGAATCTCTGGTAAAAAAAATATTGTGTAAAGGACTAATATGATGACGGTTTTTATTCAGAAAATTCGTTAATGTTTGTTGAATTAATGGAATACCTTCAATGATCTGCCGGCATAACTCAACATTGGTTAACGACTCCAACTGTAGAACAAGCTTTTCATCCTGAATATAATCTGTTAACTCTCTAATAATCTGATTTCTGGCTTCAGGAATTGATAAAGTTTCATGAAGAAGATCTTTAATTTCGTAAACCCTGCAAATTTGCTCAAGTATTCCTTTAAACTGACCATATTCTTTCCCGGCTATAGAAAGGTTTAAAATGTCGCTGTATAAGGCTCTTTTAGCAGTAGCAGGGGTCATATTTTCGACCTCCGGCCCAGGCTCATGAATAATGACAGCTTCAAGTTTTGAAGTTTCTGAGGTTATATTTAAATTAAGCATAGTATGTATATACAGGTTTGTTGACTTAATAAAAGGTATTGAAGCTCCTCGCCGCAAGCGGCGAGGAATCTTCGATCCTTTTTTTGTTTATTATTTTTGTGCTCGCTAACCCCGCAGCAAGCTACGGGGAATGCGCTCGCAGGATTCAATTGTCTTTTAATCACTGGTAAATCCTATTTTTCTGTGTGTCCCATCACAAAACGGCATTTTTTTTGATTTTCCGCATCTGCAAAATGAAGCCATTTTCATTTGTCGAAGTTCCACTCCTTCAGATCCAACAATTTTAAATTTCCCTTTTACCACAAGAGGGCCGTCTTTCATAATTCTAACTTCGGCAAAACCCTCCTCTTCTTCCTTTGATTTATCTATGTTGTTTGCATCCGTATGATTTAATTTCTTCTCATCATTCCATGCAAAGGTCAAAGCACCTGTAGGGCATAAATTTACTACTCTGATTATTTCATTGGTAGGAGCGCCGTATATATTCACCCATGGTCGTTTCCTCGGATTAAACACTTCTATTAATTCCTTGTAACATGTAGTTACATGAATGCATTTTGATGGCTTCCAGTATACAGTTATCTCCCCATTTGTATATTCTCTGTCTTTGCCACCACTTCGACTTTTATCCATAATCTTATCACATATTAATAATAAAAAGACAATCCTAAATTTATAAAGAAAACTTGCCAAAAGAAAAAGTATTAATGAATACAAACCATTAATTGCTAATTTCGTTTAATATTTAAGTCAGAAAAATTGGTATAGTAATTGCAAAAGGTGAAATAAATAATTAGCATGAAAAAGAGGATATCCATATTCTTTGTTTTCTGTTTTCTGTTTGTATTTATGATAAAAGCGCAGGATTACAGTGAGTTAACAAATGAAAATGTTTTTCATATTGTAGTCATTGAGGGAGATACCATATATATTTCAAGCATTGATGAAGTAATCATATTTCCAAAACCTAAATTTAATTCAAAACGTCAATGGAGAAAATACTACCGGCTGGTAAAACATATTAAAAAGGTTTATCCTTTAGCCAAAGCTGCCGGAAAAAAGTACGATTCCATATCGGCTAAAATGATGAGCCTTTCAACAGAAAGACAGAAAAGAATATATATAAAACTGGTTGAAAAAGAAATTATGGAGGAATATGAGGACGACATAAGAAATCTTACGATAACCCAGGGAAGAATTCTTTTAAAACTTATCGACCGCGAAATTGGTGAAACTTCATATGATTTATTGAAAGAACTCAAAAGCTCCTTCACCGCTTTCTTCTGGCAGACTATTGCCCGAATTTTTGGACAGAACCTGAAAAGTGAATTTGATGCAGAAGGTGAAGACAGATTGATAAATGAAATTATGATTCTAATGGAAAACGGGCAATTGTAATCATAAAATAATTTCTTAACCTCTTCAATATGCAGCGATTGTTTATCGGGATAAAAATTACCTGCCCTGAGAGTATTATCAATCTTCAAGAACAACTTCAACATCTGTTGCAAAGAAGTACAATTAAATGGGTTGACCCTGATAACTTTCATTTGACAATGAAGTTCCTTGGTGAGGTGGAATCCCATATTATTACGCCGATTATCCAGATTCTTGAACATCTTACTCCAAAATTCAATCAATTTGTTTTGAAATCTGATGGTTTGGGAACTTTTGGAAAATCAAATAATCCACATATAATATGGTACGGATTCAAGGAAAACCCAATTTTATCTTCCATACAAGCTACAATTGAAAAAACTTTATATCAACTGGGTTTTGAATCGGATGATAAAAAGTTCTCACCTCATTTGACGCTGGGCAGAATAAAATTTCTTGTTGAAAGAAAAGAATTAGCAATGTTTCTTCAGGAACAAGATCATATCCCTGATCATTATAAAATACAAAATTTTCAACTTGTTGAAAGTATCCTAAAAAAAGAAGGTCCGGTCTATAAAACCATTAAGTCTTTTCAGTTAAACAATAATAATTAAGGAATCGCTTGTATATCAATCAGATACTTTTACATTCCCTTTCCCTTGAATATGATAAGTAAGGTGTAGATTAATATTTTCAGATCAACATAAAGAGACATATTCTCAATATACAACAGATCATATTTCATACGTTTAACCATCTGATCTACATTTTCTGCATAACCATATTTAACCTGACCCCAGGAAGTAATGCCTGGCTTCACTTTCAGCAATTGTATATAATGAGGCGCTCTTTTCATAATTTGATTAATGAAATATTCTCTTTCAGGCCGTGGTCCGACCAATGACATATCACCCTTAAGTACATTAATGAAATTTGGAATTTCATCGAGTCTTGATTTTCTCATAAAGCGCCCAAAAGGTGTTACTCTCTGATCATCTTTTGAAGACAATTCCGGCCCGTTAACTTCTGCGTCTATATACATCGAGCGAAATTTATAAATAATAAATGGCCTTCCGTTCTTTCCAATACGCTTTTGCCTGTAAAAAATAGGACCTTTTGAAGAAAGCTTAACTCCCGAAGTAAGTATTAACAAAAGGGGAGATAATATTATTAAGGCAAGTAAGGATACTATTATATCAAAAAAATGTTTTAAATTCTCTTGCCAGGCAGGCATTAGATGATGCGAAATTTCTATCAGAGGCGTACCAAAAATTGCAGACATTTTTACCTTGCCGGTGAAAATTTCATACATCCCGGGAATTGTTTTAATTGCAACATTACTATCAATCAATAAATTCAATATGTTCTTAATCCTGTCATGTTCTGTATACTCAAGAGCAATAATTACTTCATTGACTTTATATTTTCGAATGATCTCCTTTACATCATCAATGGATCCCAAATGCTTCAATTTAGAGGCAAGAAGAAATTCATTTCCCTCATTTACATTTACAAAACCAACGAATATATTTCCTGTTCCCTGCTTTTGATTTGATATTTCTTCATAGGTTTCAACGGCTTTATCATTTCCTCCGATCAGTATCGTATTAAATCCTAATTTTCTGTTGTGTATCTTCTTTGTAATATCTGTAGTAATAATTAATCTGGGTAGATAAGTCAGCACAAAATGAAAGAGATATAATGCAATAAATGATCTATAATAGTTCGAATAATTCACAATAACATCATCCAATATTAATCCGAAAAAAAGTATTAAAACACCTATGAATGTAATTCTCATGGTAAACCAGAGCTCTGCCAACCTTGATTTTCTAAACACTTCCCTGTAGTAACCCGAAGCATAATATAACAATATCCAAAACAAAGGGATTAAAACTAATCCGAGATAGAATCTTGCTCCAAATTCAATGGGTATTGAATATCCAAACTTTAGAGGTTCAATATATAGTTTCCTGTAAACGTAAAAACAAGCCCAGGCCAGAGAGGCTGATAACAGATCAGATATAATATACTTAAATAGTTGTAAATTTCGATTCATGTCAGGTGAGAAATTCTTCCTTAAAAATCAAGACAAATATAGAAATAATGTTATACTCTTACTTCAATAATTACTGAATTCCGTTTTTTCATTTTTTATCCTTATTATATGACTAAGATTCGTTTATTTTACAAAATTTTCTGAATTTGATTTAATACCAATGGAAGATAGCTATCTGCATAAAGGATTACGTAAAAAACTGGTAGATGAAATCAATAAAAAAGGGATCAATGCTCAAAGGGTTCTTGATGCTATAAATCAGGTTCCACGGCATTTGTTCATGGATAGTAGTTTTATTCATTTTGCTTATAAAGATCAGGCCTTCCCAATTGCTGCCAATCAAACCATTTCTCAACCCTTTACGGTTGCATTTCAAACTCAGTTATTAAACATTCAGAAAGGTGACAAAGTCCTTGAGGTAGGCACAGGCTCAGGCTATCAGGCTGCTGTGCTTATTGCAATGGGAGCAAAGGTATATACGATTGAACGGTTTAAAGTATTGAAGATGAAGGCACAGAATCTTTTGCCCAAATTGGGTTATCACCCACATTTCTTTTATGGTGATGGGTACGAAGGATTGCCCACCTATGCTCCATTTGATAAAATTATTATTACTGCAGCCGCTGCTGAAGTACCAAAAAAACTCATGGAACAATTGAAAATTCATGGAAGGATGGTCTTGCCTTTAGGTAATAATACCTCACAGACAATGACATTAATTGAAAGAAGTTCAGAACATGATTACAATATAACAGAACATGGCTCATTTGTATTTGTTCCCATGTTAAAAGGAAAAGTTTAATGACAATAGATCAAAAAAATGATTACAATTAAAAGCTTCGTTTTCAATTCCTTTCAGGAAAATACATACGTTCTGTCAGATGCTACAAATGACTGTATTATAATTGATCCCGGAATCAGTTCAGAATTAGAAGAGAAAAAATTTATTGATTACATTACGAATAGCGGATTGAATCCGAAAGCTATTTATAACACGCATTGTCATGTTGATCACGTGCTTGGTTGTCAACGAATTATAAATTTATATGACATCCCGTTTTATGCTCATGAGTCAGAAAAAATAGTAATTGAAGGAGCTACAATTTTTGCGGAGTTTTTTGGTATGCGTATTGATCAGCCTCCATTTCCGGATAGTACCATATCGGAAAATGATAAACTAATTTTCGGAGAATCAGAATTAATGATTTATCATATTCCCGGACATTCACCGGGAAGTCTTGTTTTTTATAATAAAGAAAATCATTTGCTAATAACAGGTGATGTATTGTTCAAAGGAAGTATCGGCAGAACAGATCTTCCGGGAGGCAATTATAATCAGCTTATTCAGGGTATCAAAACAAAACTTATGCCACTGCCAGGAGAAACTGTTGTATATCCGGGACATGGACCTGCTTCTACTATTCGATACGAATATGATACAAATCCTTTTTTATTCTAAAAGCAATTGGCTATTTTAAAAATATTTGATTAAAATAATTATACTATGTCAGCTGATAAATTCATGAACCGCCATATTGGGCCCCGTAAAAATGAGATTCCGGAAATGCTGTTAAAAATTGGCGTAAATAGCCTTGAAGAACTTATTGATAAAACCGTACCTTCAAATATACGCATGAAAAATCCTCTCAATCTTCCTGATGGAATTTCAGAATATGAATATTTTAAAAAGATCAAGCACATTGCATCAAAAAATAAAATGTATAAGTCATATATTGGTGCAGGTTTTTACAATACAATTTTCCCCGCTGTTATTCAGAGAAATATTCTCGAAAATCCAGGTTGGTATACATCATATACTCCTTATCAGGCAGAAATATCTCAGGGCAGACTTGAAGCATTGCTGAATTTTCAAACAGCTATTGCTGATTTAACATCTATGGAAATCGCTAATGCATCATTATTGGATGAATCAACTGCTGCTGCAGAAGCCATGACGATGCTATTTAACGCCAGAACCAAACAAAAGGGAGAACAAAAAAAAATGAAATTCTTTGTTGATTCAGATGTTTTTCCTCAAACCCTGGAAGTACTTCAAACCCGTGCAGAACCTTTTGGAATAGAACTGGTGATTGACTCTTATGAGAACATTCAGCTGGATCATGCATTCTTTGGAATATTCTTTTCATATCCATCCGGAAATGGAGAAATTAGAAATTATTCGGAGATTATTACAAAAGCTCATTCTTTTGATTGTGGTGTATCAGTATCCGCTGATCTTTTAAGTCTGGCAATTCTGACTCCTCCCGGAGAATGGGGAGCAGATGTAGTCGTTGGTTCGGCTCAGCGCTTTGGTCTGCCCATGGGATTTGGCGGCCCTCATGCAGCATTTTTTGCTACAAAAGAAAGATACAAAAGGTATATTCCCGGAAGAATTATAGGTGTATCAAAGGACAAGCATGAGAGAATCGCTCTGCGTATGGCTCTTCAAACGCGCGAACAGCATATTAAAAGAGAAAAAGCCACCTCAAATATTTGTACTGCCCAGGCTCTGTTGGCTACTATGGCAGGAATGTATGCTATATACCATGGTGCCGAAGGTCTTGAAAGAATCGCTTTACATTGTCACCAAACTGCCGGCACCTTAGAAAAAACACTAACAAAATTAGGGTACAAACAATTGAACAAATATTTTTTCGATACTTTAAAAGTGCAGCTGCCAGAAAACATTGCTCAACGCACTATTCAAATTCAGGCATTGGAAAGAAAAATAAACCTCAGGTATTTTAGTGACAATTCAATTGGTATAAGTACAGATGAAACAACAAATCTGGAAGATCTTAACAAACTTATAGAAGTTTTTGCATCTGCAATGGAAAAACCTTTTGCCGAACTGAAACAAACTGAAAATAAGATCCATTTTCATTCAAATTTCAGAAGAAAAAGTCAATTCCTGAAATCAGAAATATTTTCAAAGTACCACTCGGAAACTGAAATGATGCGATACATTAAAAATCTTGAGCGTAAAGATCTTTCTCTCACAGATTCAATGATTTCGTTGGGCTCATGCACAATGAAACTGAATGCTGCGATCGAGCTTATGCCGCTTAACTGGCCTGAATTTGGTGAAATTCACCCATTTGCTCCTATCGATCAAACTGAGGGATATCAGCAGTTATTTCATGAGTTAGGAGAAATTCTTAAAGAAATTACAGGTTTTAAAGCAATCTCATTTCAACCAAATTCAGGTGCTGCAGGTGAATATGCCGGTTTGATGGTAATCAGAGAATTCCATAAGCAAAATGGAAACTCACATAGAAATGTCGTATTAATTCCGACATCGGCACATGGCACAAATCCCGCCAGTGCCAGAATGGCTGGGATGGAAGTTGTATTGGTGAATTGTGATGAAAAAGGAAATATTGAAATTGACGATTTAAAGATTAAAGCAGGATCAAATAGTGAAAATCTTGGCGCTTTTATGGTAACATACCCTTCAACACATGGCGTATTTGAAGAGAAAATTAAAGAAATGACTGATATCATTCATCGCTATGGAGGATTGGTATATATGGACGGAGCAAATATGAATGCTCAGGTAGGATTAACGAATCCTGCTCTGATTGGAGCCGACGTTTGTCATCTTAATCTGCATAAAACATTTGCAATTCCTCATGGAGGTGGTGGACCTGGAGCAGGCCCAATATGTGTAGCAGACCATCTTGTTGAATATATGCCAAATCACCCTTTTGCACAAACAGGAGGAGCAAAAGGGATAAAGTGTATTTCTTCTGCACCCTGGGGTAGTGCAAGTATTCTTACTATTTCACACGCTTATTGTAATTTGCTTGGTGCTGAAGGATTAACCTATTGTAGCAAAATAGCAATTCTCAATGCAAATTATCTTGCCGTTTGTTTGGATGATGCTTTCAGAGTTTTATACAAAGGAAAGAATAATTTCGTTGCACATGAATTAATCCTTGATTGTCGTCACTTTAAAAAAATTGCAAACATAACTGAAGCTGATATTGCAAAGCGTTTAATGGATTATGGATTTCATGCTCCAACATTATCCTTTCCGGTGCATGGAACATTTATGGTTGAGCCTACTGAAAGTGAATCCAAACGTGAACTTGATCGATTTATTCAGGTCATGTTGGCTATTCACTCTGAAATTATGGAAATCTCTGAAAACTATGATCAAGACAATGTATTAACCAATGCACCACACTGTATGAATGAATTGTGTGATGACAGTTGGGATCATTGCTACAGTAGAGAAAAAGCTGCATTTCCAATGAAATGGTTGCATACAAAGAAATATTGGCCTCCGGTTTCAAGAATTGATGATGCATTTGGAGACAGAAATTTAATATGTACTTGTGAACTTCTATCGAATTACTTCACTGATTAATTAATTTTAAAATTATCGTTTTTAGGGTTACTATTGTAACAAAAACAGAATATACAATTGTATCAAAAAACAGTATACTCAGATAAGGAGTTATTAGAAGGTATTGCTAATGGTGATACAAAAGTTTTAGAGCATTTATATAATGAATGTTTTAAAACAATCCGGCATCTTGTGGTTTCCAACAACGGAGATATTGAAGATGCTAAAGATATTTTCCAGGAGAGTATTATTGTACTCTTAAGAAAAGTCAGAGAAAAAGATTTCCGGCTTACCAGTTCTTTAACAACATTTATATATTCTATTGCACACTTGATGTGGCTTAAGGAATTAAACTTAAGAACTAAACGAGCAGTACCTGCTAAAACAACTGACCATTATACAGATGAAGAGTTACTATTAATTGATGCAATTGACAGGAATGAAAGATTAAAACTTTATCGGGAAAAATTTGAGGAGCTTAGTCAGAATTGTAAGAAAGTACTTAGAATGTTTTTGAATAATATCCCTATTAAAGAGATAACAAAGATTATGGGATATAGCTCAGATCAGCATACAAAAAACAGGCGGTTTCGATGCAAAAAATCGTTGGTTTTAAAAATTAAGAATAGCAGCAAATATAAAGAGTTGAGTAATGAAATACACCAGAATGATAGAAACTTACCTAGATGGTAAAATGAATAAAGAAGAGAGTGAAAAGATAAGGGAGTTGATAAATAAAAATAAGGAATTCTCTGCTGAAGTGAATTTGCACGAAGATATTAATGAGTCTATCAAAGATGATCAAATCTTTGAATTGCGCAACAATATTATTACATTGCTGAATAAAAAAGATACTGAGACAACATCCGGAGAGAAAGCGAATTTTATGAAATACATGAAGTACCCTGTGGCTGCTACCATACTTGTATTAATTGGTTTTAGCCTTTCCCAAATCCTTTCATTTAAATCCCCGCAAGAGATTTTCCATTTGTATTATAATCCATATCAAACTGATATCACAACCCGCTCAGTCATAAACTCCACCGATAAAATCCAGTTATCATATATACTTTATCAGGAAGGAAATTATAAAGTTTCTTTTGAAATCTTAAAGAATTATCTCGAAAAAAATACTACTGATCAGGCTGCCAGATTTTATTACTCAATGAATGCAATTGAACTTGATAAAAATGATCTGGCTATTTCAGAATTGCTGACCATTTTAGAAGATTCATTTACACCCTATTCTTTGCATGCAAGATGGTATCTTGCAATGGTATATTTAAAAACCGGTGATGTTGAAAAAGCAAGAAAATATTTGAAAATTCTATCTGATGAAGAAAACATCTATAGTAAGAGAGCAAATACTATACTTAAAAAATTAAGGATATAGCTTCAGTTTTATCCAAAATACCCCACACATCAAAATTATAACTGAGAAAATAATAATCCATTTTCTATTCGTATAGGTATAAGAAATTGGATTACCAATTGCTACATATCCTGCCCAGTAAAATGGATGAGCTTTTACGGGATCTCCATTCTTGAGAAAATCAATTTTTGCATGTTGCAGTGCAACATCGACTTCAAATCCTTCAGACAAATAGTAGTAAAATCTATTCATCAAAAAAGCACTTGATTGATCTGCAACAGACCACTGAGTTAAAATGATATCCTTTACCCCTGCCTGTATAAACGCTCTTGCAATATTAAATACCCCCTCTCCCCTTACGATTTCACCTACACCGGTGTTGCATGCACTAAGCACAATCAAACTGGCAGTAAGTTTTTGTGCATAAACTTCATAGGCATACAACTGTTTTTCAGGATCATCTTCTGTTGTAAAAACAAGCTGTGAGCTCATAGGCTCTTCTGCATTAATGATTGTATGCATTGCCAGATGGACTATTTCATTCCTTATGCCTTCTTTAAAAAACCTTTCTTTACTGGCTTCTTTGCCAAGAAATGACCTGCCTTTAAAATACTTACTGATGCTTTGTACCTCTTCGACAGCGCCTGGCAGATTTGGAAAAGGTGAATCAATAGAATTCTTTTTTGTTGTATTAATCTCTGAATCTTTGTAGTCGGGTGCAAAACCAGCATAGCGAACTTTGTTTTTCCTAATATTTGTATCGTCCAGCAATTGATTGCTCGAATAGAGGTAACTTATTGCATTCGTTTTAATAAGATAATCCAGTTCACTATATGATATTTTCAGATTCAGAGTATCTATGTTTTGTTTTAAAAGACTTTCATAAGGAATTAATATGAGTTCACCATCGGGAACAATGATTAATCTCTTATCTTTTATTAAATTCTCAACAGGTTTTATCATAAGCTCGTAAAAACCATAAGATTGTTGACAAAATTCATTAAAAGTATTTCTCGAAAAATCATTGTATTTCATTTCTGCAATGATTTTCCTATATGCCAATACTCTAGGCGGAAAATCTTTTGTCAAGGGTGAAATAAATAATTTGAACATTGTTTTATCGATATAGAAAATATAAAAGGCATTATGAGTAAAGTGATATTCCAGAATAACCTGATTTGATCTGAGTTTTTCCTGTATCGTATGAATTGATATGCTTTTCTCATCTTCCCTGTATTTTAAATATTCAGGATATTTCTTCTCCAAATCTTCTTTAAAACTTTGATATTCACTAATTTTATTTATTATCCGATTTATTGCATAACTATCATTATTGACCTCTTGTATACTAAGATGCTTAATATCATATTGCATAGAATCAATTTCTTTCTGCATGATTCTGGCTCTAAGAATTAAATTTTCCGGGATACCGGATAATCTTTTTGCAGTTTCATCTGAAACAAAACTTCTGAGCATATGAGCTTTGCTTTTTTCAGCAAAATAAAAAAGTTCATGTGCTATTGAATCATTATTTGTTTTTCTATATAACTCATATCCTATATTAATTATATCATTATACGTATATCGAATTAGGGAAAGTGAAGCTTTTTTTGATTGTTCATATGTCAATTGATCATACAACTTAAGGTTGATTTCCAGTAGATTTTTAAGATCACAATAAGAATTTTGTAAGGGTACAAGATCATAATCATTCTTTTTCGAAATATAATAAAAAGCATGGGCACGTTTTCTCAGAAGGAAAGGATATTCAAAATTTACAAAATAAGCATACCTGGACTTAAAATACGTTTCATCATGCAATACTTTATCCAGATCATCCAGAACAAGATTGAAAATGAATATGGCCAAATCATATCTTTCTCTTACATAATAATACAGTCCTAACCTTCTTATAATAAACAGTTTTAAATTAGGGTCAGGATGATTTTGTAAGATTTCTTCAGCTTTTTCCAGATAATCCAGTTCAGCACTTTCATTTTTTAAGGACTTTGAAATAGATGCCAGATACCAGAATACTTTTGCAAGTCTTTCATCCTGTATATTATGGTCATAATATATTTGTTCAGCGATTTTATAGGATGCTTTTGCTTCTGAATAGGAATTTAGCTTTTCATAAACATACCCCTTTATTAAATGATACTCAGCCATAAAAATATGATGACTATCCAGAACAAATTTATCTGCTTTCTCATAGTATTTCTGAGCCTGCATATAATCGCGTAACCTGGTATAGGTTTCTCCAAGATTTGAATACACAAAATATTGAAAACTTTTGTATTTCTTCTTACTACTTACCTGCATTTCCAGTTCATTCAGAAACTCAAGTGCCAGGTTGAATTCGTGATATTTAATATACAATTCTGCCTGCTGCAATCGAATTAGGAATATCCATAGCGGCGAACCGGGAAACGATTTATTAAGCAATTGCTCAGCGCTATACAATTCATTACTATAAAGATTATACTCCGCTTCTTCCTTATACGACATGGCTTTTAGAAAATGAAATTTGCTTTTCCTTTGATCCGAAAAAGGATAAAATTCATTATGAAACAAATCATCCAATTTTAATACTTCTAATAAAGAACTGAATTCAGTTATATCTATCATTGAACTTAATACATAAGACTCGATCACAGCAAGAGTATCTTTTATAGTACTTTCTCCTATAATCAATTGCCATGAATCTTTGTAGTGTTTTTCAGCCTGCTCAAAATTGGCTGTCCAGTAATACATAAAACCCAGGCGACAGTTTATTATGATGGATTGCCAGGTTAAATTAAGATCCCTGGCAATACCAAGTCCTTTATTGTAATGCCTTTCTGCCTGCAAAATCTCACCTGCCAGGAACAGTGAATCTCCATCCAAAAAATGATTGAGCAAAATTTGATATATATTTTTCTGATCTGAGTCTGCCGGCAAAAAGTCATAAAGAATATGCTCAGGAGTGATTAATTTGTTTTGATAATCATTTTTATAGATTGTAAAATCAGAGGCAAAAAGTATACTGCTTATTAAACATACAATAATAATTTGTCCTGATACAAGAGCCTTAATCCATGACATATATTAGAAGATAATATGAAAGGAACAGCCCATAAAATTAAACCATATAACTGGAATTTATCATGAAAATGAATTATATTGCATAAAGCGGATGCCGAAAAGCTATACAGAGTAGGCTAATTAATAGTAATGCCGTTATGAAATATCTTATCTTCTTTACAAACCGGCTACCTGATCCTGATGATGGGGATAATGGAGTAGGCCCGCCTCCAGGACCAAATCCCAAATAGAAATTTAAAAAAGCTCCTTCGGGGAGCTTTTTTTGTTTCCCGAATAGAAGTGAAGTGAAAGTGTCTTGCTCTCGCTTTACAACTGAAATATATTATTGGCGAAAGAAGTGTGTATCTCCCTCCAGTCAGGTTAGTTTTGTCCTCATTCGTTCTGATAATTCAGAACTACGGCGGATAAAAAGCAGAGTGATCGTGTTCGCTTGTACCTCGTGCTCACTCTCACTCTTTTTTTTGTACCCGGGGCGGGACTTGAACCCGCACGAACATTGCTGTCCACTGGATTTTAAGTCCAGCGCGTCTACCAGTTCCGCCACCCGGGCGCCATATTATCTGGGTAAAACAAACTCAATGAACTACCTCAAAGCATAGCTATCGAGGTATTAATAAGGGATCTTTTTATATTCGCTGCAAGCATCGCAGTATTAGACGCATTTATCCCGATACGCTACGCTATCGGGATTGTTCGACTTACAAATTTCAATGCATTTCACTTTTGAAATTTGAGTCTCAGGAATAAAAAAAGAGCGGAAAACGGGACTCGAACCCGCGACCCCGACCTTGGCAAGGTCGTGCTCTACCAACTGAGCTATTTCCGCTTGTATTATTATTCATCATTAATCCATTGCTATTAGAAACCTTTCTCTCTCTACCAATCCCGAAGTTTCGAGGACTCTCGAAAAACAATAAAATCAAAGATTTCTGGTTTTTCGGAGCTGAGCTATTTCCGCGATTAAGATGAACAATTTTAAAGAACTGCTTACCCTTTATTATGCATCAGAGTTTTCCTCTGAATCGCTTGATAAGTGGTGCAAATATAGAGCTTTTTTTATTATAGCCAAATGCAGAAATCAGGATTTTAAAGCACTCCGGATCATCGAATTACAAACCGGTTAGTTTCTTAATTTCATTCAATTTATTCAATGCTTCAATCGGAGTTAAATTATTAATATCCGTGTTTTTTATTTCATCGCGAATTTGTTTTAACACAGGATCGTCCAATTGAAAAATACTCAATTGCATTCCTTCCCTGTTTTCAGCAACATCAGAAATAGGTCTCGATAATGATTTGTTATCATGCGATTGTTCTAACTCTTTCAGAATTTCATTGGCACGTTTTACAATACTTTTTGGCATACCGGCCATTCGGGCCACATGAATTCCAAAACTGTGCTCACTGCCTCCTCTCTTCAGTTTTCGGATAAAAATAACCCGATCATCCAATTCTTTAACGGTAACATTAAAATTTTTTACTCTTTCAAAATACCCTTCCATTTCATTCAACTCATGATAATGCGTGGCAAATAACGTTTTGGCTCTTGCATGCTGATGCTCATGCAAATACTCAACCATTGCCCATGCAATTGATATACCATCATATGTACTCGTTCCTCTGCCGATTTCGTCAAGTAACACCAGGCTTCGGGAAGAAACATTGTTTAAGATACTGGCCGTTTCCAGCATTTCAACCATGAAAGTCGATTCGCCCAGAGAAATGTTGTCTGAAGCTCCAACCCGTGTAAATATTTTATCTACATAGCCAATATTGGCCTTTAATGCAGGAACAAAACTTCCCATTTGAGCCATCAACACAATCAAAGCTGTTTGACGCAATAATGCTGATTTCCCTACCATATTCGGACCTGTGATGATAATTATTTGTTGTTCATCACAATCCAGATATACATCATTAGCCACATAGGACTCATCAACAGGCAATTGCTGTTCTATTACCGGATGTCGACCCTCCCGGATATCTATAATCTCAGAATCATTGATCTCAGGACGAGAATATTTATTCTCCAGGGCACATTTTGAAAATGATAGCAAGCAATCAAGCTTTGCCAATAATGATGCATTCAACTGAATTGTTGTTATATAATCAGCAATTCCCTCAACAAGATTCTGAAACAATTTGGTTTCTATTATTAATATCTTTTCTTCAGCACCAAGTATCTTAGATTCGTATTCCTTTAATTCTTCAGTTATGTATCTTTCCGCACTGACAAGTGTCTGTTTTCTGATCCACTCACCAGGTACTTTGTTTTTGTGTGTATTTCTAACCTCAATGTAATAACCGAATACATTATTGTATGCTACTTTTAATGAAGGTATACCCGTTTTATGACTTTCCCGTTCCTGAATTTTAATCAGGTAATCTTTGCCAGAGCTTAAGATTTCCCGCAATTCATCAAGTTCGGCAGACACACCTGAAGCGATTACACTACCTTTCGATATTTGTGAAGAAGGTTCCGGAAGAAGCTCTTTTTCAATTCGTTCCCGGATGCTGAAACAAGGATTAAGCTGTTCTGCAATTTTTATTAGAGGAGTCTCTCCCGAATTCTGACATACTTTTTTTATTGGTCCGATTGCGGTTAGTGCAAACTTCAAATGTACTACTTCCCTGGGGGTTATCTTTCCTACGGATATTTTAGATGTGATCCTTTCCAGATCACCAATTTGTTTCAGATGGTTTGAAATCTCTTCTCTGAATTCCGGATGTTTAAGATAAAACTCAACAATGTCCAATCTTTCGTTTATAGATGCTATTCCTTTCAATGGAAGGTTGATCCATCGCTTCAACAATCGGCTTCCCATAGGAGAGATTGTTTTGTCCATAACATCGCTTAATGTTTTGGCTCCTTCATTAATAGAATGAAATAATTCAAGATTTCGAATCGTAAACTTATCGAGCCAGACATAACGATCTTCTTCAATTCGGGAAAGACCCGTAATGTGCTGTAATTGAGTGTGCTGTGTAATATCAAGATAATGCAAAATTGCTCCGGCAGCAACAATACCTAATTTAAGACCTCCAACACCATATCCTTTAAGACTTGTTGTATCGAAATGTTTTCTTAGCCTGTCATTTGCAGAATCATCAGTATAAATCCAATCATCGAGAGGAAATACATAATGCTTATGCCCAAATGTTTCATTAAACTTTTTTTGCATACCCTTCTCAAAAATTACTTCCTTAGGAGAAAAACTATTCAGCAATTTGTCAATATACTCGTAAGATCCTTCAGCAGCATAAAACTCTCCGGTTGATATATCCAAAAATGCAATGCCTGCAAGTTTATTATCAAAATGTATGCTGGCAAGAAAATTGTTTTCCTTATTTTCAAGCACATTATCATTTAATGATACACCAGGAGTTACCAACTCAGTAATGCCTCTTTTGACAATTTTTTTTGCAAGCTTTGGATCTTCCAGTTGTTCGCAAATTGCTACCCTTTGACCGGCCCTTACCAGCTTAGGCAAATATGTATCAAGTGCATGATAAGGAAAACCGGCCAGTTCAACAAATGAAGCAGCTCCGTTGGCTCTTTTTGTAAGTGTAATGCCCAATATTTCGGATGCTCTTATTGCATCTTCACCAAACGTCTCATAAAAATCACCAACCCTGAAAAGCAATACAGCATCAGGATGTTTTTCCTTAATGGAATAATATTGCTTCATTAATGGTGTCTCTACAACCTTATTCAAAATAATACAATTAAAATCTATGTTTGAAAAAGTAAAATTAGACCTTTACCCAAGGGTGCCAAAAAATCAATGCGAATTTATATGAATTATTAATTAACAATTTTCATCTTATAACTCTTAATTCATATCACTTCACATAATACAATTATTTCTAGGTCCATTATAATTGTGTTATTCATTAAATATTTTACTTTTGTTGTGTGCTGTTAAACCTTTTTTAAAATGATATCTAAATACAAGAACGCTCAGTTGGTTTTTGTAGACGGGAAAACTCCTGTCCGTATCAAGCGAGTTTTACAGGCGGATGGTAAGTTTAGATACGAACTGCGTGAAACTGGTGAGATTATTGACGAAGATCGGTTGAGCCTTTTAAAGAACTGATTTTATTGATTCTTTGCTCTTCTCCAACCATAAAATATGGTATGGGTAGATTTTATTCTGCTGATTCTGAAGAAAATCAGGAGTCTGATTGATGTATTGGTTTTCTTCAGAAATATAGATAGAATTCTTTAGTCATGTTTATATACTGTGGCGAATAGTTATGTCTGCCATTGTTTTCAATTATAATTTTACTGCTTTCCACAGTACCTGGTTGAAATGAAAATTCTGCCAGTATTCTTTTAGAGGGTTTATCAGGAGTGGGAAAAACTTCTGTATAGCGAATCAAATGCAGTTTGTATTTCAATGCCTCAGAGCACAAACGATCAAATGCTTCTGTAGTATATATTATGGCAAATCTGCCTTTGGAAGTTAATAATTCTGCTACACCGGATAATAATTCATCACGTGACAGGAATTCATTATGCCTTGCAACTTTTCTTCCTGTATCATAGTTTTTGTAAGAATTTGAATAATAGGGCGGATTGGTTACAATCAAATCGTAGTGCATTGTATTTTTTTTCAGAAATTCCTGTAAAGAAACAGGGTAAACTCTGATTTTTTTTCTCCAGGGACAATTCAAACTATTTTCAATTGCCTGCTGAGCTGCCGGTTTTTCAATTTCAATTGCATCGATATCAGCTGTTGATCTCTGACCCAGCATAATCGCTATTAATCCTGTTCCTGTTCCCACATCAAGTACCCTTTTCACGTTATCAACCTTTACCCAGGCTCCCAGAAGTACTCCATCCGTACCTACTTTCATCGCACATTTGTCCTGCTTTATTATAAATTTTTTAAATGTGAAATATTGATGTCCCATTGCAGTTGTTACTTTTTTTTATATGATTCCTATGACCATGCTTATTTCTCAAATACTCCCATACCAAAAAGTGCAAAATCATACTTAACAGGATCGTCAGTATCAAAACGTCTTAAAGCTGAAGTGAGTTCTTCAACAGCTTTCCAATCATTTTGCCTGCGTTTGAGCAACCCCAGGTTTCTCGCTACATTCCCGGAATGAATATCAAGAGGTATAAAAAGTCCGGACGACGGTATTTTTGGCCACAAACCAAAATCTACTCCCTTGTTATCTTTTCTGATCATCCATCTGAGAAACATGTTCAAACGTTTTGCTGATGCTCCTTTCCTGACATCTGCCATATGCTTTTCAGTTCTGAGAGGATGCTCAAGTTCAAAAAATACTTCCACGAATCGTATCAGACAATCTTTAACATTTCCTTTACGTCTAAACTCATTTGAAAAAAGTTGTTCCAATCCTCCATGAATTCTGTAGATATTCGACAGGGAACGTAAAAAATACAATGCATCAATACCACAGAATGTTCTGTGGTAAAATGAATTCAATACCTTGTAATCCTTCTCTCTGGCATTCATCACAAAATCAATAGGATCATTATCCAGAAGGGTCATAAGTTTTCTACTGTTATTAATGATGGATTTACGATTCCCCCAGGCAAGTGTTGCAGTAAGAAAAGATGAAATCTCAATATTTTCTTTGCGAAAGAACATATGAGGAATGCAAATAGGATCACTATCAATAAAACTTCTGTTATTGTATTTATTATATTTTTCTTCCAACAATTCCTTTAATTCTTCCAATTTTAAAAAATGTTTTACATTTATGTGATGAAAACAAAATAGGACAAAAATTTTCAGATACAAAAGAAATCAGAACGAATTGAATGTCTTGTTAAATATTCTTTGGATACTCTTTGGAGGAGGTATCATATTATTTTTTGAATACCTTCTTGGAGGTCTTGCACTCTGTATTACAATCATTGGCATTCCTTTCGGTCTTCAATGTTTCAAACTTTCAGTTTTTGCAATAGCACCATTTGGAGCAAAAGCTGTTGAAACAGAACATGCAGGAGGTTGTTTATTTGTGCTCTTTAATATTTTATGGATTCTGTTTGGCGGATTCTGGATAGCAGTTACACACCTTCTGTTAGCCTTTATATTTTCTATTACAATTATAGGTATTCCTTTTGCAATTCAACATGTGAAAATGGCTGGTTTTGCTATTACTCCTTTTGGAAAACGAATTGAATAAAAGAAATCCGTATTCCCTTTTCAGCTATTATTAACAATGCTTCCGTCTTTTATTTGTAACGTCCGGTCTGCCATTCGAGCCAGTTCCTTATCATGTGTTACGATAACAAAAGTCTGATTCAGTTGATCACGCAAATCAAAAAAGAGTTTATGCAATTCATTTTTATTTTGGGTGTCGAGATTTCCGGAAGGCTCATCGGCCAGAATGACCAGAGGATTATTTATGAGTGCACGGGCAACGGCAACTCTCTGTTGCTCACCTCCCGATAATTCGGATGGTTTATGATTAGCTCTGGCTTTAAGATTAAGCATTTCCAGCAGATCATATGCTCGTTTTTCAGCTGTTTTTCTTGCTTCTCTTGCAATAAATGAAGGTATGCATATATTTTCCAAAGCAGTGAACTCAGGAAGGAGATGATGAAATTGAAATACAAATCCGATTTTCTTATTTCTAAAGGAAGCCAATTGTCTGTCATTTAAGCGGCTTATATCAATATCATGAATCAAAATATTCCCGCTGTCGGGTATCATCAATGTTCCCATAATCTGGAGGAGTGTCGTTTTTCCTGCTCCGCTTGCCCCAACAATGGTTACTATCTCTTTTTTATGAATGGTTACATCAATCCCTTTGAGAACTTCCAAAGGACCAAAAGACTTCTTAATATTTGTTATCTGAATCATAAATTTTTAAAAAAAAGCAAATACAGATAAATACAATAAATCAAAAAAAGGATACTCGCCTTTATACGAGTGAGTTTACCTCCTTTTAATGGCAAAATAAACAGAAAAAGAAAGATTGAAACCCCCAGCATCCAAAAAATATCAAATTGTAAAAATCTATTGTCAACCGACATGGGTTTAATAAGACTCGTTAATCCTAATACAACCAGAATATTAAAAATATTTGACCCGATAATATTGCCGATGGAAATATCCATTTCCCCTTTTATAGCAGCTAATAAAGAAGTTGTTAATTCAGGCAAACTTGTTCCGAATGCGACTATAGAAATAGCAATAACTCTTTCACTGATCCCAAAATTTGCAGCAATAATACTTGCATTATCAACCAAAAGATCAGAACCAAATGCCAGACCAAGATATGCAAGAATAAGCAGGAGAATAATTTTCCACAATTTCATTTTTTCGATTGATACTTGCTTGGCTTTATCCTGAATGCTTTGTTTTGAAAACTTAAACAATCCTACTGTATAGCCTACTATCAATATCAAAAACAATGCACCTTCCCATCGAACCAACCGTTGGTTATACAAAAATGCCCACAATAAAAAACTAACCAAAAGCATAAATGGGGCATCAATTTTTACTGAATTGCTTCTAACCGGTATTGGAATAATAATTGCAGTTAAAGCAAGTACAAGTGAAATATTGGCAATATTCGAACCTATTACATTCCCTATTGCAACATCGGGATGACCTTTTATTGCAGCAACAACACTTACAAAAAGTTCCGGTGCAGAAGTCCCAAAGGAAACTACTGTTAAGCCAATAACCAAAGAAGACAGATTGAACTTGTCAGCAAGTGCAACACCTCCTTTAATCAGGAATTTTCCTCCATACAACAAAAGAATAAAGCCAAGAAGTAATAATAGATATTCCATTAAAAGGATTGAGAATTTTGAATGAGATTATTTCAGACTATTTTTACAGATTGTTCTTCAAATCCTTAATATCATCATTTATATCTTTTGTTCCCTCATTGATCTCTTTTTTAATTTCTTCGGTAGCTTTTCTGAATTCCCTCATTCCTTTGCCCATCATTTTCGCAAAATCAGGAATTTTCTTTGATCCAAACAGGATAAGTATAAATAAGATAATGATCGCAATTTCCGGTCCGCCGATAAATAAAAACATAATCTGCAGTTCTAAATAATACCATTCAAAGATAGCAAAAAGCCTCAACAATGCTTAAGGCCTGAATTAAGTTTGTTGAGGCTTTCAGAATAATGATCAAAGCCCGTAAATATTATGTGCGATTCTTGGTTTCCCTTCTCTTTTCTGATTTCTTGATCGAATCATAAACTACCGGGGTAGCTACAAATAATGATGAATATGTACCAACGATAATACCTAACAGAAGAGCGAATACAAAACCTCTGATAACCTCGCCTCCAAATATGAAGATAGTAATTAATACGATAAATGTACTGAAGGATGTACTGAAAGTACGGCTAAGTGTACTATTCAACGCAAGATTCATGATCTCTTTCCGTTCCCGTTTGGGATAAATGGTAAGATTCTCCCTGATCCGGTCAAAGATCACCACCGTATCATTAATTGAGTAACCAACCACTGTAAGTATTGCAGCTATAAAAGCCTGGTCAATTTCAAGAGAGAAAGGCATAAATCCATAAAACAAAGAGAAAATTCCCAAAACAATCAACGCGTCATGAATAAGTGCCGCAACAGCACCAAAACCATATTGCCAGTTTCTGAATCTCAGAATAATGTATAAAAACATAAAGATCAGGGCAACAAAAATTGCTACTACGGCCTGCCTCTTGATATCGTCTGCTATGGTTGGTCCTACTTTTTGGTTGCTCTGCCAATACTTGTCATAGAATGTATCATAATCGACGTCACTCCCCAAGATAGGTTTCAACCCAGTGTATATCAATTGCTGAATTTCCTCATCAAGTTCAGCCCCATCTTCATCAATTTTATATCGGGTTGTAATACGAACCTGGTCATCAGCACCAAAGGTTATTACTTTTGGAGTTTCACCAAATTGGTTTGTTAAAAGATCAGCAACCTGATGTGTTTCTACAGGATTATCAAATTTAATGATGTAATTTCTTCCGCCTGTGAAATCAACTCCTGTATCCAACCCACGTATAATAAGTGATCCTATTGATATCAAAACAATCGCTGACGATATTACATAAGCAATTTTACGTTGATTGATGAAGTTGATATTAACATTTTTAAAAGCATTTCTTGTCAGGTTGGTTGCAAAAGTGATTTCTCTGTTTTTATTCAATAGTCTTTCAAAAATTAATCTTGTTATGAAAATAGCACTGAATAAAGAGGTACAGATACCAATCCAGAGGGTTGTTGCAAAACCCTTAATCGGGCCGGTTCCAAAAACGTATAGAATGATGGCGGTTATAAGGGTAGTTACATTGGCATCAATAATTGCAGAATATGCATTCTTATAGCCATCTGATACTGCCATTCGAACGCCTTTTCCTGTCGCCAGTTCTTCTCTTATTCGTTCATAAATCAAAACATTTGCGTCAACTGACATGCCTATTGTCAGCACAATACCGGCAATACCGGGGAGGGTAAGTGAAGCACCCAGAGAGGCGAGAACTCCGGCAATGAAAAACATATTAGCTAAAAGTGCAATGTCTGCCACAAGGCCGGCTCTTCTGCTATAATAAAAGACCATATAAAAAAGAACAACAATGAAGGCTATCAAAAATGAACTGAATCCTTCACGAACCGCCCTTTCTCCCAAAGAAGGTCCGACAATATTTTCCTGAATAATATGTGCAGGAGCAGGCAATTTACCTGATTTCAGCAAATTGGCCAGATCCTGGGCATCATTGATAGTAAAACTGCCTGTAATCTGTGAACTACCACCTGCTATTTCAGTTTGAACGGTTGGGCCGGAATACACCTTATTATCCATTACAATACAAATTACTTTTTTAAGGTTTTCCTTTGTAATATGCGCCCATTTCTTGGTCCCTTCCGCATTCATATTCATCAGAACATATGCGAAACCACTTGCTTCATCAAATTCCTGGCTGGCAGAAACAATAGCCTCACCATCAAGTGGTGGTTGTCCATCCCTGCTTCTGACTTTTATGGCATATAACCTGTAAAGGTCTGTGGGTTTCTTATTCTCATCCAGGTCAGGAAGCGCTGACCACATGAATCTTACCTCACGCGGAAACATCTTCTTTTCAATAGCAAGCTGAAGATAATAGTTGATCTTTGAAGTATCTTTCATGCGAGCTATTCCAACTACAGCTCCCGGGAAGGGTTGCCTTGTCTGAGGATCCTGCATTGGTCTCAGGATACTAAGTAAAGGATACGTTTCTTCTATGCTCTGAGGAATAGAATCTCCAAGAGTAGTATCACTTTTTATCTGATCCATCAATGACAAAGATTCTGTAGTATCCTTCACAGCAGCAGGTTCTTCCGAAACAACAACTTCCTCCTCCTTGTTTACTGTTTTACTTTTCTTTTGTGCAGCAAGATAATCTCTCACCATTGCATCCGCTTGATACATGTTCTGTATTAACTCAGCATTCTGGAAAGTTTCCCAGAATTCAAGATTTGCCGTACCCTGCAGTAAACGTCTCACTCTTTCCTTATTTTTTACACCCGGCAAGTCAACAAGAATCCGATCTTTCGTATCCAGGTATTGTATGTTAGGCTGTGTAACTCCAAACTGGTCAATTCTGGTGCGTATAATATTGAATGCGTTATCAATTGCACCATGAGCTTCTTCCTTGATAATACGAAGAACCTCATCGTTAGGAGTACCCGGTTTAACCCGATCACGCAAATCTTGCGAAGTAAAAATGGCCGATAAGCTAGCTCCCGGATCAACTTCTTCAAATGATTCACCAAACAGGGTAATAAAATCCTTATTTGTTTTCCTTTGTTTTTCCTTTGCCAAAGCCAATGCTTTATTAAAAGTAGTATCGGTACTGTTATTTGCAAGTGAACGAATTACATCAATCGTTGAAATTTCGAGTATTACATTCATCCCGCCTTTTAGATCGAGACCAAAATTGATCTCTCTTTCCTGTACTTCACGAAAAGTAAAATCATTAATAAGTATATCATATACACTTTCGTTTGCCAGGCTATCAAGATATTTCTCTTCCTTAACAGGATCGCCATTGGCATATTCTTTTGCCTGATTTCTGATATTAACTGCCACGAAAGTAAATGACAATTGATATAAACATACAAGTGTCAGAGCAATTACTAAAGTTAAAATGGCTCCTTTGTTTCGCATTTCTATCTAATTTTTAATATGTTACTGTATTATTTAAGTATCTGATTTCAGCAGTGGCGCAAATATAACTAAATTTTCCCAAGAAAAAATTTGAAGGCTCTCCTATCCTGTATCCAAGTTGATTTATAAAATATAAGGAAATAAATGATTTAGTTGATATTGCATAAAACCTGAATAAAGAGAAAGTGCGACAAGTATATCAAATCAGGGATTTTATATCTTCAATTAGTTTTTTTGCCAATACCTCACTTTTTTGTATGTCAGAGCTTTCAGCATATATTCTTACAATAGGCTCTGTATTCGATTTGCGCAAATGCACCCATTCGTTCTGAAAAAAAATCTTTACTCCATCTATATCAACAATCTTATACGATTCGTATTTCTTTTTTATTTTTTGAAAAATACGATCAATGTCTACACCTGATTCCAATTCAATTCTGTTTTTGGATATTACGTAATTTGGGTAGCGTTTTCTCAATTCAGAACACTTCAATCCTGAAGTTGCCAGATGGGTTAAAAAAATTGCTATTCCAACCAATGCATCTCTTCCATAGTGCAATTCAGGCAGGATAACCCCTCCGTTGCCTTCACCCCCGATAATAGCCTGTATTGCTTTCATTTTTTCAACTACATTCACTTCACCAACTGCTGATGCTTCATATCTGCCTCCTTTCTTTTCAGTAATTTCCTTCAAAGCCTGAGTGGAAGATAGGTTTGAAACCGTATTACCTCCTCCTTTGATCGTCAGAATATAATCAGCTATTGCAACAAGTGTATACTCTTCTCCAAATATGGAACCATCTTCATTAAGGATTGCCAGACGATCGACATCCGGGTCAACAACAAAACCGACATCTGCCCCAATCTCTTTGATTAAATTAGATAGCTCATTCAGGTTTTCAGGCAAAGGTTCAGGATTATGAGGGAAAAATCCATTTGGCTCACAATACAGATCAATACGGTTTTTAACTCCCAATGCTTTCAATAATTCAGGAATTATGATTCCACCAACTGAATTCACACAATCAACAGCAACTGTAAATTCAGAATTTTTAATCGCATCAATATCGATAAATGGCAATTTCATAATCTCCTGAATATGCAAAGTATTCATTTCCGAATTTGTGGAATAGTTACCCAAATGATCATATGAGCTAAAGTTGAAACGATCATGTTCAGCTATTTCAAGTATTTTTTTGCCATCCTTATCGGAAAGAAACTCACCTTTTTTATTTAGTAGTTTTAATGCATTCCATTGTGCCGGATTATGACTTGCTGTAAGGATTATTCCTCCGCTTGCATGCAAATATCTTACTGCTATTTCAGTTGTGGGTGTAGTTGCCATGCCAAGGTCTATCACATCAATACCCATCCCCTGTAATGTTGAAGATATGATGTTAGCAAACATTGGGCCTGAAACTCTTGCATCTCTGCCCAAAACAATGCTTTTGTTTTTACTATCTGTATTCTCTTTCGCCCATATGGCATATGCGGCGGTATATTTCAACACATCCAAAGGAGTCAGGTTCTCTCCAGATTTTCCTCCAACTGTGCCTCTAATTCCTGATATTGATTTTATTAGTGTCATAATTCTTTTCCTGATGTATAGATTTCATGTACTTTTGCAAAACAAAAATACTATTTTTTGGAAGGAGCATGTGAACTAAATCAATTGATTTTATTGTAAAATAATGAGAAAAGGAAATCCGGTTAGAAAACAAAATAACGGTTCTTACAAACAAAGAAAAGGAAACAGGCCAGAAATTCATAACTATACGAATACTGCCGGAAGCAACAATGACGCAGATGAAATACGTTTGAACAAATACATTGCAAATTCCGGTTTATGTTCCAGAAGAGAGGCTGATGAATACATAAAAGCTGGTTTAGTAAGCGTCAATGGCAGGATAATAACTCAACTGGGCACGAAAATCAAATTGAATGATGATGTTCGTTACAACAATGAGAAGATAAAAGCGGAACGCCTTGTCTACATACTTCTGAATAAACCGAAAGATTACATCACAACCCTTAGGGATCCGTTCGCAAAAAAAACTGTATTGAACATCATTCATAATGCTTGTAAAGAGAGGGTATATCCTGTTGGCAGGTTGGATAGAAATACAACAGGTGTTTTATTAATTACAAATGATGGTGACCTGACCAAAAAACTAACTCATCCCAGTCATAATAAGAAAAAGATCTACCACGTAACGCTTGATAAGTCATTATCAAAAACACATTTTCATCAGATAGTAAAAGGTATAACCTTAGACGATGGTTTTATTTCAACCGACAATATAAGTTACATTGACAATACCGACAAAACAGAAATTGGAATTGAACTACATTCTGGGAGAAATCGAATTGTGCGTCGTATTTTTAATCACCTTGGGTACAACATAAAAAAATTGGACAGAGTATATTTTGCAGGTCTTACTAAAAAAGGATTACAAAGAGGAAAATGGAGATTTTTAACGCAGCAGGAAATCAATATGCTCAAAATGGGTGCATATCAATAAAAAAATATAAAATTAGAATGAACTGCTGTTGTGAAGGATTATTAGATTTTTATCCCCATAAATAATACATCATCCACCTGATCATATTCTTCTTTCCATAGGTTAAAAGTACTTTTCACATAGTCGTATTGTTCTTCCATTGGTTTTTGATGGATGTCTTTCAGAAGATTTTTTAATCTTACCATTTTGAATTTCTTACCAATTGGCCCACCAAATTGATCAGGATAACCATCAGAAAACATATAGATTAAATCGCCTTTATCAAGCTGAATTCCTTCATCTTTAAAAATTTTATCTTCCTTATCATAGTGACCGCCAACAGAACTTCTGCTCCCCTTAATATAAATTTGTTCCCCTCCTCTGTAAACAATCATTGGTCTCATAGCTGATGCATATCTCAGATAATTTGTTTTAGTATCAATTTCGCACACAATGATATCCATACCATCATTTGATTGATCAGAACTGATTTCAATATTCTGATTCAGTGTGCTGCGCAATTCTGCATCAAGATCTCTGAGAACTTCTGAAGGTGAATTCACTGCTGAACGAATACTGATATCTTTAATAAGTGTAGTACCAATCATCGACATAAAAGCACCTGGTACTCCATGACCAGTACTGTCAGCACATACAATAACGAATTTGTTGTTATTGATTTTATCAAACCAATAGAAATCACCGCTGACAATATCGCGAGGTTGATAAAAAATAAATGATCCTGAAAAGTTTTGTTGAAGTTTTTTAATTGGAGGTAAAATACTGGATTGTATACGCTGTGCATAATTTATACTATCAGTAATATCCCTGTTTTTGATCTCAATTTCTTCTTTTTGTTCTACAACTTCACGGGTCCTCTCATCCAGACGCTGTTCAAGATATTCCTGAATCTGTTTCTGTTTTCTTTCTCTGTATTTAATGACTACTACTATTGAGAGAATCAGAATAATGATTAATAATGTGACGAACCACCAGGTTTTCCACACAGGCAATTTGACTCTTATAGTAAAACTTATCGGGGACAATTCAGTTACTCCGTTTTTGCCATAAGATTTTAGTAAAAAAGTATACTCTCCATCTTCAATACGGGGATAAATAACGAATCTGTTACCTGATACTTCAGACCAGTCAAGGTCATAACCTTCCAACTTGTACTGATAAGTAACAGCCTCCGGATCGGAATAACAAAGACCAATGAACTCAATTCTTAACTTGTAAGCTGAATAAGGCAATATGATAGGTTCGCGAAAATCATATTCTTTATCTGATATAATCACTTTAAGAATATTTGTTTTTGGATCAAGTTGATCTCTCCGCCCCTTAATAACATCATAGGTTATTAATCCTTCTGATGTACCAAAATACAGGATTCTGTCGCTATCAATGGCTGTAGAATTGAGATTGCAGTCCCCGGAAATTCCGTTATCAGAATCAAAAACTGCAATCGCTAACGAATTGATATTGATTCTGCTAATTCCTAAACGATGTCCTGTCCAGATATAATTGCTGTCAGCTGAAATAATACTGTAGCAATAGTTGGATTTAATACCATCCTTAACGGTCAGATTCATTACGGTATCAGGCATTAAAATAAATATTCCCTGTCCGTATGTGCCAATCCAGATATTGCCATTAACATCCTGCGTAATGGAATTAAAATCGAGTTCATATTTTCCAACTGTGAAAAATTCCTCCACTTCTCCCTTTACATTAATTTCATAAATTCCATTTGTTCTCGTAGCAAAAAGTAACCTGTTTTCCGAATCAAGAAATAAATGTTTAATGTCATTGTGCGGCAATCCTTTGAGTGTGTTGTAGTGGTAACGTTCTCCCGAATGAATATTGGTAATATAAATTCCATTCTTGGTTGCTACATACAAATTATCTGCATCACCCGTTATGTAATTCACAGAATTGCTAAGGGAATTATTCTCAAAAAGGAAAGATGAGAATGTTTTTGACCGTATATCCTTCTTTAAAACACCATGTTTTTCAGTTCCTACCCAAAGGGTTTCGTGATTGAAATACATACTTGTGATCCTGTCCCTTGGCAACAGGCATCCGCTACCCAGATAGTGTAGTTCGGATGTTTTTTTATTTACCTGTAAAACACCCGTCTCCCCTCCAAGCCACATAATACTGTCATTTAATGCAAGAGAAATAATATTATTTCCCAACTCACTATGAGCATAATTTTGAAATTCAAACGGCTGGTTTGTTCTTAAGGTGAAACCTTCTCCATAAGTGCCAATCCAAATGTTTTTCTCTCTGTCTTTAAAAACACATTTAACAAAATCTGTTGAAAAACCATTCTCTTTATCATATCTGATGATTGAATTAACAGAACCCTGATTTTCAGAGTCTACATTGATTTTTAACAGTCCTGAGCTGAAAGTACAAATCCAGAGATTTGAGTCAATATCAAATTCAACATCCTGAATATTCTCATAGTGTAAACCAAATTTTTCTCCAATGCTTTTAAGATGAAATGTATCCTGTAATATTGTCAAAAGGTATAAACCGGCATCTTCAGTACCAATCCAAAAAGAATTTCCATTGTATGCATCATTGATTGACTGTATTTTTATATAACTCAATTGATCAATACCTCTTGGTACAGTGTCTTCAGTATCCGATAAATCGTGTATAAATAATCCTTCCTGGGTTCCCAGCAAGAGATTACTCCCTCTGACATGAATACTGGATATCAGGTAATTGGAAAAGTCCGGATGAAAAGCTTCCGGTTTTCCTTTTTCATTTAGACGGTATAATCCTTTATTCTGGGTTGCAATAATTATTCCGTGCTCATAACTTTGCGTAATCCCGGTAATGGACAAACTCATGCTTTCATCAAACAGAAAGGGAGTGAAGTAATTTCCATCGTATGACCATATTTCGCCATTGTTAAAACCAAACCATAATTTCCCCAGGCTATCAGCATAACTTATATTAACAACATCTACCGGCAAAGAATCAAAGCTTGCTGAAGATACAAAGTCAATTCCGTCATAACGACATAATCCTTCCCCTGTGCCAAACCAGATAAATCCGTTATTATCCTGAATAATATTATAAACAAAGGGATGACAAAGTCCTTCATTAATCCCAAAATTTCTAAATCTGTTATTTTGAGAATATCCAATAGAAGAAATGAATATTGAAATAACAATAGACAGTGAAACGATACTACCCCCGTTGGTTCTCATATTATTAAAGAGTTTCAAAGGTAAACTCATGGATTTACTCTGTTTGCTCCGATCCCATACTTATATTTTGGTACACCTCCAATAGGAATAACATAAAATGGCAACAATTCATTGTATTGGTTCCTGACATTCACCACAACGTTATTATTTATTACCGGAGGTGCTTTCTTTTTAATAAACTGTATATCCAGGGATGTGTTTTTTTCTTCATCAAAGATCTTAAATTCATCTGAAATCCAGTGGTCATCTCCGGATACTGGGCTCCTCTGATTGTTTCTTGCAACCGATACTGTTCTTATTGCTCCATCCAAATCCCAGTCGAAGTTAGAAAGTTTTACTGTTATTGTTCTATCATCAACATAAGGATAAATATGGGATATTTCATTGGGATTATCATACATCCGAAAAGAATATTCATAAGCAAACGCATTCCCTCCTTCAACCGGCTTATTAGCTGAATAGCCAGTACTCAAAAAATACCTGTATAAATTGCCATCATTACCAGCCACCCCATCAGCAATAATTTTAATGACATATCCTCCGAATTTTTCTACATATTCTCCCTCTGTTGGGTTAAACGGACCGAATGTATACCAGTTATTATTGTATTTTGGATTTTCACCAAATACTTTAGAGGCAAGGAGAACCCCACTTTTGTAATTGCCCTTCGGATCGGTTTCCTGTGCATCTTTGTGTGAATAACATTCTTTTCCACCATATACCGAAAACACAGTGCGTGTATCCCATATTCCATTTATTTCATCTATATCTCCTCCTGTATCAGGATCAAACACACGTATAAATACCGGTTCCTTAAAAGTCTCTGGTATTAGAAAAAAGAAAGTCTGAGAAAAGTCATCATCTCCCCATGAAGTTTCTGCTTTGCTCCCAAAAGTCATTAAATACGGTATATTCTCATCACCGGCCGGAACAGGTTGGCCAACTGATGCTAAGCAAATGACTATGATTATTGAAAGAAAACAAATACGTTTCATTGGTTAAAAAAGTTATTTTTTATGTCCGGTTGTATTTCAAATATACAACATCATTGAGTATAAGTTTTATCTACGTAATCTTCAATAAAAAGTTATTCGTTTCAATCACCTATTCACTATTACAATTTTTTTGTTTACGCAAGCTTTCTGAATCTTATCAGGTTCATCACTGTTTTTTCCGGTCAAACCAAGTCTGACAATATAAATTCCCGGTTTATTGTAACTGTGTTCAGCTTCATTTGTATTTTCCATCACACCATCTCCAAAATCCCAATAGTAGTTTTCAATAGCAAATTGTTTAATGTGCGATTCTGATGCATCAAAAGTGATATTCTCATTTACATACGCTGTGTCAGGAATAATTATATAGGGTTGTTCCATTTTTTCAATTAACAGATCATACGTGGCTTCACTTTTTGATATCTCACCAGTCAGGGTATCAACCACATTCAACTGCACAAGATAATATCCGGGAGATTCAAAACAATGAACAACTCTCGATTGTCTGAGAACTGAACCATCTCCAAAATCCCATTCATATTCCATACTTGTTGTATCAAGATTAATTAATCCTGATTCATAAAACTCATAACAATATGTTTCCTCAACCTGTTCAGGACATTCGGCAAAACTCGGAAATGTTGAGACAAACTGATAAATATCATCAGTCCCTCTTCGATCTGATGTAAAATAGCCTGTATCCATTTCTGCATTGACAACAAAAGCAAAATCATCTGATCTTGAATTAAATGGTTGAGGCATATTCACAGCATCAGTCCAATCATTATCTAACAGATCGCTGTAAAAAATATCCATTTCCCCCACACCTTCGCGACCATCTGATGAAAAATACAATCTCGTATCATGATAAATAAACGGGAATATTTCATTTCCGGAAGTGTTAATCTTATCCCCTGCATTCACCGGTTCATCCCAACTGTTTCCCTTTTTTTCCGAATAATAAATATCATAACCACCAAATCCATCAGGATTCTGAGCTGAAAAATACAACCTGTTCCCATCATTACTTATGCAGGGAAAACCTACATTGTACTCCTCACTGTTATAAGAGAATTGTTTTGGAGACAACCAGCCTTCGTTACCTTTTGAAGAAATCATGATACCATTTAATGTATCCCCTCCAATTTTATCACCTATTTTTCCTGATGCATTAATTGTCGATGTATAAAAAAGTATCTTTCCATCACTGCTCACAGAAGCAGAACTTTCATGATAACGGGATATTAATTCTTTTGCAAATGGTTCTGGTCTAGTCCATTTTTTTTCACCTTTTGTCACTGAAAAATAGAGATTATAAAGATACTCCCCTTCCTGATCAACTGTTACGACAATTATATCCTGCTTGCGATTGGAACTGAAGATAATACCATTTTTATAGATTGCAGGAGCCATTTCGCTATAAACATTTGTGTTAATCGGAAGACGATCTATCCGGAAGAATGTTTGAGCACCGGCAAAACGACTTACTATTATTAATAAAACAAACAATATGATTCTTACTGACTTCATAGCTTAAAATCCCCGGGGATTTGACGCATTTACTTTGTATCCGAATTTATACTGAATATTTATCTCATGAGAGCCGGAAGTATAATCAGATACCTCACCTATATTAATATCATAACTATATCCTAATGAAAATTGTCTGGTTAAATTGTATCCTATCATAATTATAATAGCTTCCTTATACCTGTATCCCAGGCCGGCTTTGTAACTGTTCTTATACAATCCCATAGCATTTACAGAAAAACTCAAAGGATATGCTGCGCAATATACTATTTGTGCCGAAGGTTCAACACTAAATTCATTAGGCAGGGCTATTTTCCCCCCACCGGCTAAATGGTATTCATATTCTGAAATATCATGAGACATCTTGTATTTTCCGGAAGCCTCGCTCTTATAACCAAAAAACCGGGGTATGGAAACACTCGCCCAATACGTATCGGAATAATACAAAGCACCAAATCCGGCATTGGGAACAAAAAATGTTCTGTTATTTTCATTAAATGCCTGATCATCATCTTCACGTAAATCAACATATTTTTGTGATCCGCTATTCAATCCCAGCTTTAAACCCAAAGATAATTTGCCGGGGCCGAGATTGAATCTATAGGCATAATTAAAGTATATGCCAGTATAATTTGTAATACCAATACTTTCGTGTTCAAGCATCACTCCAAGTGCAACTTTGGGATTTTTCAGAGGAGCATGCACACTGACAAACTGAGTGGAAGGCGCGCCGTCCATGCCTGTCCAGTTGTTCCGATAAAAAAAACTGAGAGCAAGTGCTTCCTGGTTTCCGGTCGCCGCCGGATTCAGGTATGTAAGATTCTGATCGAATAACGATACTTCTGCTGTTTGCTGAGCATACACTTCAACTATACAGAAACAGAAGAGTAAAAAAATTAATATTTTTATTCTTAAAATCATTTACGCAGTTCAACATAACCTTTCCTGTCCGGTAGACCTTCTTCTTTAATTACATAGAAGTAGGTGCCGACAGGAACAATTTTTCCGTTTTTATTTTCTCCGTTCCAAATTAATTCATCTGTACCATTTGTCTCATATACAACACCACCCCATCGATCCAGTATGATCAGTTTTGCCTGATTCAATCCACTCATGTTGAGAATAAACTCATCATTTACTCCGTCTCCATTAGGTGAAAATCCGTTAAAAATAGCAAGATCGTTTACAACGATCAGTATGGAATTGCTGACAGGATCGCATGTGCCATTAATGACAGTCCAGCTAAGTTCATAAGTTCCAACCTCCGGGAAATCAACCCTGGTATTATGTAATGCAGAATCTTCAAACGATCCGGAACCTGTTATAAACTGCCAGTGTCCGACTCCAATATCAGGCGGCTGAGCATTCAGTGTTGTGCTAAATGTGTAATCCAGGTCCTGGTTTTCACCGGCTATTGCTTCCTGTGGCTGCTCATAAAAGGTAACTGAGACCTCATCTTCATTTATACAGTTCCAGTTTGTTTCAGTCCAGATAAAATTGTAAACATTATATTCATCTACAGTAACATTTGTAATTGAGCTTGTCGGATCATCAAATACGGCATTTCCTCCCGACCACAAACCTGAACCGGCAGAAGGACTGGCTGATAAAGTCGTTGCCAAACCGCAGATTTCAATGTCATCCCCGGCATCTGCAACAGGAACTTCAAAAACCGTAAGCTCGACAGCATTTACAAAACCCGTTTCGTCAGCCTGGCATAAGCTGTCATCCACAATCTCAAGAACCCTGATTGATGCAGACTCTGAAGCTGCAAAGGAGAAATCTCCTTCCGGATCCGAGATATTGGTTTCGGTATGATTGATATTTCCTCCTCCAACTGTCATTGACCAAGGCCCGTTACCTGACAGGCTATAATGTACGGTAAGAATATCCTCTGCACATAAGGTATCAATACTTTCTGCAATATCTCCCATTGGCAAAGGATTAATATCTATCAGTACGGCAGAAGAAGTATCTTTGCATTCTGCATTTTGTCCTGATGAAACAAATCTTCTATAAGATACTGTATCGGTTAGAGAAGGAGAAGTAAAATGAATATTTGTATGACTTCCGGAAGCCGGTTGCCAGCCCGATCCATCAACCCATTCTTCCCAGTTATAAGCATAAGATCCGCTACCACCTGAAGGATTTGAACCTGTAAGCTGTTTCTCTGAATTGTAACAAACATACTGTGTGGCAGATCCTGTTATGCTGTTGTTAGAGATTGAATTGTAAACCTCAACAAAAAATGAAGGTGAGGTAGTGTCTTTACAAACCGCATCACTGCCAGAATACACAATACGTTTGTAGTACATATCTTCTGTTAATACTCCTGCAGGATAATCCGTCCCGACAGCTCCTGCAATTACAGAATAGTTTTCATCATTCGTACTTTCCATCCATGCAAAAGAATAAATGCCATCTCCACCACCAAGCTGTGCAGAGGTTGTTGCCTTCACAATACCTGCATTTGTATTTTCACAAATGGCAGTATCTGCAATCGGTGAAAAGATATTATTGCTTATGGGTTCCAATACTGTAATGGAATCAATATTGCTGGTATCAATACATACTTCATGAGACGTAACCACACGTGCATAATAAGTTGTTTCATACAAATCTCCCTCAATCAAAATACTATCTGCAGAGATGCTGTTTTCCCAGTCTATTATACCATCCTCCCCGGAATACCAGTTGTAACTATAGTTGTTGTCATCTCCGCCGCTTACATCGCTGCCTGTTAACGTAAAGGGAGGATTCTGACCTGAACATAGCGTATCATGAACAGCAATCGTATTGTTCATAATCGAAGGGAAAACAAATACTTCTATGGAAAATGCCGTATCATAAACATATTTTTCGGGAGGTGTAAACGGATCATCTGTGAGGGTATCCAGGATGACCCTGGTATAGTAAGTGGTATTGGTTATTTCATCGGGTTGAAAACTTAACGTATCTCCTGTTCCGCTGGCAGGAACCCAGCTCGAGTCATCATTGCTCTGAAGCCATTCATATATGTATGACACGGATTTGCCTCTTGGAATGCTTCCGTTGATCAGATGTGGCTTTTGCCCTTCACATATTGTATCCGGCCCGTCGATTGTATTGAACAGAAATCCGTTTAGGGGAAGCTGGAGATTGGCCAGGGTACTTCCCGGATCTCCGTTAAGTCCTTCAAGATCCAGTTCTTCTGCTTCTCCTCCTTCACCGCGTGAAATATTATACGTAACATTGCCGGGCAAACTGGTTCCGGAATACCAGATAATGCCTCCGCCTCCACCACCACCGGCTCCTGTAAGAGAATCACCGGTGGAACCTCCGTCGCCACCCTGAACATCAAGGTGTAAATCATCTGGGCCTGTGAATACATTGACATCCAGCAATACGCCTCCACCTGCTCCTCCTCCTCCTGCGCCTGCAGTTGCCAATCCTCCAACAGATTCCCCTGATGCATAGATACCGCTGTTGTTTTTATTCTCAAGCACATCGGTCATAATGATCACGAGTCCTCCTCCGTCTCCTCCCTTTGTAGCAGTATGATTTGCATCCTGTACGGAAGATCCTCCTCCACCTCCCATGGTTACCCTGTTGCTGTTAAATCCATAAAAACTCGTTGTTAAAGCCAATCCTCCTATCGCATTTTTATAAGTTGTGCATTCCGTTCTTTGATTGCCTCCGTTTCCTCCGATACCATAATGAGATCCTCCGGCTCCCCCGGCATATTTGCCAAGACCCCCGCCTCCCCCGTTAATTACCGCGCCCGTTCCCTTCGTATAGACCGAACCAAAACTCACCATAATAATCCCTTCTCCTTTCTTACCGGCTATTCCATTTACTGAATCATCAAAATATAGTGTGTCGATTATATTTTCCCTGCATCCGCCAACAAAACCGGGTTCAGATTGCGCTCCCCAAAAACCTGCATTACTCGCTATAATATCATCATCCAGCGTAAGTTTCTTGAATATCACAAGAGCAATTACACCCCCCGTAGTCCCATTCCAATCCTGAGCTAAGAGAGGATAAGAACTGGTTACTGTAGCATAATTGGCTTCATAGATCTTTACCAGTTGTATTTTCTCGGCATTTGAAAATTTTGAAGAATTGATAGTCACTGTGAACTCAATCCTGACGCCGTTGACACTACTCACTGCCAGCATTTCAAATCTTCCCCCATTCCTGAAAGTAGACCAGGTAAGATTGGTTGTTGGAAAATCTCCGCCTGGCAGCACTTCCACACCGGTCATCTGCATTAATATCACCTTATCGCCGGGCTGCAGATCCCCCGGTGCTGCCGTCAGGTCAACATGATCATCCGCAACAGTACCTACCTCGTAATACTTGTTCACAATACCGCCAATAGGATTCACTTGAGAAATAGCTGAATGACTTATACTTAACAGAAAAATATAGACTAAAAATTTCTTCAAAAGTTTCAAAATTTTAAGTTCCTTTCAAATATATAAATTATATATACGGTCAAATAAACATTATGTTAACAATTCAATACGGATAAACTCCTTTGATTTAGCTTATTTCCGCATTTTTTTTTCAGTTTTTACCGGAAATATAAGCTTAAAAACAGTTCCTTCGTTGAGTTTGGTTCTAAAACTTATCTCTCCTTCCATGTGATCCATGATATTTCTGACTATGGCCAAACCCAAACCCATTCCGCTGCTTTTTGTAGTAAAATTGGGCATGAATAATTTTGGCTTTATTTCGTCCGGTATTCCCCTGCCATTGTCAGATATCAACACGATAACCTTTTGAGAGCTTTTCTCAACATTTACCTTTATCTCACCCATTCTGTCATCCGGAACAGACTGAATTGCATTCTTAATAATGTTCATGAACAAACGTGAAAGCTGCTCCCTGTCCGCATTGATTTCAATGCCGGAATACTCTGATGAAAAATAGATCTTATAATGGGCAGCTCCTTCAAAAAGATCAACAGATTTCTTCAGTATTTCTATCAGATCAACACGTTCAATTTTTGCGTCAGGCATCTTGGCAAAGTTTGAAAATTCCGTTGCAATTGCTGAAAGGTTATCAATTTGCTCAAGCAATGTATTGGTAATATTTTTTAAGTATTCCTCCTGGTTTTCATGCTTATCGTTCCATGATTTTTGCAAATGCTGTACGTTTAATCTCATGGGCGTTAAAGGATTCTTAATTTCATGCGCTATCTGTTTTGCCATTTCACGCCAGGCAGATTCACGCTCAGACCGGGCCAATAATTCAATACTCCGCTGAAGTTCGATTACCATCCTGTTGTACTCATTCACAAGGTTGGCAATTTCATCCTTCCGTTTGTAATGTATCTGTTCAAATCTGCTACCCAATTTTAAATCCCTGAAGCGCAATTGCAAAAGTTCAAGTGGCCTGGTAATCTGATCAGAGATCAGGATAGTAATAACAATGGTTATCAATATCAGAATAACATATATATTGATAATGGTAACAATCAAAGCAGACAATGAAGCCTGCAATTCTTTTTGCTTGGTGAAATAAGGTAGATTCAAATAGGCCAGTAATTTACCTTCACTGTTTTCAAAAGGTGCATATGCCGATAAATAGGATAGATTGCTGATATTCTCCCGATGAATGAATTGGGCTCTCTTTTCCTGCGATAATTTTAAAAAAGCTGTTGGGTTCATTTTGGTTCCTAACAAACCTCTTTGAAAAATTTCCGAACGGGATGTAGCAAGTAGCTGTCCATTTGGATTGTATAAATTTATATCTGTATAAAAAACATCTGAGAATTTTATCAACAGCTGGTTTAGATTATCATATTTATCTCTTTGCCAGTCGGTTGTTAATTCATTTTCAAGTTCCAGTTTATGAGTAAGTTCAATCAATATGGAATGGATTTTCTCATGGAGGACTTTATCCTGATATTGCCTGTAATTTCTGATGTTCAGCCAAATTGTACTGCCTGCAATTAAGACTAGTGAAACTAAGAGTATCGAAATTATGGTAAACTGAATTTTACTTCTAAGGTTTCCAAGAAACCGGATCTCAGACTGATTCAAATTGCGTGCGGCAAAAACTAGTATAAGGGATACATAATAAAAAAGAAACAGGTAGGAAAATGCTATTAATACATCTATAAATTTAGGTTTGGGCAGACTTATTACAATCAGATTATCTGATTCGGAACTGTACAAAAGATGTTCATACCCATCCAGTGTGACCTTTTGAAATTCCGATGTTAAATCTCCGAAAACTTTAGAACTCATGCTATAACTAAAATCACCATACTGCGCAACCAGATCCCCTTTGTAATATTTGGCATAAGAATATTTATCGATCAATCTTTCCTGGTGAAATTTCTGATCAAGCAACAACTCGGGATAACCCAACAGATCTTGTGTAATTTTAGAGTCGAGTTCAATAAATAGAGTAATTTCATAAGGAAACTCTGCAATTTTAAATGGAAAGCGACCAACATAGCTAATCCTTCCGGTGTAATTATCAAGGTAATAAAAATTGGATCCCGGCAAACCCAGGCCAATTTCACTGATAATATCATCAAAAAACCCATAACAATAGAACCACTGGTAATCCGGAATTTCAATCAGAACACTATCCGTAGGACCACATAACGTGATCTGCAAATTGTATTTGTTCCAATACCCCGTAAAATAATTCTTACTCAGGTAATTGTAAAACTCATCAATATTTATTTCTTCCTGACTTAGATAAGAAGATATATGTGTATCATTTTCAACATCCTGACTTAATTGCTCAAAAAGATATTCTGCAACCGGATCATGCTCATTTGTAAGACTGTAAGCAAGGGATTTTCTGATGATATCCTCCTTTTTACCAGCTTCATGCAAAATGTATAGCAAAGAATACACTGAGAAAAACAATACAAAAACCACCAGGAATGAATAGCCGGACAGGTTGTAATTCTTGTAAGAAAACCAGAGAAATAAAAGAAAGAAGAGCAAATAGGAAACAATCGAGATGAAATCAATAGGATAACCTGTAACAAAGAGAACAAAAAAAACTATGGCTGATGTAATAACAAAAACCTGGAGATTTCGAAAAACGGATTCCAACAAAATCGTATGTTTAATCACCCAAATCAGAACAATGCCCAATGCATAAAAATTGATCCCGTTGATAAGAAAACTAATTAATGAATAAATTGATAACCTGTCAATTGCATTGGGTTGAAAAGAAATATTAGAATTAAAAATAAGGCTATGGAAAAAATAGTGAGCATGAACAAAAAAGACCAATGCCAGCAAATCATAAAAAACAAAATAGAGTGTTTGTCTGCCTTTTGAAATGTTGCCCGGAATATTGTTTACTCCGATAACCCTGCAAATCAGTATGGCATAAAACAATATTAACAAAGAATTTAACAGAAGATCTCCGAGGCTGGGAACAAATAATGAACCAGCATAAGTAAACGGATCAAACAAAGCAAAACCGTCAATGTTTAGTTTTAAACCAAGCTGAACGATTCGAAGGATAGAGATGGAAAAAATGACGATCGGTATTGTTGAAAGTCTTTTCTTTTTATCAGCTATATTTTTAAGGACTATGTATAAGTAATATCCCAGAAGAATCAATCCAAGAAAAAGGAATACCGTGGCAATACCAGAACGTGGGGTTTTGTCATTCGTGAGATCCGGCAGTATTATACTAAATAAATAGTTGCCTTCCATATCGTGAATGTCATAACCATTCTCAGACCGAAAACTAATTTTTGTATCCCGGGGAAGACGAAAATCAGGATTAAAACCGGTTTGAAGAAAATCATTCTCGTAAGGATAACGACTTTTGATCCTGATCAAACCAACATTTTTGACAGAATCATTGTCAGAAGAAATAACATGATAATAAGAATTAAAAATTTTTATCATGCTAAGATTGAAAAGAGTATCGGGGTAATTTTCAAATACAGGAATTGCATTTGATGACCAAAAGACAAGTTGATTGTCGATATACCTGAACAATATGATGTCTTCATGATCAAGCTTCTGAATAATCTCATAATTGTATTCCTGATCGTATTTATTCAGTTTATTAAAATAATTTTCAACCTGCTCGCATTTTTGATGAAGTATTTGTTCCACATTTTTAGCATATCTCAACTTGTTTTCAAATATCCCTGAAAAATTTGCCAATAAAACAGAAATTGTAATTATTATCAGGGATATGATAAGCAACCGTTTTGAAATCATAACAGAAAGGTGTTTCAGTTAATCATTATGATAATTCATGCCTTTCAGAATGGTGCAGGCTCTATACAATTGTTCAGTAAATATCAACCGAACCATCTGATGTGTAAATGTCATTTTCGATAAAGAGATTTTATAGTGTGCCAATTTAAGAATAACATCCGAAAATCCGTATGCTCCTCCGCTAACAAATGCAACATTTTTATAACTTTGCGTTTGCAATTTATTCAACCACCCGGCAAATTGTCGTGAATTCATTTCATTGCCGTTTTCATCGAGCAATACGATAATATCGTGCTTTTGAAGCACTTTTTTTAAAGCCTCTCCTTCCTTCTTTTTGATCAAGCCGTCTGACAGGTTTTGAGAGGACTTAATACCAGGTATATCAATGATGGAAAAATCAATAAAATGTTTTATTCTATGGCAATAATCATTGATACCTTGCTGAATATATGGTTTGTCCGTTTTGCCAATATTGTAAAATGTAAATTTCATTTAAGGCATTAATATGAATAATATTATACTGTTCTGCTTGCTTTTTGTCAATAAAATTGAATGGATGCAATCACTTCAGAATACGAAAGTATCAAAAAACCACATGAATGTTTTGTATGAAGAAATAGATTGTAAATATATATTTGCTTAATTTGGTTCGATTTTTGATTTTTGACCAGAGTAATAAATCATTCCGTTATGAAACAAGTGAAAAAAAGTCTGTTTTTGATCCTATGTCTGATCATAATAAGTCAGAGAGCATTTTCAGGAGATATTCCCGGAGGTATTGTCGCATCCTTTAGTTCGGGCGATGCATCAAAATTGTCACAGTATTTTAATCAGACAATTGAACTCACCTTTTTTGAAAAGGAGGAGATTTATAGTAAAACTCAGGCTGAAATTATACTTCGTGATTTTTTTGCTAAAAATCCACCCAAGCAATTCAAGATACTGCATGAAGGTGGAAAAGAATCTTCAAAATATGCAATTGGCCGGTATACTTCAACATCAAAAGCATACAGAATTACATTTCTACTGAAAACAATCAATTCTAAAATCTTTATTCATCAATTGAGAATAGAAAACGAATATGCTGAATAAATTAATTGAAGAACTAATTGAACTGGCCCTTATTGAAGATCTCGGAGACGGTGATCATACTTCTCTGTCCTGTATTCCTGCTGAAGCAACCGGTAAAGCTCAACTGATCATAAAACAGGAAGGCATAATTGCTGGTATTGAAATTGCAGAACTTATATTTAAAAAACTCGATCCAAATATTTTCTTTGAAAACAAAATCACTGACGGATCAAAAGTAAAGCATGGTGACATAGCCTTTGTTGTGGAAGGCAGAGTTCATATCATCCTTCAGGCTGAAAGACTTGTTTTAAATATTATGCAGCGCATGAGTGGAATTGCAACTCAAACCAGTCAATATGTCGAAAGACTTAAAGGATTGAAAACAAAAATTCTTGATACCAGGAAAACAACTCCTGGTATGCGAATGCTGGATAAAGCAGCAGTAAAATATGGTGGAGGAGAAAATCACAGAATGGGCTTATATGATATGATCCTTATCAAAGACAATCATATCGATTTTGCAGGAGGCATAGAAAATGCCATCAGAAACACCAAAAAATATTTGCAGAAGAAAAAATTAGACCTTAAAATTGAGATAGAAGCCAGAAACATTAATGACGTAAAGCAAATTCTTAAAGTAGGGGGTATTGATTTTATTATGCTGGACAATTTCTCGATCGAAGATACCAGGAATGCCGTGAAGATCATAGACAACAAATACAAAATAGAATCTTCAGGAGGAATAACTTTGCATAATCTGCGTGATTATGCCGAATGTGGTGTTGATTTTATTTCCATCGGCGCCCTTACACATCAGACAGGAAGTATTGATTTAAGTCTTAAGGCTTTAGACTTCTGATCCATTATGGACAAACCATCATACGAAAGAACATACCGGATATTTAATAAACAGATTCATCGGCTGGGGGAAAAACTAAGAAAGGTTTCTCTGCCAGGTTTCGATAGAGTACCTTTGTACGATGTTATCTGGTTCTTTTCCAGGGGATTACAGAAAGGCTCATTAAATACAAGAGCAACATCTATCGCATTTAATTTCATGTTGGCTTTAGGTCCCGGAGTAATCTTTTTACTTGCACTTATTCCATATCTTCCGATCACAAATTTACAGCAAGAGCTATTCGAGGTGTTTGATGAAATTATGCCGGATAATTCTTATATCGCTATTGAGTCACTCTTGAATGAAATATTTAAAAAGCGAAGTGGTTTGCCATTGTTTGGATTTCTTGTCAGTTTATTTTTTGCGCAGAAAGGAATTCACGGTATGATAGAAGCTTTTAATGCAACCTTTCATACCATTGAAACCCGCTCCTGGTATACGCAGCGACTTGTAGCAATTGTACTGGTTTTTATTTTCTATTCCCTGGTATTGCTCGCTACACTGATTATGTTTTTAAATAAACTATTTATCGAAAATCTTAGCAGTAGTGGGTATATTCAAATGAATATTACTTTTTATTTTTTTATAATCGGCAAATGGATCGTAATTGTTGGCTTAACTTTTTTCTGCATTTCCTTTTTGTATTACCTGGCACCGCAACGCAAAACAAAATGGAGGTTCTTTTCTGCCGGATCAACTTTGGCAACCATACTCACAGTTGTTGCTTCTCTTGGTTTCTCTTACTTTGTTAATAATTTTGCACAATTCAATAGATTTTTTGGTTCTATAGGGGCATTAATTGCTTTGATGTTATGGCTGAATTTCAATGCACTTGTATTATTAATAGGTTTTGAATTAAATGCCAGCATTAAAAATGCCAACCTTACAATACAAGAACCATAAACATTCTTTATTCGTTTGTGTTTAACAGAATTTAAATAATATGGCTGATCTGAATGAATTAGAAAACGATTATGAAGAAAACGAGTTGAATGAGGCTGATCTTTTACAGGATCCTTTCAAACAGTTCGACATCTGGCTTGAAGATGCTATTAATGAAGGTCTTGATGATCCTAATGTTATGATATTAAGTACTGTCTCAGAATCAAACCGGCCCAGTTCAAGAATTGTATTATTAAAAGAGTTTAATCAAAAAGGATTCACATTTTATTCAAACTATCAAAGTAAAAAAGGAAAACACCTGAAAAAGAATTCATATGGTTCTTTGCTCTTTCCATGGCATACCATAAAACGACAGGTCCGAATAGAAGGTAAGATTGATAAAATTTCACAGGAAGAATCTGATGCATACTTTGATACCAGGCCTTTCGGCAGCAAAATCGAAGCATGGATATCTCCTCAAAGCGAAGAAATTGCATCTCGTGATTACCTTGTAAACCAGGAATTGAAATTTAAACAAAAATATGAAGGGAAATCTGTTCCCCGACCTTCACATTGGGGAGGTTACCGGCTTATGCCTGATCTTTTTGAATTTTGGCAGGAAAGAGAAAACAGGCTGCATGACCGGTTTGAATTTAGTCTCATTAAAAATCAATGGATTGTCAGAAGACTTGCACCTTGATGAATTTTCGATCACATGATTTATGAAATGGATTTCAGACGTTCCGTAAGAGATCTTATTTTTTTTTCCGCGTCAGCTTTTTTCTTTTTCTCAACAGTTACAACTGTTTCAGGTGCATTTTTAATAAAACTCTCGTTGTTGAGTTTTTTCATTACCGATGAAAGAAACCCTTGCTGATAGCCTAATTCTTCCTGAAGCTTTTTTTTCTCTTCTTCGACGTTAATACTACTGCCGAGTGGAACACTGTAGTGTACTGTCCCAACCATAAATGAGGATGAATCATTTTCGATTATTTCAGCAAATGAAATCCCGTCAATATTAGCCAGTTTTCTTACAACGGATAAAAAAGTTTTGTTGTATTTTGATTCATTAAAACTCACACATAGATTTAGTTTTTCTTTTTGAGGAATATTTTTCCCTTGCCGGATATTTCTTATGGATGCAATAATCTCTTTTGCCTTTTCAAATTCTTTAAGAAGTTTAGCATCAAACAATCCGGGCTCTGGCATTTCACTCGACATAATACTTTCACCGTCTTCTCTCTCTGAAATCAACTGGTAGATCTCCTCGGAAATAAAAGGCATAAAAGGATGCAAAACTTTTAATAATTTGTTAAGAAAGTCAAGGGTTTTCCCGAAGGTTAACATGTCAATTGGTTTCTGATATTCGGGTTTAACAGCTTCCAGGTACCATCCTGAAAACTCATCCCTTATCAGAGTATACACCACCATCAATGCGCTGCTGATACGGAATTTTGAAAAATGATCGTTGATTAGCTTAAGAGATTGGTTTAATTTAGCTTCAAACCATGCAATCGCCTGCTTTGTCACTTCAGGCTGTTCAAGCTTTTTATCTACCTTCCAGCCTTTAATAAGTCGGAACGTATTCCATAGTTTATTGCAAAAATTTCTTCCCTGTTCGGTCAATGACTCATCAAACAAAAGATCATTTCCTGCCGGAGAACATAACAACATGCCAACACGGACACCATCTGCACCATATTTATCTATTAGTTCGAGCGGATCGGGTGAATTTCCAAGCGATTTGGACATTTTTCTCCTGAACTTATCACGTACCATTCCTGTAAAATATACATTATCAAATGGTTTTTCATTTCGAAATTCGTATCCGGCAATAATCATTCTTGCCACCCAGAAAAAAATGATATCAGGAGCAGTGACCAGATCAGATGTAGGATAATAATACCTTATATCTTCATTGTCAGGATGGTTTATGCCATCAAATATAGATATAGGCCATAACCAGGAAGACGCCCATGTATCAAGCACATCTTCATCCTGCCTAAGATCTTTTTCCGTAAGTTTTGAATTATTCTTTTTTTCCTGCGCAAGTTTTACTGCTTCCTCAATGGTTTCAGCAACAACATATTCTCCATCGGGAAGATAGTATACCGGTATTCGGTGACCCCACCACAGCTGCCGGCTAATACACCAGTCCTTGATATTTTCCATCCAGTGTTTGTAGAGATTCTTGAACTTTGGCGGGTGAAATTTCACATCGTTATTCATTACGTGATCAAGAGCCGGTTTTGCCAGATCTTTCATTTTAATAAACCACTGGGCAGACAGGCGGGGCTCTATGACGACATCGGTACGTTCCGAGTAACCGATTTTATTCACATAATCCTCTTCCTTTACCAGGTAACCAGACTTCTCAAGCTCAGGAATTATCAGTTTCCTTGCTTTAAACCGATCCTCACCGATAAATAATTCTGCTGATTCATTCAATGTTCCATCTTCATTGAAGATATCAATCGTTTCCAATTTGTGTTTCTCTCCGATGATGTAATCATTTTCATCATGAGCGGGTGTAATTTTAAGGCATCCTGTTCCGAATTCCATATCCACATAATCATCCTCAATCACAGGCACAGGTCTTTCAACCAGTGGTACCAACACTGTTTCTCCCACATATTTTTTAAATCTTTTATCAGCAGGATGAATACACAAAGCAGTGTCTCCCAATATAGTCTCCGGTCGCGTTGTAGCAATAGTAAGCCACTCATCGACAGTTCCCACAACTTTGTACCTGATATAATACAATTTTGATTTCTCTTCTTTATAAATCACTTCTTCATCTGACAGGGCAGTTTTGGCCTGGGGATCCCAGTTGACCATTCGAACTCCTTTGTACACAAATCCTTTATTGTATAAATCGATAAAAACCTTAATCACACTTGATGAAAGTTTTTCATCCATTGTGAAACACGTACGATCCCAATCACAGGATGCTCCGAGTTTTTTAAGTTGCTCCAGAATAATTCCACCATGTTTTTCTTTCCATTCCCAGGCATGCTTCATAAAATCTTCACGTGTTAAGTCGCCTTTGTTTATGCCTTCGTCTCTTAACTTTGCTACTACTTTCGCTTCTGTTGCAATGGAAGCATGGTCTGTACCAGGCACCCAACAAGCATTTTTCCCTGTCATTCTGGCCCTTCTGATCAGGATATCCTGAATGGTATTATTCAGCATGTGTCCCATATGCAGAACACCCGTCACATTTGGTGGTGGTATTACGATCGTATAAGGTTCTCTTGTATCGGGTACAGATCTGAAAAGTTTATGCTCCATCCAATAGTCGTACCATTTCTTCTCAACATCTTTTGGGCTGTATTTACTGGGAATCTCCATAAAAATTAATCCATATTCAACAAATCATTATAAAAGTCGCGTAAAAATATAAATTAAGAATCATATAATGAATTTATGAAGAAATTAACCTTTATAAAGATTTCCCAAACCATTTTAAATAAATTACGTTGAAGTGGGTAAATGGCCTCTCAGACCATTTGTATTTTTGAAATCCCGGTTTTCTTTAGCATGATTGTTGATATAATTGAAAAAAATACATATTATCTAAATAAAATATCTTTAAATTTGCAAATTGTAAAATTCATTGCTATGAAAAAAGTTATTGTTAGTATTTTATTTGTAATTGTTTCATTTACATATAGTTGCTCACAAACACCAGCTGTTGAAGAGGGACAATCCGTATTCGGTCCATCCATAGAATTTGCACAAAAGGAATCCGAATTTCGCGTTATTGAACAAGGTGGAGATGGAATTTTTGAATTTCTTTTTACGAATACAGGAACTGATCCATTAATACTCAGTAATGTACGTAGCTCTTGTGGATGTACTGTTCCGGAATGGCCCCGTGAACCTATTAAACCCGGAGAATCATCTTCCATCAAGGCAAGATATGATACAAGACGGATTGGTCAGTTTTCAAAATCCATCACGGTATATTCAAATGGTACTGAAACTCCAATAGTATTAAGAATAAAAGGGAAAGTTGAACCAAAAGCTCAAGCGGCAGTAAATTAAAAAAACCATCATATAGATAATTGTGACTCACAGATACATTTATCTGTGAGTTTGTTTTTCGTACTAATAATTAATAAGAAATGCCAAAGATTTCAAAAAGAGGCACGCTGATGCCAAATTCACCGATCAGAAAACTGGTACCCCTTGCCGAAGAGGCAATCAAGAGAGGAAAGAATGTTCTTCGACTGAATATTGGTCAACCCGATATTCCAACTTCCGACAAAGCTCTAGCAGCGATCAGAAATCTGGATGTTAAAGTATTGGAATACAGTCACAGTGCCGGGATGGAATCTCTTCGGCGAAAGTTGGTGGAATATTACAAACGACATAATATTCATGTTAATTATGAAGATATTCTTATCACAACAGGCGGTTCAGAGGCAATCACCATAACCTTGCTAACCTGTCTTAATGCAAATGATGAAATCCTTGTTCCGGAGCCTTTTTATGCTAATTATTATAGTTTTGCAACATCAACAGACGTAAATGTTGTAGCCATTACATCACATATTGAAGATGGATTTATTCTTCCGCCCATTTCAGAATTTGAGAAAAAGATAACCGAGAAAACCAGGGGCATAATAATATGCAATCCTAACAATCCTACCGGTCATGTTTACAGCCGAAAAGAACTTGAACAAATACGAGACCTGGTATTAAAATACGATTTATTTCTTCTCTCAGATGAAGTATACCGCGAATTTGTTTACGATGACGAAGAATTTATATCGATCATGCAATTGGAAGGAATGGATCAGCATGCAATTCTGATCGATTCGCTTTCAAAACGTTATAGTGCCACTGGTCTGAGAACGGGGGCCTTAATAACCAAAAATAAATATTTGCGTGACACGGCATTAAAATTTTGTCAGGCCAGGTTAAGCCCTCCTTATGTAGGCCAAATTGCCGGTGAAGCGGCCATTGATTCATCTGAGGAATACATGAGTGGAGCCTTTGACGAATATCTTGCCAGAAGAAATTACATTACCAATGCATTGAATCAAATTCCGGGAGTATTTTGTACCAAGCCAAAGGGTGCTTTTTATATTATGGCAAAACTACCTGTTGACGATGCGGAAAAATTTGCCATGTGGATGTTAAGTGATTTTGAATACAAAGGAAATACGATTATGCTGGCTCCCGGAGCAGGCTTTTATACTGAAGGTGGCCTTGGAAAACAGGAAGTACGCATTGCTTATGTTATCAATCAGAATAAACTGAAAATTGCAATGGAATGTCTTGCTGAAGGACTTAAAAAGTATCCGGGCAGACTACCTGAAAAAGAAATGGTAATGATGAACAATCATATGGAAAAATAATTTTTCTAATCGGGGTAAAGCAAATACTTTGCCCTGATTCTTTTAAACTCTTCTATCTCAGCAATCCAGGATTTCTTAATTTGTTCGATGCTTTTCCCTTCTATAATTTGTTTTTTCAATTGATCCGTTCCGGCAAGCAGATCAAAATAGTCCGAAAAAAAATCTTTTCTCTTATTTAAAGCATTATACATATCTATAAGATAACTTAAATCTATTTCATTTTTACTTATTAACGAATCCAGACAGATTTCACGCAGGTCAATTCCAAAACAGGTTTTATCCTTTAACTTGGGATCAGGTCCTTTGTTATTTTCATTCAATGGAATAAATGAAAAAGTATGATCAGGATAATCCGGATGACCTGCAACAAGAAAGGGGAAATCCGTTCCTCTGCCCTCAGAAATTATTGTGCCTTCAAAAAATGCCAGAGATGGATACAGATATATTGCCCTCATTTCCCTGAGATTTGGTGATGGATTGACCGGTAAAATATAATGACTGGAATGATTATAATTTTCACACTTGATAATTGTTAAATCACATGTAACAGAGTTTTTTAACCACCCTTCTCCATTGATCATGTTTGCATACTCACCAATTGTCATTCCATATACCAGTGGAACAGGATGCAAACCGATAAAAGACCTGAATTCTTTTTGCAACACAGGACCATCAATATAAAATCCATTCGGATTTGGTCTGTCAAACACTATGAAAGGAATATTGTTTTCTGCACAAGCCTCCATAACATAGTGAAGAGTACTCAGGTAAGTATAAAATCTAACTCCAACATCTTGTATATCAAACACTATTAATTCCAGATTCTCCATATCTGTAATGGCAGGTTTCTTCTTGGTTCCATAAAGTGATATAACAGGGATTAACGATTGGGAATACTTTTCATCACCAACATCAACTCCTGCTTGATTTCTTCCAAGAAAACCATGTTCCGGAGAAAATATTTTTTCAATTGTTATACCTCTGCTCCTAAGAGTATCCAGTATATGTGTATTATTAATGACAGATGTGTGATTTACAACCAGTGCAATACGCTTACCTTCCAGAAGCTTGATATATTTTTCCAATTGATATGATCCCGGTTGTATATCCGTATTATCTATTGCATTTGAACATCCTGGAAAACAAATTGCCAATATTACCAGTGCACTATTTATCAACTTACGTATTAATCTGTTTTTCATTGGCGGAATCATAGTGAATGCCTGGCTAATTTACTATTTTTATGAACTCTACAAAGTCTGATTATTTTGAATACTGAGTATTTCATAGCAAAGCGCTTTACTTTTGATAAAGAAGGGAAGAAGCTGATGTCGAGGTCGATTGTTCAGTTATCGGTGTTCTCCATTTCACTGAGCATTGCAGTTATGATAATATCCCTGGCTGTTGTTACTGGATTCAAAAAAGAAATCCGGAACAAAGTAGTCGGATTTGGCAGCCATATTCAAATAGTCAATTTTGATGCAAACAATTCCTTTGAGTCTATTCCAATATCTTCAGATCAGAACTTTTTACAAACAATTGAAAGTATTCCGCAGGTAAAACACTTGCAGGTATTCGCCACAAAACCGGGAATTATTAAAGCTGGCAGAGAAAACCAGGGAGTTATTGCAAAAGGTGTTGGTTCTGATTTCGACTGGAGTTTTTTCAATAAAAACCTTGTGGAAGGAAGTTCATTTTTAGTGAATGATTCAGTAAAAACAAATGAGGTTTTAATTTCAAAAAGGTTATCCTCACTTCTAAAATTAAATGTCGGGGAGGAATTCATTATGTTTTTCTTTGGTGAAAGGCCCAGACCCCGTCGCTTTAAAATCAGCGGCATTTTTGAAACAAGCCTGGAAGATTTTGATGAGCAATTTATACTTGTTGATATTGGGCATATTCAGAAACTTTATGATTGGGATGAAGATCAAATCAGTGGTTTCGAAATATTGATTGAGGACTATAGTAAAATTGACGATATTACAAGCACCATAAGAAACATTGCCGGATTTGAATTTCTGGATGACGGTTCCAGATTACGAATTGTAAATATAATTGAGAAATATCCACAGATTTTCCACTGGCTAAATCTTTTGGATATGAATGTATTTATCATTTTATTGTTGATGATTGTGGTAGCCGTTGTAAATATGATCTCGGGATTAATTATTATAATACTTGACCGAACGAATACTATCGGTCTTTTAAAATCTATTGGCGCCTGCAATCAAATGTTAAAAAGAATCTTTCTTTACCAGGCTTTCTTTTTGATCCTTAAGGGACTGGTCATCGGAAATATAATTGCCATTGCCCTATGTTATGTGCAGGACAGATTTCAGTGTATTAAATTGAACAGATCTTCGTATTTTATTGATTATGTTCCTATAAATCTGACTCCTGAGATTTTTGTATTTACGAACATTGGAAGTTTGATACTTATTTTCCTGGCAATGTTCATGCCTGCACTGATCATTATGCATATCGACCCGGTGAAAACTCTTAGATACAACTGAGACCAATGAATTTATTTACTGCAATAAAAAAAGAACTCTCATCAGATCTTCCAGGATTAGAGACACAAAGAAAATTAGCTGCTAAAGGCAGAGAGATTGCTTCAACCCAAAATATAAAAGAGAACGCTACCGTTGCAATCATCATGATTTCCAGTCTTGAAAAGATGGAAATTGTATTTACCAAAAGAACTGTTTATAATGGACATCATAGCGGACAAGTCAGTTTCCCCGGAGGCAAAGCAGAAGCAAATGATCATTCCCTTGTTGAAACAGCAATAAGAGAAAGCGATGAAGAAATAGGCGTTAAAATCAGAAAACAGGATTTGCTGGGAAAACTTACTCCTTTATATATACCTGTGAGTGGATTTAAGGTACAACCCTTTGTGTTTTCCTGCTCTATAAAAAACAAATTGGAATTTATTCTTGATCATCACGAAGTTGAATATGCTTTTTTGTATACTATTCAAGATTTGTTTCGTAAGAATTTAATACATACTATTCAATTGGAACTGGAAAATTCTCTTGTAATCACCACTCCCTATTATGCTATCAAGAACGAAATAGTATGGGGTGCAACCGCAATGATACTATCCGAATTTATAGCAATTCTTGAACGGGTTAAAAAGAAATATCCAGGAATATTGTTGTAAAGCATGTGGAAATAAGAATGCTATTGTATTACAAGATTCCGATAGTGTTCATACCGTTTGTAAATGCCTGCAACATAGTTATAAGTTTCCGTACCCCGGCAATATCCGTATTTTACTACCGGATCGGTATAGTACTTTGGATTGGATTTATTTATAATGAACTGATCGACATTATTATCCCAAACATTCTCATCAAATCCATTTTTTGCAGCAAGAGCACGAGCATCGAGAACATGACCCAATCCAACATTATAGGATGCAAGAATAAATTTTCTGCGTTCTTCAATATCAACTATCTCTGATAATCTTTCATCGAGCCATTTAATGAACATTATACCAGCTCTGATGTTTTGATTTGGATCAGAATTTTGATCTATTCCAAATTTTTTCGCTGTTGTAGGCATAAGTTGCATCAAACCATATGCACCAGCCCAGGATTTTGCTTTCGGATTAAATCTTGATTCCTGATATATCATGGATGCCACAAGACGCCAGTCCCATCCTATTTCTTCACTGAACTGCTTTATAACTTTGTCGTATGGTGATATTATACCTGAAGAATTAGCAAAATAGTCACTCTCTATAATTTCTGCTGAACGTTTATTTCTGAAATATTTATGATATATCACCGCATATTGACTTGTATTTTTAAAATAGACAAGCCAGTTATTGATAGACTCTCTAAGGTCATCTGCCCTTTTTGGTAATGCCCATGCCAGATTTTGCGGAAAGCTAATCGGGGTGGATATATCAATATTATTATAATAGGTTTCATTAACCATTGCTATATTTTCATCACTCACAGTATAATCGATCTTGCCTAAAGCAACTTTTTCAATCAATTGTTCAACGCCCTCATCCACTTCCCTGATATCAATACTATCCCCAATTTCATCCGATAAATTGTACAATCTTTTTGCATAAGAAGAATTACTTTGAACATAGATTGTTTTATATGCAAGATCGAGTTGACTTCTAATCAAACTGTCTTCTAATGTCCCTGCGCTCATCTTGTCCCAGCCATCAGGTTTTCTTTGAACTAACACCTGATGAGTTTGAGTATGCGCAACAGTAAAATCCATTATTTCTCTGCGTTCTTTAGTAATTGTCAGGTTGACTGCTATCATATCAACTTCACCATTCTTAATAAGTTCAAACTTCTCAGACAAATTGTTATTTACGATAACTTCCAGTTCAACTCCAAGGTAATCAGCTAATTCACGTAACATTTCAAATTGATAACCCATCGGTTGTCCTCTGTATATGAAATAGCTGGTAGAATTAAAGTCAGTAACAACGCGCAAAACTCCTCTGTCAACAACCTGCTTTAGCTTAGAGCTATAATCAATATTGGAATCGGAATTTGATACTCTCTTACATGAAAATATCAGCAAAACAATTACCAGAACAGTTATATATTTTTTCCCTTTTATCATAATTATTTAAATTTCAGATAATAGAAGAAGAAGGCAGGTTAATTATAGAATGTCCATGATAAACCAAACTTAAATGCCAGTTGATTATAAGGATAATGAATCGCTGAGTAATATTTTTGAGTGAACCAGTCACTATTAAAATGTTGCAATTTGAAAAAGAATCGAGTTCTTTTTACTTTTATTTTTAGAAATGCATCCATTAGAGGGTAATTACCAATTAATTTATCATTCTGCACATAAAATTGAGAAAGTGCAGGTGAATATTCGTATCCATTAAAACTTGTATTGTAATATATATCAAACCCTAACATCGTTCTTAGTTCACCATTTGTACTTTTAAATCTGAAAGTATGATCAAAATATGTTGAATTATACCATATAAAATCAGGTACCGGAAGAACATTTTTATTCTCTGAGATCTGATACGATAATGTATTTTCAAAAAACAATTTCCACACTCTGAATGTTTTCTCAACTTCAATCGAGAAATAATTTAAATTCTGCTCATAGTTAGCAGGGACAGCACTTTCATTAAAATAAATAAAGTTGCTAATAAAGTAATAATTTCCTCTTAATTCAAACTTGTTTGATGGAGCTCCTATTTTACTTGACAAATGCATTTTATATTCCGGGAGCAAATTTTGTTCCCATATATAATGGTTTGAAAAATAATTATTTAACAAATAATCAGGTATTTTGTTCTCAATGAATCCACTTACATCAAATTCATAGTCTCTTCCAAGAATTGTTAAATTCGAATTGATCACACCTCCAAATTCAGTATTCCCTTGTTTATATCCTGCAAAATATATTTTAGCAAAAAATCTTGCTTTGACCCTATTCCAGAAATTACCATAAATACCACCTCCAATATATGAGTCGTTTATGTTATTCTTAAGGCGAATTCCTTTTAATGTATCTCCGTTATCCAAAATGTATGGAACATTAGGAAAGGATTCATCTGTGAAATAATTCGTATCCCATTTGCTTACATAGCTGTAATTTTCATAATCATACCCAAGCATTCCATACACGCTGGTTTGCACCTTGCCCCTGAGTACAGTCTTAAATTCAAGTTGAATATGGTTATTTACTTTGAAATGTGTAACCGAATCAAGAGTAAATTGTTTATTAAAATAAACCGAATCATAGAATTCCGGTGCAACAGGATCAATATCATCGTATGTTTTTGTTGTACGATTTACTTTGAATGCATAAGTCAGAATTGGTTCGGCAAATGTTCTTCCCTTATTCAAATTGGTTGAGTCTATCTTGGAGGAAATTGTAAACAATTTCAGTTGCTGACTGATCAGTACATCATAATACCTGATCCTGTTTTTTGCATTCGGATCCCATTTTGGTTGGCCAGAACCACTAAATGTAGAAGGAATGTCATCTTTAGTATGTTTACGTTCGTAGGCTCGATTTTCGAAAATAGAATCATTGATTCCGGCATTTTCTCCAGCCATATATCGGTTAAGGTTCCAGGAAGCATGTAACATGTATCTGGTTCCGGTAAAACTGGCAAATATTCTGAAAGCATTCTTTTTCACCTGTAAATAGCTGTACTGACCTTTTGATTTAATTGCATGATATCGAAATCCAAAATTCAGTTTTGGATTTATATTTTGTGTATGAAAAGCCTCAAATGATTCCTCTCTGTTTCCTGCAGGTCCACCGTTTGTATAAGTAAGTCTTGAAAAAGGAGTTTTTGTATTATAGAATTGGGTATTCTCACAAGTTTGTAAATAAGGAAGGTACGGATTTAAAAAAAACGCTTCATTATCAAACACTCTGTCCTGCAAAGTATTTTGAATCACAGGCGAGCCAAAATTTCCCAGGAACGAATTGTTTATGGAATAATCATAAATCGGGTAAATAATATGGAAGTTGGTCATGGAAGTATCAATATCAACTTCAACAGGAGTAGAATAACCATTTCTTAATTCCCAGGCATAAATCACTCTTGCAGAATCGATTTCTTCCTGAGCAAATAAGCTGGTCCCCAAGAGAAAAACGATGAATGATATTATTCCTTTCATAACTTTAACAGCTCTAAGCAATAATTGTACCAGTCAATTGTTTGACCTGATGCCCGAAGGTAAAAAAAATCCCGGCTCAAAAAAATGAACCGGGAATAAAATCGGCGGTGACCTACTCTCCCGCTAATGCAGTACCATCGGCGCTAATGGGCTTAACTTCTCTGTTCGGTATGGGAAGAGGTGGAACCCCATTGCAATAACCACCTAAAATCTTCAGAGATGTGAGATTTTAGATTTTCAGATTTGAGACACTTGTATCTCATATCTCTAAATCTCATATCTCAATACTTTTTATAACACATCAAAAAGTGAGATATTCAATACTCCGTGTTCTGAAGAAAGTTCACGGGTAATTAGTACTGCTCAGCTTTGACGTTACCGTCTTTACACTTACAGCCTATCAACGTCCTGGTCTTGAACGACCCTTAAGGGAGATCTCATCTTGAGGGGAGCTTCGCGCTTAGATGCTTTCAGCGCTTATCTCTGCCAGACGTAGCTACCCTGCATTGCAGCTGGCGCCACAACAGGTACACTAGAGGTCTGTCCAACGCGGTCCTCTCGTACTAGCGTCAGGTCCTCGCAAATCTCCTGCGCCCACAACAGATAGGGACCGAACTGTCTCACGACGTTCTGAACCCAGCTCGCGTGCCACTTTAATCGGCGAACAGCCGAACCCTTGGGACCTTCTCCAGCCCCAGGATGTGACGAGCCGACATCGAGGTGCCAAACCGCTCCGTCGATATGAGCTCTTGGGAGCGATCAGCCTGTTATCCCCGGAGTACCTTTTATCCTTTGAGCGATGGCCCTTCCATGCGGAACCACCGGATCACTATGCTCTACTTTCGTACCTGGTCGACTTGTCAGTCTCACAGTCAAGCGCCCTTATGCCATTGCACTCTGCTGACGGTTACCATTCGTCATGAGGGCACCTTTAGAAGCCTCCGTTACGCTTTTGGAGGCGACCACCCCAGTCAAACTACCCACCAAACACTGTCTCCCGATTGGTATCGGGATTAGACTCCAGGCATGCAAAGGGACGTATTTCAAGGGCAACTCCCCGATACCTGGCGGCACCGGTTCACAGTCTCCGTCCTATCCTACACATCGCATACCCAAAATCAATGTTAAGCTATAGTAAAGGTTCACGGGGTCTTTCCGTCCCGTTGCGGGTACCCGGCATCTTCACCGGAACTACAATTTCACCGAGCTCATGGCTGAGACAGTGCCCAGATCGTTACACCATTCGTGCAGGTCGGAACTTACCCGACAAGGAATTTCGCTACCTTAGGACCGTTATAGTTACGGCCGCCGTTTACCGGGGCTTCGATTCAATGCTTCTCCATAATAAATCATAGATAACATCCCCTCTTAACCTTCCGGCACCGGGCAGGTGTCAGACCCTATACATCTTCTTGCGAATTAGCAGAGTCCTGTGTTTTTGATAAACAGTCGCCTGGGCCATTTCTCTGCGCCCCACCCGGAGGTGGGGGACCTTTCTCCCGAAGTTACAGGTCAATTTTGCCTAGTTCCTTAGCCATGAATCACTCGAGCGCCTTAGGATGCTCTCCTTGACTACCTGTGTCGGTTTGCGGTACGGGCGGTGATAACCTGAAGTTTAGAGGTTTTTCTCGGAAGTTTGTTTACTGTTACTATCCGCTTGTCCGAAGACGCACGGTACTATCAGGTTCGCCAAAAGTCAGCTCTTAACCAACTCCTTTAGCTACACCCTTTAACGTACTATTCCGTCAGTACGCGAACATGTCACTCCTTCGTCACCCCATCACAGTTGTCACCGGTACTGGAATGTTGACCAGTTATCCATCGACTTCCCCTTTCGGGTACGTCTTAGGTCCCGACTAACCCTGATCCGATTAGCGTTGATCAGGAATCCTTAGTCTATCGGCGAGGAGGTTTCTCACCTCCTTTATCGTTACTTATGCCTACATTTGCTTTTCCAAAAACTCCACCATACCTCACAGTACGGCTTCAACGTCACTGGAATGCTCCCCTACCTCCCGACACTTGCGTGTCGGGACCATAGCTTCGGTAGTATGCTTGATGCCCGAGTATCATCCACGCCCAACCGCTCGACTAGTGAGCTGTTACGCACTCTTTAAATGAGTGGCTGCTTCCAAGCCAACATCCTAGCTGTCTAAGCAGTCAGACTTCGTTAATTCAACTTAGCATACATTTAGGGACCTTAGCTGATGATCTGGGTTCTTTCCCTCTCGGCCACGGACCTTAGCACCCATGGCCTCACTCCCGAGGATCATGTCATAGCATTCGGAGTTTGTCAAGGGTTGATAGGCGGTGAAGCCCTCTAGCCTTATCAGTAGCTCTACCTCTATGACACTGCTCTCGAGGCTGCACCTAAATGCATTTCGGGGAGTACGAGCTATTTCCCAGTTTGATTGGCCTTTCACCCCTACCCACACCTCATCCAAAGACTTTTCAACGTCTACTGGTTCGGTCCTCCATTGAGTGTTACCTCAACTTCAACCTGGACATGGGTAGATCACTGGGTTTCGCGTCTACCCCCACTAACTTTACGCCCTATTCAGACTCGCTTTCGCTTCGGCTACGATGCTGAACACCTTAACCTCGCTAGTGAGGAGTAACTCGTAGGCTCATTATGCAAAAGGCACGCCGTCATCCCGACACAAGTGTCGGGACTCCGACCGTTTGTAGGCATACGGTTTCAGGAACTCTTTCACTCCCCTGTTCGGGGTGCTTTTCACCTTTCCCTCACGGTACTAGTTCACTATCGGTCTCCTAGGAGTATTTAGCCTTACCAGATGGTCCTGGCTAGTTCAATCAGGATTTCTCGTGTCCCGACCTACTCAGGATACAAACCTCCAAATCATCTTACTCGTGTACGGGATTTTCACCCTCTATGATCTATCTTTCCAGATAGGTTCCACTTAAGATCATTTGAATTGCGTCTGTCCTATTACCCCGGCTTCGCCAAAACGAAACCGGTTTGGGCTTTTCCCCGTTCGATCGCCACTACTAAGGGAATCACTTTTGTTTTCTTTTCCTCCGGGTACTTAGATGTTTCAGTTCTCCGGGTTCGCCTTCCGATAAATCGGAATGACTGCGCTTCACGCAGCCGGGTTGCCCCATTCGGATATTCACGGATCAATGGTTATTTGCACCTCCCCATGACTTTTCGCAGCTTATCACGTCCTTCTTCGCCTCTAGGAGCCTAGGCATCCACCGTATGCCCTTGCTTTACTTTCTTCTCTCGAAGTATTAAATATCTCTACTCTTCAATATGTCAAAGAAC
>Ga0315544_1000182_pt1 | contig 65077 bp, 48 predicted proteins | sample SalMarSW160130MG_2_FD_202543 | JGI IMG/M metagenome (GOLD analysis project Ga0315544, IMG submission 202543) | Salt marsh sediment microbial communities from the Plum Island Ecosystem LTER, Massachusetts, United States - Salt Marsh Sediment SW1601-130 ...
CAAAGTCATATGAACACAGGTTAATGGCGGATTCGCCTTCCGGAATAAAACGATTTGCTGAAGGTTTGCTGAAGCAGATATCCGAAGTTACCGGGAAGGTACCGCAAATTGACCTTAAAAAGGAAAAGGCCTATTTTACAGATTTGTTATCCGGTAAATTGTGACTATCCAGCACCCAGCACCCAAATTATTTACCTGATTAATGAAATCTTGTTAATAAAATCCTGAGGATCTTTTGTAATTATTATTTTTTCTGAAATTATTTTCCCCGGCAAACCCGGATAATCGGTGAAGATGATTTTGTTAAGATTAAGTGACTTGCTTATGTTGCCAAAATATTCAAACTTTTTTTCTGCAAAATCAAATGCTCCGGAATTGACTGCAAGGAATTTAAATGGTTTAATTTTGTGAATTTCAATTAACTCGGATGCCGGCAGGATTCCTCCGGTAAAAATAACATCAAATCCACGTTTTTTGAGGGCATATTTATAAAAAAGGTAATTATTATCAAAAAGGTTGCCAGTAATATTGATCATAGCTATAGAGGATTTTAATTTGGCAGGGATTGTTTTGAGGGAATTATCCTCTACAATAATGATCTGCTTAATAGTATTCATGATGAATTGTTCCTGCGCCCTTGAGAGACTACCGGTCTGCCAGAGAATCCTCGATTTTAAAAGTAAAGGATAAAGATATTTAATATAAGCTTCTTCAATACCCTGACTTTTAATAAAGGGTGCCAGTGTATCTTTAAACTGATCCTCATTGAATCTTATTGCAGACATAAGTATTTTACCGGGCTGAAAACTCTGATCGATATCGTCCTGTTTGCTGCTTATGGCCATTACCTTTTGCGTAAGTTCATCTTCGCTTAGCAAGGCTATTTTTGAAATTTTCAGTCCGTTTCTGTTAAGATAAGCTACATTCAGGATTTTTTTCAGTTCTGATTCATTATATGTTCTTATGTTCGAGTCAGTTCTTTCTGGGTCAAGTATTTTGTATCGTTTTTCCCATATTCTGATAGTATGGGCTTTGATACCAGAGAAATTTTCAAGATCCTTAATCGAAAAAACATTTAATCCATTTTCCATAGCTATTCACAATAAGTAAGATTAAGTTGACATAGATTCCCAATTTATAAAACAATCATGAAACATGATTGTTTAAGATGTTTTAATAATAGTTAAAATTATCTGGTCCTACCAACGGGATAAGCTCCCGGAGCAGGCTTTTAGCGTCCCCTGCCGGAATGTTGTTTCCTATTCAGTTTCTTCAACCATTATCTTTTTCACAACTCTGGCACCGTCATCAAAGATAATGGTTACCAGATACATTCCTCTTTTTGGATTATCGAGCCATATTTTTGTAAGGGGCAGTGGATTATTATATTGAATCCTGTAGATATCCTGACCGATCATATTTGTAACCTTAACAGATGAAATATTCCTGTCGCATCTGATAGTAAAGTTTTTTTCCCTGACCGGGACAGGATAAATACTTATATTAATGTTTGTTACTTCCCTGATATAGCGTTTTTCAGAAGAATTATTCAAAACAGTAACTGTATCCTTCTGTGCATGCAGGATAGTAGTAAGAAATATTAACAGAACCAGGAGTAAACCTTTCCTCATAAATACTGTTTAAATAATATCTATCAAAAATTGTGCTAAAGTTAATAAAATTTTTTATTAATTCATTCCAGTAGTGATTTTGCTTTTTCCAGGTCCCCCGGAGTATCAATTCCAAAACTTTCCCACTCAGTTATGGCAGTTCTGATCCGGAATCCGTTTTCTAACCATCTGTTTTGTTCAAGAGATTCGGCTGTTTCAAGAGGACTCCTGGGTAGTTTTGTAATCTTTTTCAGAATATCTGTTCGGAATGCATAAATGCCAATGTGCTTATAATAAGAGTGTTTGTGTGTCCATTCATATACTTCAGCATCTCTGAAATAAGGTATTGCAGCCCTGCTGAAATAAATTGCGTTATGCTTTGAATCGAGAATAACTTTTGGTTGGTTTGGATTAAAGATATCTTCTCCCTGCCTGACTTTCCTTACAAGGGTGGCAATTTCAACCGATTTTTTGGTGAAGCATGAAGCAAGCAGACTGATCTGTTCCGGTTTGATAAATGGTTCGTCGCCTTGTATGTTGATAACAACATCAATTAAATAGCCTGTTTCATCAGCTATTAGGGTTACAGCTTCTGCACAGCGGTCTGTGCCGCTTTGATGATCAGGTGATGTTATAACAGCTTTCCCTCCGAAATTAAGGACAGTATCATATATCCTTTTATCATCAGTGGCGACATATACTTTGTCAATAGCTTTGGAGGTTTGTTCGTAAACTCTTTGAATCATTGTTTTGCCTCCTATTGAAGCAAGAGGTTTCCCGGGGAACCTCGATGATGCATAACGTGCAGGTATAATGCCTGCGAGATTATATCCAGAGTCTTTCTTCATTTTGCGAATTTACAAAAAATGCATTTTCCAATGTTTCAAAAATATCTTAAATTCGCAACATCTTAAAATTAATATGAAAGATCTGCAAAGCATTAAGCAAAGGTTCGGTATAATAGGTAATTATTCCGGGCTTAACCGGGCGATAGATATTGCCGTTCAGGTCGCCCCAACAGATCTTTCAGTACTGATAACTGGTGAAAGTGGTACAGGGAAAGAGGTTTTTCCGCAGATTATTCATCAGTTCAGTGCCAGAAAACATGGTCAGTATATTGCCGTTAACTGTGGTGCTATCCCCGAAGGCACAATAGATTCTGAGTTGTTTGGTCATGAAAAAGGATCTTTTACCGGAGCGACAGAAAACAGAAAGGGTTATTTTGAAGTCGCAGACGGTGGTACAATTTTCCTGGATGAGGTGGCTGAATTGCCCTTATCAACCCAGGTCCGTCTTTTAAGGGTACTGGAGACCGGCGAATTTATAAGGGTTGGATCATCAAAGGTCCATAAAACAAACGTAAGGGTTATTGCTGCAAGTAATACCGATGTCGTAATGGCAATTGAACGGGATAAGTTCAGGGAGGATCTGTTTTACAGACTTAATACCGTTCCGATAAAGATACCTGCATTGAACGAAAGGGGGGATGATATATTCCTGCTTTTCAGAAAATTTGCTGTCGATTTTGCGGAGAAATACCGGATGCCTGCAATCAGGTTGAGTAATGAAGCAAAAAATATTCTCATGAACTATTCATGGCCGGGGAATGTACGTCAGTTAAAAAATATAACCGAACAGATATCCATAATAGAAAGTGAAAGGGAAATAAATGTTGAGACTCTTCGGGCATATCTTCCTGATTATACTGGAGTTAAACTGCCGGCAATAATCAAAAAAGAGGATGAAAAATCATTTTCTTCTGAAAGGGAGATCCTGTACAAGATCCTTTTTGACATGAAAGGCGATATGAACGACCTTAAGAAACTGGTCTTTGACCTCATTCAGAGAGGAGAAATTGATATAAATTTCCATGAAGATAATTCAGGAGTAATAAAGAACCTTTTCCGCGAAGCCCGCAATGAAAAGAAGGTTGCAAGCGTTAGTGATAATACAGCGTCGGATTTTTCCACCCTTCATGGACGGACAGATATCCAGGACACTGAAGAGGTTTTTGAAGAATCATTATCCCTGGCAGGGAAAGAGGTTGAAATGATAAAAAAAGCTCTTGAAAAGTATAATGGTAAAAGAAAACTGGCTGCAAGGGAACTTGGTATTTCCGAACGAACCCTTTACCGGAAAATAAAGGAGTATGAAATTGAGATGTAATAATAAAATATCTGTTCCAGAACATCTGTATCTGATTGTCATATATTTGATTGGGATAATAATGCTCAGCGCATGTAAAATTAATTATTCATTTACAGGCGCGAGTATTTCTCCTCAGGTAAAAACCATGAGTGTCCAGTATTTACAGAACAGAGCCAGTCTGGTTCAACCGGGGTTAAGTCAGTATATGACAGATGCATTGATCGATAAATGCAAGGCTCAGACGAATCTGGGACTGACCAACGGGATAGGCGACGTAAATTTTGAAGGAGAAATTACAGATTACAACACCAGGCCCCTGACAGTGGCTGCTGATGCCAGGGCTGCAATGAACAGGTTTACAATAACGGTAAGAGTAAGATTTACCAACGCCATTGATCCTGATCTGAGCTATGATCAGTCTTTTTCGAGATATGAAGATTACGACAGTGCACTGGACCTGAGCCAGGTTGAAAAAGAGCTTTCCGATAAGATCGTTGAATTATTGGTTGAGGATATCTTTAACAGAGCTTTTGTCAACTGGTAAAAAGCTATATGAACAGGAACGACTTCATAAGAATGGTTGAAAGCAATGCACCTGTCGATCGTCAGATGACAGGGGAAATCAATGAGCTTATTAAGATTTTTCCGTATTTTCAGAGTGCCCACTTACTTCTGCTGAAAGCATTGAAGGACACTTCAGATATAAAATTTGAAAATCAGCTGAGGAACTCTGCAATACATATTGCTGACAGGGAGGTGTTATATCATCTCTTAAAAAATGACAACATTACTTCACCGGATAAATCAGAAGCTGAAGAAAAACCAGTCAGACAGGAAGAGTCAACTCCTGCAGCTCCGGAAGGAGACAGTCAGCAAACAGTAATTGAATCAGCCAGGAGCAGTGAGGAAATGATAAATGAGATTGAGAAAGAATCGGCTGATAATAAAAAGGCAGAACAATTAATTACTGATAATCTGACCTCCACACATTCAATACTCATATCTGCCGACAATGATGAAGAGGACTCGGGGAAAAATGTATTCATTATCGAAGATGAATCAGAACAGGGTGAAGAGAGGATAATTTATATGGATCCGGGATTTTCAGTTTCTGAACAATCAGACCTGCTTGAGCTTGACAGTGATGATACCCTTGAACATGAGCCTGGAGAGGAGAAAGTAACAGAACCGGAGGTAACTGAAGAAGAAAGGAAATCCAAAAAAGAATTACATGCCGGGCTAATTGATAAATTTATTTTAGACAATCCAAGGATAGAGCCTTCAAAAGATAAGTCGGACCTTACCAATGAAGACATTTCAAAACCATTTGTTGAGGAACAGGGTGGCTTTGTAACTGAAACCCTGGCAAGAATATATGTTAATCAGGGATATTACTCAAAGGCAATTGAAATTTATGAGAAATTAAGCTTGAAATTTCCGGAAAAAATTAGTTACTTTGCAATTCAAATTGAAAAGGTTAAAGAGTTAATTAAAAAGGATTAATTAAATAGACGGCAGATGGGAATTTATGTATTAGTATCAGTTTTAGTTATAATTGCCTGCTTTCTGCAGATACTTATAGTACTGGTTCAGAATTCAAAAGGTGGAGGTCTTGCAGCTAATTTTACATCAGCAGGGCAATCTATGGGGATCAGGAAAACAGCTGATTTTCTTGAAAAATCTACATGGACACTTGCAGGAGCAATTCTTATTTTATGTGTTGTATCCACAGCTTCAATTCCGCGTGGTGAAACAACAGAACGTTCAAGGATAGAGAATCAGATCCAGAATGCAGTTGATCCGGAAGCTATTCCAACATTACCAACAGCTGTCCCTCCTTCTACATCCACTCCTCAGGCTGAAGATCAAAGTACGCCGCAAGAGTAGAATAAGGAAACAATGATATTCATAAAAGTGCCAGTTTGTCACATACTGACACTTTTTTTTGTTTTTATATTGCATTGTAACACAACACCATGCGTTGCTACAGGGATTTTTATCAGGTTTTAATGGCAGTTAAACAACATTTCAGTGACACTAAATAATCAAAAATGGCATTATTTCCTGTTTGGCATAAATTATGCTTACTAAAGAAGTCGAAAAATTGATGTTTAACTTTAAAACTAAATAAAAATGGCACAATTAAAAGGTAAAGTACTGGCAGGTAAGGTCCTGGTCAAACCTTACGAAGCTGAAGATAAGACTGCAAGCGGAATAATCATTCCTGATTCTGCAAAGGAAAAACCTCGTCAGGGAAAAGTAGTTCTTGTCGGAGCTGCAAAAAAAGATGAAGAAATGGAAGTAAAGAAAGGTGATGTTGTTCTTTACGGTAAGTATTCCGGACAAGAACTTACTATCGATGGTGAAGACTATCTGCTTATATCACAGGCAGATATACTTTTTATAACTTGATTTTTCAAAACCTGTAAATAATTATAAAAATGGCAAAGGAAATTAAATTCGATATTGATGCACGCTCTCAACTTAAAGAAGGAGTTGATCAGTTGGCGGATACGGTTAAGGTAACTCTTGGTCCTAAAGGACGGAATGTGGTTCTTGAGAAGAAATTTGGTGCTCCTCAAATAACCAAGGATGGTGTTACGGTTGCTAAAGAAATAGAATTGTCAGATGCATGCAGAAACATGGGTGCTCAGATGGTTAAGGAAGTGGCTTCCAAAACAGGAGAAGTTGCCGGTGATGGTACAACAACTGCAACTGTTTTAGCACAGGCAATCATTAATGTAGGTCTGAAGAATATTACAGCCGGTGCAAATCCGATGGATATAAAAAGAGGAATTGACAAAGCTGTTGAGAAAGTAATAAAACATATTGCTTCACAGGCTAAAGTTATTGGTGATGATCTGGACAAAATTGAACAAGTTGCCAGGATCTCAGCAAATGATGATCACGAAATCGGTAAGCTTATTGCTGAAGCTATGAATAAGGTTCATAAGGAAGGTGTCATCACTGTTGAAGAATCAAAAGGAACAACCACCTCGGTTGAATTAGTTGAAGGTATGCAGTTCGATCGTGGTTATATCTCAGCATATTTTGTAACCAATCCTGATAAAATGGAAGCTGATCTGGAAAATCCCTACATTCTTATTTATGATAAGAAAGTATCCTCAATGAAAGATTTGCTACCAATTCTTGAATCAACTGCCCAATCAGGACGTCCTCTGCTTATTATAGCTGAAGATATTGAGGGTGAAGCTCTTGCCACTCTGGTTGTTAATCGTTTGAGGGGTTCGCTTAAAGCTTGTGCAGTAAAAGCTCCTGGTTTCGGTGACAGAAGAAAAGAGATGCTTGAAGATATCGCAATTCTGACAGGCGGAACGGTTATCTCAGAAGAAAAGGGACTTAAACTGGAACATACAACTATCGATATGATGGGCAATGCTGAGAAAGTTAACGTTAATAAGGAGAACACAACAATTGTTAATGGTGCAGGCGATAAGGAGATGATTAAAGCGCGTATCGGACAGATAAAGCAGCAGATGACTACAACCACTTCCGATTACGACAAGGAGAAGTTACAGGAGCGTCTGGCTAAATTGTCAGGAGGTGTTGCCGTACTTTATATTGGTGCTGCTTCTGAAGTGGAAATGAAAAGCAAGAAAGACCGTGTTGATGATTCTTTACATGCTACACGTGCTGCAATTGAAGAAGGCATTGTTCCGGGAGGGGGAGTGGCATATATTCGTGCCATTGCTTCTCTTGAAAACCTCAAAGGGGACAATGAAGATCAGACCACCGGCATCGAGATCATCAAACGCGCTATTGAAGAACCATTGCGGCAGATAGCAGTAAATTCAGGCAGAGAAGGTGCGGTTGTTGCACAGAACGTTAAAGCCGGGAAAGCCGATTATGGTTATAATGCACAGAGTGATAAATTTGAGAAATTGTATACATCGGGTGTTATTGACCCGGCCAAGGTCGTCCGTATTGCTCTTGAAAATGCAGCATCTGTCGCAGGAATGTTCCTGACAACGGAAGCTGTTGTTGTTGAAGAAAAGGAAGAACAGCCTCCGATGCCACCACAGGGTATGGGCGGAGGAATGCCGGGAATGATGTAATATCAAATAAATATATATCCTTTTAATTTACGTGTAGAGCCAGGTTTCAGACCTGGCTCTATATTAGGTTTGAATTATGGAGAACATCCGCAATTTCTGTATCATAGCTCATATTGACCACGGTAAAAGTACCCTGGCAGACAGGTTGCTTGAAAAGACAAATACCATTGCAGAAAGGGAATTCCAGTCGCAGGTTCTCGACAACATGGAACTTGAAAGAGAACGTGGTATTACAATCAAGAGTCATGCGATTCAAATGGAATATATTTATGGAGGTAAAAAATACTTCCTGAATCTTATTGATACGCCAGGGCATGTAGATTTTTCATATGAAGTTTCCAGGTCAATTGCAGCTTGCGAAGGAGCTCTGCTGGTTATAGATGCAACACAGGGTATACAGGCACAGACGATCTCAAATCTTTATATGGCTCTTGACCATAATCTCGAAATAATACCGGTTCTTAACAAGATGGATATGGCAAGTGCAATGCCTGAAGAGGTTAAAGATCAGATAGTTGATCTTACCGGATGTGACCGCCTTGAAATAATAGAAACAAGTGCAAAAACAGGCATGGGTGTGGAAGAAATCCTTAACAAAATTGTCACAAGAATATCTTCTCCTAAAGGTGATCCCGATGCACCCTTGCAGGCACTTATATTCGATTCGGTCTTTAACTCCTTCCGGGGAATAGTGGCATATTTCAAGATTGTAAACGGTACTGTAAGAAAAGGTGATCGTGTTAAATTTGTCAATACCGGTCATGAATATAATGCTGAAGAGATTGGAGTACTTAAGTTGAAGCAGCAACCCCGCGAAAAGATGAGTGCTGGCGATGTAGGTTATATCATTTCTGGAATAAAAAACTCTTCAGAGGTTAAGGTTGGTGATACAATAACACATGTTAAAAATCCATGTTTTAAAGCAATTTCCGGATTTGAAAATGTAAAACCCATGGTTTTTGCAGGTTTGTACCCGGTTGATGCAGATGAATATGAAAACCTTAGGATGTCGATTGAAAAACTGCAGTTAAATGATGCTTCTCTTTCATTTGTTCCTGAGTCATCAGCAGCCCTTGGTTTTGGATTCAGGTGCGGATTTCTCGGATTACTTCACATGGAGATTGTGCAGGAACGCCTTAACAGAGAGTTCGATATGGATGTTATAACCACAGTGCCAAATGTCTCCTTTAAGGTTTTTACAACAAGAGGCGAAGAGATTGATGTTCATAATCCTTCAGGCCTGCCACCTTTGAACCATATCGAACGGATAGAAGAACCCTATATTATTGCTCAGGTAATTACATTATCTGATTATATAGGATCAATCATGAAACTTTGTATTGATAAAAGAGGTATCCTTAAGAATCAGGTTTACCTGATAAAAGACAGAGTTGAACTGACTTTTGAAATGCCTCTTACTGAAATAGTCTTCGATTTTTATGATAAACTTAAGAGTATATCTAAAGGATATGCTTCATTTGATTACTATTATTCTTCGTACAGGAAAGCCGATCTGGTCAGACTGGATATTCTTCTGAACGGAGAAATGGTAGATGCTCTTTCAACACTTATTTACAGGGGGAATGCATATGATTTTGGACGTAAGATCTGCGTTAAACTGAAAGAGCTTATTCCCCGTCAGCAGTTTGATATTGCAATTCAGGCAGCAATTGGGGCAAAAATTATCTCGAGAGAAACAGTAAAGGCTGTAAGAAAGGATGTGACTGCAAAATGTTATGGGGGAGATATAACCAGAAAAAGAAAGCTTCTCGAAAAACAAAAAAAGGGGAAAAAACGGATGAGGCAGGTTGGAAATGTTGAAGTACCACAACAGGCATTTCTTGCTGTTTTAAAGCTTGACTGACAAACTGGGATTATTGTTAATCTTTTATCCGGATTAATTGCTTATTCTTATCTGACTAAAAAACCATCTCTTAACCTGGAAATTATTGATCAATCAATGGACTTATATTTTGAACTTTATATCGAAATCACGATAAATTATTAAATTCAGAATATTATGATAGAATCTTTTTCCAATAAACTGAAAAAACTTGAAACAATAGTTGAAAAATCGCCGGAAATTGATCGCCATTTTTTAGTTCCTGGGGAGGAATTTGTTGAGCGACGCCGGAAGACATGGAAAGCTTTGTTGGAAGAGACAGATATTGACGTGGCGTTTGCTTTTTCAGACGAACACTATAGCGGGGATGTGCCGTATATGGGTGGAAATACTAATTATTCTATTGAACAGGTTGCATTTGGACTTGGTCCGGATCCGTATTCATCTGGTATAATAGCCGGTTTTGAAGGTGTATATATTGCCGGTCAGCTTGCTAAGCGTGCAGGTATAATGGTATACCCCACCGAAAGTCTGCAACTGGCTGATGAAAAATACCCGGTAGAAGGATTTACTTTAAAGGATATTCTGGAAAGAATTGCTGGCCGAGAGGTTAACCGTATAGGTCTTCTTTCTCCAAGACAGGTCATTCCTGACGGAATTGTTGCCAGTCTGGAAGAAATTGCTGGTAAAAATAATGTTATCGATACCCAGGTGCCATTTCAAAAGGTAAAAAATCTAAAAAGCTCAAATGAAATGAGGCTTATTGAAGACGCAGCCTATGTTACTTCCCTGGCTCTACGGTCCATGCTGGCTGTTATGGAGCCAGGCATGGATGAAACTGAAGTGGCTGCATTCGGCGATATGCTGGCAAAATGGATGGGCTGTGAGCGACAAGGATTTCAGACAATGGTTGGTTCAGACATAGCTTGCGCAACAATGATTGGACCAGCTCTTAACCGACAGATCATTGAAGATGAATTTATACATCTGGGAACCTCCTTTAAAAGAGATGGTCTTACAGCTTGTTGCAGGCGAAGCCTTTTTACAAGCAATAGTGGAATAACACCATATCGCGATTATTTCAGAAAAATAGTGGAAGAGGGTTTTATTATCGGTTTTAATGCTTATGTAGATATTGCTGAAAACAATAAACCGGCAAAATATCAGGAGCAGGCATTAATAGATTTTTTTAATGCTAAAACGGATGAAATGATCAATATGGTCCGGTCAGAATATGGATCAAAGGTAGCTATATCATTAAAGGAACAACTTTTTAATGAGATTCCCGGGATTCCATCGGGACTGGCAAGGATGAAACCTTACACCGGAACTCACAACTCCGGGTATACAGAATGTCAGGAATTTTTCGGAGCTATCACCCTTGAATCTGAGGAGCCTTTGGAAAAACAGATTGTAACTATGCTGGATGTTGCCCTGCGGGGTCGTGGCAGCAAATGGCTGGGCGAGGAATTCGAACAGATTATTACTGGTTTTGATTACTGGGTTGTTGAAGACACATTGGGAAAATACGGAAACGTAGTGAAAAACCTGACAGGGGAGCTTCAACCCGGAGGAAAGACAGTTAAGGGTATTGGAAAAATCCCCATCAATGTTCAATCCTTAGTTGGTAACCTTAACGAATATGGAGATTAAATCAAATGTTAAGGGGAAGGCTGCTAATTTGTTAATTAATACAAAATAGTAATAATATAACAGATTTTTAAATAATCTCTGACCGACTATTTAAACAAAACTATTAATCTTAAGAAAGTTATAATTATGAAAAAACAAGCTTCAGTTTCTTTTACTCTTGTATTACTTTTAATCCATTTAATTTTTATTAGTTCGTCCTGTAAGCGGACGAAAGATGATTTATCACCTCAATTTTTTCTTACAAATGGATGGGAAATTCAGTCTTCTGTGAAAGTTGACAATCAAGGCGATGTTATTTCAACCAGTAATTTTACTCCTGATAACTGGTATAAAACGTCTATTCCTGCAACAGTCCTTGTTGTACTGGTAGATAATGAAGTATATCCGGATCCCTATTTCGGAATGAATCTCAGATCAATTCCCGGAACTGATTATCCGTTTAATAGAAACTTCTCTAATTTATCTATGTCGGAGGATAGCCCGTTCCGTGTTCCCTGGTGGTACAGAACTGAGTTTCAGTTACCACCAGATTTTGATAATGAATCCCTTCAACTGCACTTTAAGGGTATTAACTTCAGGGCAAATATATGGCTAAATGGAAAACTTTTAGCTGATTCTTCAGAAGTTGCCGGAGCTTTCAGGGTTTATGAATTTGATATAAAAGACTATGCTATCCATAATGGCATAAATTATCTCGCTGTTGAGGTATTTGCTCCAAGGAAAGATGATCTGGCAATTACCTGGGTGGAATGGAATCCTGCACCCCCGGATAAGAATATGGGAATTTGGCATGATGTATTTATAACAGCAACAGGACGGGTTACTGTTCGCCATCCTCAGGTAGTAACAGAATTTGATCTCCCCTCATTGGATGTAGCACACTTAACAGTTAGTGCTGAACTTCAAAACACCAGTGATAAGCCGGTAAAAGGAGTTCTAAAGGGACAAATTGAAAAAGTCAAGTTTGCCATGGATGTTGATCTTAAACCAAATGAATTAAAAGTGGTCACTTTTGATCCCATGGAATTTGAGCAACTTAATTTTAGAGAGCCGAGGTTATGGTGGCCTATACACTTCGGAGAACCAAACCTTTACAAACTAAAAATGGCGTTTGAATCAGGAGGAAAAATTTCAGACTCACAATCTATTAATTTCGGAATAAGACAAATTACTTCTGAGTTAACTGATAAAAACTATCTTCTATTTAAGATCAATGGCAAAGAGATACTTATTCGCGGTGGAGGCAGGGCTTCCGATATGCTTTTAAGATCTGACTCCATTAGGCTGGCGACCGAAATACAATATATTAAAGACATGAATCTTAACACTATCCGATTGGAAGGGAAACTTGAAAACGATTATTTTTATGATCTGTGTGATAGCCAGGGTATTTTTGTCATGCCCGGTTGGTGTTGCTGTGATCATTGGGAAAAATGGAATAACTGGGATGAGGAAGATTATTCAATTGCTGCCAAGTCCTTGAAAGACCAGGTACAAAGATTAAGGAGCCATGCAAGTATTTTAACTTGGTTATATGGAAGTGATTATCCTCCACCTGCTGATGTCGAGAAGATGTACCTCAGTATCCTGAAGGAAAACAACTGGCCAAATTCTCATCAATCCTCAGCAGCTCTTAAACCAACTGAGATAACAGGCTATTCAGGCATAAGAATGGAGGGTCCGTATTTTTTTATCGAACCATCCTACTGGCTTATTGATACAGCTCGCGGAGGCGCCTTTGGCTTCAACGCTGAAGTAGGCCCTGGTGCATCAATTCCGGTAATGGAAAGTATTCTTGAAATGTTTCCGAAAGATCAACTTTGGCCTGTTAATGATACCTGGCATTATCATGCTCGTGGCGGAAACCCGGCTCAGATGCTGAATATTGACACAAAAGCATTGAATACCCGATTCGGGGAAGCAAAAGATCTTAAAGACTACGTAATGAAATCCCAGTTACAGGCTTATGAGGGTAAAAGGGCAATGTTTGAAGCATACGCAAGAAATAAATATAACAGTACAGGAGTTATTCATTGGATGTTAAATAATGCCTGGCCTGGAATTTACTGGCATCTCTATGACTATTTCCTAAGGACCGGAGGGTCATATTTTGGCACTAAGAAAGCCTGTGAACCATTACATATTCAATATTCCTACGACGATCGTTCAGTTGTGGTAGTAAATTCATTTCTCAAGGAATTTGAAGGACTAAAGGCCTTCGTTTCGGTTCTCAATCTTGATCTGACGGAGAAATTCTCTGCGGAAATAACATTCGATATCTCTCCTGACGGTGTTGAAAGAGTTGTTACAATTCCTGACCTGCAAGATTTATCGACAACATATTTTGTTAAACTCGAATTGGAAGATACAGATGGGAAGGCACTCAGCTCAAATTTTTACTGGCTTTCAACTAAAAAAGGAGTCTTTGACTGGGAGAAATCCTACTTCTGGACAACACCTTTGATATCTTATCCAGATTATACCGCTTTGCAAACATTGCCTGAAGTTGAGCTTACTATGACCAGTAATATTGAGGTAGATAAAAATAAAGAGCTTGTAAATGTCACTATGACTAATCCTGCAAAATACCTTGCCTTTGCTGTCAATCTTCGACTTACCAGTGGTGAGGGAGGGAAGGAAATTATCCCTGTTTTATGGGAGGATAACTATTTCCCGTTGCTGCCTGGTGAAAAAAAGGAAATTACTGCCGTTTACCTTGGGAAGGACTTAAGAAAAGAAAATCCAGTTGTAGTCGTTGATGGATGGAACGTAAAATAAAATAAAAGTGTACTCTTAATATTTCCCGCTTCTTCATTTACTCTTGAAGCTGGCATTGAGATTTAACTAATTGTCAATAAGAAGTTATCAGTACCTGCGAACATCCCTAATATGATCTAAGTAAGTTTTTTCAGGTGAGCAGTTTATACCCTCTTCCGTGAACGTTAAGTATTTTAACGGAAGGATCTTTTCTCAGATATTTTCTTAATCTGGTTATATACACATCCATGCTTCTGGCATTGAAATAGTTATCATCAATCCAGATTGTTTTTAAAGCAAAGTTACGTTCCAGAATATCATTCCCGTGGCGGCATAAAAGCTCAAGCAGTTCAGATTCCTTTGTAGTAAGTCTGATAGTCTGATCCCTGTATGTTAACAATTGCTTTTTGGTATCAAAGGTATAGTTTCCAATTACATAAGATTCTTCTTTCTTTCTTACTGATGGTCCGGTTGTTCTTCTCAGTATTGCCTCAATACGGTAGAGCAATTCTTCCATCGAAAAAGGTTTGGTAATGTAATCATCTGCACCTGTTTTAAAGCCCTCTATTATATCCTCTTTCTGGTTTTTGGCAGTCAGAAAAATAATTGGCATTGCAGGATTGACAGATCTTATTTTTGAAGCAAGAACCAGCCCATCCATTTCAGGCATCATAATATCCAGGATACAAAGATCGAATGAACCTGAAGATAGGGCATCCAGTGCTGAGTGACCATCAAAAAAGAGATTTGTCTCATAGTTTTTCACTGACAGGTAGTTCTTCAGCAAGTTACCAAGGTTGTAGTCATCTTCAGCCAGAAGGATTTTTTTATTCATTTTAATCCGTTTTGTGGAATAAACAGAGTAAATTTTGTTCCCTTGTTAATCTGACTTTCCACTCTGATAGTTCCGTTGTGTTCTTCAATAATCTTTTTAACATAGCTCAATCCCAGTCCGAATCCTTTAACATTGTGAACATTGCCGGAATGGACACGGTAAAATTTATCATAGATTCTCTTCAGATTCTCCTTACTGATTCCGATACCCTTATCTTCAACAGTAATATTAATCCCTTTTTTGCTATTCCGGGTTGATATCAAAACTTCGGGATTATCCTTTGAGTACTTAATTGCGTTATCGATAAGATTTGAAATTGCATTTAAAAAGTGTATTTCATCGACCATTGCGAGAGAGCAGGTAGCCAAATACTCCATTATTATTGTTCCCTGTCTATTATTAATCTGGAGTGAGAAATTCTCAATTGCTTTGTCAATAATATTATGAATATCCATTTCAGAGAGTCGGAGTTTTGTTTTCACTCTCTCAAAGATTGCCATCTGGAGTACTTTCTCAACCTGAAATTTAAGTCTCATGCTTTCGTCTGATATGACTTTTGCCAGAGCTTCAAATTGTTTATTTTTTGGCGGTATAGACTTATCTGCTATCATCTCAGATGCCAGCGATATAGTAGCGATAGGAGTCTTAAGTTCATGAGTCATATTGCTAATGAAGTCACTTCTGATCTCCGACATTTTTTTCTGGCGGAAAATCACAATGAATGTACCTGTTGAAAGAACAAGCAACATAGATACAAACAACAGTGAAAAAAAGCCCAGATTACCTATTTTCTTGAATTTGTATTGTTGTTCCTGCAGACAATACAGGACAATCTGATTCTGGCCGGGAACAGGATCATTCGGGAATAGCTGGATAATAAACTTTTTTGTACCCAGCTTGTCATCAAAGCCCGGTGTTTTCCATACAATGGAACGACCCGAGCGGACAGCAAACTCAAAATCCAGTGTTATTCCCACAGTATTCAGAGCTGTTCTTAGGTTGTTATTAAGTTGCTCAGGATTAATTCTTTCGCTTATGTCAGGTGTATTTCGAAGAATTTTGTCCATAATATTTTCAAGGATGACAATTTTATTACTTACTCTCCCGGTTAAACCTGCACTTATTGCCTGTGAAGATGATTCCGGCAATTCTTCTTCGGGATAAACAGGGAAGTCCTCAGCCGAAATATATACTTTCTGGCCTGAACTGGTAATAACCAGTTGCTTATCAGGATCATTTAATCCAAACATCTCAAGAAGTTCCAGATCAGGCTGATAATCCTGCAATTTGCGGGCCAGGGGAGAGTTTGCCGGAATAAATGCCGTTAAAGTGTCAGTTGAGGTTGTATCAATTTCTTCTGCGATCCTGTCAATCAGTTCCTGTTCCTCAAGATCGAGTACAACCGATTCAAGTGCTTTATTGACATTGTACCGGTATTGTTCGTCAGTAATATCTATGGCATTCCGTATCCAGTAAAGCTGAATAAAAATCAGTCCTGTAATTACCAGGAAAAAAAATATAGCCAGTAATACTATTGTCTTCCTTCTCATACAAACACAAAAGTACTCGTATATAAATTATTATTCTATTCTTTAACTTTCTTTAACAACAACAACGGAAAACAAGCAGGATCACCGAAAAACAACAGGTTAAAAACCAAATAAAATTTTAACATATCTTTAAAAAAATGTTAATATTCAACCTTGTAAGCATAAACATTTTTTTGTTCCGGTTTTATTGATTATCTTTGTACAAGTATTTGGCATGATATTTGAAATACAATAAATAGAGGTTTTTTTCATAGGTTAGGTTAGTTTTAGGGTTATCAAAAAAGTGAGCCGCTTCCCAGGCGGCTCTTCTTTTTTGTGGTATTTCAGTCTTTCTTATTTAAGGCGCATTACTTTGATAACGTTCATGTTCTTAGTTCTTGCTGTATAATAAATATGTTTTTTTATTTGGACTGCCTTCTTCCTTTCAAGCCATGTCAGGTTAATAATAAATGAAGTACCGTTAGTAAGCTTTAGCTTCACTTTGCTTTGCTTGTATGGCATTACTAGCTCCTTAATAGTAGTCCAGTTAAATATATGTTTCTTTGGAACTATCATTCCATAGCGGAATTCAAGTTTTTCATGGTCAACAATAAAATAGAGGTTTTTTCGTCTGGCTGTTGCATAAAGTGCAATGATAAGAACAATAATGCTAATGCTGAAAGGTGCAAGCGACATAACAGGTTCAATGGTTTCATTTCTGAAGACAAGGCTGATTATTAATACGTAAATGCCACCAAGGAAAAACAGGAATACAAAAATCCATAATAATATTTTACGGGTTTTTTCAAATTGTTGTTCTGACAGATTGAAATACAGGTTTTCCATAATCTAGTGCATTAAGTACCGTAAATTTTTGTCTTTAACAGACTTGATGTTAATACTAAAAACGGCTGTTATGGTATTTATTGCCCTTAGACTTTTGATCAGCTGGTCTTTATTCCATGAATTTTCAGGATCATACACATGAAGGAGATAATCGATATTTTTAAGATTTTTTAAAAGGAAATTTCTACCTGATCTGTTTGAGATGAGAGAAATAACTACATCAGGAGCCCTGGTCAGATCTGTAAATCTGCTGAATAACAGTTCAGAACCTGTTAAATGCTCCGGTTCCACAGGGCTATTGCTTTTCAGTAATATACCAAGTTTTTTGTTTAAGTTAAGCGAAAGCTTGTAATCAGGATCAGCTGATACTATGCCAATCAGGATTGATTCATCTTTTTCATTAAGACTAAGATGTACTCTCTTGATTTTCTGCTGGTTCTTCATGTTTAATTAACATAAAACATAAATTTAGGAAAAAAAAAGACTAAGCAATATCCGATGAAATATCTTTGAGTCGGGTCCAGGCCATTCTTGAAGCTTGCTGTTCAGCCTCCTTTTTTGAGGCTCCCTGGCCCGTACCATATTCTTCCCTGTCAATAATCAGAGTTGTGGAGAATACCGATTTCTTCAGTTTAAAGTCATATTCCTCATTATAGGTAAATAGCAGGTTTGATTTTTTTTTCTGGACCCATTCAAAAACAAGACTTTTATAATCCTGGTCAGTATTAATAATAAGGTTCAGGTTCAGGTATTTTTTTAATACTTTTTTAATGAAGAGTTTTTTTGTTTTCCTGAAACCCTTATCAAGAAAGAGTGCTCCAATAAGTGCTTCCAGGGCATCGCCGTAAAGATTTCTTGTAGTATGGGAGGTATTAATATTACTTACGAGAATATTATTAAGACCCATTGATATGGCAAGTTGATTAAGGACTTCCCTGTTAACGATTCTGGATCTTATTTTAGTCATGAAACCTTCGCTGCCATCGGGAAATTCCTGAAAGAGATAATCTGATAGTATTGCATCAAGTACTGCATCGCCGAGATACTCAAGTCGTTCATTATTGACTCTTTTTCCATCCGGCAGATTAAAGGAGGCCGACCTGTGAATGAACGCTGTTTCATAAATCCTCAGGTTGCCCGGGCTGAAACCCAGGACTTTTTTTAAACGGGAACGAAACTCACGTTTATCAGAAAGGACCGTGCCATTTGGTGTAATATTGTTTAACGACACTAAGACTCAGCTTTTTTAATAACAATTGAAGCATTATGACCGCCAAATCCAAAGGTATTGCTAATAGCGGCGTTTATTTTTCTTTTCTGGGCCTTATCAAGTGTTAAGTTCAGGTTAGGGTCTATTTCGGGATCGTGGACCTTGAGGTTTATGGTAGGTGGAGCAGTATTGTGTATAATAGCCATGATCGATGCAATAGTTTCTACGGCACCCGCAGCTCCCAGTAAATGACCCGTCATCGATTTTGTGGCACTCATGTTAAGTTTAAAGGCATGTTGGCCGAAAACAGCTATAATTGCTTTTGCTTCAGATATATCCCCGCGGGGGGTTCCAGTGCCATGAACATTTATATAATCAATCTCCTCAGGTTTCAAACCTGAATCCTCAACTGCCAGTTTCATAACGCTGCAGGCACCCAGTCCTTCAGGATGAGGTGCTGTCAGATGATAAGCATCGGCTGTCATACCGGTCCCTGCCAGTTCAGCATAAATTTTTGCACCCCTGGTTTTTGCATGCTCATAGTCTTCAACTATCAACGCACCGGCTCCTTCACCCATAACAAAACCATCTCTTGTGAGATCGAATGGACGTGATGCTGTCATATACTCATCGTTATTGGTCGACATTGCCATCATTGCATTAAATCCCCCGATACCTGGCTCATTTATTGCAGCTTCCGAACCTCCTGCAATAAATAAATCAGCTTTCCCAAGCTTGATATAAGTTACAGCATCAATAAGGGCGTGAGTTGAAGAGGAGCATGCAGAGACAGTTGCAAAATTTATTCCTCTGAATCCGTATTTAATTGACAATGAACCGGAAGCAATGTTGGCGATCATTTTTGGAATAAAGAACGGACTGAAACGGGGTGTCCCATCGCCCAGCACAAAATTCCTGATCGCATTATAGAAAGTATCGAGTCCACCTATACCCGAAGACCATATAACCCCAGCCCTGTCCCTGTTAACTTTGTTCAGGTCGATGCCTGAATCAGTAATTGCTTCATCACAAGCAATATGCGCAAACTGTGAATAGAGATCCAGCTTGTTAGCTTCTTTCCTGTCGAAATATTTAGTAAAGTCGTAGTCTTTTACTTCGCATGCGAATTTTGTTTTGAACTTTTCTGTATTAAACCGGGTTATCATTCCCGAGCCGCTTACACCATTTTTAAGTCCTTCCCAAAATTCATGCAAATTATTACCCAGGGGAGTAATTGCTCCCAGGCCTGTAACTACAACTCTTTTCATAAATGGATTGTTATCAATGCAAAACTATTTTGCATTATCTTCAATGTACTTGATAGCATCTCCTACCGTACTGATGCTTTCAGCCTGATCATCGGGTATTCCGATATTGAATTCTTTTTCAAACTCCATGATTAATTCAACAGTGTCAAGAGAGTCAGCTCCCAGATCGTTTGTAAAGCTGGCTTCAGGAGTTACTTCTGATTCGTCAACTCCAAGTTTATCAACTATGATCTCTTTTACTCTTGTGGCAATGTCAGACATAATTATAATTTTTAATTAATAATGATTTAAAACCATGCAAAGAAATATATTTGTACTTTATTTTTCAAGAAATTTGACGTTTTTTATTTTAATGTTCATATAAATAATTAATATTCAATCTATTAAACTCGTTTAACGCTACTGATAAGAAATTTGTGGATTATATCTAAAGATCATAAAATGAGGAATATAGCAATTTTTGCTTCCGGCTCAGGAACCAATGCTGAAAACATAATTAAATACTTTTCGAACAGGAATTCTGCCAAAGTATGTCTGGTTTTATCAAATAGACGCGAAGCGTATGTTTTAATAAGGGCTGAGGCGCATAATATCAAAACGGTTTTTTTCGAACATGATGATTTTTACGTGACCGGAAGGGTTCTTGAGACTCTTTTGTTAAACAAAACTGACTTTATAGTTATGGCAGGATTTTTATGGCTTGTCCCGGATAATATCCTGACTCGTTACGAACGGCGGATAATAAATATACATCCTGCATTACTGCCCATGTACGGAGGAAAGGGAATGTATGGTGAAAAGGTTCATGAGGCTGTTATCAGGAATCGTGATGCGGAGTCTGGTATTACTATCCATTATGTGAATCAGTTTTATGATGAAGGTGAAATTATTTTCCAGGCGCGTTGTGCTGTTGATCCTGATGATACGCCTGAGACACTTGCAAAGAAAGTACATTCGCTTGAATATAAGTACTATCCTGAGATAATTGAAGATCTGGTAATTAAACTTCCGGATCCTGACTAAAATGTATCAAGGAGGCTGAGAACGACAGTTTTTATTTTTTCGTATCTTTCTTCGTTTTCTTCAGAAACAGGTTCAACAGGAGGTGCTTCTACCTTTAGCGGATCAACCGGTGAGCCGTTTTTATAAAATCTGAAGTCGAGGTGAGGACCTGTTGAAAGTCCGGTACTTCCAACATATCCTATCACATCACCCTGTTTTACGTGTGCCCCTGTGGTAATACCGGGCCCGAAATGACTTAAATGCAGATAAGCTGTTGAATAGACACTGTTATGCTGAATTCTGACCATTTTCCCCGAACCGTTATTTGTAGTGACTGAGATCACACGGCCATCGCCGACGGTATGCACCGGTGTCCCTACAGGTGCAGCATAATCAACACCAAAATGCGGTCTTCTGATCCTGAGGATAGGATGCAAACGATTATAGGAAAAACGGGAGCTGATCCTTGAAAACTGCAGAGGTGCTTTTAAAAAGGCTTTTCTGAGACTGTTACCCTCTGTATCATAGAAGCTCTCTTTACCATCCTGAATAAAAGGTATTGCAGAAATGGTGGTACCTGCCCATGTGAATTGCGCTCCGTATATCTTGTCTGTGCCAAGAGAATTGTCTTCAATAAACATTTCCTCATAGATCACCTTGAAGCTGTCGCCTTTCTGCAGTCCGAAAAAATCTACGGTCCATGCATATATCTCAGACAATTGTATAGCCAGTGATGGATGTAATCCTCCGTCGATCATTGTCTCCCAGAGTGATGTCTCGATTGTGCCGGATGCATATTTGATCTCGTAAGTAATCTCTTTATTGTAGGGAGTAATATTGAGTGAATCGTTGAAGCTGAATATATAACAGGTTGATGGATCATGCTCGTAAACAAGATATCTTGCACGGCCTGTAGTGTCATTGTCGCAAAAAAGTGTATAGGCGTTACCCGATTTTATTTTCCTTACATCAAAAACCGATGAGGAATTCTTAACAACCATATCGATTTCCTGCATTGTAACTCCATGATCAAGAAGTATTGTTGAAAGAAATCCATTGCGTTTGATATGTCCTGAGATCAAGTTGAATGAATCGCAAGGAATCCCGTACAGGAAAAGAGTGGTATCAGGATTAGCTGTTGGTAAAGTATCCGGCGTTGAAGAGATAATTTTGGGATTAACTGTTACTGTATTTGTACATGAAACTGAAATTGGCAGGAGTAAAATCAGGGTCAGTTTTTTATATAGGGATAGCATCAATATTAGAATTTATTTTATAACAACATTTACAATACGTCCCGGCACAACTACCACATTTGAGGGAGTTGATTCCCCCATCCATTTTTTTGCTCTTTCATCAGAAAGAACAGTTTTAATAACTTCATTTTTGCTCATATCAACAGGAAGCTCAATCTTAAACCTCAATTTGCCGTTGAATGATACCGGGTATTCATAAAGATCCTCTTTAAGATACTCCTCGTTGACCAGTGGCCAGGGTTCATAGGTAATTGTTTTATTGTTACCCAGGATATGCCACAGTTCTTCTGCAAGATGGGGAGCAAATGGGGAGAGTATCTGTGTAAAGGCCGAAGCTATCTCTTTTGTCACTCTTCCTTTCCGGATTACAAGATTTACGAATATCATCATAGCCGATATTGCAGTATTAAAATGCAAACTCTCAATATCGCATTCCACTTTCCTGATTGTCCGGTGAAGACCTTTAAGAACCTCCGGATCTTCCTTCCCGGTAAAGTAACTTTCGCTGTTGGAAAAGAATCTGTATGATCTGGACAGGAATCCGAATACACCTTTAACACCTTTATCATCCCATGGTTTGGTAATATCAAGTGGACCCATGAACATCTCGTAAAGTCTCAAGGAGTCAGCGCCGTATTTTGCAACCACATCATCGGGATTGATAACGTTCTTCAAGGATTTTGACATTTTAGCGACGATCTGTTTCAGTTCGGCTCCTGATTCTCTGTGAAAGAATTTTCCATTCCGTTCTTCAACCAGATCACCGGCAACTTTTGCCCCGGATTCAGTTTCGTAAGCGTAAGCCAGTATCATCCCCTGATTAAATAACCTCATATAGGGTTCATCAGTCGAAACGATACCAAGATCGAAGAGCACTTTATGCCAGAAACGGCTGTAAAGAAGGTGAAGCACTGCATGTTCCGCTCCACCGATATAAAGATCGACAGGCATCCAGTATTTTTCTTTTGCCGGATCGAATATCATGTTATTATTCGATGGGTCGATAAACCGCAGATAATACCAGCACGATCCTGCCCATTGAGGCATGGTATTTGTTTCCCTTCGTCCTTTTCGTCCATTACTGTCAGTTACATAAAGCCATTCAGCAGCATTAGCGAGAGGTGATTCCCCTGTTTCTCCGGGAAAATATTTTTTCAATACGGGCAGTTCAAGAGGAAGCTCATCATCGTCCATAGCGGATATTTCTCCATCTTCCCAGTGGATAACAGGAAATGGTTCCCCCCAGTATCTCTGCCGGCTGAAAAGCCAGTCACGCAGTTTGTAATTGACCTTGGCTTTGCCCAGGCTTTTTGATTCAATCCAGGCTGTTATTTTGGCAATACCAGACTCTTTGTTGAGTCCGTCAATATCAATCCCGGTTGAAGGATTTGATGAATTGATGTATTTTCCATCTTCGGTCCAGCATTCTGCACCTACGATGATTCTCTTTCTCTGGTCAGGATCAGCAACATCAGGATCCTGGATACAGACTATCGGGAGCCCGAATTTCTGAGCAAACTCAAAGTCGCGGGTATCATGTGCAGGAACAGCCATAATAGCACCTGTACCATATCCTGTCAGTACGTAATCAGCAATCCAGATAGGGATACGGTTAAGGTTGACAGGATTAACTGCATATCTTCCTGTGAAGACCCCTGTTTTTTCCTTTGCCAGATCAGTCCTGTCGAGATCTGATTTGAGCGAACTGGCTTTGACGTAGTCATTAATAACCTGACGGTGTTCATCAGTTGTAATTTTATCTGTAAGCTGATGCTCAGGAGCTATTACCATATAAGTTGCTCCAAAAAGGGTATCAGGTCTTGTTGTGAAAACAGTTAGTTTTTCATCCAATCCTTCTATTGTGAAATCAACATCGGCACCAGTCGAGCGGCCTATCCAGTTACGCTGCATATCTTTTATACCTTCGGGCCAGTCGAGGTCATCAATTCCGGTCAGCAGTCTTTCAGCATAATGAGTGATCCGCAGCATCCACTGTTTCAGGTTCTTCTTCTCGACCGTGTTGCCGCATTTTTCGTGTGAACCGTCGTTAAGAACTTCTTCGTTTGAACAGACAATGCGGCAGCTTGGGCACCACCACACCAGGGCATCATCATAATATGCAAGGCGTTTGGAATTTATGTACTTTTTAACCTCTTTTTCGCCGAGTGTTGAAATCTCTTCAGGTATTGTTAATTCCTTAACAAGCCTTCCTTTCTGCAGCTTTTCATCGAACCATGTGTTAAAGAGCTGGATGAAAATCCACTGGGTCCATTTATAATATTTAGGATCGGTAGTCTTAATCTCTTTTTCCCAGTCGTAGCTTAGTCCGAGCTCTTTTATCTGTCTTTTGAAAGTATCGCAGTTGTTTTTTGTGGTTATTGCAGGATGTGTGCCGGTCTGGATAGCATATTGTTCAGCAGGGAGCCCGAAAGCATCCCAGCCCATCGGATGCAGCAGGTTGAATCCTTTCATTCTCTTGTATCTGCTATAGATATCTGTTGCTGTATATCCTTCAGGATGACCCACATGAAGACCAGCACCCGAGGGGTAAGGAAACATATCCAGAACATAGTATTTTTTAGGATTGGTTAAATCATCCGGGGTTTTGAAAGTTTCATTATCCTCCCAGTATTCCTGCCACCTTTTTTCAATCTCGTGGAAATTGTAATCCATTTTTGGTGATGAGTATTAGTTTTTTGTTAAATGAGACCGAAGACCGAAGACTTAGGGACCATAATTGCATTCTTTAAAGAACTTCGGACTTCCGACTTCCGACTTCAAACCTGGTTTGCGAAAATAGGAAAATTTTGGGAAAAAACGATTTAATTGGTAGAAGGTAGAAGCGTCATGCATGACGCTTCTACCTTCTACCTGCCAAATTCATTCAAAATATTTGTAGTATTGGGCTAATGATTATAATTTTGTTGTCTGAGATGGCATGCATGCCGTCTGTACGAATTTGGTCCCGTAGTTCAATGGATAGAATGACAGATTCCGGTTCTGTTGGTTGGGCGTTCGAATCGCCCCGGGATCACTACGATAAAAAATAATCATTGGAAATGTTATGTAGAGACGGCCAAATTGGCCGTCTCTACTTATAATATTTGCTATTGTTATCCTGTATAATATATTGTAGATTTGATATTAAGTTTATATTCGCAGCAGAATATATGTTAGGCATATCATCAATCAATATTTTTTTGAATCCAATATTGTTAATAAGCTAAAGGAGGCTACTAATTATGTTAGGACCAATGGACAAGCTGATACTTGAAGCATTAGAAGCTAAACCGGATTTTGTGGAAGCGTCTGGATTTGTATATTCTCTCAGATTGAAGAATGAAATGTTGTCAAGGCTTGCACTCGATGCTATTTCGGAGCTGGCGGGCTTTACGCACCTGATCCGGCAGTCGGGATAACACAAAACTCCGCGTTCAGCAAGAAACGAAAAACGCTAAACGATAAACGCGGAACACGGAACCTCTAAACCCTCAGTATCTCAATCATCTCAGTTACTGCCTCCGCATCAGCTACCTCTCTTATTGGTGATAACCCGGCAAGCGCCCTGGCTTTGTTGAGATCATCTTCCGAAACATAGTCTTTCCCGATCAGTACCAGATAAAGTATAGCCGATTTCAAAGTATTGGCTTTGATCCTGAAGGTATGAGGGCTTAACCGGGCCGGAAAGACATGAACAAATCTGGTTTTATTATCATGATATTTCAAAGTCCATTGGGAACTATCAGATAATGAGGTTATTCTGAAATTTTTATAGTCTGTCCCTGCCCATTCTTTATAAGGATTCCTCATCGAGATTTCATTCAGTTCAAGAAAATCTTTAATCTCTTTAAATAATTTATCCAATGGCAAATACCCTGTATAAATATCCATAACGCATGTACCCAGGTGTTTAAGTTCCCTAATCAAATTCTTCGAACCAGGATCGTTATTATCTGTCGTAGTTTTTTCAATGAAATTTTTTATAAATGGCAGATAATGCTTAAGAGGATTGAATAAGAATGGTTCAGGTATTTTTAAATCGTGTTTCATATAACAAAGATAAAATAATGGTTTATTATGAAGACTATTCTAACAGGCTGGATTAAGAATCTGATATTTACAAAAACTTAATTTTATTATCAAAATACCTATAAAAATATGGTAATTTGTTTTTGGGAAATGGGAAAGTAGCAATTAATATAAATAAACTGGAATTGTTTGTATATCTTAATTTTTTATTATACATTAGCTATCTATAATATTAACCTGACCCTATACTTTTATTAATAATATGATTGTTAATAACATGAGTGCCTCAAAACCCTTGATTTTCATCCAGTTTTTAATTTATTTAATTAAAACTATGCAAATCACGTAGTGAAATCATTTTGCAAATTGATGAATTAACCAATTCAAATTATGAAAAAAAACTACTATCTGTTAAGGACAGATTTTAAATCTGGTCCGCGAAAATTCTTTAGAATTACGAACTTTCTTACTCTTTTTTGTTTGGTAGCAGCATTATGTGTATGCGAAAATGCATATTCACAGGATACATCCAACGATAATGCTACCAATCAGCTCATTCTCAGCGCCATTGGTAATCAAACAGATGCGACTGCGATTCCACAGCAGCTGAGAATATCCGGAACTGTTACAAATGAAACAGGCAACCCGCTTGCAGGAGCTACAGTTCAGGTTGAGGGAACAGCAACCGGAGCAATTACTGATACAGATGGCAGGTATTCTATTGGGGTACCTGATCAGAATGCAGTATTGGTCTTTTCATTTGTTGGATATGTTACTCAAAATATTCCTGTATCAGGCCAGACAACAATAAATGTTTCGATGGAGCCAACTCTTGAAAGTCTCAGCGAAGTTGTTGTTACTGCTTATGGTACACAGCGAAGAACCACAGTTACCGGAGCTATCAGTGTTGTGAAGGGTGAAGAGGTTGCCAAGGTTCCCACATCAAACATTACGGGCGCAATGGGAGGTAAACTGGCCGGTGTGCTCACAAGACAGGACGGAGGACAGCCTGGTGATGATAATACTGATATCCATATCAGGGGTATTGCAACTACAGGTGATAATCAACCTATGATTGTTATAGATGGTGTCATCAGGGACAACCTCAATCAGGTTGACCCTGCAATTATTGAATCAGTTACAGTATTGAAAGATGCTGCTGCTGTTGCACCGTACGGATTGAATGGTGCAAACGGGGTTATCCTTATCACCACCAAAAAAGGCCAGGAAGGATTACCGACTCTGACATTCAATACCTATTACGGCGTGCAGTCTCCAACTTACTATCCTGATCTGCTGAATGCCGTTGATTACATGAAGATTCGTAATGAAGCAACCCTTAATGAGAATCCCGACGCAGTTGTGCCGTTTGACCCGGAAACTATTGCAAATTACGCTTCATTGCATGCCAGTGACCCCGACAGGTACCCGGACAGCAATACAGATGACCTGGTTAACTTTACAATTCCTATCCAGAAGCACGATCTGCAGATAAGCGGAGGTACCGACAAATTAAAGTATTTCGCAGGTCTGGGATACTTTGGGCAGGCAGGTCTGTTCGAAGATGTCAGCTACCACAGGTTTAACTATAATCTGAACCTTAGCGCAAACGTCACGAATATCACAACCGTAACATTCGGTTTCATCGGATCACAGGAAAGGACCAACGACCTTGATGTTGCATCTTCGGCAGCACAGCTTTTCAGAAGCGGTTACAAGTTTATACCCACCGAGTCAATCTATTATTCAAACGGCCTGTGGGGTCAGTTTGCTGGTAACTCGCCTGTTGCTCTTCTTAATAGTGACGGATACGAACATGTCGATAATACCACCCTCATGTCTAGTATAGCTATTGAACAGCAGCTTCCTTTTATTAAAGGCTTAAGCGTGAAGGCGGCTTTTAGTTACGACACAAACAGTCGATATCAGAAGGGATGGCACACACCTTACTATTATTATACTATTGACATGACTACTACTCCATATACCTGGGCTCAATCGGTCTCCACACAGGAGGGTGGTGTCCCGGCATATACATATCTTACCCAGGAGGATAATAGAGGCAATAGCATAACCTTCCAGGGATATATTAATTTTTCAAGAACATTTGGCCGGCACGATATCACAGGTCTGGTGGTAGCAGAATTCCATAAAGGGAGCAGTAGCTGGATTTCTGCGCGCAGGAATAATTTTGCGATCTCTATAGATGAAATGAACCTTGGTAGTTCGAGTAAAGATGATTTTGACAACGGAGGCACCTCATATGAGGGCACCGGTATTGGTTATGTTTACAGGATAGGATGGAGATGGAACAACCGGTATATGATCGAGTCCGCCGGTCGCTATGATGGGCATTACTATTTTGCTCCAGATAAAAAATGGGGATTTTTCCCATCCGTTTCTGTTGGATGGAGAATATCTGAAGAAGATTTCATGGAAACCCTGGGCTTTATCAACAACCTGAAGCTGAGGGCATCATGGGGTGAAACAGGTAATCTTGCTGGTTCGGCATACCAGTATCTTTCCGGTTATACACTGAGTGGTAACGCTGGTGCTTTCGGATCTGGTACAATAGTGCAGCATGCTTATGTTAACACTGAAAATAACCCGAATATTACCTGGGAGGTCTCCAGAAAATCAGATATCGGATTTGAAGCCGGATTGTGGCGCGACCTGTTAACTGTTGAAGCTGACTTTTTCTATGAAAATAGAAGCGGGATGTTATTAAGCCCTGCTGTTACAGTGCCTTATGAATATGGTTTAAACCTGGCACAGGAAAATGCAGGCAAGATGAAAAACTATGGTTTTGAACTTCAGCTTGGCACAAGGCATCAGTTCCAGAACGGCCTCAACATAAATGTGACCGGTAATATCAGTATTGCCAAGAATGAGATGGTTGAGACATTCGAAACTGCTGCAACTTACAATAATCCCAACCGCAGACGTACAGGCAGGGCTTTAAATACTGTTTTCGGTTACAGGGCACTCGGTTTGTTCCAAACTTCGGATGACGCGAATGGTGATGGTGTAATCAACAGCGACGACGGCTATAACATAACCCAGTGGGGAACATTGAGACCCGGGGATATTAAATACGAAGATGTTAGCGGTCCTGACGGCGTTCCCGACGGTAAAATTGACAGCAATGACGAAGTTGTAATCGGCTATCCTGATGACTATCCGTTAATGGTTTTCGGATTTAATCCGAATGCAACATGGGTAGGATTTGACCTTAGCCTGTTCTTCCAGGGCGCAGCAATGAGCTCAACTAGTACACAAAACTTCATGACGGTTCCTTTCAATAACAATAACAGTAACGCCGATTACGAGTTCTATAATAACCACTGGACGAAAGAGACTCCTAATGCAAAATACCCGTTAGCTCATCCAAACCCTGTTGCCAACAACCAGCAGGAAAGCTCGTTCTGGCAGCAGAGTACAGCATACATGAGGCTTAAAAATATACAGTTCGGATATACACTGCCGAGATCGGTATTAAATGCAATTAAGATCCAGAGTATAAGGGTTTATGTTGCAAGCCAGAATCTCTTTACAATCAGCGGCCTGAAATTCATGGACCCGGAAATGGTTCGTGATACCGGCTATCCTAACATGAAGACATTTACTGTTGGTGCAAATGTAACCTTCTAGTTATCACTTTTTAAAATAAATTACTATGATAAAGTTTAAAATAATCAGGAACATTGCATTTATAGGACTGATACTCTTTAATACTGTTTCCTGTAACCAGGAGGATTTCCTGGAGACTACAGACAAATCGAAGCTGTATGAAGTTACCATGTGGGCAAGCGAAGGCAATGCAGATATATACCTGAATTCATCTTATCGCGACCTGCCTCCAAAGTCTAATCAGCCAGATAACCTGGATAATTTTACAGATGACAACGATGCCGGTTTCTACTACACTTCCTATAACTGGAAAAAAGGAATCGTTATGGCGTCAGGCGGTGCAGGCGGTTCAGTATGGTTCGGGACAACAGGTCCTGCTCAATATGAAGGATGGTCAACTCTCTATACCAAGATCAGGAAGCTTAATACGTTTATGCAGAAGATAACTGAAAATAAGGCAAATTATACCGATGCGTGGTATGATAAACGTTATGATGAAGCAAGATTCCTCAGGGCATATTTCTACAGTGAACAGTTTGTCCTGTTAGGGGGCCTTGTTATAGTTACAGAACCGCAGGACAGGAATACCATGGAGGAAGCTGAGGTATATCTGCCAAGAAGCACATTCGAAGAGACCTTCAATTTCCTTATTAATGAATTAACTACTATAATCAATAACGGGAATCTTGAAGTAAAATACAACCATGGTGATACGGATGCAGGAAGGGCTACCCTAGGAGCAGCACTGATGCTTAAAGGCTGGCTGCAGCTCTTTGCAGCAAGTCCGGCATATAATTCCGCCGATCCGGCAGTTCCGGACGATGGTAATCATCTGCAGAGTTTTGCGTCTCCTGATCCTTCCCAGTGGGTAGCAGCAGCTGCATCCTTTAAGCAGTTCATCGATACATGGGGGCATAATGGTAGCGGCGATTACAATCTGTTCACTCCAATGACCGATTTCTGGTATGAAGCAAATGAGTATAATTCGGAGGTTATCTGGGACAGGCAACATGTTGGCGTTGGTATAGGTGGAAACCTCTCAAATACCTTCGATACTTACGGTGGTCCTGTTTGGATACTCGGCACCTATTATACATGGGGTAACTACTGTCCGACACAGGAGCTTGTTGATCAATATCAGATGGCCAACGGTCTGGATATTGATGATGCTGCTTCAGGTTATGATGATCAGAATCCATATGTGGGCCGCGAAAACAGATTTTACCAGTTTATAGTTTATGATGGATGTGAATATAAGCAGGGCTGGATGACAACTACTGATATAATTTATACCCGTATCGACAAGGTTACTCCATCTCTTAATGAGATTGACTTCGGAGGCGATGATGTCGGCAATACGGGGTATTATTTCAAGAAGAGACTTGACAACCTGCATCCCAGAGGCGGTAACCAGTGCGGTCAGAATCATGTCTATTACCGCTATGCCGAGGTTCTGTTAGGCTACGCCGAAGCCCAGAATGAGGCGGTAGGTCCGGACGCTTCAGTTTATGACGCAGTCAATGCAGTAAGGGCAAGACCGGGAACTGACCTTCCTCCGCTTCCAGTGGGTTTGACACAGGAAGAGATGCGTGACGCCATCAAGCATGAAAGAAGAATTGAGCTTGTCTTTGAACATAAGAGGTTGTTCGATATATGGCGTTGGAAAGAGGCAGATTATTACATGAATCAGGATCTGCACGGTATGCTGATTGAAAATACTGTACCTGAAGACAATAGTGGAGTATGGACATATACTATAATTTCACTTGCCCATCCACATACATTTACACAGAATATGTACTTCAATCCAATACCACAAGCTGCAATAGACCGGAACGATAAGCTTATACAGAACTTTGGCTATTGATGATTTTGTAGTCTCTATTTAATTTTTATTAATAAAAGAGGCCATGAAAGTTTATCTTTAATGGCCTCTTTTCTTAAATAGGAAAGAAAACTGGCTTCTTATAGTTTATTTTTCTTGTTTATAAATTAATAATTTCCGAATTTGTGTTTTACAAAGAAGCCATAATATGATTACTATTAATCTAAAAATTAAATGTTATGAATAGACCTGTTACACTGGTTACACTACAATGGTCTGATTTACCTTTCGAGACCGTATGTCAAAAGGCAAAATCTTTTGGTTACGACGGCCTGGAATTAGGTTGCCTGGGAGACCATTTTGAAGTGGACAAGGCAGATGAAGCTTATTGCGCTGCCAGAAGAAAAATCCTTGACAAATACGGATTAAAAGTATTTGCCATTTCTACTCATCTTGTTAGTCAGGCAGTGGCCGATCGCATAGATCAACGCCATAAAGGTATTCTTCCTTCATATGTCTGGGGAGATGGCGATCCGGAAGGTGTGCGACAGCGGGCAGCTACTGAGATAATAAAGACCGGTGAAGCGGCAGCCCGTCTGGGTGTGTCCATAGTCAACGGATTTACGGGAAGCCCTATCTGGCATTATCTCTATTCTTTTCCGCCTGTTACTCCGGAAATGATTGATGAAGGATACAAAGAGTTTGCCAGACGTTGGAAACCGATCCTTGATGCTTACCAGAAAATTGGTGTACGATATGCTTTGGAAGTTCATCCTACAGAGATAGCTTTTGACATAGCTTCAGCACACAGGGCACTTAAAGCTATTGATCACCATCCTGCTTTCGGATTCAACTACGATCCCTCACATTTTGGTTATCAGGGAGTTGACTATGTGAAGTTTATTTATACTTTCGCAGAAAAGATTTTTCACGTGCATATGAAAGATGTTGCCTGGTCGGATGTCCCGACTGACGCTGGCGTTTTCGGCGGACATACTGAGTTTGGTGCACCTGGACGTTATTGGGATTTCAGGAGCCTCGGCCGTGGTAATATCAATTTTGAAAAAATTCTCAGAGCACTAAATTCTATTGGATACAGCGGTCCATTGTCAGTTGAATGGGAAGATAACGGAATGGATCGTGAGCATGGTGCAAAAGAAGCTTGTGATTTTGTCCGGTCTGTGGATTTTCCTCCGTCGGATGTTGCTTTCGATGCATCTTTTGATAAATAATCCTTACTGCTGAGATGTGAAAAATGATTATCCCGTTAAATACTATCGGGAATAATATTCTATTAAGGATAGGAACTTCATATCGATAGTTTGAAAAATGGTTGGCATCTTAACCGCACAACAAGTTTGAACCTAATAATTATTAACAGATGAAAAAAAGAATTTTCAGATCATGTCTTTTTGTAGTTTCTTTTTTTGCGATTGTGGCTTTCATGCCGGGAACATTAACTACAAAAAAACCTATTTACCTTAACACTGCTTATTCATTTGAGGAGAGAGCAGCCGATCTTGTATCACGAATGACCATCGAGGAAAAACAAAGTCTGCTGGGTAACAATATGGCGGCCGTTCCACGTTTGGGTGTTAATGCATATAATGTGTGGGGTGAAGCCCTTCATGGAGTTGTGGGCAGGTATAGCAACAGTAACCGGTCTGCAACTTCGTTCCCTAATAGTGTCGCTGTTGGTTCTGCCTGGGATCCTGTGCTAATGGAGCGGGAAACTTCAGTTATTTCCGAAGAAGCACGGGGATTCAATTCTGACGTCATTTTTACTCTTACTTACTGGTCACCTGTTGTTGAACCTGTCAGAGATCCCAGATGGGGGAGAACAGGTGAATCATTCGGGGAAGATCCGTTTTTAATTTCCCGGATTGCAGGTGGTTTTATCCGTGGATTGATGGGCGATGACCCGACCTATCTGAAAGCTGTTCCTTGCGGGAAACATTACTTTGCAAACAATAGTGAATTCAACCGCCATACAGGCAGTTCAGATATGGATGACAGGGACATGCGAGAGTTTTATCTTGCTCCTTATAAGGAACTTATTGAGAAAGATAACTTACCAGCTATAATGTCTTGCTACAACTCAGTGAATGGAATACCTGTTTCAGCAAGTAAATACTTCATTGACACAGTTGCACGTAAAACTTATGGGTTAAACGGATATGTTACAGGCGATTGTGGCGCTATAGATGATATTACTAACGGCCATCATTATGCGAAGAACCACGCAGAAGCAACAGCAATGGGGCTTAAAGCCGGTGTTGACACTGATTGCGGCAGTGTTTACCAGACAAGTACCATTGATGCACTAAATGCGGGTTTGATTACCGAAGCAGACATAGATCGGGCTCTAGTTAATATGTTCACAATACGTATGAGATTAGGGGAGTTTGATCCCAAAAGTAAAGTCCCGTATGGACATATCCAGCCTGATGTCATTGATGCACCAGGCCACATTGCCCTCGCTGTAGAGGTTGCTACAAAAACACCGGTGTTGTTAAAGAATATTATAGTACCCGAAACAAATAACAAGGCACTTCCACTTGATTTGAGAGAAATCAAGAAAATTGCCGTATTAGGACCACAGGCAGAAACTGTCGAATTGGGCCCTTATTCCGGAAGACCGGCTGAATCAAATATGGTAACACCACTGGCAGGCATAAAAGACTATATATCACAAAAGGGCTTATCTGTAGAAGTAGTTAATAGTACAGGGGCCAATACGTCCAGCAGGAGCAATTTCCTATATATTATGGAATTTGAAATGGTAAAAGCTGACGGATCAGTCACAGAGTATGATGCAACACAATTCAATGAATCTGCAAAAGGAATAGTAATCAGTTCCGGTATGTCAGATACACCTTCCCTGAGGGGTATCAAGGATGGTGACTGGACATCATACAATAATGTAGATGTCAGCAATATAGATTCCATTAGGATCAATCTGTCGGCCCCCGGACTAGGAGGGATAGTTGAAGCAAGGATAGGTTCCCCGACCGGAAACTTACTGGCATCTGTTAATGTTCCGGGAGTTCAGCCTGGCATGCGCATGGGTATGGGTTTTGGCAGATCCAGAACTGTATCAACCAAATTTAATAGTATGGGATTATCAGGAAATCAGACACTGGTACTTGTTTACCGTGCTCCTGAAAAAGCATCCATCCCTCAGGAGACACTTTCCATGGCTTCTTCATCGGATGTGGCAATTGTATTTGTCGGTACCGACGACAGAACAGCCAATGAAGAGGCTGACAGGTTTACGTTGCTGCTACCCGGAAACCAGTATGAGTTGATTAAAGCGGTTGCTTCAGTTAATCCAAATACGATTGTTGTTATGCAGAGCCTTGGTATGGTTGAAGTAGACCAGTTTAAAGACCTGCCAAATGTTGCAGGTATAATATGGACCGGTTTTAACGGTCAGGCCCAGGGTACTGCCATGGCCAGGATCCTCTTCGGTGATGTAAACCCTGGAGGTAAGCTGAATGCAACATGGTACAAATCAGTTAACGACCTGCCGGAAATTACAGATTATACTCTAAGGGGCGGGACCAATAAGAATGGGCGCACCTACTGGTACTTTGACAAGGATGTATCATATGAGTTTGGTTATGGTCTTTCCTATACGACTTTTGAATACAGCAATTTTGAGATAAGCCGGACAGCAATAACTCCGAACGATAAGATCACTGTCAGTGTTGATGTGAAAAACACAGGGGAAGTTGATGGAGATGAGATTGTACAGGTATATTTAAAGACTCCTGATAGTCCTGCTTCACTTCAGAGGCCGATAAAAAGGCTTAAGGGATTTCAGAGAGTTACCATACCCGCTGGTCAGACTAAAAGAGTATCAATCGACATAGATTGTGCTGATTTGTGGTTCTGGGATCCGGATAATGACAGGATAACATTCGATCAGGGCAGGTATGTCTATGAAATAGGAGCTTCTTCAAAAGATATCAAAGGAGAAGTGGAAGCTAACATGAGTGGGACATATGAACCGACTCTGAAGACTGTAGTTGCAGAATGTGGTAAAGTTGTTCTGAAGCCGGGGAACAGTGTACAGACAAGTGTTACGGCAGCAATGTCGGACGACAGTTTTTATGACATAACAAATGCCGCAGTAGAATACAGAAGCAATAATCCGGCAGTAGCCAGTGTTGATGAGAAGGGGCTGGTTACAGCAAAAGGAGTAGGTACTGCATCCATATTTGCTTATGTTACTGTTGAAGGCAAAACATTATGTGACAGCTATCCTGTAAAAATAATGCCAGATCTCAATCTTGCCAGCATTACTGTGAACGGTAACAGAATAAGAGGATTTAATCCTGATGTTCATGGTTACAGTTACCTTCTTTCCGGTAAATCTGTTAGCGTACCACAAGTAGAAGCGACTCCTGGCGGTACTGATATAACTGTTGAGGTTGATCAGGCTGAAAACATACCTGGAACAGCAGTTATAACTTTGACTGATAATATTACAGTAGAAAAGAGTGAATATGTCATTAGCTTCGGCACTAAATCAGTTAGGGATGAGTTCAACAGAAGTACTTTAGGCAATCAGTGGAGTTGGGTAAGAGAAAATTCAGAAAACTGGAGTCTGACTAAAAAACGCGGATCACTGGTTATTACTGGTCAGGAAGGAGATATCCTGGACACTATTAACAATGCTGAAAATATCCTATTGCAAAGTGCCAATACTGACTGGACCATTGAGTCAAAGATTACATTTTCCAGGAGCCCCTCAGGCTTTAACCAACAGGGAGGCCTTTTGGCTTACCAGGATGATGATAATTATGTAAAACTGGTATACACAGCCGGAGGAGGCAGAAGAGGAATGGGTGGCTTTGGTTTTGGCGGCCGGAGCAGAGGTAATCTCCAGCTGGTTGTTGAGAAAAACGGTTATCAATCCTCTGCAGCAACATTTAATCCGTCAGAATTAATGGGGGATGATAATACCATTATTTTAAGGCTCGATAAGAAAGGTTGCATATACAATGCATCTTGTTCAGCCAACGGGAGGAATTTCGAATCCATAGGTACTGCTGATGCAAGTCTCAGTAATATTAATGCAGGAGTGATTGTATGTAATGGCGTCATGCCAGAGATGTTTAGAAACTTGCCTGCATTCCCGGGAATGGAGCAACAAACAAGACAGGAAGAGGCTGAATTTGAAGTTTCATATGACTACTTTCATATAAAGAATGCCGGATTGAAATAACTATTAATAAATCAATGTAATCCTCCGGTACTGATTACGGATTTGCTACTATCAATACCGGAGGATTTTTTTGTTATCCCATAGCCATTATGTCACGCTCCTTCGGAGCTTAAAAGGGTGGTGGAGTCGCTTACCCCCGGTTGACACCGGGGATTATTCACATCTGGCTCTTACAGAGCCAGTAACTGAACCGTTTTTCATACTTGTCTTTTGCAGAGTAAGGAATTGAACCGCTTCATTACTTGGGTGTTGCATAGATGAGGATCTTGAAATTCTTAGATAATACAGTTAAACTGAAGTAATAAATGCTCCCTGAGAAATTAAGTAGATTTAAGGATTTGAAATATCACGAGTAAAGCATTTTTACTCCTTACAAATACCGATAATTTTTCTTAACTTTAAGGTTCTTGAGTTTGTTCAGCTGAAAGCACTTCCAGATTAAGAAATAATATCTTATATCTTAATAATACAGAATATATAAGCATTTTTGAAATTAGTTTTAATTATCATAGAATAACAATAACTAAAAAACCATTCTCGTGAAAAAAAGTATTTTCAGATTAAGTTTATTGGTTCTTTCCTGTTTTACAGTCATAGCTTTTGTAATCGGTTGTAAAACTGATTCAGCAGAACCTGTTTACCTTAACACTGCTTATTCCTTTGAGGAGAGAGCAGCTGATCTTGTATCAAGGATGACCATCGAGGAAAAACAAAGTCTTCTCGGTAACGCAATGCCAGCAGTTCCCCGGCTTGGCATCAACGCTTACAACGTATGGGGTGAAGCTCTTCATGGAGTCGCCAGTTATTTTAATCCAAACAGCGGCCCTTCAACTTCGTTTCCGAATAGTGTAGCTCTTGGTTCTGCATGGGATCCTGTGCTAATGGAACGTGAAACTTCAGTTATATCCGAAGAAGCACGGGGATTCAACTCCGATACTATTTCAGGTCTTACATACTGGTCGCCTGTTGTTGAGCCTGTCAGAGATCCCAGATGGGGAAGAACAGGTGAATCATTCGGGGAAGATCCGTTTTTAATTTCCCGGATTGCAGGTGGTTTCATTCGTGGATTGATGGGCGATGACCCGACATATCTCAAAGCTGTTCCCTGCGGGAAACATTACTTTGCAAACAATAGTGAATTCAACCGTCATATCAGCAGTTCAGATATGGACGACAGGGATATGAGAGAGTATTACGTTGCTCCATATAAGAAACTTATTGAGAAAGATAATTTACCAAGTATTATGTCCTGTTACAATGCTGTTAATGGAGTACCTGTAACAGCAAGTAAATACCTCATTGATACTATAGCACGTAAAACTTATGGATTAAATGGGTATGTTACAGGTGATTGTGGTGCTGTAGGTGATATTCATACCGGCCATTTATATGCAGAAAGCGACGCGGAAGCAGCAGCCATGGGACTTAAAGCCGGTGTCGACACTGATTGCGGCAGTATTTACCAGACAAGCACCATTGACGCACTAAATAAGGGTTTGATTACCGAAGCAAATATAGACCTGGCTTTAGTTAATATGTTCACAATACGTATGAGAATTGGAGAATTTGATCCTCCCTCAGAGGTCCCATATGCTTCTATCTCTCCCGATATTATTAATTCTCCCGAACATGTGGCCCTGGCTGTAGAAGTGGCTGAAAAAACACCGGTATTATTGAAAAATGTTATGGTCACAGACAAAAGGGCTCTTCCGCTCAACGCTGATGAACTTAATAAAATAGCCGTTATCGGACCACAGGCTGACAAAGTTGAACTGGGACCCTACTCCGGACAAACACTGGAATCCAACATGATTACACCTTTGACCGGAATAAAAAACTTACTGGAAAGTAAGGAATTAACAACAGAGATCGTTTACAGTGAAGGAGGAAATACAACGAGTATGAGTAATATGTTTAACATATTCTGGTTTGAAGTAGTTAAAAAAGACGGATCAGTTGAAAGATATGATGCAACCAACTTTCAGGCATCAGCCACAGGAATTACGGCAGGTTCAGGACTTACACCTGAAGAGTCTGTTAAGAGCATTAATGATGGTGACTGGACATTATACAGAAATGTTAATATCAGTAATATAGAAAGTATTAATCTTAACTTGTCTATACCCGGAGATGGGGGTTCTATAGAAGTGAGGATAGGTTCTCCGACAGGAAATTTGCTGGCATCATTAAAGGCAGAGGGAGGCCAGGGTATAGCGAGTGCGTTCATGTCCCAAACCTTAACAACAACGGTTAATAATGCTGGGCTAACAGGAAATCAGACACTGGTACTTGTTTACCGTGCTCCTGAAAAAGCACCCATCCCTCAGGAGACACTTTCCATGGCTTCATCATCGGATGTGGCAATTGTATTCGTCGGTACCGACGACAGAACAGCTAATGAAGAAGCTGACAGGCTTACTTTAGTGCTACCCGGAAACCAGTATGAGTTGATTAAAGCGGTTGCTTCAGTTAATCCAAATACGATTGTCGTTATGCAGAGCCTTGGCATGGTTGAAGTAGAACAGTTTAAAGATCTGCCAAATGTTGCAGGTATAATATGGACCGGTTTTAACGGTCAGGCCCAGGGTACTGCCATGGCCAGGATCCTCTTCGGTGATGTAAACCCGGGAGGTAAGCTGAATTCAACGTGGTACAAATCAGTTAACGACCTGCCGGAAATTACAGATTATACCCTTAGGGGCGGTGCCAATAAGAGCGGACGCACCTACTGGTACTTTGACAAGGATGTATCATATGAGTTCGGTTACGGTCTTTCCTATACGACTTTTGAATACAGCAATTTTGAGATAAGCCAGACAGCAATAACTCCGAACGATAAGATCACTGTCAGTGTTGATGTGAAAAACACAGGGGAAGTTGATGGAGATGAGATTGTACAGGTATATTTAAAGACTCCTGATAGTCCTGCTTCACTTCAGAGGCCGATAAAAAGGCTTAAGGGATTTCAGAGAGTTACCATACCCGCTGGTCAGACTAAAAGAGTATCAATCGACATAGATTGTGCTGATTTGTGGTTCTGGGATCCGGATAATGACAGGATAACATTCGATCAGGGCAGGTATGTCTATGAAATAGGAGCTTCTTCAAAAGATATCAAAGGAGAAGTGGAAGCTAACATGAGTGGGATATATGAACCGACTCTGAAGACTGTAGTTGCAGAATGTGGCATAGTTGTTCTGAAACCGGGGAACAGTGTACAGACAAGTGTTACGGCAGCAATGTCGGACGACAGTTTTTATGATATAACAAATGCCACAGTAGAATACAGAAGCAATAATCCGGCAGTAGCCAGTGTTGATGACATGGGTCTGGTTACTGCAAAAGGAGCTGGAGTAACATCCATTACAGCAACAGTTACAGTAGAGGGCAAAACAGTTTCCGACAGCTACCCATTGAAGGTCTTACCAGATCTTACCCTTAGCAGCTTGGAAGTGAATGGGGAAAAAATAGCAGAATTCAATCCTGATGTTCACGGTTATAGTTATCTTCTTCCCACCGGCTCATCAGAGGTGCCACAGGTATCTGCTACAGCAGCCAGTGCTGATGTAACTGTTGAGACTGAGCAGGCTGAAAGTGTACCGGGAACTGCATTGATTACTCTGACTGATAAAACCATACCGGAAACAGATGAATATGAAGTAAACTTTGGCTTTGAATCAGTCAGTGATGAATTCGAAAACAGCACTCTTGGAGAACAATGGAGCTGGATGCGGGAAGATAAAGCCAATTGGAGTCTCACAGAATCAACGGGTTATCTTGTTATTACATCACTGGAAGGAGATATCCAGGGTAGCAGCAATGATGCCAAAAACATTTTTATTCAGGATGCAAATACCGACTGGATCATCGAATCAAAAATTGAATTTTCAGGCAGACCTGTGAAAATTGGTCAGCAGGGTGGTCTTATTGCCTATCAGGATGATGATAATTATGTAAAACTTGTTTATGATAATGCCATGAAAGGTTTTATGGGCAATGATGTATTTATTGAATTATTGGTTGAAAACCATGGTTCTCAGTACTCAGCTGCCAATGTAAGAACACTCGGATTACTCAAGGATGATTACACAATAGTATTTAAACTCGAAAAGAAAGGCAGCGATTACTTTGCATATTATTCAACTGGAGGAGAAAGTTTTGAACTCCTGGGATCAACGGAAGTTATTCTCAGCGATGTCAAAGCCGGATTGATTGTCTGTGATGGAGCAGATATTGGAGGAGGTAATGATTTAATCTCACAAATGCTGGGACAAATGGGAACAGGAGAAGTACCGGAATTTAAGATTAAGTGCGATTACTTCCGTATTGAAAACACCGGTATAGGTATAGAATAATTACTTTCAGATCTTAATTATCAGCATTGGCTCCTCTGGTAAAATGGAGCCAATGCTTTAAGATTCATAATCTACCATTTAACAGAAAGTAAATATCGAGAGAAGTAGTGTTTATTATCAAATCCAAAGTAATTCTGTTCCTTTTTTGGGGATTGATTATTTCTTTTATCCCGATAAAAAGAGGGCCATTGGCTACAATAGTTATTGAACACAATAGCTCTGATTACATACCCTCTGGTTCTAAAAAAATAGCATTCTCTGAAGAAAACAGAGGTTACAGAGATATTGTATCTTATGAAGATCAGTATTTAGCTGTTGGTACAAACGGCAGAATAGATTGCATAAAAAAATCAGGGGAAATTATTTCTATCGTTAGTCCCTTTAATATTGATTTAAATAGTGTGATTTATGAAAACAAGACTGTAATTACCGTAGGGAATAATGGGACAATTCTGATTTCTTCCGACGGTCAAAAATACAGTAAAATAGAAAGCGGAACGGAAAAGAATATTAATAGTATAACATCTCTTAATGGAATTTTAATTGCTGCAGCAGACAAAGGGACAATACTTGTCTCGATAAACGGGAATATTTGGAGTAGCATACATCTACCTCTTAAAGGTGACATTGTTTCTATTTCAGCTAACATTTCATTATGTTACGGTGTTACTGACAAAAGCGAAATAATTAAATCCTCTGATGGGATCAGTTGGGATGTATTCAATTACAATGAACAATATGCCGGTTTTAACAAACCATGTTCATTTAAAGATGTGCTATTAACCGGGGACAGGATTGCTATTATCGGACAACATGAAGACAGATCTCCGGTCGCCCTGTTTTCATCACTTGGCAATGTATGGACAGAACGTTCGCTGAATTACACTGATGATTATGGAAGGATACAGATGGCAACAAACCTGCCAAATGATATTTGTTATGATATCACAGGGGATCAGTTTTTTATAGCATGTGAAAATGGTGAGATCCTCATACTTCCTTCCTGTACAAAATGTAACGAGTCATTTACCGCTGCAGGAAAAGATCTTCATGGAATTAAATGTTCTGAGAACAGATTAATAATCGTCGGTGATGATTATTATGTAAATTCCATTAACCTGAGATAGTCCTAAATTATGCAAATGAGAACGAAGATTTTGATTAGGGATAAGAAAGAATATATTATTAATTCAGAAAAATTTAACTTTATAATCAAAATACCAGAACTAATTATCTTCAGATATGTCTATCTCCTCCAGACAAAATTTCCTGAAAACCATAAACCATCAACAACCCGACAGGATTGTTGTGGATTTTGGTTCAACCGCTGTAACAGGTATCCATGCACTGATTGTAGAAAAGCTTCGTGAATATTTTGGTCTTGAAGAGAGGCCGGTAAAGATAATTGAGCCTTACCAGATGCTTGGGGAGATCGATTCAGAACTTATCAGGGAAATGGATATTGATGTAATCGGGTTATTTGGTGAAAAAGACATGTTTGGTATAAAGCAAAACAACTGGAAAGTCCATAAAACCTTCTGGGGACAGGAGGTCATGTTTCCCGGGGATTTTAATTATACGTTTAATGACAACGGAGATATTCTCATGTATCCCGAAGGTGACACATCAGTGCCACCCAGCGCGATGATGCCTAAAACGGGATATTTTTTTGATGCACTCGACCGCCAGGCACAAATCGATGATTCTAAACTGAAAATTGAAGACAACCTTGAAGAGTTTACCCCAGTCAGTGATAATGATCTTAAATACTGGAAAGATCAAACAGAATCTGTTGAAAATGAGGATAAAGGGGTTATGGCGTCGTTAGGTGGCACTGCACTGGGGGATATTGCGCTTGTTCCGGCTATCGGTCTTAAAAATCCGAAAGGTATCAGGGGAGTGGAGGAATGGTACGTATCAACACTTATCCGGGAGGATTTTATAAAAGAGATATACGGCAGGCAAACTGATATTGCAGTAGAAAATCTGAAGAAGCTATACAAGGTTATTGGTGACAGGATAGATGTTGTTTTTATCTGTGGGGCGGATTTCGGGACACAGAACTCAACTTTCTGTTCTCCTGATACATATGCCAGGGTGTGGTTGCCATACTATAGAAAGGTAAATGACTGGATACACCAGAATACTTCATGGAAGACATTCAAGCATTCGTGCGGTGCTGTTGAATCCTTGATGAGTATGTTTATAGATTCGGGGTTTGATGTAATTAATCCTGTGCAGATCAATGCCGAGGGGATGGACCCGAGAATGTTGAAGAAGAAGTACGGAGATAGAATAGTCTTCTGGGGTGGGGGTGTTGATACCCAGGGTGTTTTTGCCTTTGGAACACCGCGGCAGGTCAGGGAACAGGTGAAAACACAATGTTCTGTTCTGAATGAAAATGGAGGATTCGTATTTAATACAGTACATAATATCCAGGCTAATGTCCCATTTGAGAATGTAGTAGCAATGATCGAGACTTTAAGGGAGTTTAAAGAATGACAGGTACCGCTTTTAATTGGAAATATCTTCTTAGTATCTCTCTTGTGTCGGCTATGGGAGGATTGCTTTTCGGGTACGACTGGGTAGTGATTGGAGGAGCCAAACCTTTTTATGAACCTTTTTTTAATATTACCGGAAACACCGTTCTGCAGGGATGGGCTATGAGCTGCGCCCTGACCGGTTGCATTGCCGGTGCTGGTTTATCGGGATGGTTCAGCGACAGGTTCGGAAGAAAAAAATTATTAATCGCTGCAGCAGCACTCTTTGTTATAGCTTCGTTAGGTACGGGAGCAGCAAATTCTCTCAAAGCTTTTATTGTTTTCAGGATCACCGGCGGAATCGGTATCGGGCTTGCGTCTAACCTTTCACCTGTATATATTGCTGAAATAACTCCTGCAAATGTACGTGGCCGGTTTGTTTCAATAAATCAGCTGACTATCGTAATAGGGATCCTTGCAGCCCAGATTATTAACTGGCGAATTGCTAAGCCGGTACCTCCGGATGCTTCCGTAGCCGATATACTGATCTCGTGGAACGGACAGATGGGCTGGAGATGGATGTTTTATGCCTGTACTGTTCCGGCAGGATTGTTCTTTATACTTATGTGGTTTGTTCCTGAAAGTCCAAGATGGCTTGCAAGAAATATAACAAACCATGGGAAAGTCCACAGTATACTTGCACGGATTGGGGGGAAAGATTATGCAGATTATGAACTGTCAGCTGTCAGGGATACATTAAGGTCAATAACAAAAAAAGCTGATTTTCGTATGCTTAAAGAACCGGGGATCAGTAAATTGTTGATTATCGGTATTATTATTGCCGTGTTTCAGCAATGGTGCGGAATAAACGTTATTTTCAATTATGCTCAGGAGATTTTTGCTAATGCCGGTTACACGGTATCGGATATCCTGTTCAATATTGTGATTACAGGAAGTGTAAACCTGATCTTCACTTTCGTTGGGATGTTGACAGTTGACAGATTCGGTCGCAAAGCACTGATGCTGCTTGGAGCAGGAGGCCTGGCCGGGATATATGCTGTTATCGGGACTGTGTATCACATTCATTTACAAGGATTACCTCTTCTAATTATGGTGGTAACAGCCATTGCCTGTTATGCAATGTCACTGGCTCCGGTAACATGGGTAGTCCTTTCCGAGATTTTTCCTAACAGAATACGTGGGATTGCCATGTCTGTTGCTACTTTTGCCCTCTGGTCAGCCTGTTTTATCCTTACATATACCTTTCCTCTGCTCAATAAAATGTTAGAAGCTTCAGGGACTTTCTGGCTTTATGGGATAATTTGTGTTCTTGGTTTCTGGTTTATCCTGAAAAGATTACCTGAGACAAAAGGAAAATCATTAGAGGAAATAGAACATGAACTATTAATAAAATAAAATGAATTTAAGATTGAGGAAAATGAAAAAATTTCTGTTGCTTTTTATTATGGGTCTGACTACAGTTAGTCAATTTATTTCCGGCCAGGCAGTTACGAGGGAAATAATCCAGTTCGATGATGGCTGGAAATTCGTCCAGGGTGATCACCCTAATGCTTACAGACCAGGCTTTAATGATAAAGCCTGGCGTTTGCTCGATCTACCTCATGACTGGAGCATTGAGTGTGAAGTTGCCCAAGATGCCCCTGCAGGAGGTTCCGGAGGGTACTATCCTGCAGGTATAGCATGGTATCGTAAACACTTTTCTGTAAAGCGGAGCGATCTGACCGGAAACAATCTGATTCTGTTTGATGGTGTATATATGAACAGTGATGTATGGCTTAACGGTAAACATCTTGGCACTTATCCGTTTGGCTATAACAGTTTTTATTATGATATAGGACCATATCTCAAAAGAGGCCAAAATGTAATTGCAGTAAAAGTTGACAATTCAAAACAACCAAACAGTAGATGGTATTCAGGCTCAGGAATTTACAGGCATGTATGGCTTATCAGGACCAGCCCCATGCACATAGCACAGTGGGGAGTCTACGTTACAACTCCTGAGATAGATGAGAACATGGCAAAGGTTGCAGTTGATATAAAGATTGAAAATACTTCCCGGTCAGGCGAAAAGGCAATGCTGGTTTCGTATGTGCTTGATGAAAAGAGTGTTAGTGTTGGACAAGCTGAAACTGCGCTTCAAATAGAAGCCGGTCAGGAATTGATTATTGACCAGCAGATCACAGTACCATCCCCAAAACTATGGTCAGTTGAAACCCCTGTAATGTATTCTCTTGTGACAAGCATACTTGTTGATGGCAAGCCGGTCGATGAGATGACAACTCCTTTCGGGATCCGCAGTATCCGGTATGATGTTGATAATGGATTTTTTCTCAATGGACAGAACATTAAGATGAACGGAGTATGTCTGCATCATGATGGAGGTTGCGTGGGGGCAGCAGTCCCTGTCAGAGTATGGGAACGTCGCCTGCAGGTGCTCAAAGATATGGGGTGTAACGCTATCCGGACGGCTCATAATCCGGTTGCTCCTGAGTTTCTGGATCTGTGTGATAAAATGGGTTTTCTGGTAATGGATGAGGTTTTAGATGAATGGAAAATAGGAAAAGTGAAATTCGGATATAATAACTATTTTGACGAATGGGCGGAGAAGGACGTTATTTATTTTATTCATCGCGATCGCAATCATCCGTCCGTTGTTATGTGGAGTGCCGGTAATGAAATCCGGGAGCAGCCCGCTGAGGGAGGAGAGAAAGTCCTTCAGAAAATGTTGAACCTGTTTCATACAGAGGACCCGACACGTCCTGTTACAGTTGGGTGTGACAATATTGCTGCTGATGATCATCCTGCAAGGATGGAATTTCTTAACCTGCTTGATATAGTTGGATATAACTATGTAGATCGCTGGCATGAACGCAGGGAACTTTTCTACAGCATCGATCGTCATGATCACCCGGAATGGAAAATGACAGGAACAGAAAGCGTGTCAATCGGGGGATTAAGGAGTGATTATAATTTCGGACGTGATTCAACCAGGATATTTCCAAATTATAATACCAGGATGATACGTGCTGAACAACTCTGGAAATTTGTTGCTACACGACCTTATGTGATCGGCGATTTTATGTGGACAGGTATCGATTACCTTGGTGAGTCGAGGTGGCCATCAAAGCATGCTAGCAGTGGAGTTATTGACATTTGCGGATTCCCAAAAGACGGATATTATTTTTACCAGAGTCAATGGACTAAAGAACCAATGTTACATTTATTTCCTCACTGGAACTGGGAAGGTATGGAAGGAAACGTTATACCTGTTATGGCTTATACCAACTGCGACGCCGTGGAACTTTTTGTCAATGGAAAATCATATGGAGAAAAGCGACTCGAATTCCCAAGGCAAGGCAATTCAGGAAGCTGGATGAGATATGACCTGCCACAGAAATTTGCGACTACCGCCGATCTGCATCTCTCATGGGATGTTCCCTATGAAAAGGGGGTTGTTAAAGCGGTTGGAAAGAGGAGTGGTAAGGTAGTATGTACACAGATTATCGAAACAACAGGTAAACCTGCAGCAATGCGACTGATAACCGATGCAGATCAGATTACTACTGACAACCAGGATGTGGTACATGTAAGAGTTGAAATTGTTGATCTGAAAGGTAATATTGTGCCAACAGCAGATAATATGATCAATTACAAGATTTCCGGAAGCGGCAAACTGCTTGGACTAGACAATGGTGATCCGCGCGACCATGAACTTTACAGATCGGGTAAGAGAAAGGTCTTCAACGGACTTGGACTGGCAATAGTCCAGGCAGGAAAAACACCTGGACAAATCACTCTCACAGCATCATCAGATGGACTGGAAGATGTAACAGTTGAAATTATGGTATTGAAATAGTAATTTGTTCGACGCAGTTACAAACTACGCAGAGCTTATATAACAAATTTTTAATGAAAAAAGTAATCTTCTTACTTATTATTCTGGCGGGATGTACTGCAAATAAAGAGTCTGTAAGGGAAACTTTCTCCCTTGCGGGTGAATGGAAATTCCGGATCGATTCGCTTGACCAGGGCATTGAACAAGAATGGTTTACAAAGGAATTTGATGAAACGGTAATCCTGCCCGGCTCTATGGCTGAAAACGGCAAGGGTTATGAGGTTACGGTTAATACAGAGTGGACTGGTGACATTGTTGACAAATCCTGGTTCACCGAAGATAAATATTCAAAATACCGTCAGACTGGTAATATTAAGATTCCTTTCTGGCTTAAACCTGTTAAATATTACAAAGGTCCTGCATGGTACCAGAAAGAGTTTGATCTTCCGGCAGGATGGGAGGAGAAACGAATTGTGCTTTTTCTGGAGAGATGTCATTGGGAATCAGCAGTATATGTAAACGGCAATAGAGCTGGCAGTGAAAACAGTCTTGCTGTTCCTCATGAATATGATATAACAGAGTTACTGAATAATGGGAAAAACAATATTTCAATTCGGATTGATAACCGGGTCATTATCCCTGTTGGCGTTAATTCACACAGTATAAGCGATCATACCCAGTCGAACTGGAATGGTATAACCGGAGATATCAGTCTGGAAGCAACATCGAATGTATTTATTGATGACATTAAGGTTTTTCCTGATCTTCAGAAAAAGAGTGCAAAGGTTATAGTTAGCATTAAGAATCCCCTCAATTCTGATTTCAAAGGAAGACTGATTTTACAGGCTTTCAGTTTTAATTCTGAAAAAAACCGGAAACTGGCAAGAAAGAATGTGACAATTGTTACAAAATCCGATGAACAGCAGGTTGTTCTGAATTATAAGATTCTTAAGCCGCAATTATGGAGTGAATTTACACCCTCGTTATATAAATTGACTGTAAGCCTTAAAGAATCAGGGAGTGGACTTGTTGATAAACAGTTTGTTGATTTTGGCATGCGTGAGTTTAAAACAAACGGAACCCGTTTCGAGGTAAACGGTCAAACTGTTTTTCTCAGGGGAACCACGGAGTGTTGTATCTTCCCCCTTACCGGATATCCGCCGACAGATGTTGAGGCGTGGGAGAAGGTGTTAAAGGCATGCAAAGATTATGGACTTAACCACGTTCGATTCCATTCATTTTGCCCGCCTGAAGCTGCTTTCATTGCCGCAGATAAGGTTGGCTTGTACTTTCATATTGAATGCAGCTCATGGGCAAATCAGGGTAGTTCAATAGGGAATGATGGAGCGATTGACAGATTTATTTATCAGGAAGGTGACAAAATACTGAAGGCTTACGGAAATCACCCTTCATTTTGCATGCTTGCTTATGGAAATGAGCCAGCAGGAAGAAACCAGCGTGAATTTCTGGGAGAATTGATAACATACTGGAAGATAATAGATAATCGGAGGGTTTATACGTCAGCGGCAGGTTGGCCTATTATACCTGAGAATGATTATAACCTTCCTTCCGATCCGCGTATTCAGCACTGGGGAGAGGGCTTAAAAAGTATTATTAATGCTGAGCCTCCCCAGACAATGTTTGATTACCGTGATTTTGTATCAAAATACACCGTTCCCACAGTAAGTCACGAAATAGGTCAATGGTGTGTTTACCCCGATTTTAAAGAAACAGCAAAGTATACAGGAGTACTTAAACCCACAAATTTTGAAATATTCTGGGAAACAATTGAAGAGAACCACATGGGAGACCAGGCTGAAAAGTTCCTGATGGCTTCCGGTAAACTCCAGGCATTATGCTATAAAGCTGATATTGAAGCAGCTCTGCGAACGCCTGGTTTTGCAGGATTTCAATTGCTCCAGCTGCATGATTTTCCGGGTCAGGGTACTGCACTGGTAGGAGTACTTAATCCTTTTTTTGAGACTAAAGGATATATCACACCGGATGAGTTCAGGATGTTTTGTGATGAAACAGTCCCTCTGGCAAGGATGTCTAAAATGATTTACACGAATGATGAGTCGTATGAAGCAGAGATCGAGATAGCTCATTTTGGTGCAGAGCCACTGCAAAATGTTACACTTAATTTATTAGTAACTAGGAATGATTCTCAGATAGTAAATATTATCAACAAAGAATTAGATAAAATCGATATAGGAAACTGTATTCCTGCCGGATCATTCTCAATGGATCTTTCAGAAATAAAATCAGCCCAAAAGCTAACATTTGAAATTCAAATAGAAAATTCAGCCTTTAAAAACAAATGGGATTTCTGGGTCTATCCATCAGATATTTTAATTGAACCAGGAGAGGTCTATGTAACCGAAAATCTTGACATTAAAGCAGAAAATACTCTGAAGAAAGGGGGATCGGTATTGTTTCTGCCCTACAGTAAGATAGGAAAAGCAAAGGGAGCTGAGGTTGCAATAGGTTTTTCAAGTATATTCTGGAACACTGCCTGGACCAATAACCAGGCTCCTCATACCCTGGGTATCCTGTGCAATCCTGAACATCCTCTCTTCGATAATTTTCCGACCGAATATCATAGTAACTGGCAATGGTGGGATCCGGTTACTCATTCCCAGGCAATGATACTTAACGGCTTTCCTGCTGATTTGATACCACTCATTCAACCTATTGATACCTGGTTTGAGAACAGGAGGCTGGCGCTGGCATTTGAAGCAAAGGCCGATAACGGAAAACTGATGGTTTGCAGTATAAATATGAGAGATAATCTGGATGAAAGACCGGTTACCAGACAACTGTTACATTCTATCCTTAATTACATGAATAGCGATTTTTTCGATCCTCAGATAGATATTGACCTAAAAAAGATAAAAGAACTTATAGAAAAATAAAAAAGGAAATTTTTCTTTAGTGAAATAAATGACATTTATCATGCTGGGTGACATGATATAATTTTTCACTACAGATTTCGATGATTATCACAGATTAAATTGATTTATATCAAAATTTTCAAAGTAACAGGATAAAAGAAACTCTTTAACGGTGTGGTAGGTGTTTGTCTGTTCTAATTTGTTATCCCATTCTTTTTTTATGATGCTAAAGTATCTCATTTATGTTACAATATTCACATATAAAAATATAACCTTGTATGATTTTTAACAATAAAATACTAATTATTTTATCATGAATACGTAATTATAAATGTAAATAATATTAAATCAGTTAATTGAAAATTATATATCACTTTAAAAAGTTATTTAACTTGCGAATAAGTAGAAATTGAAGAGATTTGATGTGAAACAAATCACAAAACACCCGATAAAGAGCAGTCTTAAAAGGATTTTTCATTACAGGGCTTGCCTGGTCCACCTGAAGACGATGGGAGTCGAAAGAGTGTTTTCATATACACTTGGAAGAGAGACAGGCGTCACTTCAGATCAGGTCAGGAAGGATTTCTCGGAATTCGGTATAAAGGGTAACAAACGAGGTGGCTACCATATTCATGATCTGCTTGCTACCATGGAGAATATTTTTCGCTGCGACATGGATCACAACATAGTACTTATCGGGATGGGTAATTTGGGACAGTCCCTGTCAAAATATAGCCGGTTCGTTCACAGGAATATGAATATTGTTGCGACATTTGACATCGATCCTTTCAGGCAAAAGATGCGATCTGAGATTCCAATATATTCAATGAACAGGCTTAAAGAAGTTATCGACAGGTTCAGGGTACGAGTAGCAATACTTGCAGTTCCGGAAATCTCAGCCCAGGAGGTAACAGATGAGCTTGAAACGGTGATTTATTACGTCAACAATATTTTAAAAGACAACTGAACTATAATTTCTTAGAATTATTATACGCGGGTATGAAATACTGATCAAGGGACTGGTTCAGGGAGTAGGTTTCCGTCCTTTTATCTACAAGCTTGCCGAAATGTATGGATTAAACGGGGAAGTAGATAACAGGACCAACGGCGTATTGATTAAGGTAGATGGTGACGCGGAAACAGTATTCAAATTCAGAGACCAGATAATTGAGCTATCCCCTGCAGCATCCCAGGTTAAATCGGTTGAGGTTATTGAAAAAAAGGTATCAGGTTTTAAGAATTTCAGGATTGTCCGAAGCAAGAATGACGTAAATCAGGTAACAGAAATAAGTCCGGATATAGCTGTATGTGCCGACTGTATTGACGATCTGTCTTACGATCCCAAAAGAATAGATTATCCGTTTATTAACTGCACCAACTGCGGACCAAGGTTTACAATTATCGAAGGATTGCCATATGACAGGGATAAAACCTCCATGAGGAAGTTTAAAATGTGCAGCAACTGTGCGTCGGAATACCACGATGTGATCGACAGGAGATTCCATGCCCAGCCTATAGCCTGTAACAAATGTGGCCCCATTTATACTTATACCGATTCAGAGGTAACTTTTTCGGGAATTGAAGAAATATTATCCCGGATATCTGCCAGAATTAATGAAGGCAAGAGTGTAGCCGTAAAAGGAATGGGAGGCTATTTTCTGATGTGCAACGCTTTAGATAATAATGCTGTAAGTGAACTGAGAGAAAAGAAACATCGCGATTCAAAACCTTTTGCCGTATTGTTCAGAGACATCTCCTCAGTGAGGGAATATTGTTTTACGGATGCTGCTGAGGAAAATGAGATCATGTCATGGAGACGGCCGATCCTTATACTGAAACAAAAGAAAAATCTTGCCAGCTCAGTAAACAGCGGACTTGATACGATTGGATCGATGTTACCCTATATGCCTCTTCATCATATGCTGTTCAAAAAACTTAAAACTCCTGTGGTAGTGCTTACCAGCGGCAATTTTTTTAATGAACCCATAATAACTGATGATATTACAGCCCTGAATCATCTGATGCCGGTTACAGGGTCAATCCTGAGTTATAACAGGAAGATCATAAACAGGACGGATGATTCGGTAGTAAGAATTATCGGGGGCAACATCAGCCTTATACGACGTTCAAGGGGTTATGTTCCAACCCCCGTTGATCTTGACTGTAACGTCGACGGAACAATTGCACTCGGTGCCGAACAGAAAAACAGCTTCTGTATCGGCAGAAACAAACAGGCAATAATGAGTCAATATATCGGAGACCTGAAAACCCTTTCAACCTATGAGTTCTTTAAGGAATCAATAGAACGTTTCCATCGACTATTCTTTTTTAAACCACAACTGATAGCATGTGATCTTCATCCCGATTATCTTTCAACTGCTTATGCAGAAATATTTGAGAAAGAACTTAACGTTCCTTTGGTGAAGGTACAGCATCACCATGCCCATATTGCGTCGTGTATGGCTGAAAACCGCATAAATGAAAAGGTTATAGGAATAAGTATGGATGGAACAGGTTATGGACCAGACGGTCATACATGGGGGAGTGAATTCCTGATTGCCGATCTGAAAGGATTCACCAGGTATACCCATTTCGATTATATTCCGATGCCCGGAGGGGATAAAGCAGTGGATGAACCATGGAGAATGGCACTTTCATATCTGTATAAGTATTTTGGTGACAATATCGATTATGAGGTTTTACCTGCTTTTCGATCGGTACAACCAACACAGATCAGTCTTGTCAGGGAAATGATAGATAAGGGAATAAATACTCCACTGACCTCAGGAGCCGGCCGTCTCTTTGATGCGGCATCTGCCCTTATCGGGCTTTGCCCTGTTTCAGGTTTTGATTCGGAAGCTCCAATGCGGCTAGAATCTGCTATAAATTCAACTACTGAAAGTCATTACCCTTACGAGATTGGAACAACAGTTATTTTTGCTGAGACCTTTAAAGCCGTAATTGATGATATGCGTTCACAGGATGTTTCATTTATTTCTGCCAAATTTCATAACACGGTAGCTTTAGCTATTGCTGAAGTATCTGAAAGAATGAGGAGGGAAACTTCAATAAATAAAGTTGTTCTTTCGGGTGGAGTATTTCAGAATAAATACCTTCTTGAAAAGCTGATCCGTATATTAATCGGGAAAAATTTTTATATTTATACCAATCAGCTCGTGCCGGCTAATGACGGAGGAGTATCATTGGGACAGTTAATAATTGCCTCTAAAAATATTGGATTATGTGTTTAAGTATTCCTGCAAAAGTTGTTGAGATTAACGGTAATATCGCAGAAGTTTCTGTTGGAGGTACAATATTCAAAGCCGGATTGCAACTGGTTGAAAATGTTGAAATTGGCGATTATATTCTTCTTCATACAGGATTTGCAATACAGAAAGTAAGTGAGAAGGAGGCTCTTGAGACTCTTAAGCTGTTAACTGAAATGGAAAATGCAATGAACCAGGAGACCAGCGATGAAGCATGTTGATGAATACCGGAATAAAGCTTTGATTGAGAAGCTTGCTGCCCTTATTAAAAGAGCTGCCAGCCGCAGTTATATCTTTATGGAGGTATGTGGTGGTCATACTGCTGCGATACACCGGTTTGGAATTCCCTCCTTGCTTCCTGATAATGTCAGGCTTCTTTCGGGGCCGGGTTGCCCGGTATGTGTTACCAACAACAGTTTTATTGATAAGGCTATTGCTTATTCAAAAATGGAGGATGTAATTATCACTACTTTCGGAGACCTTATCAGGATACCCGGATCATCGTCGTCACTTGAGAAAGAGAAAGCCCGTGGTGCTGATATCCGGATTGTGTTTTCGGGACTGGAGGCGCTTGAAATAGCAAAATCAGGAAGTGATAAAAAGGTCATTTTCCTTGGAATAGGGTTCGAAACAACCGCGCCGGGTACAGCAGTTACAATAAAGGAAGCAGCGGATGTTGGTATAGAAAACTTTTATGTTTTGAGTGCCCATAAGGTGATGCCTCCGGCTATGGAGACAATAATAAAAGAGGGGATTGCCCTTGACGGATTTATTTGCCCTGGTCATGTGGCAGCTATTACTGGCTCATCTGCATTCAGCTTCATAGCAGACAAATACAGGCTGGGTTGTGTAATTACAGGCTTTGAACCAGTGGATATTCTTCAGGCAATTTACATGCTTATTAACCAGGTTAATAATGACTCTCCAAGTGCTGAGATACAATACTCGCGAGCAGTGACAAGACAGGGAAATGTTATTGCACAACGACTTATATATGAAGTTTTTATACTATCAGATGAACAGTGGAGAGGGCTTGGTGTCATCCCGGCAAGTGGACTTACACTCAGGAAAGAATATGGCAGGTATGACGCGGAAAGTTCGATTCCTCTGCCTCCAAGTGTCAATGTTTATGAAGAACATGCGTTATGCATATGTGGTGAAATACTAAGAGGATTAAAAATCCCTCCAGATTGCAGGCTGTTTGCAGGGACATGTGTTCCGCAAAACCCAGTTGGAGCTTGTATGGTATCGAATGAAGGCGCATGTAATACATATTATAAATACAGACGGAATGAGTGAGCACGTCTCTATGAGTCACGGCAGCGGTGGCACCATGACCGGCAAACTAATCAGGGATATTTTCGTTAAGAGATTCGGGATGCCTGAACCTTTGACAGACTCTGCTATTTTGAATGAATCAGGATTTATGCTCGCTTTTACTACCGATTCGTATGTTGTGGATCCTATCATCTTCCCCGGAGGAAATATAGGTAAACTTGCAGTTTGCGGGACAGTTAACGATCTGGCAGTATCAGGTGCCATACCAAAGTATGTGTCTGCCTCATTTATTATTGAAGAGGGATTCCCGGTTGAAGATCTGATAATGATAGCTGACTCAATGTCGGATGAGGCAAGGAAAGCAGAGGTGAAGATTGTAGCGGGCGACACCAAGGTAGTAGAGAAAGGGAAGTGTGATAAGATATTTATAACCACTACCGGTATTGGAATTATGAGATCTGAGCTTGAGCATATCAGCTCCGCAAAAAAAGTGAAACCGGGAGATATGCTGATAATAAACGGTCCGATTGGCAATCATTCAATAGCTGTACTGGGAGCCCGAAAGATGCTCGGCTTTAATTCTCCTGTCGAATCAGATTGTGCTTCACTTAATCATCTTATCCGTAAAGTCATGGATGAATGCAGTGAAATACATTTTATGAGGGACCTGACGCGCGGCGGACTTGCTACGGTAGTTAATGAGCTGGCCCAAATAATCAGTTCAGGTATCGTTATTAATGAATCTTCAGTGCCTGTAGAAGAGCCTGTTAAAGGACTCTGCGAGATCTTTGGATTTGATCCGTTATATCTGGCAAATGAAGGAAAGGTACTTTTTGTGGCAGGGGATGAAGAATATAAAAAAGTGCTTGAGTTGATGCGTTCAACTCCTCTGGGGAAATACTCGGAGGTGATCGGTGAGGTTGTTGAGAACAACAGGAATGTTGTAGTATTAAATACTTCTATCGGAGGCCAGCGATTACTGGACATGCCTTCAGGAATGCAGCTTCCGAGGATATGCTAAATTCAAAAACATGCATGAGTTAAGAATTGTAAAGGACCTGTGGTATATAGTGTCCAGGATGGCAGAGAGGGAGAACATTTCAATAATAACACAGGTGAATACCTGCTTTGGACAAATAATCGGGATTGTTCCGGATATTTTTTAATGTTGCCTTTCATGAAACTGTGAGGGATACAATAGCACAGGGTGCAGAAGTGAACATCGAAGTATTACCCGTAAGGCTGCAACACCGACTCCACATCCTTTACACAAAACACTGATAATATGACTCTGTCTTTTTTCTTCATTAAACTCAATAGCATTAAATGGACAAAGCTGGTTACAGAACCGGCATCCCGAGCATAATTCTTCATTTACTTCTGAATATAGAGCGTCAACCTCTATCTTCTCTTTGGCTATTCTTGCCAGGATCCTTGCTGCAGCAGCTCTTGCCTGGGCAACTGAATCCGGAATATCCTTCGGGGCGACACATGTTCCGGCAATAAAAATTCCGTCTGTTGTGGTTGCGACCGGTTCAGTTGACTCTTCTTTATCATTGGGCACGACTCATAACAATGCTCCTATAAATATGTCAGTTAAAAGAGCAGCAATTGACCTGATAAAAGACGGGAAGTATGACCAGGGATTAATAAACAAAATTGAAATGTGCTACAGAGCTTATGATCCTTGTCTTTCCTGTGCAACTCATGATCTTGACGGACGACTTGCGGTTAAGATTAATATTGTAGATAACAAAGGCGAATTGCTTGATACACTGAAAAATTTCTAGAGAATTAAAATAAGAAGCACAGTGGTTAAGTGAAACAAGACATTTAACACTATGCTTGTTTCTTTATGGAGAATATACCTTTTTATTGTAATAGTAAAATTCTTATTTTAGGATGCGGTAATATCTTGTTCGGTGACGACGGATTTGGTCCTCATGTCGCTGAAGAACTCCAGAGAAATTATAATATTCCTGAAAATGTAGGTGTAATAAATGCAGGTAGCAGTGTAAGAAATATACTGTTTGATATTACTCTTAGTGAAAAAAAACCAGAAAAAATTATCATAGTTGATGCTATAGATGCTGGAAAAACTCCCGGTGAAATATTTGAACTTCCAATAGACGAAATTCCTGAAAAAAAGATTGATGATTTCTCTATGCATCAGCTTCCAACTTCAAATCTGTTAAAAGAATTAAAAGATTTTTGTAAAGTTGATGTTATAATCATTGCTTGTCAGGTTGAAAATATTCCGGAAGAGGTTACTGCTTCTATTTCAAAAAAAATAACTGATGCAATACCGGAAGTTTGCAAAAGGATAAATGAGATTATAAAAAATGGATAATGAAATAATCCCTCTCCCAGTCCTCACCCCAAGGCCCTCTGGTCTTCACGTACTCATCCCCCCTGTCTCCCATTTCACATTATCTTTAATTCCCACAGGTGTTTCTGTCACGGAAACATGACTAAAATCATGGAGAATAGTATTTTTTGTTTGAATTTTCGATTTTAAAAATATGTAAATTTGTGTCTGAATTAAAATTGCCGGAATTACAAATCATACGAGAGAATACCGAGTAAGAAACTCACCTGATGCATTGAAAATATGTATGTTTTTGTATGCATTTATTTTTATGCATAGCCGGTACAAGAGAAAAGGAATTAAATAACTATAATTAGAAATCATGGGCAAAAAATCACACAGGTCATCGAAAAAGACGAAGTTGTTATTCGGTTTTCCGGTGATTCGGGTGACGGAATGCAGCTGACGGGAATGCTCTTTTCCGACACTGCTGCCTTGTATGGAAATGATTTATCTACTTTCCCAGACTATCCTGCAGAGATAAGGGCACCACAGGGAACAGTGGGCGGTGTCTCCGGATTTACTGTACACCTGGGCTATTCTGAGATTAATACTCCAGGCGACTACGCTGATGTGCTGCTGGCAATGAATCCAGCAGTTATTAAGGCCAATGTCATGTGGATAAAGGAGGGAGGTACAATCATTTATGACAAAGACAGTTTTACGGAAAAGAATATAGAAAAAGCCGGCTACCTGCAAGATCCCATAAAAGAGGAAAAGCTAGAAGATTATAACATTATTGCAGTCCCGATTTCTTCGATGGTAAAAGAAGCCCTTAAGGATTTCGGCCTGGATCCGAAATCCGTTCTTCGAACCAAAAATATGTTTGCACTGGGTATGATATACTGGATGTTTAACATGAAGCTGGATTATACAGAAGATTATTGCGACAAAAAATTTAAGAATAAACCAGAAATAGTAAAAGTCAATAAAATTGCCCTGAGAGCCGGTTACTATTATGCCGAAACGATTGAAACTCTGGCCCCCGTAAAAATCAGTCCTTCCCCGATAGCAAAAGGGAGATACAGGAATATAAACGGAAATACCGCTACGGCCTGGGGTTTTATTGCTGCAGCAGAAAAGGCCGGACTTAAGCTGTTTATTGGTTCATACCCTATTACACCTGCAACAGGAATTCTTGAAGAGCTGGCTGCCTGGCCGTCACAACCACATCCGGTCCGGGTCTGGCACTTAAGTCGGAAACTATCGGGCTGGCGGTCATGGCCGAGCTTCCCCTTGTCGTGGTAAATGTTCAGAGAGGCGGATCATCAACTGGATTACCTGCCAAAACCGAACAGGCCGACCTTATGCAGGCACTGTTCGGAAGGAATGGTGAATGTCCGGTAGTTGTGATAGCTGCCAGCTCACCATCCGATTGTTTTGACTTTGCTTTTGAGGCATCAAGGATTGCACTTGAGCATATGACTCCCGTGATTTTGCTAACTGACGGATACCTTGGAAACGGATCAGAACCATGGTGCATACCTGAAATGGCTGATCTTCCTGAAATAAAACCGCCATTTGTAAAAAAAAGTGATGAACCATATATTCCATATAAACGCGATGACAAAAGACTGACATGGTTCTGGGCTATAGCAGGCACTCCAGGAATGGAACATCGTATCGGGGGACTTGAAAAAACCATTAAGGGAACTGTATCTTATGTCCCTGAGAACCATGAGTATATGGTCAAGATCAGGGAAGAAAAAGTTGCACGTGTGGTTGAGAAAGTCCCCGATCTTAAAGTATATGGCAAAGACTCCGCCGACCTTCTGGTTGTCGGCTGGGGAGGGGTATACGGACACCTGATAACCGCAGTCAGGGAACTTCAAAGTGAAGGATATAAGGTTAGCCTTGCAAACTTCAACTATATAAAACCTCTTCCTCAAAACGTGAGAGAAGTGTTCGGTAAATTCAGAAAAATAATTGTATGTGAGATTAACCTGGGCCAGTTTGCCAGCTACCTGAGAATGAATTTCCAGGAATTTACTTATCATCAGTTAAATAAAATCCAGGGAATTCCCTTTACCGTGAAAGAAATCAAAGATAACTGTATTAAATTACTGGAGGGTAAATAAAATGACAGATACACAATTAATTCAATATAGTCCGAAGGATTTTAAGAGCGACCAGGAGGTAAGATGGTGTCCCGGTTGTGGCGACCATGCAATCCTGAGCTCAGTGCAAAAAGCTTTGTCTGAACTTGGTATACCAAAAGAAAAATTTACGTTCGTATCTGGCATTGGATGCTCTTCCAGGTTTCCTTATTATATGAATACATATGGCTTCCATGGTATTCACGGAAGAGCTTCAGCAATTGCATCCGGAGTAAAGATTGCTAACCCTGATCTTTCTGTATGGCAGATCACCGGCGATGGTGATGCTCTGGCAATAGGAGGGAATCATTTCATTCACACGGTAAGACGTAATATAGATATTAATATTATTTTGTTTAACAATGAAATATACGCCCTTACCAAGGGACAATACTCGCCAACTTCAACGAAAGGACTCGTTACCAAAACCTCTCCTTTCGGAACCTTGGAAGAACCTTTTTCAGTGGGGGAACTGGTAATCGGAGCAAAAGGTAAATTCTTCGCGAGAACCTTCGACACCAATGTCGCTCTTTCTACCAGGATCTATATAGAGGCAGCAAAGCATAAAGGAACTTCTGTCATTGAGGTGCTTCAGAATTGCGTTATTTTTAATAACGGAATACATGATATTGTGACAGATAAAGAAGTACGGGATGACAGAACCATTATCCTGAAGCACGGGGAACCAATGATCTTTGGTAAGGATAACCGGAGCGGACTGATTCTCGACGGATTAAAACTTAAAGTGGTAAGTATCGGAGAAAACGACATTACGGAAAAAGATCTTCTTGTACATGATGCCCAAGAAAGCAATCCGGGAATTCATTACATGCTTGCCAATATGAGATATCCGGAATACCCTGTGGCACTTGGAATTATAAGGGCTGTACCCTGGCCTACCTGTGAAACGGCTGTCGAGACTCAGATAAAAGATATTCAGAAGGATTCTGAGATAAAGAATATGGATGCTCTTCTCAATTCAGGATCGGTCTGGGAGGTAGAATAAACTTCCCGGTTTCCAAGCCGCCTGAATCATAATCCAGCGATGTAAAGGGCTGCTCCCGGCCAGATTGAAACGGTTATTATTTTAAAATGAACAAATCCTTTAGTGCATCTTATTAAACTTCTGACAATTTTCTATTCTGGTATTCATTTTCAGTCACTGCAAAGAAAATTATACATCTCTGATGCGTTCGTATTCTCCGGATCAAGCTCCATGACCATTTTGAAATGGATTTTTGCTTTTTCGTAGTTAAAGTTCTTCATATAGGTTCTGCCAAGGTGGTAAAGAGCCGAAACATGCTTGTCAAATTGATTTAAAAGTTTTTCAAAATGTACTATTGCTTCATCATACTTTCCTGTTGCTTTTAAGGCAATTCCCATATAATAGTTAGACATTATGGTTTCGGGACAGTATTCAAGTAATTTCCTATATGATTCGATACTTTTTGTACTTTTTCCTAAATGATAATAGCATAAACCCAACCACAAGTAAGTCATTGGAAGGTACTTACCTGAATCAATGATTTTATTAAAAACTGCGATTGCTTTGGTAAAATAAGTTGAGCGATATAATATAACACCCATCTTGTATAAAACATAGGCACTTTTAGGTTGTAGCTTCAGTATCTTTTCGTAATAACTGATTGATTTAGCCATTTCACCCAGCATATAATAAATATCGGCTAATTCCATTAAAAGATGAATGCTGTCAGGATGTTCTTTCAGATTTTTTTCAAAAAGCTTAGCTGATTCCTTAAAATTACCCTCCAGTTCTAGATCAAATGCCTTTTCAAAGTCTTTATCTATAACATACTTCATAATGTTATTTATCAGTTAATTATCAGATATGTTAATTACGGTTTGCAAGTGGTATGTATTCCTGTTTGCTATACACACTTTTATAAGCAGGTCGTATTATACGTTTTGCGGAAAATGTTAATTCTTCAATGCGATGGGTACACCATCCTGCAATTCTTGCCATTGCAAAGAGAGGAGTAAAAAGCTCCTTTGGCATATTAATACAGGAATAAACAAACCCTGAATAATAATCAACGTTAACACTTACAACTTTTTCTGATTGTTCACCTTTGAATATTTTAAATACCCTGGGTGCAATTTTTTCAACCATCTCATAAAGCAGAAACTCATCATACATGTTTTTCTCAATAGCCAGATCCCTTGCTTTTTCTCTTAATAGTGCTACCCGGGCATCTGAAATTGTATATACTGCATGTCCCAGGCCGTATATTTTCCCAGTTTTGTCGAATGCCTGTTTATTCAATATTTTCAAAAGGTATTGTTCAACTTCAGTTTGGTCCTTCCAGTTTTTTACATTTCTTTTTACATCATTCATCATATCCAGAACTTTCAGGTTTGCACCTCCGTGTAATGGTCCTTTCAATGAGCCGATTGCAGCTGTAACGGCAGAATAAATATCGGTTTCGCTGGAACTGATTACCCTGATTGTGAATGTCGAGTTATTACCTCCACCATGCTCGGCATGAAGAACAAGCGCCAGGTCAAGAATATCAGCTTCAAGCTTGGTGAATTGAGCGCCTTCGCCTTTTGCCATATAGAGAAAATTTTCTGCAGTAGTAAGATTTGTTTTCGGATACCGGATTATTAAAGGACCCCCCTGGTAAGCATGGTTAAACGCCTGATAAGAATATGCAATGATCGATGGAAACTTTGCTATGATATTGAGTGTTTGTTTAATCATGTTAGGTAATGAGATATTAGCAGGGTCATCATCCAGAACATAAAGCCCCAGTATGGAACGTGAAAGTATATTGAGCACATCCTTGCCTTTCATAGACAGAATCATATCCTTGATAAAATGATCTGGTAGCGTTCGGAGTGAAGCCATATGAGCAGAAAATTTTTCCAGCTCCTCTCTATTCGGAAGCCTACCGGTCAGTAAAAGAAACACTGTTTCATCAAATCCATGGCGGTCATCTTTCTGAAATCCCTGCGTGATATCTTCAATATGTATTCCCCGATAAAATAACTGGCCGGGTATAGGAATAACCTTGTCATTTTCTTTTTTATACCCGACAACCTCACCAATATTGGTAAGACCGACCAGAACACCGGTCCCATCTTTATTTCTAAGACCTCGTTTAACATCATATTTTTTAAAAATTTCGTGTTCCATTTTACATGACTGCCTAATTGAATCATTTAACAGGGATAAGAATTTTTTGTCTTCCATGGCATAGATATTTAAGGTTTTATGATTCAAAGGTGGAAATGATAGCATCAGCAAATTCAGAGGTTCTGAGCAAAATTGCATTCTCCATTAACCTGTGAAAATCGTATGTTACTTTTTTACTTTGTATTGTCAGTTCAAGTCCTTCAATTATATTCTGTGCAACTTCATCCCATCCGAGATATTCAAACATTAATGCTCCTGAGAGGATTAATGATCCAGGATTTACTTTGTCCTGCCCTGCATATTTTGGGGCTGTCCCGTGAGTAGCTTCAAATATGGCATGTCCTGTTTCAAAATTGATGTTCGCCCCTGGTGCAATTCCTATTCCGCCAACAATGGCTGCGAGGGCATCGGAAATATAATCCCCGTTAAGATTCAATGTGGCAATAACCGAATATTCGGCAGGTCGTGTAAGAATTTGCTGAAGGAATGCATCAGCAATAACATCTTTAATAATCACTTTGCCTGATGATTCAGCCCGCTTTAATGCTTCATTGGCCGCTGCTTCCCCTTTATCTTTGGAGATTTTCTCATACTGATTCCGAGTGAAGACTTTATCGCCAAATTCTTTTTCAGCCAGGGCATAACCCCATTTCATGAAAGCACCTTCCGTGTACTTCATTATATTTCCTTTATGTACCAGAGTGACAGATGGCAGTTTTTTCCTGATTGCAAATATTATTGCCTGTCTGACAAGACGTTCAGTGCCTTCAACTGAAACAGGTTTAATTCCGATCGAGGAAGTTTCCGGAAACCTGATCGATTTGACTCCCATCTCTCCAATAAGAAACTTTTTAAGCTTATCAGCTTCAGGGCTTCCATTAAGGTATTCAATACCGGCATAAATATCTTCGGTGTTTTCCCTGAAGATATGCATATTTACTTTTTCGGGATTTTTGACCGGGCTCGGCACACCGTTGAAATATCTAACCGGCCTGTAACATGTATATAAATCCAACAGCTGACGCAGTGCAACATTCAGAGAACGCATGCCTCCACCCACCGGAGTTGTTAATGGCCCTTTTATACCGACCAAGTATTCCCTGAAACTTGTAAGGGTTTTTTCCGGTAACCAGTTACCTGAAGTTTTAAAAGCTTTTTCCCCGGCAAGAACCTCTTTCCATGTTATTTTCCTTTTTCCATTATAGGCTTTTTTAACTGCCGCATCAAAGACCTGCACTGAAGCTTTCCATATATCAGGTCCTGTTCCATCTCCTTCAATAAACGGGATAATCGGATTTTCAGGAATATGCAATTTGCCATTAACTGATCTGATAACTCCAGATGTCATTTTCTCCCTTTATTTTTTCTTTTATTTTAGCTGAACTGATAATTGCAATGTACGAAAAAAAATAATCCGAAAGATAGCTGAACGAAAAAAACTTAATGCAATCATCTGAAAAAGGGGCTGACATAAAATGCTACCCTCCGCCTTATACCTACTGCCTTCTAAAATAGCATTTATTTTTTCAATCTCCAGACATGGCTATGCGACTCCCGGTGTGAAAGCCAGGCTAAGGTCAAATTACGTACTGTAGGGTTTGGTTGGTATGGCATCGAACCATTACACTTATCATTAATCCAGTTTCACATAATGCAAGAAATGCATCTCTTTACTTATCAGGATCAGTACTTTGATTTCAGACTAGTTATGTAACGTTATGATTTCATGAGAAAAATGATTATCTTTACAACTGTAATAAAAGAAAATGAGTACTTGGAATCAATAACATAATTTTATTGATTTTTTTCGTTAGCCCCTGACCCTAAAGGGTGCGAAGAACCGACTTCGTCGAGCTCCGCTTTGCTCCGGTTCAAGCACTAGTTTATTTTTGTTATTGATTACCGATAGTCATATATAAGAAAATGAGTATTCCAAATATCTATATCGTTTCGGGTGGTAAAGGAATTACAGGTGAAGCCGTTGTTAAATCGATTCTTGTTCAGTTCCCCGATTTTAAAGTACCGACAACCATTGAATCAGACATACATTCGAAAGATCAGGTTCTTGCAGCTGTTTTAAAGGCGAAGAATAATAATAGCATCATAGTTCATACTATGGTTAATAAAGGGATGCGTATTATTCTTACCAACTTATGTAAAGAATATAATGTTCCTCATTTTGATCTGATGGGTCCTCTTTCTGATTATCTCACAACTGAATTAGGTGCTGAGCCTATTCAGGTGCCTGGTCTATACAGGAAGATCAACCAGGATTATTTTGACCGGGTTGCCGCTATTGAATTCTCCCTGGCAACAGATGATGGGATGAATCTCAATAATATAATTCATGCAGATATTGTGCTTACGGGAGTTTCGAGAACCGGAAAAACCCCTTTGAGTATCTATCTTGCCTTATTCGGTTGGAAAGTGGCTAACGTACCTATTATCAAAGATATTCAGCCTCCGGATGAACTGTTTATGGTAGATAAGCTACGGGTTTTCGGACTCACGATAGACGTCTCTAATCTTTTTGAACAGAGAAAACGGAGAGTGGCCCAGATGGGTAATTTTAACTCA